>Ga0114979_10002569_pt1 | contig 12226 bp, 10 predicted proteins | sample S_140625_EF_Meta_FD_87315 | JGI IMG/M metagenome (GOLD analysis project Ga0114979, IMG submission 87315) | Freshwater microbial communities from Lake Simoncouche, Canada to study carbon cycling - S_140625_EF_MetaG | ecosystem: Environmental > Aquatic > Freshwater > Lake | place: Lake... | reverse complement strand
GTTAGAGATTTTGCGACCGGAGTCTATCCGAGACTTTACAATCTAACAGGATCTGCGAATGCCGTTGCAGGGCAATCTCTGTACAACCAGTCAAAATTCAAAAAAAGAAATCTGACGATCCTACCATGCGATAATGGTAAGCTCCAGGTTGATTACGGGGTACTGGTCAGCGGAACGCTAGAGCAAAGACCTCCAGTGACAGGATCGGCTCACTGGAGGTTTGTGGATGATTTCGGAAACCTTGATCTGTCGCTGGTGTCTCTAAGAGACGTAATCCCGACAGCGTCTTTGCCCATTGCCACGTCACCCGCAACATACGACGCTCCTCACGCTGGTGTGGATATACCAGAGCGCTACACTAGGACTGGAGACAACTCGTCGGACGCTGTTGTAATCTTCGATTCTAGCAATCTCTTCTACGGTGCCAGGATACACCCGGGAAGCTTGAAACTGGTCGACCCCGATCTGACGGGCTCTAGCGGAGAGATTGCAATCACCCTGAAAGACAATGGCTTCGGAGGCCTCTATCGAGCTGACGCTCTCACGCCCCACGCGACATGGGCTGGTGTCGGCACTGTCCTATACGATGAGGGTATCACTGTGATAAAGTCTCCCATGCTGGCACAGTTCGGTACAAGCTCTTTCACAATGGAAATGCGTGGCGAGCGCCCGGTTCACGTGATGCAGATAGCCGTCCCATGCCCTGCGGGACAGATCAACTCGAGCTCGAACCCGTCTTTCCAACCCCTAACTGCCTCTGACGTTCCCTCTGAGACCTCAGTCGGACCTGTCATCATCACGGGCATTAATTTCCATGATGACAACTTGAACGTCGTCGCGAGATCCCAGCTCGCCCAGCCGATCGTGAAGAGAAGCGAGGACAGATTCCTCTTCAGAACCAAGATCGACTGGTGATCACTTGATACTTGGACTCGACGTTTCGACAAGCTCGACTGGCTGGGCTGTTCTCGATGAAGCTGGAAATCTCGTTGAGATGGGAAGCTTTCAGCTTGACAAGCAGGAAGGGCTATTCAACAAGGCGGACGTCGTTAATCAGGGACTACTGAATCTGCGATTGAAATATCCTGAGATAAAGAGAGTCTCAATCGAGGAGCCACTTCAGGGATTTCGTCGTGGGCTCAGCTCCGCATCGACTCTGCTCACCTTGGGTCGATTCAATGGTATGGTCTCCTGGCAGTCGTTCGTCGTTTTTGGTTTCGAACCGATTTTTTTCAACTCGTCAGCTGCCCGTAAGGGTCTGGGGATCAGTCTCAGCAAGGATCGGGACACGAAGGACCAGATCATGGAGTGGGTCGAGGTCGTGACTGGTCAACCTCTCGCTAGGAGGACAGTCAAGGCTGGCAAGAAGAAAGGTCAGATCGTCTACGATAAGGGCGTGAACGATGCTGCTGACGCTTATGTGATGGCTCGAGCGGCGTACTTGTTAAAACCGTAGTTCACAAGTAAAATGTACTTGTGATAGACACACGAGAAAGAATTGAGATACTGACACGGGCTCTCGGCACGTGCTCCCTCGACAGGAAGGGCATCAACGCAGCATTTCGCTGTCCGGTATGCCAGCACTCGAAGAAGCAGAAGCTTGTCGTTAAGCTCGACACGGGGCAGTATCACTGCTGGGTCTGCGATGCCCGTGGTGCCTCGATCTCGAAGCTGCTGAGGAAGTCATCACCCGAAGTGGCTTCGAGGTGGGACACCATAACTGGTTCACACCAGCGTAGGTTCCTTGATGAAGTCATCGAGAAACCACGGGTTGAGATCCCAATTGGGTTTCGTTTGCTAGCAGAGCTTCAGGACTCAAAAGATCCGGATACGCGAGGGTGCCTAGAGTACATTCGTTCTCGCGGACTTGGAGTCCGCGAGATGTGGTACTTCAGGCTCGGTTGCGTCAAGCGTGGAAGGTTGTCACGTCGTATTATCATGCCGTCTTTCGATTCCGAAGGGAAGGTCAACTATTGGACCGCTCGAGCGATCGACAGTGATGTGATCGGCAAGTACGTGAATCCCCCAGTCCCACGAGGAGAGTTCATCTTCAATGAACTGAACATCGACTGGCGTCAGGAGCTCACTCTGGTCGAAGGACCGTTCGACCTCACGAAATGTGATAGCAACGCGACAGCGATATTGGGATCCAACATGTCTAGGAAGTCGGCTCTTTTCCAAGCCATCGCCAGGAATAGAACACCTGTCATTCTGGCGCTTGACAGTGACATGCCCGAGAAGCAGCATAAGTGGGCAGCAGCTCTATCAGAGTTTGATGTTCCAGTTAAAATCCTCAATCTTGGTGACAAGAAAGATGTGGGTGAGATGACCCGCGAGGAATTTTTAGCTGCGAAAGCATCGGCACGAAACTGGGACAAATTTCAGGGTATTATTAATCTTTCTAGAATTATGAGAAGCGGGAGCATCCTTTGATCAAGATCGCACACCTGTCCGACATCCACTGGCGTGGACTACAACGTCATGATGAGTACACTGAAGTTTTTGAGGACTTCTTCAAGAAGCTGGACGAACTTCAGCCAAACATGATCGTTGTGGGCGGAGACATCGTTCATTCGAAGACGCAGGGCATTACTCCTGAGCTTGTCGATCGCCTCCGTTGGTGGTTTCAGAAGCTGGCCAACTGGCCTACCGTCGTTATCCTCGGAAATCATGATGGTCTTATCCACAACAAGTCGCGCCTCGATGCGATCTCACCGATTGTTGCCGCTCTTGACCACCATAACATCCACTTTCTCAAGGATTCTGGCAACTACGAGCTTGATGGTATCAACTTTGCCAACTTCTCATGCTTCGACGAGGAGAACTGGAGCAAGTGCAGTCCAAGTAGCGATCCGAATCTGATCAACATCGCGCTCTACCACGGGGCCGTGGGTGGATCACTGCTCGATACTGGAATGCCTATCGACGGCGAGGTGACAGTTGACATGTTCAGACCATACGATTTCTCACTTCTCGGTGATATTCACCGTCGGCAGTTCCTTGATGGAGGCACTAGGATCGCTTATCCGGGTTCAACCGTCCAGCAGAACTACGGTGAGGAGATCGAGAAAGGGTTCCTCTTCTGGCAGATTAAGAATCGTGACGAGTACCGCGTCAACTTTGTCAAGCTCAAGAACCCCAAGCCTTTCCACTCGATCGAGTGGCAGGGAGATGTCTCTTCCACCGTACAAGTCTGTGAGAAGCTCCCAACGGGCTCCAGGTTCAGGATTCTCAATGATGAGAACGTGGCGATTTCCGAATCTCGTCAGCTGGCTGGTGAGCTGAAGAAGAAGCGGGGCGCGTCCGAGGTAGTTTGGAAGTTCGTGGGTGAGCAATCGAAGGAGGACATGCGTGCTGGCACGACATCTCTATCGCGCGAGAATCTGCGAGATCCAGCGACGATAAAGGGGCTGTTCAAGGGGTACGCTGAATCGAAGGGTCTTGACGCCGGTGCTCTCTCGAAGATTGATTCCACGGTCTCGAAGCTGATCGATTCCCTACCTGAGGACGAACGTCTGGGCAACGTCAAGTGGTCCATTAAGCGTTTGCGCTGGGATAACACCTACGCGTACGGGAAGGAGAACGAGATCGATTTCGAGAATATGAGCGGGATCACGGGAATCTTTGGTCGAAATGCCCAAGGGAAGTCATCCATTCCCGGAACCATCATGTACTCGCTGTTCAACACCACGGATCGAGGTCCGATCAAGAACCTTCACATCATCAACACGAGGAAGGATTACTGCAAGGCATCCGTGGAATTCCAGTCGGGAAATGATGTCTATCTATCGGAGCGTCAATCGGTAAAGCACCAGACGAAGGCTGGTATCCAGCATGCTGTCACCCATCTTAACCTGTTCAGGCTTGATCAGGACGGTAATCCGATTGAAGATATTTCGGGAGAGCAGCGCAAGGATTCTGACAAGGCACTTCGCTCCCTCATCGGAACATCGGATGATTTCCTCCTGACTTCATTCGCTGCCCAGGGCGAGATGAACGCCTTCCTCAAAGAGCGTGCCACGGCTCGAAAGAATATCCTGTCGAAGTTCCTGAACCTGCAGGTCTTTGACTCTCTGAACCTCCTGGCCAAGGAGAGCGCGAGCTCAATCAAGTCAGAGCTCAAGCGGGTGCCAGCGATCAATATCAGATCTGCAATCGACGACAAGAGGAAGGAGGAGGCAACACTTCACGCTGAGGTGGAGATTCTCGAATCCGAACGCTCGACTCTTGATGCTCATGTCAAGAAGCTTCGAGCCATCCTTGAGCGTGAATCTCCCGGATCTTCTCATACTCTGGACGACATCAAGAGATACGAAACTGAAGTTGTAGGTCTCGAGAAGAAGATTCAGCAGAATGAAAAGGACCTGTCTGCAGCGATCCAGGAGCGAGATGATCTGAAGACAAAGCTTGACAAAATCGAGAGCGTCATCGCAGGTTTCGATATTGACGCTCTTCGTCGCGACGTTGAGAGAATGGAGCGGATCTCCAGCAAGATAAATGAGGTTGAGGTTCGATCCAGGACTGAGTCCGAGGGGATCAAGCTCCTTGAGAGATCCGTCAAGAAACTTGGCGAAGTTCCCTGTGGAAACTCTTTCCCGACCTGCAAGTACATCAAGGACTCCCATAAGGATCGCGAGCTCCTACCGCAGAAGCAGAAAGCTTTCGATGACATCGCAACAACGCTTGAGGAGTTGCGTCAATCGTTTGATGCCGGTGCGCTTAAGGAGACGAAGGATCGACTTGAGAAAGTGACGGGCCTCCAGTCCAAGCTTCCAGGAGCGAAGACTTCACTGCAAGCTCACGAGAGTCGTGCAGAGAGCTTAAGCTCGTTGGGCGATTCTCACAAGAAGGATCTTGATAGAGTGAGAAAGGCGCTGCAGGAGCTTCGGGCAGCAACCTCGATATCGGCGCTCGAGGAGGTCAAGAAGATGCAGCAGGAGATCGAAGAGGAAGAGAAGAAGATCCAGGAAACAACGAAGAAGATGCTCAAAGACAATCAACGTTTGGGCGCTATCGGATCTGAAATCTCTCGACTCGAGCAGGACATCGAAAGAATCGAGAGGCTGCAGGCGGATTGGAAGATCTACGAGACAATCCTGGCTGCAACTGGTAAGGACGGGATCCCGTTGCAGATCATCGCATCTCAGCTTCCCAGGATCAATAATGAAATTTCGAAGGTCCTAACGGGAGTTGTCAATTTCATTGTTGAGCTGGTTGCGAATGAGGACGATGGTGATCTTGAGATCTTCATCGATTACGGCGATTCGAAGCGTCCAATAGAGCTGTCCTCTGGCATGGAGAAGATGATTTCTTCGTTGGCTATCAGGACTGCCCTGATCGAGGTCTCGGCGATTCCCAAGCCCGATCTATTCATCATCGATGAGGGCTTCGGAGCTCTGGACGACACCAACCTCGAGGCTTGCGCTCGACTTCTCACATCGCTTAAGCGTAATTTTAAGAATATGCTTGTGATTTCTCACGTTGACAGTATCAAAGATATTGTTGATAATGTTATAGAGATTTCCCATGATGGAATCGACGCTAACGTGAGGTACTTTTGAAAAATTACTATGAAGATTTTGGAGATTTCATCATCATCAAACGCGGTAATTTAGCGAAAGATATGACGCCCATAGATTGCCCGCTCTGCACCTGCGTGGTTAGAGATGAGATCGACATCACGTCCATAAGCAGAACAGGCTGTTGCTTTGATTGCGAAAGTGAAGTGGCTGACTCAAATCGAGAACGCTGGATGGAAGGTTGGCGTCCTGTGGGAAAAGATCTGGACGCAATACGTATAAAAAGACTGTCGTCCGCGCATTCGAGACGACATAATTAAGTGAGGAGTTTAATCGTGAACCTAACTGAAAAGCATCTAAGAGTGTTGGGGCAAATCACCCAAAAGGGTTGGGGCGTTTCTTCTATGCCCAACTCTGTTACGTGCTCTCTAGGCGATGACGCAATCACCCTGAAGTATATGACCGTCGTTCATTTCGCGGCTGAGAGCGCGCTGCGTGATCAAGTTGCCAGAATAAACCACGAGTCGATCCAGATCCTGACCAAGTGTGTGGATGATATCAAGAAGAGCTTCAAGGAAGAGACGGGAGATTCTCTTCGACTCAAGGAGACCTCCAACAAGGATTCTCTGGAGATGATCGTCGCGACCAATAATTCTCCTCGTCGTGTTGCTTACTACCGTCGTCAGGTGACGCTACAGGTAGTGTGATGGCGGTCCTGTCGAAAGACCGTCAGGTGGCCGAGATAATCGCGTGCGGGAAGAATTCATCGTACTTCATCAACAAGTACGTCAAGATTCAGCACCCCACACGTGGCACCGTTCCGTTCACAACATACAAGTTTCAGGATGAGTGTCTCGATAAGTTCGAAGAGCATCGATTCAACGTCATCCTGAAGTCGCGGCAGCTCGGCATCTCGACTCTCGCTGCAGCTTATGCCCTGTGGCTAGCTTTGTTCTACAAGGACAAGGCGATACTGATCATCGCTACAAAGCTCGCGGTCGCGCAGAACTTCATCAAGAAAGTGAAGGTCATGCTGCAGAATCTGCCTTCGTGGCTCATCATGCCATCGATGAAGTCTGATACCAAGCAGATGGTCGAGTTCAGCAACGGATCTTCCATTAAAGCGATTCCCACTTCGGAAGACGCGGGTCGTTCAGAAGCTCTTACGCTGCTGATCGTCGACGAGGCTGCATTCATCGGAAACTTCGATGAGCTCTGGACTGGTCTATACCCCACACTGTCGACCGGCGGTCGAGCGATTGTTCTCTCGACTCCGAACGGTGTCGGTGGCCAGTACCACAAGATTTACGCCGAGGCCGAGGGCGGTCATAACGAGTTCAACGCGATCAAGCTCATGTGGGATGTCCATCCCGAGCGTGACGACGTCTGGTTCGAGAATGAATCGAAGAACATGACCAGAAAGCAAGTCGCCCAGGAGCTCCTCTGCGACTTTGCTGCATCAGGAGATACGTTCCTTGGCGCGAATGAACTAGATCATATAATGTCAATGACCCAAACTCCCATCGAAAGATGGGGACCCGAGATGGGAGTTTGGGTTTGGAGATATGCTCTGACAGATCACAAATACATTATCGCGGCAGACGTTGCTCGTGGTGACGGCGCAGATTACTCAGCATGTCATGTTATAGACATAACGTCGGGTGAGCAAGTTTGTGAGTTTAAGGGTAAGGTTCCTCCCGACCAGTATGCCGTCCTCCTGAATGAGATCGGTATGAGGTACAACAAGGCGTTGCTGTGCCCCGAAAACAACAGCTACGGGTACGCCGTCTGCATGAAGCTGAAAGAGCTTGGGTATCCGAACCTCTATTACAAGGACAAGAAGTACCAGTTCATGGGAGCATACGCTGGGTCCGAGGACATCGCCAACATCGGTTTCACGACTGGCGCCTCCAACAGGACCAAGATGCTCACGAAGCTCGAGGAAGTCCTTAGAAACAAGCAGCTTCGCGTTAGATCAACCCGTCTTTTTGACGAGCTGAAGACTTTCACTTGGATCGGTCAAACTCCCAGAGCCATGAAGGGGTATAACGATGATCTTGTCATTTCATTAGCAATCGCAACGTGGCTCTACGATTCTTCGGAAGATCATTCGCGGCACAGCCACGAAATGAGTAAGGCTATGCTGGCCGCATTTGCTGTCAATCGTAACAGAGACGATATGGAACCGGTCGTTCCACACCCCAGGAATCCCTTCTCACCCATTATGGTCGAGGCGATGCCATCATCAGGAAAAACAATAAACTCTTCAAATCCATACGCGCAATTTGGATGGCTAGTAAATGATTTAAGTAGGACGAGAAGATAGTAGGATTATGAATCATGGCAGCTAAAGACAACCGCAGCTTATTCCAGCGTCTTACTCAGCTCTTCAGAGCTGGGCCCGTTATTCGTAGAAAAGTCAAGGATTATCACGAGCCCACCGCATCGTCAGCGTATGAGATGTTCAGGAAAAATCAGTCCGACATCTACTCAAGTACGGTCGCTGCTTACGGAGCTTTCGACAGAATGTCGAGATACTCTGACTTCTCGGAAATGGAGGCGACGCCTGAAATAGCCTCAGCCCTTGACATTTACGCCGAGGAGACTGTTGCTCAAGATGAGCGCGGTCATGTCCTCCACATTCATTCCGAGAATAGAAGAATCAAGGAGTTGCTTGAGACTCTTTTCAACGACACGCTGAACATCGAGTTTAACCTCCCAATGTGGACTCGAAATCTCTGCAAGTACGGAGATTTTTTCCTCTTCAACGACGTTCATCCGAACTATGGCATCATCAACGCTTATCCGATTCCCATTTCGGAGATGGAGCGTGAAGAGGGCTACGATCCCAAAGATCCGATGGCTGTGCGATTCCGCTGGATCACCCGAGGGAATCAGGTTCTTGAGAACTGGCAGGTCTCACACTTCAGATTGCTTTCTAACGATGCTTTCCTTCCTTACGGATCATCAGTTCTCGAATCGGCACGTAGAATCTGGCGTCAGATGATCCTCATGGAGGACGCGATGCTTGTGTATCGTATTGTTCGTGCTCCTGAACGACGAGTGTTCTACATCGATGTTGGTAACGTCCCACCAGAGGAGGTCGCTAACTTCATGGAGCAGGCTCAGACAAGCCTGAAGCGTAATCGACTCGTCGATAAATCAAGCGGCAAGATGGACCTTCGATACAACCCGTTGTCGGTTGACGAGGACTACTTCATTCCAGTTCGCGGCGGTGAGACGGGAACAAAGATAGACTCGCTGGCCGGCGGCACGAACGCTGCGGCCATCGAGGACGTGCAGTATATCCAGAAGAAGCTCTTTGCAGCTCTCAAGATTCCCAAGGCATACCTTGGATACGATGAGGATATCGGGGCGAAGGCGACTCTGGCTCAAGAGGACATTCGTTTCTCAAGAACGATCTCCAGGATCCAGAAGGTCGTGATTTCTGAGCTTAACAAGATGGCGATGATTCATCTTTACTCCCACGGATATGAAGGAGAAGAGCTTCTTGATTTCACCTTAAAGCTCTCCAACCCGTCGACCATCGCTCAGCAGCAGAAGCTTGAGCTGATATCATCCAGATTTGATATCGCGGGTAAGGCGCCTGAAGGTATTGTCGATCGTCGTTGGGTGAGAAAGAATATCATGGGTCTTTCCGATGAGGAGATCGATGAGATTAAGGAAGGTCGTAAGAAGGACAAGGGCGAGGACGCTGAGCTTGAGGCAGTCCCAGGACCTGAAGGAGCAGGTGGTCTCGGTGGGGGCGGTGGCGCCGGTGGAGGGGCCATCACGGCTGGATTCGAACGTGAGGGTGAACTGGTCTCTGCCGGAGTCGAAAAACCAGCCGTTATGTCAATAGAGAATGAAGATCTTCCTCTTAAAGCCGAGAAGACGATTCGCAATGTGTTCGGCAACGATCACACTCCCAAGAGAGACAAGCGTACAGCAGCTTCAATTGGAATGACAGACTTCGAGGGCATGCTGAGTAACCGCCGCCCTCAGGACACGTTCAATGATCCGTTCAACAAAGACGATCTTTCCGTCGACTTCAGCGACTCTTCTAAGCTTGAATCCCGTCGTCCGTTAAGTTTGGTCGAGGAACTTTACGACACTCCTCAATTCCCCAGACCCAAGATGACTCCGGAGATCGGATCAGCTCTCAAAGACATGAGTAGCAGAATAAATAGGAAGAGCAACGGTGTTCTCACAGAGACGCCAGAAGCGATTATCAACTCAGGAAGCGCAGATGAGTAATCAGCATAATAAGAAAAGAAACGTGGGCATCATTTATGAGCAGTTGCTACGTCGTACTTCTGCGTTTTTGCTAGAGAACAATGAAGACAAAGCTCTGCAGTGCATGAAAATCACAAAGAAGTATTTCAAGCCCGGGAGCGAGCTGTATCGTGAGTTTCGTCTATTTCAAGCTCTTCTGAACACGACTACTCGATCTGAGCCGCTTGCAGTTAGGATACTCGAAGAAGCTCGTCGTGGAGCGCGCATGTTCTCGCAGCAGCAGCTAGACGTTGAGAAATCCAAATTGATTCGCGAGATAAATCACACGCTAGATGATGTCGATTTTTTCAATCAACCCGTCAAAGAGTATCGTCTTTATGCTACGATTCAAACTCTAATAAACGATTGGAGAAAGTCGGACGATGCATCTCTCGTGAGAGTCACTGATTATGAGCACAAGCTGGTCGAATGGCTTAAGAAAGATAAGGGCACCACACCCGATCTTGATGAAATGGTGGATGAAAATGTTAACGCTCTGTCCGTTAAGCTCATGACAGAGAAGTTCGAGAAGAAATGGTCGGGAAAGCTAACGCATGAGCAGGCTTCCATCATTAAGGATTACGTGATGGGAAGAACCGATGTTAAACTCTTAGAATCTACGAAGCGTCGAGTTAACAGAGGCCTTCAAAGACTCAAAGAAAACACAAACAGCACAATTCTTCTTGAGAAAATAGACGATATAAGCAAGCAAGTCAACGGTATAGACATCACTCGGCTCGATGACGATACTGTCGTAAAGTTCATGCAACTAACCCAGCTACAGCAGGAGCTCGAGTCAAAAGATGAGTGACAAATCTTCTACATTGACGCTTCTAACCGAGTGGTCTCCATTTTCCTATGACACGAAGTCCATCAAGGAGAATCGCGAGCAGAACGGTGGTAAGATTATGATGAAAGGAATTCTCCAGAAGGCTGAAACGATCAACCAGAACGGAAGAATATACCCACGTGAGATACTCGAGCGTGAGGTTCGCAATTACCAGAAGTTCATTCGCGAAAACAGGGCTCTGGGCGAGTGTGATCACCCTGATTCGTCCGTGGTCGAGCTGAAGAAGGTGAGTCATATCGTTCGTGAAGCTTACATGGACGGCTTGGTCTGCTACGGTACGGTTGAGATTCTTGATACTCCGATGGGTAAGATCCTCCAGAGCCTTGTCGAGAGTGGGGTCACTCTTGGAATCTCATCCAGAGGCGTTGGTTCTACTAAAAAATCGGGTGATCAGCAGATAGTGCAGGATGACTTCCAGCTTATATGCTGGGACTTCGTTTCAGAACCTTCTACACCCGGCGCTTTCATGATGCGCGAGGGTCGTCAAATTGCTCCATCAGAACTTTCCAGAACATTTAATCGTAGCGATAGAATCGATAGAATATTCAACGACATAATGTCCTGGAAAAAATAATGGCTTTGACAAGATCTGATCTTAAAGATATCGTTAAGGAATGCTTGATCGAGATTCTCATGGAAGGAATCTCACAACCCGAGAGAAAGACGCCCGGTATTCGTGAATCGACTCGCCGAGCTGATCCAGTTCCCGCTCCGCTTCCTACTGGAAAAAAGCATCTTGATTCCATGTCGTTCTCTGACGGAGTCTCCAAGGTCGCTGCTCGCGCTCAGGGACAAACACAGAAATACGCTGCTGTCGCTGCCGAAGCTTCCTCAGCGTTTCCGCCTAATCAACGAAGCGTGATGCAATCAATTTTTGAAGATACTATGAAGAACACTCTGCCCAGCATGATGGAAGCAGAGAGAAATCCCGGAGCTGGAGGTCCAGTCTCCAGCATCGATCCGATGCAGATATTCGAAGGCGCGGGAAATTGGGCCGACATGGCATTCGCGACGACAAAAAAGTGATCAGAAGACAATTTAGCTGATATTTAAGTACGATACCCTAACCAAGGAGTTCGTTAATCATGTCTAAGGTCGTCAATCTCACACCCGCTCTCCTCCGCCGCATCATACTCGAAGAGAAGAAGAAGCTGGCTGATCGCAAGAAGTCCAGGAAGCCCGCCCCCAATCGTAAGGGCATGCCCTCTGGAAAGCCTGATGATCTTGCGAAAGTCGCCAAGGGTACGAAGGAAGTTCAGGCTTCGGAGCTCGCCAACACGATCGCTTCGAAGGTTGATCACATGAAGAATCTCCAGAAGGAGAGCGCTGAGCTGGCTCATCAGCTTTCAGAGATCAATGAGGCCGTTCAGAAGCTTCGCCGCGAGATCATCGAGAACATCTGATCTTGAGAATACATATGAAGAGGCTAGGAGACAAATAGCACATGCCAGGAAAGTATCCGACAATAGAGGCGCCGATAACGTCGCGCTCTTCAATATCGCCAGGGACGACTCCCGACGTGGAGCACTCAGCTTACAGCCTCTCCAATTCTGATACGTCGACCCTTCGCTCCATTTTTCCG
>Ga0114979_10002568_pt1 | contig 12227 bp, 6 predicted proteins | sample S_140625_EF_Meta_FD_87315 | JGI IMG/M metagenome (GOLD analysis project Ga0114979, IMG submission 87315) | Freshwater microbial communities from Lake Simoncouche, Canada to study carbon cycling - S_140625_EF_MetaG | ecosystem: Environmental > Aquatic > Freshwater > Lake | place: Lake... | reverse complement strand
CCAGTCGGCAGCGACAGGAGCGGCGCCAGCTTTGCGCTGGCCAACTTCATCAAGACCTCGATGCACGCTTTTACCGCCACGCTGGCGGTCGAAAACGAACGTCTGGTTCACGATGTGCCGGTGAACCAGATCAACCTGACGCGCCGCGCCCGCGGCGAAGAGCCACGCAACGCGGTCGAGCACCAGGAGGAGGTCAAACGCTTCGGTCGCGCGGTGCTGCTGGCTGGCGCGCCCCTGCCAGATGCCGAGGACTCGCGCTATCGATCGCGTATCTATCGGGGCATGGCAATCACGGTCTAGAGGGCCCCCATGCTCTTCAAGGAATTCTCATGCGTCGTGGTGGCCAACCGTGGCGAGGCGGCAGTGCGCTTCATTCGCGCCGCGCGCAGCTGGTCGCGCGAGCACGGCCGCCCGCTCAGCGTCATCGCCCTGTACACCCATCCCGACGCAGAGGCGCCCTTCGTGCGCATGGCCTCGGCCTCGATCTGTCTTGGCGAACCGATGGTTCGCGGCGAGGACGGCAAGCAACGCAGCGCCTACCTTGATGTCGAGCGGATCGTGACACTGGCGCGTCAAGCCGGTGCCGATGCGCTGTGGCCGGGCTGGGGCTTCGCCTCCGAGCGGCCTGAGTTGCAGGAAGCCTGCGAGGCCCATGGCATGGTCTTCCTGGGTCCACCGGCCAGCGCCATGCGTGCGCTTGGCGACAAGATCGCGGCCAAACGGCTGGCCGAGACGGCCGGTGTCCGGGTCAGTCCCTGGTCGCGCGAATCGGTCGATGAAGCCGGCGCCGCAGCCTGCGCCGAGCGGATCGGTTACCCGGTCCTGCTCAAGGCCACTGCCGGCGGTGGCGGGCGCGGCATCCGGCGTGTCGACAGCCCGGACGAACTGGCCGACGCCTACCGTTCAGCCGCGGCCGAGGCCGGGGCCGCCTTCGGCGACCCGTCGATCTTTGTTGAGGCCTTCGTCGCCGATGCCCGCCATGTCGAGGTGCAAGTGCTCGCCGACAGCCACGGCGGCGTGTGGGCGCTCGGGACGCGCGACTGTTCGATGCAACGCCGGCAGCAGAAGGTGCTCGAGGAGGCGCCTGCACCGGGGCTGTCCGCCGCGGTCGAACAGGCCCTTTGCGAAGCCGGTGCAAACCTGGCACGCATCTCGGGCTATGTCAGCGCCGGCACGGCCGAGTTCCTGTTGCTGCCTGATTTAAAGACCTTCTACTTTCTTGAGATGAACACCCGGCTCCAGGTCGAGCACACGGTGACCGAAGAGATCTTCGGTCTCGACCTGGTCGGCCTGCAGATCGATGTCGGCCGCGGGCAACGCTTGCCGGCCGAACACCCGCCAGTGCCGCGGGGTGCGGCCATCGAGGCCCGACTCAATGCCGAGGATCCCGACCAGGGCTTCGCGCCGCGTGCGGGCCGGCTCATCCATTTCGAGGCACCGCTGGGGCCCGGCGTGCGCGTCGATTCCGGCTATGTGCAGGACAACATCGTCCCGACCGTCTTCGACTCGATGCTGGCCAAGGTCATTGCCTTCGGCGCAACGCGTCAGGCTGCCCTGGCGCGCCTCGAAACAGCCCTTCGCGATACCGTCATCGTTCTCGACTCCGGGCTCACCAACCGCTCGCTGCTGCTCGAACTGGTCTGCGATTCGGTGTTTCGCGATGGGCCGGTCACGACGCGCTGGCTTGACAGGTATGTCGCCAGCCGCCCAGGCAGTGAGGCGCGCAGCCATCTCGAGGCGGCGCTCGCGGCCGCCGTGCTGGGTGACTACCTGCAGATTCGGCGCGGGCACATTGCGAACTTCATCGAGGAAGCACAGCGCGTCGTTCCTCACACGGTTCCGGAACCGGGGCCGGTCAGGATCCGTTTCGTGCTCGGCACCCAGCCGCTGGAAGTCGAAGTGGGATCAATCGGGCCGCACGAACTGCGCATGCGCTGCGGCGAATGGCAGGCGGTGGTCCGGGCGCAGACCACCGGCAAGGGAACGCTGCTGCTGGACTTTGGCGGCGGGCGTTATGCCGTGCAGCGCGCCGCCACCACTTCGGAGGTCTATGTCGAGGTCGAGGGCGTCGCCCATCGCTTTCGCCGGGTGTCGGATGGACGCGTGCGCGCCGAACTGCCGGCATCGGTGGCGCAGATTCACGTCCAGCCCGGCGACCGGGTGAGCGCCGGCGCGCGCATCCTGACGCTCGAGGCGATGAAGATGGAAACCGTCATCGACTCGCCCATGACCGGGAGGGTGCGGGCGGTGCATGTCAGGCCGTCGAGCCAGGTCGCCGCTGGCGAGGTGATGATCGAGATCGACGAGGGCGACGAGAGCCAGCCGAGTGTCGTGACAGGCTTCAGGCTCGCCGCCCGGCGCGAGGCCGCACTGGATGCCTTGCGCCTGGTGGAGGCGCGGCTGCTGGGATTCGATGTCACGACCGAAGAACTGGGCATGGCACTGGCGAGTCTGGACGCCGACCCCTCGCCGCCGCGCGGTCGGCTGCTGAAGATGTTGCGTGCGGCCGTGGTACAGGAGCAGTTGTTCAAGAGCGGCCCCTTCGACGATGCGGTGAACGAGGCGAACGAGTCGAGCATGGACCAGCTCGCCTGGTTCGCGCACCATCGTCGCTTCGACGACAAGAAGCTTTCCGAACGATTCAGGCGGCGGCTTCGGCGTTTCCTCGCCTTGCATGGCATCGACGAGCTGGTCGAGGGTGACCCGATGGTCGCGCATGCGCTGTTGCGGCTGTTTCAGGCGCGGCGATCGCAGGACGACGCGAGCGCACTGGCCCTCGCTGTCCTGCGTGCGCTGGCCCGTTCGCAAGCTGCGCAATCCGACGCTGCGCCGTCGGCAATGGAGCAGCGCGTGGTGTTCGAGAAGCTCGCCAGCGAAGCCGTGCAGCAGGGTGACCTGCGGGTCGCCACGGCTGCCTGGAACCTGATCTATTACTGGCAGGATCTGCCTGAGTGGCAGGCAGACATGGCCAAAGCCGCCATCGAGGCCGACCTGCGCTGGGATGACCTGGCTGCCGCCAGGTCCCCCGCAATCCGCGCCGCCGCCGAGGCAGCCCTGCAGGCCTTGCCGCTCGGCGCGCTCGCAGGCGCGCTCGTCGAGGTCTCCGTGGGGCCGGCTGGTCGGCGCGAGTCGGTCTCGGTTCTGAGGCAGTTGCTGGCCCGGATCTACGAAGCCCAGGAAGGCGACCTGACCGAAGACACCGTGATGCTGCACGGGCGCCATCCCTGCCAGCGCTTGCGATCCGCTGCAGGCGTCCCGGTGGTCGGGGTATTGCTGGACGCGCCCTGCGATCTGGCGCAGGTCCTGGCGTCGCTGCCGGCCGACGAGGAGGTCGATCTGCTGATGGCCTACGTGCCTGACGCCGACGCCTTCGAGGCGGCGGCACGGATTCAGCGTCTGCGCTGGACGGCGTTGTGGCTCGAAGGTGGCGAGATGCGGATGCGCAGTTGGGCGAACTGCAGCGGCGCGATGGCCGAGCAGACGATGCTGCGCGATGTCCATCCGGCACGCCCGGTGGCGCAGGAAGTCGCCCGGTTTTCCCAGTTCAAGCTCGAGCGCCTGCCCGCTCCGGCCGGATTGCTGTTGCTGCGCGCAGTCGCCAGCGGTGAAGACAGGCTGATCGCGATGGCCGAGGTCGAGCGGTTCGATCCGGTGCTTGATGGCGATTTCCTCCGGGTTCCCAGTTTCGAGAGAGTCTTCCTCAGCGCCGCCCAGGCCCTGCGCGAAGGCTCGCGAGCTGCCACCGGCAGGCCGCCTGCGTTCAATCGGATCTCGCTTTTCGTACGCCCGACGATCGCGCTTGCACGCAGCGAGCTCGACGCGCTCGCCCGCCGGCTCGGACCGGCAACCTTCGATCTGGCGCTGCACAAGGTGGCGATGCATGGCCGCTTCACGCTCGGCGACTCGCAGCCTGCGCGCGAGCTGGCTGCCGAGTGGCGCGACGCGACCGCCCTCGGGCCCAGACTCGAGGTCGTGCTGCCGCGCCAACGCCTGGTGCCGGTGATGTCGGCCTACGAGCAACAGGTGCTGGCCGCGCGGCGGCGGCGCCTGTCATACCCCTACGAGGTTGTCAGCTGGCTCACGTCCAGCGAAGACATCGGTCGGATCGAGCGTGGGCAGTTCGACGAACTGGAACTCGACGCTCAGGGCCATGCGCTTGAATCAGTGCGAGGCCGTCCCGCCGCCAGCAACCCGACCGGTGTGGTGGTCGGGTTGATCACGAACTGGTCAGCACGCTTTCCGGACGGCTTCAGTCGGGTGCTGCTGCTGGGCGACCCCAACAAGGACATGGGCTCGCTCGGTGAGGGCGAATGCCGGCGGATCATCGCCGCGCTCGACCATGCCGAAAAGATCCGCGTCCCGGTGGAGTGGGTCGCGCTGTCCGGCGGTGCCCGGATCGCATTCGACTCCGGTACCGAGAACCTCGACTGGACCGCTGCAGTGCTGCGTCGCATCGTCGAGTTCACTGCAGCCGGGGGGGTGATCAACGTGCTGGTCGACGGCCCCTGTGTCGGCGCACAGTCCTACTGGAACTCCGAAGCGACGATGCTGATGCATTGCCGCGGCACGCTGGTCATGACGCCGCGTGGCTACATGGTGTTGACCGGAAAGCGTGCTCTGGAGGTCGCCGGATCGGTCGCAGCAGAGACCAATGAAGCCATCGGCGGTCTCGAGATCATGGCCGGCAACGGACAGGCGCAGTACACCGCGCCCGACCTGAAGAGCGCCTACGAACTGCTGCTGCGTCATTACGAGTACACCTATGTCGCGCCGGGCGAGCGACGGGCGCGTCGGCGTCCCAGTGCCGACCCGGTCGAACGCGACATCACCGGCGGCGCCTATGCCGGCGCCGGAGGCTTCGCCACGATCGGGGATCTGTTCTCCGAGAGCGGCAACCCAGGGCGCAAGAAACCGTTCGCGATCCGCGAGTTGATGACCGCTGTTCTCGACCAGGACGCTGCGCCGCTGGAGCGCTGGAAAGGGCTGGCTGGCGGCGAAACCACCGTCGTGATGCATGGGCAGCTCGGCGGGAATCCGGTCTGCCTGATCGGCATCGAATCGCAACCGCTTCCGCGTCGAGGGCCGCGTCCGGTCGACGGCCCGTCAAACTGGATGAGTGGCACCTTGTTTCCGCATTCGTCGCGCAAGATGGCGCGTGCGATCCGTTCGGCCAACGGCGTGTGCCCTGTCGTGGTGCTCGCCAACCTGTCGGGCTTCGACGGCTCGCCGGAATCGATGCGCGAGCGTCAGCTCGAGTACGGCGCCGAGATCGGCAAGGCGGTGGTGGAGTTCGACGGACCGATCCTGTTCTGCGTTGTTGCGCGCTACCACGGGGGCGCTTATGTCGTGTTCTCGCGCCGGCTGTCGAGTCGTCTTGATGCCGTGGCGCTCGAAGGCAGCTATGCGAGCGTGATTGGTGGCGGCGCTGCTGCCGCCGTGGTGTTCACTCGGCTGGTCCGCGAAAGGGCGCAGGCCGATTCGCATGTCCGGGCAGCGCAGAAAACACTCGCCGACGCCAGGCTCGCCGATCGCCGCAAAGCGCAAGAAGACTACGAACGGGTGCTGGCTGACGTCCTGGCAAGAGTGCAGACCGACGTGGCGAGCGAATTCGACGCGGTGCACAACGTGGCACGGGCACTCGATGTCGGATCGCTCGATGCCCTCATGACCGCAAATGAACTGCGCCCATCGCTGTGCGCGCGCCTGGAAGGCGCACTCGAGGAGGATCGGGTCGCTCCCCCGTCGAAATCAGAGGATCGGGATCGACTGCGGCGCGCCGGCTGAGTGCAGCCTCGCGCGCAGCGCAACTTCGAGCTGACTCCACACGAAGCGCATGGATGCCGAACGACGAAGCTCGGGATGTGCGCACAGCCATACTTCCTGCGGTTGCCCAAACTGCTTGGCCAGAATGCGCTTGAGGCCCGGACGTTCGGCTGCCACATCCACAAGATAAGCCCCAACACCGAGCCCGGTTTCGACCGCGGCGTAGCGGGCCAGGATGGCATCGGTGCGCAGCCGAAAGCGGATCGGTCGGCCCGGTGCAGCGCCCTTGATCAGCGGGCCCAACGGCACTGACTCCCGGTCGAATCCGGCCACGAATGCCTGCGCGGGCACGTCAAAGCTGTCAGGCTCACCGTGGCGCGCCAGATAGTCTTCGTGTGCGAACAGGCCCAGCTCGGTATCGCCAACATGGGTCGCGATCACGTCGTTTTGCTCGGGACGGAAAAAGCGCACCGCAATATCAGCATCGCGACGCAGCAGATTGTCGGCATGATTGGACACCGACAGTTCGATCTCCAGCTCGGGTTGCTCGACCAGCAAACGCGCCATGATGGGCGCGATCACATGCGTTGCGTACACCTCCGACGCGGCCACACGCACACAACCCACCAGCAGCTCCCGCGCGTCGGCGAACAGGCGCTCGGCCTCGACAACAGAGGCCCTCATTGCTGCAACCACGCCATGCAGCGCATGCGCCTGTTCGGTCGGTCTGAGCCGGCCGGGAAGCCGAACGAAGAGCGCCTCACCCAGCGACGCTTCGAGTTCTCGCACATGGCGGCCCACGCTCGGCTGGGTTGTGCCCAGACGGCGGGCAGCTTCGGTCAGCGTACCGGTTTCGTAGACTGCGATGAACGACCGCAACAGGTTCCAGTCGTCCAGACTCGGCCCAGCCCGCGGGGCGATCGTGGCAACAGGACTCGGCGGCTGTGGCGCTGGCATGAGCGCAGTCTCGCACAGCTTCGTAGCACGCGATCACCTTCGCCGGCGGGCCTTGACGGGCTATTTCACGCGCGCAGCATCGAGGCCAGATCGCGACGCGGGCTGGGCCCTGCAGGCGCCAGGGCATAGCCCGCGCGCGCAAGCATCTGCACCGGCCCGCTTGCCGGGTCCACACCGAGCTCTCGATGCAGCGCCTCCGAGGAGGCACGCATTTCCGGGAATTCCTGCAGGGCCTGCGACAACGGATGCATGTCGACTCCCGCAGCGGTGGCCTGAAGCTGCTGACGCAGGTAAGCGCGGCCGGCGTTCAACTGCGTGGTGCGCGCATTGTCGCTACCAGCCAGCCAGAGGTAAGCGCTGCCGGTCTCGAACGGCGCCCAGCGATCCATCACGCGCTGCAGGCTGCTGGTACCCCGCTCGGGTACTTCCATCGGATCGAACATGCCAACCGCATACATCAGGCGCGGCATCGCTGCGTTGATGCTGATGCCATCGCGGTGGGTAGCGATCTGATCCGGGCCGATTCGCATCAGCCGTGCCGACTCCAGCCAGGTACGTGGGGTGAGGCACTCAATCTCATACGACTCGCGCGTGATGCGGCGGATCGGCGCCATGGCGGCATCACCCGCCACGAATCCCGCACGCAGGCCGAACGCGCGAGCGGTGTCGGCCCATGCCGCGGTCAAGGCGACCGGCAAGGGCCTGTCGTTGGCATAGGCTGTCTTGTTGGTGCGGCGGCGCACGATCTGGTCAAACAGCGGGTCGGCAGTGGCGCTGCCGGGTGCCCCCAGAGTCAGCGTTGCCACGCGAACTCCCGTCGGTAGCTCGGTGGGTGCTGGAGCGCCGCGCGGGAAGTTCACCACCGACACCGCCAGCCCGCGCTGTGCCGCAGCGATCACGGCCAATTCGACGAAAGCCCCGCAGCCCACCAGGATCTGGCGACCGAAAGGGTCGGTCTCAGGCAGAAGGCGCGTGCCATCACAGACCAGGTGGATACGTCCGGGCTCGGTGAGGTCAGCGATCCAGGGCTGTCGGTTGTGCGGATTCGGCGCGAGCAAGGCATGGGCCAGCATGAAGCGGCGGGGGTCGCTTTCGGCGCCAGGATTCTGCCAGGGCTGCACTGCCACATCGGGCATCGCGGTGGAGCAGCCGGTCAAAGCGCCGCCGGCCGCGAGCACCGTGCCGCCGCCGAGCAGACGGATGAAGTGTCGGCGTGAGGCCGGGCGCTGGGGGGTAGGTGAGTTCATGTTCTGATCTTTCCTGGATGACAGACACACGCATGGTCAGCCAGGCCACGGCGCTGATCAACATCCGTCCGGGCATGGCAGGCATGCAGCGATGCATGGCCTGCACGAGCGAAATCGACGCGCCCGGTGCGCAACGCCAGGATGGGCTGCGGCGTGCGCTTTCAGCCCGCTTGCGCCAGCAGGGCCTTGATATCGGCACGCAGCCGGACAAAATCGGGGCGCCCAAGCAAGCGCTGCCGGATTCGCCCATCACGCCCGGCCAGCCAGGTGAGCGGCGTGGCCTCGACACCGCCCCAGGCAGCAACCGTCTGCCCCATTGGGTCGAGCGCCACCGGAAACGGCAATCGGCGACTGGCCGCAAAATGCAGGACATGGTCGGGGCGGTCGTAGGGCATCGCCACCGCCAGAAGCTCGAAGCCCAACGGGTGAAATTCGGTATGCAAACGGATCAGCTCGGGCATTTCAGCCACACACACCACGCAACTGGTTGCCCAGAAATTGACCAGTACGACCCGGTCGCGAAGCTCGGCAGTGCCGATCCGACGACCATCGATCAGGGTGTAGGTGAGATCCGGAAGGCGCGACGGCCCGCCGGTAATGCGACCCCACTGGCCACCCGAGAGCCGCTGCCAGGCCAAGGCAGCCGTACCGGTCGCAGCCAGTCCGAGCGCTGCCCAGGCCAGCCGGCGACGCGGCGACTCGATGATCGGAAACTGCTTACCGGTAGGGGTCGACATACTGGGCGCGAAGACACTCGGCCCCCAGTCTAACCGCGCTGAGTGGCCTGGGAGGTGCGCTGTGAGGTGCGCTGCGAGGTGCGCTGCGAGGTGATCTGCGAAGTGAGCGCCATTGCATCGAAAGGCACTGCATCCAGCGGGGAGCCAGCGCTTCGCGATTCAGGCAACTGCGGCGGCGGGCAGTCGATGACCACGCACAGCACACGAAGAAAATCGCGCGGCTCGATCCCGGCGTCACAAGGCAGCATCTCGACCAGATGGCGCACCAGCAAAGGCTTGGCCAGCGGCGGCAGCAGCGACACCTGCGCGACGGCGCGCTCGAGCGCATCCAGCGTGAGGGCGCCGGACGAGCCGCCGATCGACGCCAGCCCGAGCGCCCGGATCGATGCATTGGCAGCCCGATCAGCTCGTGCCTCGTTCAGATCGACGCTGGCTGCCAGCAGCCCGAAGAGCACCCGGATACTGCGGGCGGCGATCGGATCGAGCATCACCGATCGGCCGATCTGCCTGGTGCGCGGCATCAGCCGCACGCGCAGCAAAGTGAAATAGATCCACTCGCGCAGCGTGACGCGCCCATCGGCGAGCACCACCGCCCGGGCCGTCTCAAGCAGGCTCTGGCGGGCCGAGGGCGACATCATGCGCAGGCGCGCCACGGCCAGCTCCAGCAGCGGCCACTGCAACGGCCGCAAGGAGGCTACCGGCAACTCGACCAGCGCCCGGCGCAGTTGGGCATGACGGGGCGCCGCGCTTGACCACCCATCGCCCCAGCGGGGCTCAGGCGCCTCCCGCCCGGGCGTCTGGAGCATCGCGATGACCAGGGCGGCCGCGCTGGTCGGCTCGCGGGTCGCCTGCACCAGCCGCATGGTGGCAGTCGGCGGCGGCTGATCGACACGCGCGCCGAAATCGGCGCGTCCGGCGATCCAGGCCATCCCGGTGCTTTCAAAGTCGAGCACTGGCAGCGCCGGCTCGCGACGATCGAGCTCCGGCAACACAAGCGGTGCAATTGCGTCCCGATGGCGACCATAGATGCGCCGAACACGCTCACGAAGCGGCGGATGGGTCGCAAACCACTGTCCAGACGGCGCGATGCCCACCAGCATGAGATGGCTGAGGCTGCGCAGATAGGGATGACGGCCCAGGGCATCGCGTCGGATCGTGCCTCGGGCGATCACCGGCAACGCAGTCTCCTCTGTCTGGCCGAGATGACCGTCATCCGAGCTTGCGGGCAAGGCCCGCCCGAATCCGGCGATCTTGCGCAGCGCGCCGCCCAGACCATCACGACTGCGCGTGAATTCGATTGCCTGCGCGTCGGCAAAAAATTCGCGTTGACGACCCACGCCCGCCTCGACTGCCCTGGCCGCGAGAACGCCGAGGGCGCCGACACCTGCCAGAACGCCGCCCACCAGTGCCGCCGGCACGGCGAATACCGCGAGCAGACCGTCGGGGCCGGCTTGGGCCGCGCCATGCCGCGCCCGCGCAAGGAGCGAATACCCTAACTGCGCCACCAGATTCAACCCGTAATTGAGCCCGACCAACCGGGTATTGAGCCGCACATCGCCGTTGACGATATGCGAGACCTCGTGGGCCATCACGCCCTGCAGCTCATCGCGGGTCAGTCGCTCGAGCGCGCCACGGCTGGCAACTACCACTGAGCGATTGCGATCGAGCCCGGCGGTCAGGGCATTGATCGAAGGCTCGTCTTCGAGCACGAAGGCGCGCGGCACGCCGATCCGTGCAGCGATCGCGAGCTCCTCCAGCAGATTCTGCAGACGGCGGTGCAGCGGATCATTGATCGGATCGACCGGCACGGCCCCCAGACGCCTGGCGATCAGCGCGCCGTCATCGCGCAGGCGGGCGGTTTCGATCCAGGCGCCGCCCACGATCAGGCCGGTCACGACCAGGGTGTTGGTAAGAAAAAATCCCTTCGGATAGGGCGCCGCTGCGAAGAGCAGTTGCCAGATCAGCGCCGCAGCGGCATTGATGCCAAGAACCACCGCCAGGCTCGCCAGCGCATGCAGCCAGATCAGCCGATAAGCCGTGCGATCAGCCTGCGCCTGATGTCGCGCAAAGTTCATGTGCGGCCGACCCTTTTCGAATCAGCTGCCACTGAACCTCCAGACCAGCCCGAAGAAATTCGCACTACAGCGTGACCGCCACCGGCTGACGCTCGGCATGACTGCGGGTGGCCTGCAGCAAGCGTGCAGGGCGAAAGCCGAACGCCGTCGAAACCATGTTCACCGGGAATCGTTCGATCGCGGTGTTGTAGTCAGACACCGCGTCGTTGAAGGACTGGCGAGCAAAGCCGATGCGATTCTCGGTAGAGGTGAGCTCTTCGGTCAGATGGGCCAGCGTGGCGTCGGCCTTCAGATCGGGATGCGCCTCGACCACACCAAACATCCGGCTGACCGCGCTCGTAAGCGTCTGCTCGGCGACATCCAGGCGACCCATGGCATGCGCATCCGAGGGCTGCAACGCGGCCAGCGCACGCGCGGCGGTCGCACCCTGCCTGGCGGCGACCACCGATTCGAGGGTCTCGCGCTCGTGCTTCAGATAGGCGCGGGCTACCTCCACCAGGCCCGGCACCAGATCGTGACGACGCTTCAGTTGAACGTCGATCTGCGAGAAGGCATTGCGAAACGCATTGCGCATGCCGACCAGATGGTTATAGACCAGCATCGCCGCAATGAAAGGCAAGGCACAGACAAGAAGGAAGACCAGCAGACCGGCCGACATGAGGGGCTCCATGTGCGCCTGACTGCGCACCGCGAAGCAAGCCTAGCGACTGCCGAAAAACGCGCCGTGACTGGCCGATTGACGGTCGCCAATATCCGAGGCGAGGCGCCGTCAACCCGCAATCCTGCCAAATCGATCGCGACCTTTGGCCGCCACGCGACGACACGAAAGGCCGGCGCGATCGATAACTCCCCGATGTCTCTCAGGGGCGTGTCGGCCCGGTGGGCACTGGCGCGGGATTGTTGTTGGCGACGATCGCTGCGAGCTGTTCGTCGGTAATGAACTCGAAAAGGGTCACGACACGTCGCACACCCGAGACCCGGCTGGCAGCGGTGGCATAGGCCGGGCCCTCGCGGGCGGTCACCAGACCCATCAGATAGACGACCCCATTGCTGGTCGTGACTTTCACCGCCGACGACTCGAGAACTTTTTGCTCGATAAAGGCAGCCTTGACGCGGGCAGTGAGCGCGGCATCGTTGGCCGTCGTCGACGCATCAACGCGCGGCGCAACCTGGAGCTCGTTGTAAACCGTGGTGACCCCGGCGACCTGGCGCACCACCCGCTCGGCGTCGGTCTTGTCGGTCTCGCTCGGTACCTGACCGGTCAGCAGAACGCGGCGGTTGAAGCTGGTGACACTGACGCCGGGCGCGCCCTTGATTGCCATCGGCAGCCGACTTGAACCGCGCAGTTCGATCTCGGTGTCATCGGCCTGAATTTTGACCGAACGACGATCGAGGGCGGACAAGGCGGCCACGCCGATACCAGCCGCGAAGATCGGCAGACAGCCTGT
>Ga0114979_10002566_pt1 | contig 12235 bp, 11 predicted proteins | sample S_140625_EF_Meta_FD_87315 | JGI IMG/M metagenome (GOLD analysis project Ga0114979, IMG submission 87315) | Freshwater microbial communities from Lake Simoncouche, Canada to study carbon cycling - S_140625_EF_MetaG | ecosystem: Environmental > Aquatic > Freshwater > Lake | place: Lake... | reverse complement strand
TATGGCGCGCATGGCTTTGGAATCCTGCAGCATTTCCTGAGCCGGGCCACCAATCAGCGCAGCGACGAATACGGCGGCTCCCTGGACAACCGCGCCCGCTTCGTGACCGAGATGATCGACGAGGCGCGCGAGGAAACGAAGGGCGAGATGGCGATTTCCATCCGCATGTCGTTGCATGAAGACGGCCCCTTAGGCTTTTCCAATGCCGAGGTGCGCGAGTTCATCGAGATGAAGGCAGACCTGCCCGACCTGTGGGATCTGGCGCAGGGCACATGGGACGCCTGTTCGGGGACCTCGCGCTTCAAGGACGAGGGCGCGCAGGAGGCGCTGGTGCGCGGTATCAAGGCGCTGACCTCGAAACCTGTCGTCGGCGTGGGCCGCTTCACCTCGCCCGATGCGATGGTGCGGCAGGTGCGCGAAGGCGTGCTGGATTTCATCGGGGCCGCGCGCCCCTCGATCGCCGACCCGTTCCTGCCGCAGAAGATCGAACAGGGCCGGTTCGAGGATATCCGCGAATGCATCGGCTGCAACATCTGCGTGTCCGGCGATATGACCGGTGCGATCAGCCGCTGCACCCAGAACCCCACCTTCATGGAGGAATGGCGCAAGGGCTGGCACCCCGAACGGGTTGCCCCGCGCGGGAAAAGCAAGCGGGTGCTGATCGTTGGCGGCGGCCCTGCCGGGCTGGAGGCGGCGCTGGTTCTGGGCAAGCGCGGCTATGAGGTGGCCCTGGCCGAGGCGGGCACGGCGCTGGGCGGGCGGGTCAGCCGCGAACGCGCCCTTCCGGGCCTGTCCGCCTGGGGCCGGGTCGCGGATTACCGCACGGGCCAGATCGCGCCGATGCCCAATGTCTCGGTCTATTTCGAAAGCCGGCTGTCGGCCTCTGATGTGCTGGACTTTGGGTTTCAGCATGTCGCGGTGGCAACGGGGGCGGTCTGGCGGCGCGACGTGGTGGCGCGGCACCATCTGGGGCCGGTCCCGCAGGCGGGTCTGCCGGTTTTCACCCCGGACGACCTTATGGCCGGGCAGGGCCCGTCTGGCGGGACAGTCCTTTTGTACGATGACGACCATTTCTACATGGGGTCGGTGCTGGTCGAATTACTGGTGGCACGGGGCTGCCGGGTAGAGTTCGTGACGCCAGCCGCCAAAGTGGCCGAATGGACCGAAAACACGCTTGAACAGCGCCTGATCCAGTCGCGCCTGATGTCCCTTGGCGTGACCCTGCACCTGTCACAGGCGCCGCAGACCCTTGGCCCCGGCGGCGCGCGGATCGCCTGCACCTATACCGGGAATGGGCGTGACATCGCGGCGGATGCGGTGGTCCTGGTCACCTCGCGCAGTGCCGCAGACAGCCTGGGGCCGGACCTTGCGGCACGGCGGGCGGACTGGGCTTCGGCGGGCATCGCTTCGGTCACGGTGATCGGCGATGCCGATGCCCCGGCCCCGATTGCCTGGGCCGTCTATGCCGGACGGCGCTATGGGGAAGAGCTGGACGCGAGGGACACCGGCGATGCCCTGCCATTCCGGCGCGAGATTGCGGAACTTCTGGGGGCACCGGAGACGCACAATAGTTAAGGTTTCGTAAAGACGGCACGCCAACCCGTTGAAAACGCTGGCCCGGATGACTGTCCCACAGTGGGCGCGCGCGCCTATGCCCGCACCCCTGAAAACCGCTGCTGCCAGTCCACCCGTTCCTCATCCGTGATCTTGCGGAACAGGTTCTCCGGCACGGTGAACGGGTGTCCCGGCGGCAGGGCCCGCAGCGCCTCGCCGATATGGTCAGGCCAGGTCCAGTCATCACTGCCCATCGCGGCCATCATCACGGCAGCGGCATCGGGGATGAAGGGGCGTGAGAGGATCGCGTAAAGCCGGATCAGATTCAGCGACAGGCGCACGATCACCCCGGCCCGGGCCGGATCGGTCTTGACCGCCGACCAGGGGGCTGCGGATTGCAGGTATTCATTGCCCACCACCCAGATGCCGCGCAGCTCGGCTGCCGCCTTGCGCACGTCCATCGCCTCCATGAAGGCCTCATAGTCGCGCACGCGCGCGCCCAGATCGGCGATCAGGGCGGTTTCCTGCGGGCCGAACTCTCCGCCCGCCGGCACCGTATCGCCCAGCTTCGCGGTGGCGAATTTGGTGACGCGCGACACCAGGTTGCCCAGCACATCGGCCAGGTCCTTGTTGACCGAGGCCTGGAAGTTTTCCCAGGTAAACTCGCTGTCGGCATTTTCCGGCGCATGCGACAGCAGCCACCAGCGCCAGTAGTCCGACGGCAGGATCGACAGCGCCTGATCCATGAACACGCCGCGCCCCTGGCTGGTGGAAAACTGGCCGCCGTCATAGTTCAGGTAATTGAACGACTTGATGTAATCGACCAGCTTCCACGGCTCGCCCGACCCCATGATCGTGGCGGGGAAGCTGAGCGTGTGGAAGGGCACGTTGTCCTTGCCCATGAACTGGACATAGCGGACGTCGTCCGCCCCCTTGTCGGTGCGCCACCAGCGTTCCCAGTCAGCCTCGGTCAGACCATTGGCATCGACCCATTCAGCGGCGCAGGCGATGTATTCGATGGGCGCGTCGAACCAGACATAGAAGACCTTGCCTTCCATGCCCGGCCAGGGCTGATTGCCCTTCTTTACCGGCACGCCCCAATACAGGTCACGGGTGATGCCCCGGTCCTGCAGCCCGTCGCCGTCGTTCAGCCATTTCCTGGCGATCGAGGTGGTCAGAACCGGCCAATCGGTCTTGCTGTCGATCCAGGCCTCCAGCTTTGCGCGCAGCGAGCGCTGCCGCAGGTACAGGTGCTTGGTTTCGCGCACCTCAAGATCGGTAGAACCGGAAATGGCCGAGCGGGGGTTGATCAGGTCGGTCGGGTCCAGCTGCTTGGTGCAGTTTTCGCACTGATCGCCCCGCGCCCTGTCATAGCCGCAGTTCGGGCAGGTGCCTTCGATGTAGCGGTCGGGCAGAAAACGGTTGTCGGCGATGGAAAAGACCTGCTTTTCGCTCACCTCCTCGATTAACCCGTTTTCGGCCAGCTTTCCGGCAAAGTGCTGGGTCAGGCGGTGGTTGCGCTGGCTGGACGAGCGGCCGAAATGGTCGAAGGACAGGCGGAAGCCATCGGCAATGCCCTTTTGCACGGCGTGCATCTCGGCGCAGAACGCGTCCACCGGCTTGCCGGCCTTGGCGGCGGCGAGTTCGGCCGGGGTGCCATGTTCATCGGTGGCACAAAGGAACAGCACCTCGTGGCCGCGCCCGCGCAGATAGCGCGCGTAAAGATCGGCGGGCAGCTGTGAGCCCACCAGATTGCCCAGGTGCTTGATTCCGTTGATATAGGGGATGGCGGAGGTGATCAGAATCCGGGCCATGCGCGTGCCTTCCTGTGACAGTCCGCGCTTTCTTTAGCGCAGGGGCCGGGCAAGGGCCAGAAGGCTGGTGCAGGGCGCGGGGGAAGGGGGGGGCTGTCTGCCCCCCCGCGGGCCTGCGGCCCGCCCCCCCCCGAGGATATTTTTGCGAATGAGAATGGGCAGAGACTCAGCGCTGCCCGCGCCACATCCGCGTCAGGGTGCCGTCGCCGTCGATCTGGCGTTTTACGGCCCCGACGGCGTGCAGCGCGATGACACCCATCAGCAGCTTGGTCAGCGCGCCATGCGCGGCCCAGCCGGCAGTTTCCCACGCCTCGGACACAGGGGCGATGGGCGGGATCACCCAGCGGTCGAAGAGCATCACGTCAAGGCCCGAGGCCGAGCTTGCCACCCAGCCGGACAGGGGAATGGCAAGAAGCAGAAGGTAAAGCGCCACATGCGCGGCCCGCGCAAGCCGGTTCGTCCAGTCGCCGGGCGCGCCCTGCGGGGCGGGGGGCGGGCTGATGCGGTGCCAGATCAGGCGCAGCACGACGAGGGCGAGCAGGAGCAGCCCGATGCTTTTGTGCAGCCCGTACATCCACAGGTTCGCCAGCCCCGGTTCCATCCCGGCAATGCGGGTGCCGAAAGCCAGCATGACGAGGAGGGCCAGCGCCATACCCCAGTGCAGCAGGCGGGTGACAAGGCCGAAGCGGGTGGGGGAATTGCGCCAGGCCATCGGCGTCAGTCCTGCCGGGCGATGCGGGCCAGGATGTCCAGCCGCACCTCGTCGCCCACCATGTCAGACCAGCCGGTGGCGCCAAAGGCGCTGCGTTTGACCTTGCCCACCAGCCGCACCGTCAGGTGGCTGAGATCCCCCGGTTCGCTGTCCTTCTGCCGCCAGATCCGGGCGGCCAGCGTCATCGGCTGGGTGACGCCCCGGATTGTAACATTGCCCTCCACCGTTGCGCCGTCTCCCGCCTGGCGGACCGAGGTGGAGGCGAAGGTGATTTCCGGGAAGGCCCTGGCATCCAGCACCTTCGGGCCTTTCATCGCCTGGGCGGCGAAGGGAAAGCTGGCTTCGGCGTTCTGAACGTCGATTGTGACCGCGACGGTGCTGTTGGACACCTGATCGAAGTCAAGCGTCAGGTCGGCGCGGGTGACGGGCATGCGGCCGGTGATGCGATCCGGGCCGAAATCCGTCTCGAATCCAACGCTGGAGGCGGCGGGTTCCAGCACATAGTCGGCCGGGGCGGACAGGGCGGGGCTGGCAAGGGCCAGCAGAAGGGCGGCGGCGAGGCGATACATGGGCAATCCTCCTGCGCTGCAGATAGCACATTGAGGCGCGCCGTCAGGTTAATTCACGCGGAGTTCAGCGCGGATCTGTCTGTGGGCTGCGGATCTGGCTGCAGCAGCAGGGGGTGGCCCCGGCTGTCCTGCCCGACCCGCCAGTCTGCGGGCGGGGCGTTGCGGGCGCGCAGCCGCGCAAGCTGCCAGCGCGCCAGATCGGGGGTGTGGCGCGGCGTCATCTGCCAGCGGCTTTCCACGCCGGGGGCCCCGCCCCCGCCCGGGGTCAGCAGAAGGCCCAGCGGCGGCAGAAGGCCCAGTTCGCGGGCCGCGTCCGCCCCGGCTTCGGCGGCCAGCTGCAGGCGGCGCACCGCCGTAAGGCCGGGCAGGACCGGCAGTTCGGCCACGATCAGCGGGACGGCCCCCGAACGCAGGGCCTCTTCAATCGTCCAGAGCACGTCATCGCCCCGCTGCGCCTGCGCCAGGATCAGCCGCCCCGGATCGGCCAGGGGCGCTGCTCCGTCGCACATCAGCCGTTCCATCTGCCAGCCGGGATGCGCCCAGACCACCGGCCCCGAGGTGGCGTGCAGCAGAACAAGCGCCAGCATGTGCCGCGCGGCCCCGCAGAATTCATGCACGCGCCCCCGGTCCAGCTGCAGCGGGCCAAGCAGCGTCTGGGCCGGGCGGGTCTTGCCGCCAGAGGGGAGGAGCAGCGGAATCGGCATGGATGCAGCTTACGATGTTCCGCCTTCGTTCTCAACCGCGCCACAGCGCCTGTGGCTTGCCAAGCCCGCCCCGACCGCTACGCTCTGCTGCCTGAAGACAAGGGACACCGCATGAAACAGCTGCCGCTTGGCCGGACCGGCCTTCGCGTATCCGAATTCTGCCTGGGCACGATGACCTGGGGCACCCAGACATCCGAGGCGGGGGCGCATAACCAGATCGATCTGGCGCTGCAACACGGGCTGACCTTCTGGGACACTGCCGAGATGTATCCGACGAACCCGGTTCTTGCCGAAAATGTCGGCCGCACCGAAGAGATCATCGGCAGATGGATTGCCAAAGGCGGGCCGCGCGACCGGGTGGTTCTGGCCACAAAGGTGACCGGCGCAGGCCAGAGCGCGGTGCGTGATGGCGCCCCGGTCACCGCCGCCACGTTGCGCCGCGCCGTGGAGGGGTCGCTGCGGCGGCTGCAGACCGATGTGATCGATCTGTATCAGCTGCACTGGCCGAACCGGGGATCGTACCATTTCCGCAAGATGTGGTCCTATGATCCGCGCGGCACCAGCGCGGCCGCCGTCACCGCCCATATGACCGATGTGCTGCTTGAGGCCCGGGCGCTGATCGCCGAGGGCAAAATCCGCCACGTCGGCCTGTCGAACGAAAGCGTCTGGGGGGCGGCGCGCTGGCTGGCGCTGTCAGACGCGCTGGGGTTGCCCCGCATGGCCAGCATCCAGAACGAATATTCGCTGCTGTGCCGGCAGTTCGACACCGATTGGGCCGAGCTTTCGGCGATGGAGGATATGCCGCTGCTGGCCTTCTCGCCGCTGGCGGTGGGCCTGCTGTCGGGCAAATACGCGGGTGATGTGACCCCGGAAGGCACCCGGCGCAGCGCGACCCCAACCCTGGGCGGGCGGATCACGCCGCAGATGTTCAAGGCGGTTGCGGCCTATCTGGGCATTGCCGCGCGGCACGGGCTTGACCCCTGCCAGATGGCGCTCGCCTTCTGCCAGTCGCGGCCCTTTCCGGTGATCCCGATCCTGGGGGCAACGACAACGGCGCAACTGGCGACAGCGCTGGGTGCCGCGGATCTGGTGCTGAGCGACGAGGTGCAGGCCGAGATCGCGGCGGCGCACCGTGCCTTTCCGGCCCCGTTCTGAGGATGCGAGGCAGGACGTGGAAACGGCTTGCACCGGACGGGGCAATGGGGCTTTGTGGTGCCAGTGTTCGCCTGATCCGGAATAGCTGACCTGCCGATGCGCCCGTTCCTGCCCCTTGCCCTGATGGCGCTGGACCTGCGGCTGCAGACGGCGCGGCGGATGCTGACCGACATGACGCCCCCGGTTACGGAGGCTGCCGTGGTCACCTCGCTGGACGCCCCGGCTGCGGCATCCGCGCCGTTGGCACAGGCACAGAAGGCGGAAGCCGCCGCCGCCGCCACTGCCGAGGCCCCAAGAATGTCCGCCGCGGCACGGGCGGCAGAAACACCCGCGGCACCGCCCCCGCCAGAAGCGGTGAAATCGCCCAGCCAGATTGCCTGCGAGAAGACGGGCGGGCGCTTTGCCAAGGCGGGCAATTCCACCACCTTCGTCTGCGCGCGCGAGACGCGCGTTGGTGGCAAGTCCTGCCGCCGGGAAACGGACTGCGAGGGGCTTTGCCTTGCCCGGTCGCGCAGCTGTTCGCCGATCACCCCGGTGCTTGGGTGCCAGGAGAGTCCGACCCAGGACGGGCTGAGGGTGACAGAATGCGTCGGGTAACCGGGGTCGCCCTTCTGGTGCTGCTGGCAGGATGTGCGACTGCACCTGTCCCGCAGGCGGGATACCGGGCGGCGGGGACGCCGATCTATTCCAATGCGGTGTTTCAGCCAGAGCGGCTTGCGGGGCGCTGGGCGCAGGTGGCGGATTTCGCCCCTGCCGCTGCGGGGGACTGCGCGGCGCGCGGCCTGACCGTGACGCCGGGTGCTGCGGCGGGGCTGCTGACGCTGGAGGCGGACCTGTGCCTTGGCGGCGAGACGCGGCGCTATACCGGTCTTGCCGCGGTTTCGGGTCCGGGGCGGATCCGCCTTGCCGCTGCCGATCCGGCAGGACTTGGGGCCGAGTGGTGGGTTCTTTGGGTTGATACGGATTACCGCACGCTGGTGGTTGGCACGCCGTCCGGGTCCTTCGGGATGATCCTGAACCGATCGGGCGATCTGCCAGCAGATCGCCTGAAAGCCGCGCGCGAGGTGCTGGAGTGGAACGGCTATGACCTTGGCCGGATGCGCGCGGTCAGCCCCCGCTGAGCGCCGCCGCAATCCAAAGGCTTGAACCGGCAAGCCCCGGCCGGAAGGGGGCTTGACCCCGCCTGGCCGGACGGTCAGTCAGATGCCGGGCAGTCAGGGGGCGTCTGATGGGATCGGCAGCGGTATCTGGATTTCTGGTCGGGCTCAGCCTTATTCTGGCAATTGGGGCGCAGAATGCCTTTATCCTTCGGCAGGGGCTGCGGCGTGAGCATGTGGGCGCGGTGGTGCTGGCCTGCGGGCTGTCGGATGCGGTGCTGATGACCGCCGGTGTCCTGGGGTTTGGTGCACTGTCCGAGGCGATGCCCTGGCTGGGCAACGCGATGCGCCTGGGCGGGGCTGCGTTTCTGATCGTCTACGGCGCCCTGCGCTTTCGCGCGGCACTGCGTGGCGGGGCGGCGCTGATGCCAACGGATGCCACAGCGGCCCCGCTGGGCCGGGTGTTGGCCACATGCCTGTTGCTGACCTGGGCCAACCCGCATGTCTACCTGGATACGCTGGTGCTGGTGGGCGCGCTGTCGGCCCAGTATGAGCCGTATTCCGGGTACTTCGGGCTGGGGGCCGTGACGGCCTCGTTCACGTTCTTCGCCGCCCTTGGCTATGGCGCGCGTCTGCTGGCCCCGGTCTTTGCGCGGCCAGCGTCCTGGGTGGGGCTGGAGGTTGTCGTGGGCTGCACGATGTGGGCGATTGCGGCGGGGCTTTTGTTGCGTGGGTAAGGCGTTGGATGCCTTGGTGCGTGTAAACACGCACCCTGCGCGGGGCGGATGGTTGGGTCTGTGCGGCCACGCACCCTGCCCGGGCCAACGGCATCCTGTACGCGGGACAGAGAGCAGGGCAGCACCCTTGAACCCGCCCTCTGCTTGGGGTCATCTGCGGCCATGACAGCCCCCGCCGCCCCTGCCGCGTCGCGTCCTGTCGCGGGTGTCCTGTGGATGCTGGCGGCAGGCCTCAGCTTTGTCTGCATGACGGCCGTGGTGCGGCATTTGGGCACCGGGCTGCCGGCGGCACAGACTGCCTTTCTGCGCTTTGGCTGGGGGGTGCTGATCCTGCTGCCAACGATGCTGCCATTGCTGCGCGGCGGGGTGCCTGCGGGCACCGGACGCTTGTTTCTGTGGCGCGGGGCTTTCCACACCGGGGCGGTGATCTTCTGGTTCTATGCCATGGCGCGGCTGCCTTTGGCCGAGGTGACGGCGGTGGGCTATCTCAACCCGGTCGCGGTCACGCTGGGGGCGGCGCTGATGTTTGGCGAAAAGCTGACGGTGCCGCGTGTGCTGGCCGTGCTGGCGGCGCTGTTGGGCGCGCTGATCATCCTGAGGCCGGGAATCCGGGTGGTGACGGACGGGCATCTGGCACAGCTTTGTGCAGCGATGCTGTTCGCCGGGTCCTACCTGTGCGCCAAACGGCTGAGCGGCCGGGCGGGGGCGGGCATGATCGTGGCGATGATGTCCCTGACGGTGACGGCAGGGCTGGCCCCTTTTGCCCTGGCCGTCTGGGTTCCGGTCAGCGCGGTGCAGCTGGGCTGGCTGCTGCTGACGGCGGTCTTCGCCACGCTGGGGCATTATGCGATGACCCGCGCCTTCGCCGTGGCCCCGATGTCGGTAACGCAGCCCGTCGCCTTTCTGCAGCTGATCTGGGCCACGATGCTGGGCACATTGGTGTTCGGCGAGCCGGTCGATCCCTTTGTGCTGCTGGGCGGCACGCTGATCGTGGCCGCGATCAGCCTGCTGACCTGGCGCGAGGCCCTGGTGCAGCGGCGCGGGGGTGTGCCTGTGCTTCAGCGGCCCGAGGCGTAGGGGCTTTGACTCGGGTGCCGCATGTGCATAGTCAGCGGCGGGAGAAGTGTGACCAAGGTATGTCTCAATGAAGATTGCGATGATCGGGACGGGATATGTCGGGCTGGTGTCGGGCGTCTGTTTTTCTGATTTCGGGCATGAGGTTGTCTGCGTCGACAAGGATCCGGGCAAGATCGAAAAGCTGCACCGGGGCGAGATCCCCATCTTTGAACCGGGTCTCGATGTGCTGCTGGCCAGGAATGTGAAGGCAGGACGGCTTGCCTTCACGCTGGACATCACGGCGGCGGTCGATGGCGCGGACGCGGTCTTCATTGCGGTGGGCACGCCCACGCGCCGCGGCGACGGCCATGCCGACCTGACCTATGTCATGGCCGCCGCCGCCGAGATCGGGGCTGCGCTGACCGGGTACGCCGTGATTGTCACCAAGTCGACCGTGCCGGTCGGCACCAACCGCGCCGTTCAGGCGGCGGTCCGGGCCGCAGCGCCTGACGCGCAGTTTGATGTGGCTTCCAACCCCGAGTTTCTGCGCGAGGGGGCTGCGATTGACGATTTCATGCGTCCCGACCGCGTGGTCGTGGGCGTCGAATCCGACCGCGCCCGGGCGGTGATGGCAGATATTTACCGCCCGCTGTTCCTGCGTGATTTTCCGGTGGTCTATACCGATCTTGAATCCGCCGAGATGATCAAATACGCAGCCAACGCTTTTCTGGCGACGAAGATCACCTTTATCAATGAGATCGCAGCCCTGTGCGAAAAGGTCGGGGCCGACATCAAGTCGGTGTCCAGGGGAATGGGGCTTGACGGGCGTATCGGCAACAAGTTCCTGCATGCCGGCCCTGGTTATGGCGGATCGTGTTTTCCCAAGGATACCAAGGCACTGGCCAGGATCGGGCAGGAACATGCAGTTCCGATGCAGATCACCGAAACAGTGATCAAGGTGAATGACGAGATCAAGCGGCGGATGGTGGACAAGATTGTCGATCTTTGCGGTGGCAGCATCAGCGGCAAGACCGTGGCAGTGCTGGGTGTGACCTTCAAGCCGAACACCGATGACATGCGCGATGCACCCTCGCTTACCATCGTACCTGCATTGATCGGGGGCGGGGCCAAAGTGCGCGTCGTTGATCCCGAAGGACGGCGTGAGGGCGTGAAACTGCTGCCGGGTGTCGACTGGCGCGACAGCGCCTATGATGCGGCGGCCGGGGCGGATGCCGTGGTGATCCTGACCGAGTGGAACGAATTCCGGGCGCTGGACCTGCCGCGTCTGGCCGGGGCAATGGCCACGCCCAAGCTGGCGGATCTGCGCAACATCTATTCGGCGGAAACGGCCCGGGCGGCCGGTTTCACCGATTATGTGGCCGTAGGCCGCTGACGCGAACCGTCGCCGGCTGCGGTGCATGCAGCGCGGGGCGGCGTGCCAGAAGCTCTTGATCCCGCTCGGCAAAGGATTCGATCCGCTGACGGGCGGAATCCGTGCCGAAGGCTTCCAGCAGGCGCGGCCAGCGCAGATGCTCTGATGTCGTTTCTGACGGGGCCGCCAGGCGCAGGATGACCCCGTAGCGGTCCAGCAGGGCCGCTTCCAGCGGGCGCAGGTCGCTGCAATGGATCACGCCATCCAGATCCGCCAGCCCGCGCCGGGCCGTGGCCAACGTCTCGGTCCGGGGCAGGGCGCGGAAGGCGGCGGTCCCGCCGATGCGCCGGGTGCCAAAGTAGGAACAGTAGACATTGTCGCACAGGTCGCGGATGCGGACCTGCCAGTCTGCATCGCCGCCGAAGAAACAGTCATCAGCCGTCCAGTGCCGCGCCCTGGAAAGATGCAGGTTTTCCGGTCGGGCAAGGTCGTCTTCCGCCAGGGCTTCGGCCAGCGCCCGAAAGTGAAAGTAGAGCGATGCAATGCGTTCCTGCGGATCGCGCAGCACGGTGAAGGTGAAGCGGCCGCGGGGCAGCGTTTCGATCCCGTTCCAGTCCAGCGGGCCGGAATACAGCGCATATCCGGGCGGAAACTGTGCCGCGCCGGGCGCGGCCTGGCCGGCGCTGCGCACCGGTGAGACGCGCGGTGCGCCCACCACCCGCGCAAGGGCGGCATGCACGGCCCCGCCGCCGGTGCGCGGCAGGTGCAGAAAGACGATGGGATGGCGGATCAGGTCCATGTCAAGATCGGGTCCGGTGCAGCAGTTGGGTTACCTTCGGTATCCGCTGGCAGGCTTAAGACTTGGTTACGCCGCCTCGAAACTTTCGCGCCGCAGGGCCCGGTATACGCCCCATGTTCCCTTTGGTGCCGTGCCACGGTAGGTTCGGGGCAACAGAACGGGGAGACGCGATGTTCCGGGCATTGGTGGTACAGAAAGACGCGGCGGGGGCAACCAGCGCCAGCGTGCAGGAGATGTCCGACGACCGGCTGCCGGAGGGCGATGTCACCGTGGCGGTTGAATATTCGACGCTCAACTACAAGGACGGTCTCTGCCTTGGCTCTGGCGGCGGATTGGTGCGCAGCTGGCCGCATGTGGCGGGCATTGATTTCGCCGGTGTGGTCGAAGCTTCCGACGATGCACGGTATCGCCCCGGGGACCGGGTGGTTCTGACCGGCTGGCGCGTGGGCGAAGTGCATTGGGGCGGCTATGCCACCCGCGCCCGCGTCAAGGCAGACTGGCTGGTGCCGCTGCCCGCATCCCTGTCCACCCGGATGGCGATGGCCGTGGGCACCGCCGGCTTCACGTCGATGCTGGCCGTGATCGCGCTGGAAAACCACGGGCTGCGCCCCGATCAGGGAGAGGTGCTGGTAACCGGGGCCGCCGGGGGGGTGGGGTCGGTCGCCG
>Ga0114979_10002562_pt1 | contig 12250 bp, 12 predicted proteins | sample S_140625_EF_Meta_FD_87315 | JGI IMG/M metagenome (GOLD analysis project Ga0114979, IMG submission 87315) | Freshwater microbial communities from Lake Simoncouche, Canada to study carbon cycling - S_140625_EF_MetaG | ecosystem: Environmental > Aquatic > Freshwater > Lake | place: Lake... | reverse complement strand
GCCAAAGGGGGGATGAACCAAATCCAGCTCAGCACATAGCGCAAAAGCGCACGTTGTTGGGTGAGCGGTTGGCCATGCGTGTCGACCAGACGGATATGCCAAGTTTTCATGGCCAAGGTTTGCCCTTTGTGACCAAACCAGGTGAAGTAAATGCCGACCACTAAAAACAAAAAGGCTTGCAGCCCATAGCGGTTGTCTAGCGCATGTCGTGATTGGCTCAAGGTGCCAAACAAATAGGCAGCGATAAAGAGGACGCCAAAGACCAAGAGGCCCTCATAAAGCCAGCAAGCCATGCGACGACGCACGCTGGGGGCTTGGAGTGCCGACGTCATTGTGGGATGACTGCGCTTTCAGACCCAGGACTTGCCGGGGCTGCATTGGCTGAGGCAGGTGTGGGCAGCAATGTCGTTGGGGCTGCTTGGTCAGACGCAATGCGAGGCACAGCTTTGTTGCTGGTGGCCACGGGGGGAGCGGTGAGCTTGGAGGAGGGCACTGGCTTGATGGCGGGTGCCGCACCTAACGCTGGTTGGGTTTGTTGCGCGGCGAGTTTTTGTTTGGCTTCTGGCGAGAGGGCTTGGTAGGCCTCCCACTTGGCTTTTTTGTCTTCTTGCAAAAGCTGTTTGGCATCTGCGAAATTCAAACGGGCTGACGCACGTTGTTGTGCGCTGAGTGCTGCCCATTCACGCATGCGGCTTTGGACGGTGGCTTGTTCCTCAGCAGAGAGCTGAGAGAAGTTTTGAGAAATGACCAGCCACTTGCGCTTGTGGGGTTCAGACATGGTGGGCCAAAGTTTGACCAGCGGCGCCAGGGCTTGTTGTTGCGACTGGCTCAAATCTGCCCACACTGGTCGCCCAGGCTGGCTCGGGGATGCCGTGGAAGCAGTCGCTGGAGTCGCTTGCGCGTTGACTGGTTCGCCTGTAAACAAAACAGCACAGCCCAAAGAGATTTGGGCTGTGAGTGTCGCAAAAAGCAAACGTGTCTGCAGCATGGCGCGTTATTGGTTGGTGTCACTGACGATGGGGTTTTTCAAGAACTGCAGAAAACCAGGGTCGGCGTAGGCGGCGGGCGGTAAGTCGTCGATCAGGAGGGCCGAGTCAACTTCTGCCAATTCATTGGCGCGGTCATCGTCCATGAAGTGCTGGATGAGGCCCAAGCCTGCCACCAAGGCGATCAGGGGCATCAGTGAGGCGATACGGTTCCAAAGATTGAGGCCTTCATCGCCACCGAAATTTAGCAATGCGGCACCATTTTGGTGAATCACTGCGGGACTAGTTTGTAAGCGATTTTGGGTTTTGAGGCGAGCAGCCACGGCGCGGGTGCGTGCCGCACGCAGACGTTCAGAAATATCGTGCGGCAGGTCGAGACTGGCCGAATTCAGTTGGGCAGCAATGCGCAAACCAAATTGGTCTTGGGTATTTGCGGTATGTGTCATGGTTGAATTCCCTTTTCTTTGAGCGCTTTGCTCAATGCAAAAACTGCACGTGAGCAGTGTGTCTTGACGCTGCCTTCAGAGCAGCCCATCGCTGCAGCCGTTTCAGCTACATCTAGATCTTCCCAATAACGCAGCAAGAAGGCTTCTCGTTGACGTGCTGGTAAGTTTTGTATTTCTACCTCAATATCATGAACATTTGATACGCTGGCGAAGTTATCTTCAGCACTTTGCGTGATTTGACTGTCATTTGAGACGGTCAATGCTTCCAACAGGTCAAATTCGCCATCGGTTTTGTCTGATTCAAACTCGCTGAAGTTACTAAACAGCGCTTTTCGAGTTTTGTTACGCCGAAACCAGTCCAAGGTCGTGTTCGACAAAATTCGATGAAACAGCATGGGCAACTCGGTTGCAGGTTTGTCGCCGTAATGTTCGGCAAGTTTCATCATGCTGTCTTGAACGATGTCGAGAGCCGCTTCATCATCGCGAACGTGATAGACCGAGCGTTTGAAGGCTCGCTTCTCGACGCTTTTAAGAAAGTCTGACAGTTCTTGTTCGGTGGCCACTGACGAATTGGGTTCAGGTTTGGGTCGGGCGCGATTATGGCACTTGCCTAAGTTTGGGTGGCGTGAATTTGGCGCTTGCAAAGATAGTGTCATAATCTTGGGCTGCAATTCGACAAAAAAGCAAACGGGTCTGGGTCCGGCGCGAACCATGCGTCTATGGCTGAAGGTCCAAAGTTTCAAGGCTGCCCCACAAGGGTTCGCCAAGAAGCACCCAAGGTTTTTCGTTGACGAAAATCACTCAGGTTAAAAGGTACAACATGGATAAAACAAAGTCGGAATCGCATTCCGCAACCGCCGCTGGCGGTCATGCGCAAGAACTGATGGGCGCCGAAATCCTCGTAAAGGCGCTGCAAGCTGAAAACGTGAAACACATCTGGGGCTATCCAGGTGGCGCAGTTCTCTACATTTACGACGCGCTCTACAACCAAAACACGATTCAACATGTGTTGGTTCGCCATGAGCAAGCAGCAGTCCATGCTGCAGACGGCTACGCGCGTGCCACGGGTGATGTCGGAGTGGCATTGGTCACATCTGGGCCGGGCGCGACCAATGCTGTCACGGGCATCGCGACCGCCTATATGGACAGCATTCCCATGGTGATCATCACCGGTCAAGTGCCTACGCATGCGATTGGTTTGGATGCATTCCAAGAGTGCGACACCATTGGCATCACACGACCCATCGTCAAGCACAACTTCTTGGTCAAAGACGTACGTGACTTGGCGCTGACTATGAAAAAAGCATTTCATATTGCACGCAGTGGCCGTCCAGGTCCCGTGGTGGTGGATATCCCTAAAGACGTGTCTTTCAAGAAGACAGTTTACGAAGGCTATCCCGCTGAAGTTGAGATGCGCTCCTACAACCCTGTACGAAAAGGCCATGGCGGTCAAATTCGTAAAGCGTTGCAGTTGTTGATGGCTGCCAAGCGTCCCTACATTTACACAGGCGGCGGGGTGTTGCTGAGCAATGCATCGCAAGAATTGCGCACCCTGGTGGACATGCTGGGCTACCCCGTGACCAATACTTTGATGGGTCTTGGCGCCTATCCCGCCAGCGCCCCAAAGTTTTTGGGGATGTTGGGCATGCACGGCACGATTGAAGCCAACAACGCCATGCAAAATTGCGACGTGTTGTTGGCCGTTGGCGCTCGATTTGATGATCGTGTGATTGGCAACCCCAAACACTTTGCGTTGAACGAACGAAAGATCATTCACATTGATATTGACCCTTCCAGCATTTCTAAGCGGGTGAAGGTTGATATCCCCATCGTGGGCGATGTGAAGGATGTGTTGGTCGAGATGATCGACATGATCAAAGAATCTGGCTTAAAGCCTGATGCTGCCGCCTTGTCTGGGTGGTGGGAGACCATCGACGCTTGGCGCAAACGTGATTGCCTGAAGTACGATCGCAACAACACCGAAGTGATCAAGCCGCAGTATGTGATTGAGACGCTTCACCACATGACCAAGGGCACGGACACTTACATCACCTCCGATGTCGGCCAGCATCAAATGTGGGCGGCTCAGTACTATGGATTTGATGAGCCACGCCGTTGGATCAACTCCGGCGGGTTAGGCACGATGGGCGTGGGCATTCCCTACGCCATGGGTATCAAGTTGGCCAAGCCTGACAGCGAAGTGTTTTGCGTGACAGGCGAAGGTTCGGTGCAAATGTGTATCCAAGAACTCTCCACCTGCTTTCAGTACAACACGCCCATCAAAGTGTTGGCTCTGAACAACCGCTATTTGGGTATGGTCCGTCAGTGGCAGGAAATCGAATACGAAAGCCGCTACAGCAGCAGCTACATGGATGCATTGCCAGACTTTGTCAAACTGGCTGAGGCCTATGGTCATGTGGGCATGTTGATTGAGCGTCCAGAGGATGTTGAGCCCGCTTTGCGTGAAGCGCGCCGACTCAAAGATCGCACGGTGTTCATCGACTTCCGTACCGACCCTACCGAGAACGTATTCCCAATGGTCAAGGCTGGCAAGGGCATCACTGAAATGCTGCTTGGCAGCGAAGACCTCTGAACGGGAAGGATGACACCATGAAACACATCATTTCCCTGATGCTCGAAAACGAACCCGGCGCGCTGTCCCGCGTGGTGGGGTTGTTCTCGGCGCGTGGCTACAACATTGAATCTCTGACCGTGGCGCCCACGGAGGACGCAAGCTTGTCACGCATGACAATTCAAACCCATGGGTCGGATGAGGTGATTGAACAAATCACCAAGCACCTGAACCGATTGATTGAAGTGGTCAAAGTGGTCGACCTCACCGAAGGTGCCTACACCGAGCGCGAATTGATGCTGGTGAAAGTCCGCGCCGTAGGCAAAGAGCGTGAAGAGATGAAACGCATGGCCGATATTTTTCGTGGCCGCATCATCGATGTGACCGAGAAGAGCTACACCATTGAGTTGACGGGTGATCTGACTAAAAACGATGCGTTTTTAGAGGCGATTGACCGCAGCGCAATTCTTGAAACCGTTCGCACGGGCGCTTGTGGCATTGGCCGCGGTGAGCGCATCTTGCGCGTTTAACCCAACCTTTTTAAAGTATTTTTTAGGAGAACCCTGTGAAAGTTTTTTACGACAAAGATTGTGATCTGTCTCTCATCAAAGGCAAAACCGTGGCCATCATCGGCTATGGCTCGCAAGGCCACGCACACGCCCAAAACTTGAACGAAAGTGGCGTCAAAGTTGTGGTTGGTTTGCGCAAAGGCGGCGCTTCCTGGGACAAAGTCGCCAAAGCTGGCTTGAATGTTTTGGAAGTCAACGACGCTGTCAAAGCCGCTGACGTGGTGATGATTTTGTTGCCTGACGAAAACATCCCAGAGGTGTATAACAACAACGTCGCGCCCAACATGAAGCAAGGCGCCACCTTGGCGTTTGCGCATGGCTTCAATGTGCATTACAACCAAGTCATCCCACGCGCTGACTTGGACGTGATCATGGTCGCACCCAAGGGCCCAGGCCACACCGTGCGTTCCGAATACCTCAAGGGCGGTGGCGTGCCTTCTTTGATCGCCGTGTACCAAGATAAGTCGGGCAAAGCCCGTGATTTGGCGTTGAGTTATGCCATGGCTAACGGTGGCGGCAAAGGCGGCATCATCGAAACCAATTTCAAAGAAGAAACAGAAACTGACTTGTTTGGAGAGCAAGCCGTGTTGTGCGGTGGCGCTGTGGAATTGGTCAAGATGGGCTACGAGACCTTGACAGAAGCTGGCTACGCGCCTGAAATGGCCTACTTCGAATGTTTGCACGAGTTGAAGTTGATCGTGGACTTGATGTACGAAGGCGGCATCGCCAATATGAACTACTCGATTTCGAACAACGCTGAATACGGCGAGTACGTGACCGGTACCGAAATCATCAATGAACAGTCCCGTGAAGCCATGCGTAACGCCTTGAAGCGTATCCAAACTGGCGAGTACGCCAAGATGTTTATCTTGGAAGGTAAAACCAACTACCCCAGCATGACCGCACGTCGTCGTTTGAATGCTGAGCATTCGATTGAGACCGTGGGTGCGCAATTGCGCGCCATGATGCCTTGGATTGCCAAGAACAAACTGGTAGACCAAACCCGCAACTAAGCCGTGTACTTTTTGCGCTGACAAAGGCCACCTCGGTGGCCTTTGTCAATGGTAGCTTGATGCGACCCAAGGCGTACACTCAAGGCCTACTTTTCGGAGCCATAAGAATGTCAGAACCCCAAGATCAAACAGATGAAGATATGCCGCGCAAACCTCGCAAGGGGATTTACGTGTTGCCAAACCTGTTCACCTTGGCGGCTTTGTTTGGTGGGTTTTATGCCATTGTGATGGCGATGAATCAGCGTTATGAAATGGCAGCCATCGGTGTGTTCTGTGCCATGGTGCTGGATAGCCTGGACGGGCGCGTGGCACGCATGACCAACACCCAAAGTGCTTTTGGCGAACAAATGGACTCTTTGGCTGACATGGTGTCGTTTGGCGCGGCACCGGCCTTGATTTCATACGAGTGGGCGCTGAAAGGTTTGGGGCGTTGGGGTTGGGTGGCCGCGTTTGTCTATATTTCTTGTGCAGCGCTGAGATTGGCGCGCTTCAATGTCAACACTTCTGCTGTGGACAAGCGGTTTTTTCAAGGCTTGCCTTCACCCGCTGCGGCAGCGTTGGTGATGGGGTTCATGTGGTTGATGACGGATATGGGGGTGACCGGTCCTGAGGTGGCTTGGTTCATGTTTGCTTGGTGTCTGTATTCCGGTTTGACCATGGTGACGAATGTGCCGTTTTACAGTTTCAAAGATGTGCAGATGAAGAAAAGCGTGCCGTTTGCCGTGATCGTCATGCTGGCCTTGGTGATTGCAGTGATCAACATTGACCCACCTATCGTCTTGTTTGCCTTGTTTATGCTTTACGGGCTCAGTGGCTATGTTTTGTATGCTTGGCGTCGAACCCAAGGCATGCAAACCAGTGTCATCAGTACCTCAACCGATGAGCCTGACGAAGAGGGTTTGCACAAATGAGACACTTGACGCATCCAATGATTTGGCTTTGTGCTAAATTCGAGCCATGAAAAATTTTTCGTTGGCTCTACTACTTCTATCCTCCAACGGGCGGAGTTGGTAGCGCACGCGTTATCCCCACAAGGCCCGTATGCAAATGCAGCGGGCCTTTTGCTTTGGGGCTAATACAAACGTTGCAAGTTCTTTAGGAATCAAGGAGTTCTGACCATGACCGACAAGCTCATCATTTTTGACACCACTTTGCGCGACGGCGAGCAATCGCCAGGCGCCTCCATGACACGTGACGAAAAACTTCGCATTGCACGCCAACTGGAGCGATTAAAGGTGGATGTGATTGAAGCCGGTTTTGCAGCCAGCTCAAACGGGGATTTCGAGGCGGTGCAAGCCATTGCCAACGTCATCAAAGATGCCACCATCTGCTCGTTGTCTCGTGCCAATGACCGTGACATCAGTCGCGCTGCTGAGGCGCTCAAAGGCGCAAACCGCTCGCGCATCCACACCTTCATCGCCACGTCGCCTCTGCACATGGAAAAAAAGTTGCGTATGTCGCCCGAACAAGTGCTGGAGCAAGCCAAGCAGTCGGTGCGTTTTGCTCGTAACTTGGTGGGCGACGTGGAGTTCAGTCCCGAAGACGGCTACCGTAGCGAGATGGATTTTTTGTGTCGTGTGGTGGAAGCGGTGATCAGTGAAGGTGCGACCACCATCAACATCCCAGACACAGTGGGTTACGCCATCCCTGAGTTGTATGGCAATTTCATCAAAACCTTGCGCGAGCGTGTGCCCAACTCGGACAAAGCCATTTGGTCTGTGCATTGTCATAACGACTTAGGCATGGCCGTGGCCAACTCGCTGGCGGGTGTGATGATTGGGGGCGCCCGACAAATTGAATGCACGATCAACGGTTTAGGGGAGCGCGCAGGCAACTGTTCATTGGAAGAGGTGGTCATGGCCATCAAAACCCGCCGCGATTACTTCAACCTCGATTTGAATATCGATACCCAGCAAATCGTGCCAGCCAGTCGCATGGTTAGCCAAACCACAGGTTTTGTGGTCCAACCCAACAAAGCGGTGGTGGGGGCCAATGCCTTCGCGCATGCATCGGGCATTCATCAAGATGGCGTTCTCAAAGCGCGTGATACCTACGAAATCATGCGTGCTGAAGACGTGGGATGGAGCGCCAATAAAATCGTCCTGGGCAAGCTCAGCGGTCGCAACGCGTTCAAGCAACGCTTAGAGGACTTGGGCGTGCAGATGGACAGCGAAGCCGATGTCAACACCGCATTTTCCAAATTCAAAGAACTGGCCGACCGTAAGAGCGAGATTTTTGATGAAGACATCTTGGCTTTGGTGAGTGAAGAATCAGTCATCAGTGCGAGCGAACAATTCGCCTTTGTTTCTTTGAAGCAACACAGTGAAACGGGAGAGCGACCTCATGCGAGCGTTGTTTTTACGGTGTCTGGCAAAGAGGTGAAAGGCGATTCAGACGGCAACGGCCCAGTCGACGCCTCACTCAAAGCCATTGAGTCCCATGTCAAGAGCGGCGCCGAGATGGTGCTTTACTCTGTCAATGCGATCAGTGGCTCTACCGAAAGCCAAGGCGAGGTCACTGTGCGGTTACAAAACAGTGGCCGTGTGGTCAACGGTGTCGGCTCAGATCCAGACATTGTGGTGGCTTCAGCCAAGGCTTATTTGAGCGCCTTGAACAAACTGCAAAGCAAGTCCGATCGAGTTGCCGCGCAGGGTTGATGGACGCCCAAGCTTGAATCGAATGAATTTAGTTAAATAAGTCACGCAAGTCATTGATCTTGCGTGACTTTTCTTGTTAGACTAGTCACCATTGTGTTTTTCAAGCTTAAGGAACGCCACTTGAAACGACTACTGATTGCGATTTCTCTCGGTTTGGTCCCTTCGCTGTGCACCCTCCCTGCGCAAGCGACGACAAATCAAAAAAAACCATCCGTTCAAAAAAAGAAACCCACTGTGGTCAAGGCGCATGTTCGTCGCGCCAAAGTCTACAAGGACGCCCCAGTTATTCCCTCTTTTGGCCAAAAAGCGGGATTGCATGCCACCAGTGACATGCTGGATTTGAAATCCAGTGTGGCCTACGTCATTGATCAAGACACCAACGAGGTGTTGATCAGTAAAAACGACCAGGCTGTTTTGCCGATTGCTTCCATCACCAAACTGATGACAGGCTTGATCATCAGCGAAGCCAAACTGCCCATGGACGAAGCCATCACCATTACCCAAGATGATGTGGACACGGAAAAGGGAAGCAGTTCTCGGTTGCGCGTGGGCGCGGCCTTGACGCGTGGTGAATTGCTGCATTTGGCTTTAATGGCCAGTGAAAACCGTGCGGCGCACGCGCTGGGACGCACTTACCCGGGCGGCATGTCTGTTTTTGTGAGCACGATGAACAGCAAGGCTTCTACTTTGGGCATGCGCGATACCCGCTATGTCGAGCCCACAGGTCTTTCCAGCCAAAACCAATCCAGTGCCAAAGATTTGGCGACCTTGGTAGGCACCGCCTACCACGATGTGACCCTGCGTGAGTTGTCAACTTCCCACAGTCACAGTGTTGAGGTGGGCAATCGCACCCTGCAATACAACACCACCAATCGTTTGGTGAAAAACCCCAACTGGGATATCGGCTTGCAAAAGACGGGCTATATCTCAGAGGCGGGACAATGTTTGGTCATGCAAGCCAAGGTTGCGGGACGAAAGTTGATCATGGTTTTCCTCGATTCGGCAGGCAAGCTCAGCCGAATTGCAGACGCCGAGCGGGTGCGTAAGTGGATTGAGACCAATCCTAGCGGCACGCTTCGTCCGCAAACCTAAATGGCCACAACCTGAAGTTCACTCAGCCAGCAGTCTTTTTGCTGGTTTTTTTTCATGGCGCGTGCTGATCTTTAAAGCCCAGTGCGTAAGAAATAGCTTGGGTGGTTGCTTGAAGCTTGGGGAGCCATTCCTCGTCTAAGCGATCAGCAGGGGCCGAAATTGAGAGGCCAGCCACCAGCTTAGCTTGGTCGTCATAAATTCCAGAGGCCATACACCGGACACCCAGTTCAAGCTCTTCGTTGTCTCGCGCTAGACCATATTGGCGCACTCTCGAGAGTTCGCGCTCAAGGGTAGGGAGTTGGGTGAGGCTGTTGCGAGTTTGCCCGCTCAAGCCAGTGCGCGTGGCATAGGCACGCACGCGTTGGGGTTCATCCATCGCTAAAAACAATTTACCAACCGAGGTGAGGTGCAAGGGGGCCCGCCCACCGATGGCGCGAACCACTTGCATGCCTGAGCGTTCGCTGAAGGCGCGTTCAATGTAGACAATTTCATCGCCTTGGCGCACGCTCAAGTTAACGGGTTGTTGAATGAGCTTGTGAAGTTCGCGCATGGGCTGAAGCGCGACATCACGCACGTTTAAGCGATCTTTGACAAGGTTGCCCAGTTCCAGCAAACGCATGCCAAGGCGGTAGCTGCCGGCTTCAGGGCGGTCTACAAATCGACCCACGGCCAAGTCATTCAAGATGCGATGGGTGGTGGAGGGGTGAAGCCCAGTTCGCTCGCTGATTTCTTTGAGTGATATAGGTTCTTCTCGCGAAGCGAGGACGTCAATGAGGGTGAACATGCGCTCAATGACTTGGATGTTCGGCGTGGCGGGCACAGTGTTTTTACGCATGGATTAATTTTATCATGTGAAATTAACCTGTTGCCATTGCCCCTCGATCAAGCGCTCATGGGGTTGAAAATCCGCCTTGTAGTCCATCTTGGGGCTCTCTTGAATCCAGTAACCAAGATAGAGATAAGGCAATCCCAGTAATCTGGCTTGTTCGATTTGCCACATCACGTTGTAAGTGCCATAAGAAGTCTTCGGCTCAGGTTCATAAAAGGTGTAGACAGCCGACAAGCCATCGTCAAGCAGATCTACGATGGAGACCATTTTGAGTAATCCGGTTTGACCATCGCATGTGGGCTCTCTAAATTCGATCAATCTGGTGTTGACGCGACTTTGTAATAAAAACTGTCGATATTGCTCGGTGCTGTCCTCGTCCATGCCGCCCCCCGCGTGGCGAAGTGTTTGGTAACGCAAATACATGTCGTAGTGTTCAGCGGTGAACCCCAGATTCATGACGCGCACCTCTAAATGCTGGTGCCTTGCCCATGCGCGGCGTTGGCTGCGTGTGGCAGCAAAGTTATGGGCATCCACGCGCAAGGGGATGCACGCACGGCAGCTGTCGCAATAAGGTCGGTAGCTGAATAGGCCGCTGCGACGAAAGCCATCTTTGACTAAGTCAGCGTAGATCTCTTCGGTAATCAAATGACTCGGTGTCGCCACTTGTGAGCGTGCAGTTTTGTCAGGTAAATAGCTACACGGGTAGGGTGCCGTGGCATAAAACTGCAAGGAATTAAAAGGTAAATCGTGGGGCGTCGTCAAAGCTGTGTCTCGCTCAATAGCAGAGTGTCCCAATGCGAGGACTCAAATTTCCAAGTGCGGCGGGTGTGTTTGGCGGCTTGTCGTACCAACTTTAAAAATTCTGCGCGCGGCATTTCACGCGCCCCCAAACTGGCCAGATGTTTTGTGTTTTGTTGACAGTCTATCCACTTCAAATCCTGCGACCGTGCAAAGGCGATCAACGCAGCCAGCGCGATTTTGGAGGCATCTGTCTGCTGCGCAAACATAGATTCTCCAAACAAGGTGTCGCCAATCGAGACCAAATACAAGCCGCCTACCAATTGGCCCTGGACCCATGTTTCGACGCTGTGGGCAAACCCCGCTTGGTGCAAAGCCAGGTAAGCCTCGATCATTTCTTCTACGATCCAAGTGCCCGCTTGGGTGCGCCGAGGAGATTGCGCGCACCGGTGAATCACGTCGGCAAAAGCGCTGTCTATTCGAATCTCACTGTCCGAGGACGATCTGAAGGCTTGAAGTGTCTTGCGCAGCGATCGATGCAGTTTGAATTCATGGATCTGAAGCACCATCCTTGGGTCGGGTGACCACCACAACACGGGTTGCCCTTGGCTAAACCAAGGAAAGATGCCTTGTTGGTAAGCCTCATAAAGTCTTTGTTCGCTTAAGTCAAGGCCGGCTGCCACCAAACCCGCCAACTCACTCTCTCTGGGTCTGGCCGTTTCAGGCGCAGGTAGGGGCGTGCGTGGTTCTAACCAAGGGATGTTGAGTGGCTCTTGTTTCATTATTTGAAATATTTACGTAACTCAATGGGGTTAATTTTTCATAAAGAGGAATTCTTTGTGATTGATGAGGGTTGATCATGAAAAATTAAGTCTATTTTCAAGGTAGAACTCCCTACAATTCTCCCTCCAACTGTGGGTCAAGCTCACAGCAGCCTCGACAAATTTTCCGGAGCCATTTATGCAACTGATGTGGGTAGCTGGACCCACCGCCTCGGTGCGGACTGTATCTATCACGGCCCAAAAGGTATTGGTGGCTGTGTGCGCGTCTGCTTTTGTCTTGGTGAGCTTGGGGGTGTTGTTGCATTTCATTGGCTTTCGCATCGCCATTGAGATGAGCCCCAACTTGGCACGCAGCATGGGGGGCGTGACCACTGAAGCCGAACAACAAAAAGTCGAGGCCATTTACCGCGAGCGCTTGGATAAATTGCGTCAAACCATGAGCACGACGGTGCAAGAAATTCGACAACTTGAGGCTTTGAAGAATCGCTTCATGGAAGTGGCGACGCCGACAAACTTACGGGACAAATACCTCAAAAAGGACGACGCCCGTGGCGGCCCTTGGTTGC
>Ga0114979_10002561_pt1 | contig 12251 bp, 11 predicted proteins | sample S_140625_EF_Meta_FD_87315 | JGI IMG/M metagenome (GOLD analysis project Ga0114979, IMG submission 87315) | Freshwater microbial communities from Lake Simoncouche, Canada to study carbon cycling - S_140625_EF_MetaG | ecosystem: Environmental > Aquatic > Freshwater > Lake | place: Lake... | reverse complement strand
GCCGACTTTCTGACTTTTCCTTTTCAAGTTTCTTATTTTTCCTTTCGAAGTTTTTCTTAAATTCTTCCCAGTTTTTGGCTTTCATCAGTCCGCTAAAAGCAGCACTTTGCCGATCTAATAAAAGAACGGATTGATACCCCAGATTTCTAAAGTCATAGGTTTTCTTTAAAATCCATTCCGACCATTTTTTTTGATCCGTTGGCTGGGCCTGCATTTGGTCAAACTCAAGTTGGACTTTTTGCATCTCTGAAGTCAGCTGCGGTAGGAATTCCTTTCGAACGTCTGTCACAAATTGAGTGCTGATGCCATCCACAACGGTCCCCCCAAAATCAAATTGGTCTTTGATTTCGTAGGCGATAAAAGTATCGGCGTAATGGAAGGCCAAATCAGTTCGGCTGCAACCGACAAGAAGGGATAATGAGAATAAAAAAAGCATTGATTTCATATGAGCAATATTAAACCACCAAGTTGGCTTGCCGAAAACAAACTTGGTGGTTTTTCCACGGTTCCTATCACGAACAGATGTAGCGGCAATTTAACGGGATCTATGATTTCTTTCAACATGTAGCATTGACACTTTTGACAGATTTTTGTCAACTCAGGGGGATCATTTTCTTTCAGGAAGGACAATTTCTATGACCAGCTCCAAGCAAGTGGATATTGATCAAATTATGGCCTCGGTCATTGAACTTGAGATGAGAAGGGGATCATTGCGCTGGAGCATCACAGAGCTTTCTCGAAAAAGCGGAGTCACCAGATCTCTGATTTACTATTATTTCGGAAATGATAAAAAGGCTCTGTTGGTTCAAGCCGTCGAACATTATGTGTCGCTGTTTTTTGGCTTTCGCCTGGAGCGCGCTGAAAAAATCAAGAAAGGCGAGTTCAGCGACCTGATTGCTGTGGCTCGAAAAAGAATTCAAAAGCAGCCCACTTTTTTACAGTTTTATGCAAAACACCGTGCTGAAAGAACAGACTTAAGTGGGATCTTTGACCGGGCTGAAAAAGAGTACCTTAAGAATCTCGAGAACTCGCTTCCAGCTCAAAAAAAACATTGGGCCCGAATGATCTGGGCTCTAATTTTTGGACTGGCCCTGCAGCCCCATGTGACTTTGGATGATTTAAAAAATGCAGAGAAGATTTTGAGAAAAGCTTGGATGGTCAGACCTTAAAATTTAAGGTTTCGCTTTGGCCTTTTGAATTTTTTCAGCAATCGCTTTTAGTTTTGCTCGCTGCTCGGGCGTGAATTTCCCAGCTAAAGAAGTCGGATTACGTTTCATATCATCAAGGAATTTGACCATCTGTGCAGGATCACCATTTCCTTCACCGGCCAGCATGGGCACAAGTTCTGCCGTAAGCTCCCAAATTTCTTGATCAATGACGACATCTCCGCCTGTGAGCTTTTGCAAATCCTGATTGGCTTTGTTCGCGTTTGGATCTTCAAAAGTCTGTTTACGCTGTTCTGGGTTGACTAAAAGTTTTTGAGTTTCTTTGACGCCATAATCGAGGTGTGAATCAAGAGGTTGTTGAGCCAAAGACATGAAGTTTAGAAATAGAATCATAAGGATTGTTTTCATAAAGGACGTATCGGATTGAATGTGAAATGATTCAAGGCTTTTTGATTGTTTCAAAATAAGACGTGTGGCAGCGTTTAACTTCACTTTAAAGGAAGACAAAACATGCTAAAACTCACCTTAAGCTTTTTTTTACTTATCTCCACAGCAAAAGCCTCTGGCGAAATTTGCAAGCCCTACCAGCTCAAAGGGCCATACAAAAGTGAAAATCTTAAATTTAAAGATCTTCTGGATATCGACTGGAACCAATCCATGATCGAATCTCCCGAGTTTGCGAGCGACTTGGGTGATGTCAAAGCGGCAGGCCTTTGGAATGATGAGAGCTTAGAATCCATTGCCAAAAGAGAGACCCGGCTGAAGTGCGTCGAGCAAGCCTTAAAAAAAGTAAAGCGGACCCAGCTCAATAAATTCAATCAAATTAATTACGATTTATATGCAAAAAGAATTTCTTTAAGCCTAGAAGCCATTCAATTTAATAGTCATTTGATGCCACTGAATCAACTGGGTGGTATTCACACGGATCTGATCGACACGCTCACTTCTATGCCTAAACAAAATTTAGTAGACTTAGAAAACATGTTAAAAAGATTGTCCACCGCTGATCAAAAAGTAAAACAGCACCTCATCTTGCTAAAAGCAGGCCTCGATAAGAAGATGACTCCTCCGCAGGTTGTGCTTTCAGAAGTTGTCTCACAATTTGATTCGATCTTGACCAAATCAGTCCAGGATTCAGCTTTGTATAGTCCTTTCAAGAATTTAACAAAAATTCCAGAGGCTCAAGCGATGGAATTTCAAAGGCAAGCCCGTGAAATTATCCAAACCAAGCTGTATCCAGAGCTTGAAAATTTAAGAACATTCTTGAAACAAACCTATATTCCAAATTCTCGAACTGACAGTGTTTCTGTGCAAAGTTTGCCACTCGGTGATCAATGGTACAAATGGGCCATACGTTATCACACAACAACTGAAATGACGGCTGATCAAATTCATGAAATAGGACTTAGCGAAGTTAAAAGAATCACAACTGAGATGATTGAAATTAAAAATAAAGTGGGTTTTAAGGGAAACCTTGCACAATTTAATAAGCATTTGTTGTCAGATTCAAAATTCTTTTTCAAAGATCCCGAAGAATTGATGCTGGCTTACCGAAATATCGCAAAGCTTGCGGACGCAGCAATGCCCCAGCTTTTTGAAACCCTTCCGCGATTGACCTATGGTGTTCGCGAAATGCCAGCTTACAAAGCACCTACAGCCCCCACGGCCTACTATTACCCGGGCAGCCCCGAGCTTGGTCGCGCAGGATTTTTTGAAGCCAATACCCATGATCTCAAAGCTCGTCCCAAATGGGGAATGGAGGCTTTGACTTTACATGAAGCGGTACCGGGTCATCACATGCAAATCTCGATCTCACAAGAATTAAAAGACATGCCCAAGTTTAGAAAATACTCTGGCTACACTGCTTTTGGTGAAGGATGGGGTCTTTACGCTGAAAACCTAGGTGAGGAGATGGGTTTTTACACAGATCCTTATTCGAAGTACGGTCAGCTCAGTTACGAAATGTGGCGGGCGATCAGGCTGGTTGTGGATACAGGACTTCACTCAAAAAACTGGACACGGGATCAGTCGATCGAATATTTCGCAAACAATTTGGCTAAATCCAGAATTGAAATCGAAGTGGAAGTGGATCGCTACATTGTTTGGCCCGGACAAGCTCTGGCTTACAAAGTAGGACAGCTGAAATTTTTAGAACTCAGGAAGCTGGCTGAAGATAAATTGAAAGACAAATTTAATGTCAGAAAATTTCATGACGTTGTTTTAGGTCAAGGTGCCATTCCCATGGATCTATTAGAAAAAGAAGTGAACCAGTGGATTCAATCTCAGGAAAAAACAAAATTGATGTAAATCGAATTTGAGTGAAGCTGATGGGCCTAGAGGCTCAGCAGCTTCCGTCGTTTTTCGAGGTAATAATCTAAGGTGCCCTCGGTCACCAGGAGTCGGTTTTGATCCAGCTCAAAAACTTTGGTGGTGATTTCACGCAAAAAATGTCTGTCATGGCTGACAATCATCACGGTGCCATCAAAATCTTTGATCGCTTGCAATAAAACCATTCGAGTCCCGATGTCTAAATGATTCGTGGGCTCGTCTAAGATTAAGAAATTCAAAGGTTTTGCTAAAATTGTTGCAAGCACGACTCTGGATTTTTCTCCACCGGATAAAATTTTAATTTTTTTATCCACTTGGTCGCCAGAAAATTTCATACAGCCCAATAAATTTCGAACAAACCCGATGCTTTGAGTGGGAACTGCCGAGTGAACTTCTTCCATCACAGTTAGATTTGGATTCAATAAATCCATGGAATTTTGACTAAAATAACCAAGCTGAATGCTGGGACCCAAAGAGCACTGACCTTCAGAGGGATTTGCAAGACCTGAGATAATTTTTAATAAAGTGGATTTACCAGCCCCGTTCACTCCAACTACAGCCACGCGGTCTTGACGTTTAACGAGGGCTGTGGCCCCTTTAAAAACAAGCTTTTCTTCGCCAGAATCTTTTTGCCAAACTTTGCCAAGATTTACGAATTTAACAACTTCATCGCCGCCACGAGGAATCGTCGGCCAAGCAAATCCAATGCTGTCTTCTTCTTTAATGACTTCGATGCGATCAATTTTTTCAATTTTTTTAACTCGGCTTTGCACTTGAGCGGCATGAGAAGCTCTGGCGGCAAATCTTGCAATAAACTCTTCTTCTTTTGCTAGCATCTCTTCTTGTCTGCGAGCGGCAGCTTCGAGTTGAACCATGCGAATCTTTTTTTCTTTTTCGTAGTAGTCGTAATTACCAGAATAGGTTGTGATGGTTTGATGAGCCACTTCGATTGTTTTATTGATCAGTCGGTTCATGAATTCTCGGTCATGGCTTGTCATCAAAATAGAACCCTTGAAGTTCTTGAGCCATTCTTCAAGCCACATAATACTTTCTAAATCCAAGTGGTTCGTGGGTTCGTCCATCAGAAGTACTTGGGGATTTAGCACCAATATTTTTGAAAGGGCGATTCGCATTTTCCAACCACCCGAGAAAGTCGCCGTGTCACGATGAAAGTCCTCTGGAGGAATTCCAAGACCGGTCAAAACCTCAGAGGCTCGAGTTTCTAAATCATAGCCACCCAATTGTTCAAATTGGGCTTGAGCTTCGCCGTACTTTTCTAAAACAACACTCATTTGATCATCATCGAGAGGTTCTGATAACTGTGCTTCTAGTGTTTGGAGTTCTGCTTGAAGTCTGGAAAGAGAGGGAATCGCTGTTTTGACTTCTTCAATAACAGTTCGACCACGCATGTCTTCGATGTCTTGAGAAAAATAACCCACAACAAGTTTATCAGACATTGAGATGTTGCCGCCATCGAAACCTTCTTCGTTCATAAGGATTCGAAAGACCGTGGTTTTTCCGTTGCCGTTGGGGCCGACCAAACCAATTTTTTCGCCGGCGTTGATTTGAAAGCTGGCGTTTTTATAAAGAATTTTAGTTCCGTACTGTTTCGAGATATTATTGACATGAATCATGCCTCAATCTGTACCTGATAGCTAGCTCTAAGTCGAGTCCACTTTTCGTCAATTCCCAAATGCTTTCAAGCTCTGATAACCTTTTACCCAAGTGAACCCATTAATTCCCTTTCAAGCACCTCCATTTTCAGTCTCTTGCTCTGCCCAGCTCACACGCCTTGGGACCGAGCTGCGGCTGAAATTTCAAACCCATGATCCCAGCCTTCAAATCCAGTGGGGTCAAAGCTTCTACGAGGAAGCCCCGACAGATCAATTCAGAAAAGACAATCTCTGGAAAAAGACCTGTTTCGAGCTTTTTTTGAAAAATCCAAATTCAAATCAATATTATGAGTTTAATTTCTCCACTGAAAAGGAATGGAATCTTTATAAATTCGAGGATTACAGAAAGCCTCAGCCTCCAATGAGATCCGATGATTTTCGTGTGATCAGTCATTCTTGGCGAAGCAACGAATTGAATGCACAAATTTTAAATTTGACGGATTGGCATCAATTGCAAGTTTCAATGACAGCTGTGTTTTTATCAAAATCAAATGAAGTGCAGTATTGGGCTTTAAAGCATCCAGACACCAGGCCTAACTTTCATCACTTTGAAAGTTACCAAATTCAAATTTAAGGGTGATCAAATGAAATTAGGAATCGAAAATTTACTGACAAAAAAACAGCTGATTCAATTATTGAAAAAAAAACGAGTGGCCCTTGTGGGTCATCCTGCCAGTGTGAATGAAAAGCTTGAGCACTCTCTGGATCTTCTGCACAAAAAAATCAGCTTAAGTGCTGCCTTCGGTCCCCAGCATGGCATCAAAGGCGAAAAGCAAGACAACATGATCGAAACAGAAGATTTTGTTCATCCCGAATATCAAATTCCAATTTTTAGTCTTTATGGAAAAGTTCGAAAACCAACGCCAGAGATGATGAAGAACTGTGACGTGATTTTATTTGATCTTCAGGACTTGGGCTGTCGGATTTACACCTTTGTCACAACACTTCTTTATGTCATGCAAGCTTGTCAAACTCATGAAAAATCTTTGATTGTTTTAGATCGACCGAACCCAGCAGGGCGTGATGTCGAGGGATTTTCTTTGCGTGAAGGGTTTGAATCCTTTGTCGGTGCCTCTGACTTTCCCATGCGCCACGGAATGACCATGGGTGAAATGGCCTTGTATTTTAAAGATAAATTTCGACTGAATTTGAATCTTTTGGTGGTACCGATGCAGGGCTACTCACCCACCAAAAAAAATCAATTCGGTTGGCCCAGTGAGCGTGCATGGGTGAACCCATCCCCGAATGCACCCACATTAAATATGGCCAGATGCTACTCGGGAACAGTGTTGATCGAAGGCACCACATTAAGCGAAGGACGGGGAACCACTCGGGCCCTTGAACTAATGGGAGCCAGTGATTTGGACTATCAGAAAATTTTGGCTTTGATGAAAAAAATGGCACCGCAATGGATGAGGGGTGTGATCATCCGTGAATGCTTTTTTGAGCCCACATTTCATAAGCATGAAAAAAAACTGTGTCATGGTTTTCAGATTCACACGGATTTTCCTGGCTACAAACCCAACCAATTCAAGCCCTTCAGGCTAACTGCGCTGATGCTGAAAGCGATCAGAAAATTACATCCCAACTATCCCTTGTGGCGAGATTTTGAGTACGAGTACACCTCTGGAAAATTGGCCATTGACGTGATTAACGGAGGCCCCGAGCTTCGTGAATGGGTGGACAATCACGAAAGTAAGATCAGTGATTTGGAAAAGGCACTGTTGGTCGACGAAAAAAAATGGCTGAAAACCCGAAAGCCCTTTTTACTTTACTAAATATGAACCCATAAGAAAATCTTTTGAAAGCCATTAGCAGCGCATGAAAAACGCCAGTTCATGGCTTAACACCTGCAATTCACTTCCTTGACATGTTTTAAAGCAACCAGTTCCTGATCAAACAGTGAATGAATGGTTCTAAAACCTTTTTGAGCCTGATTGATCAAATCTTTGACAGCTCATAGGAAATGGCGGATGTATGTGGAAAATAGTGTTGATCGGTTTTGTGGCATTTCAAGTCTCCTGTGCAAAAAAAAACAGTGCTGATAAAGCACGACAAGCCAGAAGTGAGAAGGCTCAAGCGGCAGCAAATCAAACGCTGCAAACCAATCCCAATGCGAAGACAATCCCTGAAGTTGATGTGACATCGCAATCAAAACCACAGAAAAAGGATCCCACGTCAGAAAGTCCCTTGCCTTCAAAACCTGAAGTCAAAGAAGAAAAATCTTTAGTGATAAAAAGACCAACTGTCGAAGTGAGCGAGCCACCATCTGAGGAAACTAAATTGGCTCCATCGCAAGCTCAAAAACCAGCCAAAAATGAATCAGGCGAGCTGCTGAAACCAGAAAAGTCAGTGCCAACAGCCACCCAAGTCACTCTGGCATCAGACAGTGAAAAAATTAAAACCCAAAATGGATTTAAAATTGCATTTAGAAATTTAGATGCCGTTAAGCGGCTTTCTGAAAATGAAAAGATTGTGATCATGAGGCAAAAAGAAGTCGAGCTTACGAGCCCTCAGGCTTTGCTTGGTCAACTGAATGAAGAGCAATTCTGTCAGATTCAACTTCAGGGGAAATTTCACCCGCAAGACTTTTTGTTACTCGATTTTGATCATTCAAGCCTTGAACAAACAAACAAAGAGTTGGATCTTTACAGAACGAAAATGAATTTTAAGAATTCGAATGGTGTTGTGGCAATTAGTTGTGATCACACAACAAACAACTTCTACTTCGAGGATATGTATCAAAATCTGGGACAACTCATTGTTGTTTATGGATTAGAAAATCAAGTATTAGACCTTAAAAACTTTGTGAATCCCCGAACCGAGCGTCGAAGAATAAATGCGATAAAGCTGAAAGATGTTGAAAAATTAAAGCAAATCATTATCAACGAATCAACTGAGGAAGGTCTGGGTATTTCCTCTGGTGTTGTGGACTCGTCTGACAAACTCATTAATTTTGTGGCTGCGGGCGAAAAGCGGGCCACTTGCAGCATCACCAATCAGGTGGGTGAATTTAAAACCGATCACACCTATATTCGTGTCGACAAAGGCATTCTTGTAGATACGCCTAAAGATTTTCCATTGGTCACGCTTTACTCGACTTACCGTGCCGACAAAGAGCATTTCTTCGAGCTGTCTTGTTTTATGAAGAAGTCAGAAGAATGGAACGTTTTGTTTGACGCGATGAAGGGTGTTTTTGAATTCGGAGTTCTCGATCGAGTTGCCTACAACAAAACTTTTGACGAAATTAAAGCTCTTCACACCCAGAAACAGTAGGTACTTTTTGTGTTGAATTTTGTTTTTCTGATTTTATTTATTGCAGATATTTCAGGTGCAGGGGAATATAAAACTCAACAGGCCCGGTCCCCTGAGTTTTCAAATTTATTTAAAGAACAATTAGAAGCGACTGCAGCGATCATTCAGGAATTTCAATTTCACCAAATTCCTGGCTCTTTTAATTCTTCCTATCGAACCTGTAGGCCCTCTGGGTTTTTAAACGATGTTTTATGGTCTAATTGCTCTGGGGTTTTGGTATCAGAGGACTTGGTCTTAACGGCTGCCCACTGCGCAAATCAAACAAACTGCGCAGATTTAACTTTTGCTTTTGATTTTCTTTCCAATCAAGATGTTGAAAAAATCCAGCGAGACGATCGCAAACAATACAAATGCAAACAGATCGTTTACTCTCGATACAGTCAGGATAAGAGCACGCCCTTTGATCTTGCACTTGTGCAACTCGATCGAAGGGTTTTGGATCGAAAGCCAGTCAAACTTCAATCGACTGAGCTTCGGGTCGGTGAAAAAGTTTTCGCTTTGGGGCACCCCTTGGGGTCGCCGTTAAAAATTCAAGAAGGTTTTGTACCGACGACTTGGAGTAACAAAACCTCCCACCAAAAAATCTCTATGGCTGCCCATGCAGGACTTTCGGGCAGTGGGGTGTACAACAAAAAAGGCGAGATCCTAGGTCTACTTGTCAGGGGCGGTCCTACTTTTGAGCACGACGGGATTTGTACCCGTGAAATCAAGTGTGATGATGAGGGCTGTCCTTGGGCTGATCTGCAAGTCATTCCAACTTTCAAAAGTCTTTATTTTGAAAAGACTAAACCAGTGTCATCAGAAGAATAACCGCCAATTGTAAAAACAGTGAAAAGCTAATGACGCTAAAGAGGGCGTTCAGTGTAGACATGCAAAGGCTCCTTGCCATAATTCGGCGTTTGACTTGTATGTAAATTATATGTAAATAAAAGAAGGATCAAGTCTAGTTCCTTTAATTTGTAAGATAATTTGAGCTTGTTTTTTAAATCAGATGCGGTTGATAATAATGCCATGAAGCAAAGACCATGGCCCATTGTTTTACTCGCCGCTTTTCATGTCATAGCTCCCGTTGGAAATATTCTCTTCAATGCAATGCTCACTAAAATTCCACTCAATATTTATTTTCAAGCCCTGCTGCTTTCTGAAAATCGTCTTACTCTTGCGGTTTTTACTGTGGTTCCAATTTTAGGGGCAGCCCTTATTTTCATGTGTCGAAAATGGAGCTATATTTCTTATGTGATTTTGATGACTGTTCCTTTCGTCTACAGCGTGATCGAGTATTCGAAAAATTCGACCACTTTAATGGCCATCGGTCTTGGACTTTTCTTTTGTATCAATCTTCTAGTGGTGGGATATTTTCTTAAGCCTGCAGTGCGCAGACTTTATTTTGATCCGCGCCTTCGATGGTGGGAAACAAAGCCTCGCTACCAGGCGGACTTCCAATGCCAAGTTGAAATCAAAGAACAGCAGCACTGGGTCGAAATTAAAAATATCTCCGAGGGCGGCGCCTTCTTAGAAGCGGCTTCTGTTTTTCAAGAAGGGGACATGCTGAAACTTTATTTTAAAGATTCAGAGGGTGTTATTGCTTTAAACGGTGAAGTCATTTATCGCAGAGAGGCTCAACCCATTGGCTACGGATTTAAATTTGATAAAAACTCAAGTCGTGAGCCTCGACTCAAAGAGATCATTAAAAAGTTGTCAGCTAATGGTGCCCTCATCAGTAGTCGGATGCCAGGGCCTGAAGATACTTTTGTGGGTTGGCTTAAATCTACTTTCAAGCTAAAAACCACCGCATGAAGAACGAGCAGTTTTCCTCTGCGCTTTACATTTTAATGGCTCTTGCGTTCAACAAAGAAAAGAAAATGAGCTCTCGGCAAATGGCTGAAGGCCTCAAAACGAATCCTGTTGTCGTCAGACGTTTGATGTCACAATTGTCCACATCAGGACTGATTGTTTCCAGAAAAGGCCGTGACGGGGGCGTGTGGCTGGCAAAGGATCCTAAAAAAGTCACGCTTGCTGATATTTACAAAGCTGTGGATTCACCCGATGCGATTGCTGATTTTGCAAGACCTTCTTCCAAAGCCTGTCCGGTCAGTTGTTCGATGAAAAAAATTGTAAACCGTGTTTCCAATCATGTGGAAAAAGATATTTTTAAAAGTTTATCTCAATTTCGACTTTCAGATCTTTTGGAAGGAATTTAAAATGAAACACTTTTTATTTATAGTCGCGTCGACAGTGATTTCTTTCTCGCAAGCAGCAGAACTCAAGTATGAAAAATTAGCTGAAGATTTTGGTCAGCCTTGGGGCATGGTCTTTATTGATAAACAAAAAATGCTGATCACTGAAAAAGTCGGGACCTTTCAAGTTTTTGATGTGGTGAAGAAAAAAGCTTACCCTGTGAAAAGTTCATTAAAGGTGGCTGCCTACGGCCAAGGCGGACTTTTAGATGTGGCTATTGATTCGGATTTTGATAAATCAAAAAATGTTTACTTTACTTATGCGAAGCAAATAGGTGATTTGTACACGACAGCCTTATCAAAAGCTCAGCTTGTCGAATCGGCTCCGCTTGTTTTTGAGCTTCAAAATATCCAAGAAATCTTTGTCGCTCTTCCTGCTCAAGAAGAGGGTGTTCATTTTGGATCTCGAATTGTAGTGACTGACTCAGAGATCTGGATGGCGGTGGGCGAGCGAAACTTCAGGGATTTAGCTCAAGATCTAACGACTCACATGGGGAAAATTTTAAAACTGGATAAACTAGGAAAACCTCATCCTACAAACCCGTTTTTCAATGAGGCTTCTAAACGTCCTGAGATCTGGTCCTACGGACATCGAAATCCTCAAGGTTTATTGATGAATTTAAAAACCCAAGAGCTTTGGGTTCATGAGCACGGGCCTCGGGGTGGTGACGAAATTAATCTGGTTAAAAAAGGGGCCAACTACGGTTGGCCTATCGTAACTTATGGCCGCGAATATCACGGACCTAAAATTGGCGAGGGATCTGAAAAAGCCGGCATTGAAAAGCCCGTTCACTATTATGTGCCGTCCATCGCACCCAGTGGCTTTGCCCATTACACATCTTCAAAAATTCCAGAACTTCAAGATTCATTCCTTATTGGATCTCTTGTCATGACCCACTTGAATCAAGTTAAGATTAAAGATCAAAAGTTTGTCCTAGAAAAAAGATATTTTGAGAATCAAGGTCTTCGCATTCGTGAAGTTGAAGCGGGACCCGAGGGCCAATTGTATTTTTCAACTGATAGCGGAGCTATTTACGAAGTTAAATAACTAATTATTTATTTAATTTTCAGCAGTGTTTTTGATTTTTTCCATTTTTCGACAAAAAAGCCAAAGTACTGAGCTTGCTCGAAGGTGGCACTTTTTTCTCTAAAGTTCATTTGTTTTTTGCCGGCAGTTTCAGTCAAAAGTGCCACACCACTTTTATTTGGCTCCAAAGCGGTAAAGTACCCACCCAGTCCGTTGTTTGAATCCAGTTTGAAAAAGAAGGAAGCTCCGGGAATCGGGCCTGATAAATTGTTGAATTGTTCCACTGCTAAAGCTAAGCCCAGCATGTACTGATTTTGTTTTTGTCCCAAGTAAACTTTTGAGTTTTCCCCGGCTGGAAAGGCCTGCAAGGTCTCGAAACCTTCCACAGGAAGTTGGCCGCCATTTGGCAAACGAAGATCAGCAAGGCTTGCGGCTAATTTCGCTTTTGTGATGTCCAGTTTGACGCTCAGACGATTGATTTTACCTTCTCGAAGCATCAACACAG
>Ga0114979_10002559_pt1 | contig 12256 bp, 9 predicted proteins | sample S_140625_EF_Meta_FD_87315 | JGI IMG/M metagenome (GOLD analysis project Ga0114979, IMG submission 87315) | Freshwater microbial communities from Lake Simoncouche, Canada to study carbon cycling - S_140625_EF_MetaG | ecosystem: Environmental > Aquatic > Freshwater > Lake | place: Lake... | reverse complement strand
CGGATGCGCGAAAGCCGGGTGCCGATGATGCTGTGTAGGCAGTGGAGCTTACTTGCGGCCCTTCATGACTGCGCCGACGATGGCCGTCAAGATGGCGCCGACGACGCCGCCGCCGCCCACCGAACCGGCGATCTGGGCGATGTCGCCACCGGAGCCCAGCACGTTGCCGAGCAGTCCTCCACCCAGTGCGCCGCCGAGAGCACCGGCGACGCTGTTTCCAGCGGTGCCGAGGCTGTTTTTGGCCGCCCCGGCAGCGTTGCCGCCGATCAGGCCACCGACAATGCCCAGCAGCCAGTCTAAATTACCCATCTGATTTCTCTCCTTAGTGGCGGCTGCTCTGACGGCAGCCTGTCGAGCGAGTCCTCGATGACCGCGCGTGCGGCTAGTCGGGGACGGAGTCGCTCTTGTCGGCAACGCTCGAATGCTGATCTCCGACGGCGTTGTTCTCATAGGTGACCTGGACGGCCTCGGTGGCCGCAGATGATTCCTCGTACCGCACCACGGTCGACAGATCGTGATCCGAGGCCTCGGTGCGGATGGTCGCCTTCGGCGGCTCAGACAGCAGCGGCCGGGGGGCTGGCGGCGGCGTCACCGGCTTAGGAGCTGGCGGTGGCGGCGGAGCCTTGACCACCGGCGCGGGCCGGGGGGCCGGCGGCGGCGGCGGAGCCTTGACCACCGGTGCCGGCCGGGGAGCAGGCGGCGGGGTCGGCTTGACCACCGGGGCACGCTCAGCGACCTTCACCGGAACAACCTCGGCGGGTTTGCGCCGCAGCAACCAACCCAGGCCCGCGACCAGCGGAATGCCGAGCAAGAGCCACAACCAGTTGAAGCCCTTCTTCTTGACGCCAGGATCGGCGGTCACCGAGGTGGTGGGCTTGCTCATGGACGTGGTCCCTTCTGCAGTCGGCGCTGTGGAGCCGAACCCGGGGATCTTGGTGGCCAGGGCGGCCGGGATGGTGACGAGTCCGGCGGCCTTAGACCACTGGATCTCAGTACCTTCGGGTCCGACGAACTTGCCGGTCTGAACGCCGTCTGCAATCGAGGTGTCGGCGCTGGGATAGCCGAACGGCCCGGTGATGGCACCGGACTGACGCCAGGCCTCGAGCACGCGGCCCTTGATCACCGATGCGCCCCACTGGGGATTCCAGTAGATGGCGGCGCCCTCGGGTGCGGAGAAGTCGTTGAAGCGACCCACGCTGTCGCCGGTGCCGGTCTCATCGTTCGTCGGGAACCCGAGGCCACTGGTGCCGGGGCCGCCGAGGGCCTTGTAGCGGTCCAGGATCACGCCGTACATCACATGCGCGCCGGTGTCCTTCGAGTAGAAGATGGAACCGCCCTGGTAATCGCGCTCAGCGCCACCGGGCACGTCGACGGCCTCACCGACCGGCGAACCGAGCAGCGAGCTTTCCCCGCCAAAGGTGCTGTAGCGGTCGTTGATGGTGGACACCGCGTCGCTCGACGGGGCGGCGCTCACCAGAGGGGCGCTCAAAAGCGCGGAACTGGCCACGATGAACATTCCGCCGAGGGCGAGTGGGACTCGCAGCGGCACGATTCGCGTCACAACAATCTCCTAATTTATTTCGGTTGGGAAGAGGTATTCGGTGGGGATTCGTGCGATGAACTTGTTGAGGTGAGATGACGCCGGGGCGGGAGGGGGTTCGACCGCCCCGGCGTCATGCCTGTACTCGCAGCCGTCAGCGACGGTGCCGGGGATCGTCGGACTTCGGATCCACGACGTAGGACTCGCTGGCCCGGAACACCGTCGACTCATCGCCGACGATGTCATCATCGGGATGCTCACCGGTGGCGCGCTCGACCCACTCGACCTCGCGGGCCTCGCGGTCGACGAACGTGGCCTGGACCTCAGAGGCCTTGCCCACGGACCGCCGGCTGACGGTGACCTCGTCCGCGCCGTGCTCGACGACCCGCTCGACCTGCCGCTCGACGTACTTATGGACGATCACCGGCTTCTCGACGACGATCTCGACGATCCGCTCAACCGGCTTCTCGACGATCCGCTCGACCTCGACGTACACCGGCTTCTCGACGATCTTCTCGACCCGAGTCTCGACCGGCCGCTCGACGATCCGCTCGTTGACGTACTCGACGTCGCGCTCGATGAGCTTCTCCACCAGCACCGGGTTGGTCACGGTCTTCTCGATGACCTTCTCCACCGGCCGGTCGATGACCTTCTCGACGATCTTCGGCCGCTCGACGACCTTCTCGACGATGCGGTCGACGGGCTTCTCGATGACCTTCTCGATCACGTTGACCTTCTCGACGACCTTCTCGACGATGCGGTCGACGGGCTTGTCGATGATCTTCTCGATGATGTTGGGCTTCTCGACGATCTTCTCGACGACCCGGTCCACTGCCCGCTCCAGCACCTTCTCGACGATGTTGGGCTTCTCGACGATCTTCTCGACGACGCGGTCGACAGGCTTCTCGATGATCTTCTCGACGATGTTGGGCTTCTCGACGATCTTCTCGACGACGCGGTCGACAGGCTTCTCGACGGTGCGCTCAACGACGTTGATCTTCTCGACGATCTTCTCGACGACGCGGTCGACGGGCTTCTCGACGGTACGTTCAACCACGTTGGGCTTCTCGATGACCTTCTCGACGACGCGGTCGACGGGCTTCTCGATGACCTTCTCGATGACGTTGACCTTCTCGACGACCTTCTCGACGACGCGATCGACCGGCTTGTCAACGACCCGCTCGATGATGTTGGGCTTTTCGACGATCTTCTCGACGATGCGGTCGACGGGCTTCTCGACGACGCGCTCGACGATCTGCTCGACGACGACCTCGACGATCTTCTCCACGACCTTGACGACCGGCTTCTCGACGGTGATCTCGACGATCCGCTCGACCGGCTTCTCCACGGTCTTGTAGACGATCTTCTCGACCGGAACCTCGATGATCTTCTCGACGATCTTCTCGACCGGAACCTCGACAGTCTTGGTGATGATCTTGTCAACCGGCTTCTCGACGACGCGCTCGACGAGTCGCTGGACCGGTACCTCGACGACCTTGTCGACGATGGTGACCACCGGCTGCTCGATCAGGCGCTGGACAGTGACGGCCTTGTCGACGACGTTGTCCTGAACCTCGACGAGGAGACGCTCCACAAGTCGCTGTACGTCGACCGACCGATCGACGACCTTGTCGACGACCGACACCACCAGCTTCTCGACCAGCCGCTGGATTTCGATCGGCTTGTCGGTGATCTTGTCGATGATGTTCACGACGGGGCGCTCGACGAGGCGCTGGACCTGAACCGGCTTATCGGTAATCGTGTCCTGCACGGTGACGACCGGGCGCTCGATGGACCGGCTGACCTTGACCGGCTTGTCGACGACCTGATCGACCACGGTGACGACCGGGCGCTCGATGAGGCGCTGGACACTGACCGCCTTGTCGACGACCCGATCCTCGACGGTGACAACCGGCCGCTCCAGCTGGCGCTGAACCTTGACCGCCTTGTCGACGACCTCATCGACCACCGTCACCACGGGGCGTTCGACCAGACGTGACACCTGGACCGGCTTGTCGACCACTTTGTCGACGGTGTCGACGACGAGTCGTTCGATGATCCGCTCGAGCGTCACCGCCTTGTCGACGACCTTTTCGACGGGGCGCTCTACCAGGCGTTGCACCGTGTAGGGCTTGTCGACGAAGTTCTCGACGATGTTGAGGGGTTGGTTGAGATCTTTGTCAGCCACAGGGTTCTCCCTTTCGCGCGTCCGGACCAGGCGGAGCGACCGTATCAGGGTCAACGGTGATTCCGCTAAGAATTCGGCACGTTGCTGAAACCGCACGTCGACGACGTGAGACAGTCCACAGCAGCGATCCGAAGCAAGCCAGGTCGACTTTTGTGTTCGAGTTAGAGATCTGAAGTTAGTCCGACGATTATTTGCCTTGCAAGGTTTTCGCCAAAATTCTCCGGAACGTCCCCCGCCGTTCACCGGTCGGGGCGCGCAGGTGGTTGCCACCGCAGTGGAGTCGGCCGGATTACCGCCACGGTTTCCGATCACGACGACCTGAATTGATCGCGGACCGGGCCGCGCCCCGCTAGTCCGCGCCGAGCAGTCGCCGCATCAGCCGATGGGCGCCGGCCACCACCTTGGCGCGGTCGGGATCGTTTCGCCCCGCGAGGTCCTCGGCGTTGCCGCCGGCGATCCATACCGGACCATTGCCCAACTGTGTCAGGCCTTCTCGGGCCACGTCTGCGGGTTCGGCGACGCGTAGGCCCGGCACGTCGAAGTTCAATCCGGCCCGCTCCATCGCGGGGGTTCGGGTGACGCCGAGGACGAGTTCCAGGACGTCGACATTGTGCTCGCGCAGTTCCAGCCAGAGACCTTCGGCGAAGATCCGCCCGAACGCCTTCACCCCGCCGTACACGGTGTGCCGGGCCGAACCCAGATAGCCGGCCATCGAGCCCACGAGCACAATTCCGCCGCGGCGGCGGTCACGCATCGCACGGCCGTAATGCTGGAGCAGCGCCATCATGGTGGTGACGTTCACGTCGATGACCCGCTGGAAAGCGGGCAGTTCGGCGTCCAGGAACTCCGCACTGGCTGTGTTCGCGCCGGCGTTGTAGATCAGCAACCCGATTTCCAGGCCGTCGGTGAATGAGGTGACCGCCTCCACTGCGCCGCTTTCCGCGAGATCGATTGGCAGAGTGCGTACTTCGACTCCGCGGCGGCTGCATTCCCGTGCTGTGGATTCCAGTGGCCCGGGTTTGCGAGCAAAGAGGACGAGGTTAAGTCCAGCGTCGGCCAACTGCAAGGCGAACTCGGCGCCCACTCCTTCCGACCCGCCGGCCACCACGGCCCACGGTCCGTATTTCGCAAACGACACCTGTCGATCATCCCGCACATCGGTCGCCGCGGAGATCGCCTGCCGGTTGGTGTCTGCGGGCGTCTGCTGGATTTGGCGCGTGGTAAGCCTGTCCGGTGTCTGACAGCCTGTTCGACCTTCCCGGCGACCCCGGTCTGGCGGCCGTAACTACGTCGGCGTCGGCACCTCTGGCGGTCCGGATGCGCCCGGCTGCGCTCGAGGAGGTGGTGGGACAGGCCCATCTGTTGGGGCCCGGGTCGCCGCTGCGTCGCCTGGTCGAGGGCACCGGCGCCGCGTCGGTGATCCTCTATGGCCCGCCCGGCACCGGTAAGACCACCCTGGCCTCGCTGATCTCGCACGCGACCGGGCGCCGATTCGAGGCGCTGTCGGCGCTGACCGCCGGGGTCAAGGAGGTCCGGGCCGTCGTCGATACCGCCCGCACAGCACTGATCCGAGGTGAGCAGACGGTGCTGTTCATCGACGAGGTCCACCGATTCTCCAAAACCCAGCAGGACGCCCTGCTGGCCGCAGTCGAGAACCGAGTGGTGCTATTGGTGGCCGCCACCACGGAGAACCCGTCGTTCTCGGTGGTCGCACCACTGCTGTCCCGCTCGCTGATCCTGCAACTGCATCCGCTGACACCGGACGATATCCGCGCGGTGGTGCGCCGAGCGGTCGATGATCAACGCGGTCTGGGCGGCGCGGTAGCCGTCGAGGATGACGCGGTGGAACTGGTGGTCAAGCTTGCCGCCGGCGATGCCCGTCGGGCGCTGACGGCACTGGAGGTCGCCGCGGAGACGGCAGCGGCGGCCGGAGACGCCGTCACGGTCGCGACCGTTGAACAGTCACTGGACCAGGCGGCGGTGCGTTATGACCGCGACGGTGACCAGCACTACGACGTGATTAGTGCGTTTATCAAGAGCATCCGCGGGTCCGACGTCGATGCGGCACTGCACTACCTGGCGCGGATGCTGGTGGCGGGTGAGGATCCCCGGTTCGTGGCGCGACGCCTGGTGATCCTCGCCAGCGAGGACATCGGAATGGCCGATCCAACCGCGTTGCTCATCGCCGTCGCGGCGGCACAGACAGTCGCGCTGATCGGAATGCCCGAGGCCCAATTGACCCTGGCCCACGCCACTGTGCACCTGGCTACCGCGCCGAAGTCGAACGCGGTCACCACGGCACTGGGCGCGGCGATGGGCGATATCCGGGCGGGTAAAGCCGGTTTGGTGCCTGCCCACCTTCGCGACGGTCATTACCCGGGTGCTGCCCAACTCGGTAATGCACAGGGCTACCGATATCCGCATGATGACCCGGATGGCGTTGTGGCACAACAGTATCCGCCTGATGAGATCGCAGCGGTCGACTACTACCGGCCGACCACGCATGGTGCCGAACGTGAGATTGCCGGCCGATTGGAGAAACTGCGCGCCATCATCCGGCGGAGGCGTCTCTAGACATCAGGCCCGAAGCCGAATCGCGTCGCCCCCTGGCGGCCCGTTCGGGTCGGCTTCCTGCGCGGCCCAGCGGTTAGCCCCGCCCGGTAATGTGAGACCTCTCCATGCTCGGGTGTGACCCATGCCGAGTGGCGCCCCAACCCAAGGACTCCCACCCGTGCAGACACATGAGATCAGGAAGCGGTTCCTGGATCACTTCGTGAACGCCGGCCATACCGAGGTGCCCAGCGCCTCGGTGATCCTCGACGATCCTAATCTGCTGTTCGTCAATGCCGGCATGGTGCAGTTCGTGCCGTTCTTCCTGGGCCAGCGCACGCCTCCCTATGACACCGCCGTCAGCATCCAGAAGTGCATCCGCACCCCGGATATCGACGAGGTGGGCATCACCACCCGGCACAACACCTTCTTCCAGATGGCCGGCAACTTCTCCTTTGGCGACTACTTCAAGCGCCGGGCGATTGAACTTGCCTGGGGTCTGCTCACCAAGTCGGTTGCCGACGGCGGTTACGGGATGGACCCGGAGAAGCTTTGGGCCACAGTCTTTTACGACGACGATGAAGCCGTAACGCTGTGGCAGGACGTGGCCGGACTGCCGACCGAACGTATCCAGCGTCGTGGCATGGCCGACAACTACTGGTCGATGGGTATCCCCGGACCGTGCGGGCCGTGCTCGGAGATCTACTACGACCGCGGGCCGGATTACGGCATCGAGGGTGGCCCGGAGGCCAACGAGGACCGCTATATCGAGATCTGGAATCTCGTCTTCATGCAGAACGAGCGCGGCGAGGGCACTTCCAAGACCGAGTTCGACATCCTCGGTCCGTTGCCGAGGCAGAATATCGACACCGGCATGGGAGTCGAGCGCATCGCCTGCCTGTTGCAGGGCGTCGACAACGTCTACGAGATCGACCTGCTGCGGCCGATGATCGACACGGTGGCCGAGCGTGCGCCCCGGAACTACGGCGCCGGCAACGCGATCGACGATGTGCGGTACCGGGTCATCGCCGACCACACCCGCACCGCGGCGATCATCATCGGCGACGGCGTCACCCCCTCCAACGAGGGCCGCGGTTACGTGCTGCGCAGGCTGCTGCGGCGCATCGTGCGCTCGGCGAAACTGCTGGGTATCGACACCCCGATCGTGGGTGCGCTGATGGCGGCCGTGCGCGACGCCATGGGCCCGTCCTATCCCGAACTGGTCACCGATTTCGACCGGATCAACCGGATCGCGGTGGCCGAGGAGACGGCGTTCAACCGCACGCTGGTGGCGGGATCGCGGCTGTTCTCCGATGCCGCCACCGCCACCAGGTCGGTCGGCAAGACCGTGCTGGGCGGTTCGGAGGCCTTCGCCCTGCACGACACCTACGGATTCCCTATCGAACTCACCCTGGAGATGGCCGCCGAGGCCGGGCTGACGGTCGATGAACTCGGCTTCCGGGAGTTGATGGCCGAGCAGCGCCGACGCGCCAAGGCCGACGCCGCGGCCCGAAAGCACGCCCACGCAGACCTGTCGGCGTTCCGCGAGCTGGTCGATGCCGGACCGACCGAGTTCACCGGCTTCGATGAGCTGACTTCGCAGGCCCGAATTCTGGGCATCTTCGTCGACGGCAAACGGGTTCCGGTGGTGGCTCATCATGCACGGGAGCACTCGGAAGCCGCGCCGACCGAACGTGTCGAGATCGTGCTCGACCGGACCCCGCTGTATGCCGAGTCCGGCGGGCAGATCGCCGATGCCGGTCAGATCACCGGTACCGGCGGCAGTACGACGGCCCGGGCTGCCGTGACGGACGTGCAGAAGATCGCCAAGACACTGTGGGTGCACCGGGTCAATGTTGAGTCCGGTGAGTTCGTCGAGGGCGACACGATCATCGCCGCGGTGGATCCGAAGTGGCGCCACGGATCCACCCAGGGGCATTCCGGCACCCATCTGGTGCACGCCGCGTTGCGACAAGTGTTGGGGCCCAACGCCGTTCAAGCTGGATCGCTGAATCGGCCCGGATACCTTCGATTCGACTTCAACTGGCAGGGACCGCTCACCGAGGAGCAGCGCAGCCAGATCGAGGTGGTCACCAACGAGGCCGTTGAGGCCGACTTTCCGGTGAACACCTTCACCACCGGAATCGAGAAGGCCAAGGCGATGGGCGCGATGGCACTCTTCGGCGAGCAGTACCCCGATGAGGTCAGGGTGGTGGAGATCGGTGGGCCGTTCTCGCTGGAACTCTGTGGCGGCACCCACGTGCGGAACTCCGCACAGGTCGGTCCGGTGACGATTCTGGGGGAGTCGTCGGTGGGATCCGGCGTCCGCCGCGTTGAGGCCTATGCGGGTATGGACTCGTTCCGCCACCTGGCCAAGGAGCGCGCACTGCTGGCCGGGCTCGCCTCAAGTTTCAAGGTGCCCTCCGAGGAGGTGCCCGGCCGGGTCGCGACCCTCGTGGAGCGACTCAGGGTCGCCGAGAAGGAACTTGATCGGATGCGCCTTTCCGCCGCGCGCGCCGGTGCTGCGAATGCCGTTGCCGCTGCGGAGGTCGTCGGTAAGGTCCGTCTGGTGGCGCAGCGGATGTCGGACGGGATGACCGCGGCCGACCTTCGGTCGCTGGTCGGCGACATCCGAGGCCGCCTGGGCTCCGACCCTGCCGTGGTGGTGCTGATCTCGGAGGTTGCCGAGGTCCGCGACGATCACAAAGACGATCAGCGAGGTATCGCCGTGCCCTTCGTGGTGGCCGCCAACGACGCCGCAGTGGACGCGGGCCTGCGGGCCGGCGACCTCGTCCGGGGAATCGCTGAGGCGGTGGGCGGCCGCGGCGGCGGCAAGGCCGACCTGGCCCAGGGTTCGGGCAGCGATCCGGGGGGTATCGACGCCGCACTGGCTTGGGTCCGCGCCGAGTTAGCGCGGAACTGAGGCCGGCTGATGTCCGAACACAACCGCATGCCGGACCGGCCGGGCGCCGACGACCCGGGACGGGGCCGTCGGCTCGGCATCGATGTGGGCACCGTCCGCATTGGGGTGGCCGTCAGCGACCCGGACGGCATTTTGGCGACACCGGTGGAGACCGTGCGCAGGGACTCCCGCGGCGCGCACCTTCGGCGGATCGCGTCGTTGATTGACGAGTTCGAGATCGTCGAGGTGGTGGTCGGGCTGCCCCGGACGCTCGCAGACCGCGCCGGTTCGTCGGCGCGTGACGCCATCGACGTCGCCGAGGCCATCGCCGAGAGGATCGCAGCGGTCCCGGTGCGACTGGCCGATGAGCGGTTGACTACCGTCAGCGCAGCGCGATCACTGCGGGAGGCAGGGGTACGGGCAAAAAATCAGCGGGGGATGATCGACCAGGCTGCCGCCGTGGAGATTTTGCAAGGTTGGCTCGACCAACGCCGCAATGCGGCACCGACCTGTTAAGCCGCAATGCGGCACCGACCGGTAAGAGAGTGACGATGCTTGAAGACGAAGGCCACGAGCCCGATCGCGCCCAGCCGGATCGCGCCCAGCCCGAGGCTGTCGGCGAGCCGCGCCGGACCCGGTCGGATCTGCGAGCCGAGGAGACCGGTCGCGGCCGCGGCAGGCTGCTGGTACTGGTGGGGCTGCTCCTTGCCGTCGTGCTGGGCGCAGTTCTGCTCGGCCCCAAGCTTTTCGGGGGACCCAAGGCTCCCGCCGACTTCACCGGTGATGGCGCCGAAGACATCGTGATCCAGGTCCAACCCGGCGATTCGGGATCGCTGATCGCCCAGAACCTGGTGGATAAAGGCGTCATCGCCGATATCGGCCCGTTCATCTCGGCGGCCTCCGGCAACGCAGAGTTGGCAGCGATTCAGCCGGGTTACTACCAGCTGCGCACGGAGATCCCGGCGGCGACGGCGGTCGTGAAGCTGACTGATCCAAAATCCCGGGTGGGCAAGCTGGTCATCCCGGAAGGACGCCAACTCGACGATATCGAAGCGGTCAGCACCGGTGCGGTCACCGAGGGCATTTTCGCCCTGATCTCCGACGCCAGTTGCGTTGAGCTCAACGGCACCGAGAAGTGCGTATCCGCGAAGGACCTCAAGGCGGCCGCGGGAGAGGGCCCGCTGTCGTCGCTGAATGTGCCGGATTGGGCGGTCAAGGGGGCCGGGCTGATGGGCAACGGCCACCGCCGCCTCGAGGGCCTGATCGCCCCCGGGACGTGGAACATCGATCCGTCGGCCTCGGCCAAGGAGATTCTCGCCAAGCTGGTCGCCCAGAGCGGTGAGCACTATGTCGAAGGCGGACTTCTCGACACCGCGAAGGCGATGAACATGTCGCCCTACGAAGTCTTGATTGTCGCGTCGCTGGTGCAGAAGGAGGCTAAACCCGCTGACTTCGCCAAGGTGGCCAGGGTCATTTACAACCGGCTCAACAGCGAGTACGACCGGCTTGAGTTCGACTCCACGGTGAACTATCCACTGGTTCTGCAGGAAGTCGCCACCACCGATACCGACCGCAAGACCGAGACCCCGTGGAACACCTACGCCAAGGCCGGTCTGCCCGCGACGCCGATCTGTTCACCCGGTGACGATGCACTGGCCGCGGCGGAACGCCCCGATGAGGGAAACTGGCTGTACTTCGTGACCGTCGACCAGGACGGCACCACCCTGTTCACCAGTGACTATCAGGAGCACCTGAGCAATATCGAGCAGGCGCAGAGCAGCGGCATTCTTAATTCCGGGCGATGAACGAAGTGAAGAGCCCAATTAGAATCGGGCGATGAACGCGCGCGATGAACCCCCGCAAGGCTGCCATCCTCGGTTCGCCAGTCGCGCACTCGCGTTCACCGCAGTTGCACCTGGCGGCCTACCGCGCGCTTGGTCTCGACGGCTGGACTTATGACCGCATCGAGTGCACGGCTGACGAATTAGCCTCTGTCGTAGGCGCTTTCGGCCCGGAGTGGGTGGGTGTGTCGGTGACCATGCCCGGCAAGTTCGCCGCGTTGCGCTTCGCCGACGAGCGAACCGGGCGCGCGGAACTTCTCGGCTCGGCCAACACCCTGGTGCATACCGGTGCGGGCTGGCGCGCCGATAACACCGATGTCGATGGTGTCGCGGGCGCGCTGGCGCACCGAGACGATCTCCGCCGCGCAGTCGTCGTCGGTTCCGGTGGCACCGCACCGGCCGCGATCGCCGGACTGGCCGAACTCGGGGTCACCGAGATCACGGTGCTGGCACGAAGCCGTGAGAAAGCCGCCGGCGCACTGGACGTGGGATCAGCCCTGGGGGTGGCGACGACATTCGGTGACCTCGGTGCCGCGGATCTGCGCGCCGCCATCGCCGACGTCGACATCCTGGTGAGCACGATCCCGGCTGTCGCCGCGGCCGGCTACGCGGACCGCCTCGCGTCGGTCCCAGTGTTGCTTGACGCGATCTACGACCCGTGGCCCACACCTCTGGCGCGGGCGGTCGCCGACGCCGGCGGCGAGGTGATCAGCGGACTGCAGATGCTGCTGCACCAGGCCTTCAGTCAGGTTGAACAATTCACAGGCCTGCCTGCGCCGCGACAGCAGATGGCGGCGGCACTGGGCTAGCGTGCCCGGGCATGGGCGGCGCCGGGGTACTGGGATGCGCAATTGTGGTCGCGTGGGCGGCGGCACTGACACTCGTCGACATTCGTGTCCGCCGACTGCCCAATGCGCTGACCCTGACCGGCGCGGCGGTGGTCCTGGCCGGCGCCGCAGCCGCAGGCCGGGGAACGCCCGCGCTGGTGGGAGGCCTGGCCCTGGGCGGGCTCTACCTGGTGGTGCACCTGGCATACCCGTCGGGCATGGGTGCCGGTGACGTCAAACTGGCGCTGGCTCTGGGCGCGTTGACGGGGGCATTCGGGCCTGCGGTGTGGACGCTGGCCGCGCTCGCGGCACCCATGCTGACTGCGATCCTCGGCGTGATCGCGATGGTGCGCCGCCGTCGTGCCCCCCTGCCGCACGGGCCGTCGATGTGTGTCGCGAGCCTGGTGT
>Ga0114979_10002556_pt1 | contig 12265 bp, 9 predicted proteins | sample S_140625_EF_Meta_FD_87315 | JGI IMG/M metagenome (GOLD analysis project Ga0114979, IMG submission 87315) | Freshwater microbial communities from Lake Simoncouche, Canada to study carbon cycling - S_140625_EF_MetaG | ecosystem: Environmental > Aquatic > Freshwater > Lake | place: Lake... | reverse complement strand
AGTGGATTACACAAAGTTTTGGATATAAAAACACAAAACAACTTAAGTACAAGTACGAAAACGTCTGATATGGATATTGATGGTTGGGGAGCTATAGGATGTTTTCAGAGTCATGTAAAAGCCTGGAAAAGCATTTTAGAAAAAAAGCTTGAGAAAGCATGGATTTTAGAAGATGATGCTATACTTACAAAAGTTCAAAATGTACACGTCTCTCCTGAGGAACCTCTTGTTTGGTTAGGACTCAAAGGAACTGTAAAAACAAAACCTAGAGAGATTGGGAGGCAGTATCCCGAGTTAGAGTATGATCGCACGCAGAGTGGTTCGCATGCATACTGTATTCATTCTTCTCTTATTCCACTCTTATTAAAACATGCAGAAGAGCCGCTAGGTCTTTGTGTAGATTTTTTTATGAATGAAGTTTGTTTGCTTAACAAGATATATGTCGGATATTACCCTTTAACAACAATTAATGAATTTTTATCATTTTCAGATATTGATCATTTCACGCTCGTGAAAGATAAATCATCCTTTTGGAAAAAGGGTCTTGGATTTACCTCGCTTTTCAAAGTAGGATGTTTCGTGTGTGCATTCATTTTCCTTTTTTTCTTTTTATTTTGAAACCAGAAAAATGGCTATGTATATACTTTGCTTAACCACTTTAGAAAATGATGATCAAAGTCCTAATTTAACTATAAAATTATTAGATCCCAAGTCTCAGTTAGAGACGACTCTCGAGATAAAAAATATTAATCGAGTCGAGTTTCAAGAAAAAAATATTGGAAGTGAAGAACAATCAAATCTTCAAACCACTTGGAAATTTTTCAGCATTCAGCAAGAAACTTTTTGTAGCCTCGAATTTATAGTGTTAGAAAGATATACGAAAGGACTTTTACGACTTCGTTCTTCTCAAGATATGGAAGCAAAATCTAACTTTTTTTATACGACTGGTTCAAATGTACTCGAGCTTATTAATGACGCATTTAATTCCATTGAAGAGATTGTAAATGAATACAACTCTAAGAAACCAGTACATACACCACCCACTCGACTTTAGTTCAAATTAACAAAGCTCCTACCATGATTAAAAATCCCATTGTATATCCAATTAAACTTTGTCCAACAGTTAATTTTTTTAATGAAGAAAGTATTGCACATGCTGACACTACAAGCAAGCCGGTACAAATAGATGCAGTTTTTCCAGGACTAAGTATAATAATTTTTTCTTTTGAAAATGGTAAACATTGCGTATGATCTTCAGAAGCATAGCTTCCTGAGGGACAAACATAACACCTTGATGTATTTTTTCTAACTGTAAAGGGTGGACAGGGAATGCACTCTGTAAAAGCAGGAGATGGCTGAAATCCTTGTGGACAGGGTGCACACTCAAACATACTTTGACTGCGAATTGTTGGAAAGTCACAGTTTGCGCACATTCCCTCTACAGCATGTTGACCTAATGGACAGGGAATACAGACAATGTTGGGAAGAGTCCCTACAAGAATTTGTGGTTGTGGACATGTTATACAGGAAGTCCGATCTGAACTCGGTGTGCTTCCAAAAGAACATGGACTGCAAGAAATGGATGTCGCATATCTTGCAGTACCTAAAGGACATTGTACACATGATTGAAAATCTGAGCTAGCCTGAAATCCTGGGCTGCACTCTTCACACTGAGTCATTGGTGTTATCCCATCACTTTGTAAACTTCGATAAGAATTTAAGGGACAACTGATACAAGACGCTTTGTTCTGAGAAGTTGTCGAACCCAGCATACATGGTACACATTGGGTATCCTCTAAACCTCTTGCACTAGGCAAACCTCCCGAAAGTGATGTGCAATCTAAGCAAGAAAAATTTCCTGATTGACCAACTGAAGTATCTAGAATTTGTCCAAATGTGCACGCATAACATAAATTTTCATAAATTAAATTTTCTTCAGAAGGACACATGAATTGAGCGGGTACTGTTTGAGAATAAAAATCAGGAGAGCTTGAGAGAGACACGGGCCCTATAACCGATAAAGTACCCCAACAATTTCCCATTTGCTGTCCATTGGAGATATATTGAACGCAGGCCCCTGAATCATACACAGAAATTGCTGACACACTCCTATAACTTTGCCACAGAGCTGGTGCAGTAGTAGGGTTAAAGTTCACATAACTCCCCCAGCAAGTTAAAGATCCACCAGTTACTGCGCATGCTCCCCAAGCTCCTAAAGAAACTTGTGTAACTCTAGGAGGAGCAGAAATAGTTTCTATAAAAGGTATTGATGCAAAAGAACAGGACCCAGATGCAGAGCCGTTATAACAATACGGAACTCCTAAGAACTTTACTACCCCATCAACAAGTTGACCACTTTGTGTTTCTTGTGTAATATAAAAGCCGGATGTTCTGTCCAAAGTAGGAGGAATTAAAAGTTGAGTTACAGACACGAGGTTCGTAAAGGACACTGCTACACTAGGAGAAAAATTTTGAAGATCCTGAAAAGAGCAGCTCGCATAGCCTGTACCCTGTACATCCAAAGCACACGACCAAGTATTTTGAAAGGGATCACGACCCCAAGAAAAATTTGTAGCAGACTCTCCTAGAAATGCAAAAAGAGGCGACTGTAAACGCGTAGATATTCCTAGTAATGTATGATCTATCGAGCTTGCATTTCTTATTATTTCTCCAACTACAGATATGTCAACAGAAATTGCAAAATTATCTGTTTTAAATTGGCTAAGAGATTGAAATGTTAAAACTTGTAAAGAAAATGAAAATTCACTTATTTGCTCTGTATTAAAACTTCCATAATAGACAGTCCCATATAAATCTCGAAAACCTACACCAATTGCTGAATTATTTCCTACTACAAAGGGGTCTACCAATGTCCTTGAAGAAATCGAAAACTCAGAGTTTACAGATTGAGCAGAGTTTTGACATTTGACTATAGTTTCTGAAGAAATCCAACATACAGTGTCTCGAAAAGAATTAAATAAATTTTTTGAATTAATTATTTTTTTTTTATTATAAAAAGTTCTTTCAGAAACAATCCTACTCTGAAACAACACACCCTCTCGTGTCTTTGTGTGAAAAGCTTTTCTTCAAGAAAACCCCATATACATTTCTCAAAATGGGTGACTCGTATCTCTCTGTCATGCGCGCATTACTCAACAATGAACCCTGTACCTTTTCACCCATGATGCAAAAGAAAGCAAAAGAATTGGACATTTTTCTAAACTTGGAAGGAACAAATTTATTAGATGGCGTGCTGTGTAACTTTGCATTTATTGTTGTGGGAACTGCCCAGAGTCTACCAAGAGAAGTACCCTCACAAAAGGACTTGGAGTACTGTTTACGTGTCATGGGCTTTGGAGACTATATAAATGGCCCAATTGGAAATTTTTTAACCTTTGCTGAGCCGCAAGAAACCAAAGCAGATTTACCAACTTTTTTTTCAGAAGTCGTGGAACGTATTGTAAATCGTGTTCTGGAAGAGTGTGCAAGTCAAGAGTGCATGGTTGTTGAAGAAATGGCAGTACCGAAAGAAATCTCAGAGACGGATATTTTTTCATCCCTTTACAAATTATTCAAGAAAACTTATCTTTTTGAAAATTCAGAATTTCGGAAAACTAATTCTGCTTATATTGGACCTTGGAAATTAAATAATGGAGGAAAAGGAAATTGCTTATTTTATAGCCTCAGACAGCTTATTTCAATATGGAAAGCTCAAAGAAAAATTGATGCTGGAGCTCCTCCTGGAGATTTTTGTTTTTCCCTGTGGCCCGAGGAACCTAAACTCATGACTTTATGGAGCTCTTGTGAAGAATTATCTCCTCAAAATGTAATGCGCTCATACAAAAAATGTGTTGAAAAAATGGAAAGTGAATCTCATCGCCTACGCATTTCCAGTGCGAAATTTTTTTCGGAAGATTTGGACTCTTTAATACCCGGTGACGAAAATAATATAAGCTACATGAAAGATGGTCAAGTTCTGAATCGCCGAATGACAAAAGCCGATTTCATTTATACTGCCAAAGAGGGAGATTTAAAACTGGAACCAGAATTTCAAGAGGAGAGAAAACAATGGGCAAAAGCTTGGTGCACACGTGCACAGCAAAATGGAGAATGGGGATGCATGCGCATGATCACTGGATTTGCACACCTTGTAAAAACTCCCAGGTGCATAGCCATGTACTTTTTTCGGAATAATGAGCGTGAGCGCAGCAGAACATTGGAGCGCACGGATGAACAAACAATAAAACTGGAAGGATGTCCTCCCATGATTGGAAAAGAGCATGATTCCATTTTGAAATTACCTGTCAAAAGAATGGAAGATGAAATCCGTATTTCAAGAAACAGTTTGGAGTCACCAGAAATCCCGAAAAAAATTCTTGGATTGATTGTAAAGCAAGGAACATTTGAACAATGGAATCTCCCTCGTGTTGATCCTCAGAGACACTGTGCCTTGTATCATGAAGGAGGAAGGCATTGGTGTGTTTTAGTAAGCGCAATTCAAATGGAAGAATTAAGAAGATTTACAAATATTGATTTTGTAGCAAAACCTCTTTTTTAAAAATATTTTTTTTGTTTATTTTTTTTGATTTGTCCTAGACCCCATACATACGCAAAAAAAAATGTTGGGTTTTTTTGTTCTCGCATTGTTTGCAAATGCTGTGGATGCAAACTTATCAAGGTTTATTCGATGGTCAACACAAGAATCTCACGAGTGTGGATTGCCATCAATTCCTGTAACCATTGTACCAAATCTTGTGTTTTGCAACCATGGATCAAGTGCAGTGTTTTCCCTTCATACTTTTTTTGAGGGATCCCCTCATAGCTTCGGTATCACTGCGTGCGATGACAACCACATTTACATTGGTTTACGAGTAGAGCATCAAAACACAGGCCCGGTACTTGTTTATATGGAATTTGTGAACTTTGAGGAATTTTTATCCTTTTTTGACTCGTGCGTTGCTGTTTCGTACCTTTTTAATTACTGCACAAAATAAAATCTCACTCAATGCCATTTGCTCACATTACTGTGTCTAATAAACCTCATCCTGGACTGGATGCATTACTTCTTTCCTGTAAACCTTTTGATATAAAGACGCGTGTGCTCGGAATGGGTAGCACAACCCCTATTGGTCACAAGACAGGAGGCTTTGGTCTCAAGCTCGAGCTCCTTAAGCAAGAATTGGAGCTTTTGCCCCAAGAACAATTAGTTTTATTTACTGATGCATATGATGTTATAATTCAGCATTCTTTAAAAGACCTTGAAGCATGGTTTCAAGAAGAAAGTCATCAAAAGAAAGTTTTGTTTGCAGCAGAGAAATCAAAGTGGCCTTTAGAAATTGATGATTTATTTTATCCGTCTCCTTTACAATTTCCTATGCCATATTTAAATAGTGGAGTATTTGCAGGTCGTGCAAAATCAATTCTTAGTTTATTACAAGAACCGTTTGTTTCGACAACAGATGATCAAGGATACTATTCCAAACAATTTTTAAGTGGAACTTCTTGCATTGTACTGGATCATCGTGCCGAATTTTTTCAGTGCATGGTTGGTCTGGATGCAAAACACATACAGGTGAATCAAAACGCACTCGAGTTTCGTCATGATTCAGGAACAGAGAAGTGGATAGCAAAACCTGCTATTCTTCATTTAAATAATGGGACAACACGAGTCAAATATTTTTCAAAAGTAATACTTACCGTCCTAGGACCTCAATATGCTTATTTAACACGACAAATAAAAACAAAGTTACTTACAGATTTTTTGTATACAAATTGGAAACTTCTTTTTGCAGCTACTTTTGTTGCACTCATGATACTAAGATTTGTTATTTACTTTTAATTCTCTCTTTATCATTTGTTTATCTCAGAGGGGTTCTATAGTATAGTGGTCAGTACCTCAGACTTTGAATCTGGAAACCCGAGTTCGACTCTCGGTAGGACCAAAATTTTTTTTTTATTTTTAACAATTGCAAGTAAAATTACCCAATGAAAAAAGAGATATCGCAAATGTCTTTCTCTTCCAGATCCTCCACGAGAAGAAAATTTTGAACTTGAAAAACTTTTTTTTTAACGACCGGCTATTTTTTTAAATTCCGAGTTTTAGAAAAGTAGTCAGTCTGCACAACCAAAACAAAAAACAAATTATAATAGCAGAGGAAGTAATGTCAATGGCTGCTGTCGCTTCCTCTTCCTCTCACCTCAACGAGGATGGGATACTAGAAGAAGCGCTCAAGACAATCACGTTCTCCAAAGAGGAGCTTGGTTCGTAGAAGCGGCCATGCTTGTTTTATGAAATTGCAACCTTCGCAACCCTTACCCTTTTCTACTCTCACTGTTTTTTTTTAGATTATTTTGAAAGGCGACGCCGTGATTCAGTGAATGGAATTGAGTCTCCACTTTTTCTTAGCCCTTCAACTTCTTTTTCTGCAAGAGAGGTGATTTCTTCGGAGCGAGATTTTTTTTGTGACTCGGCCCCGGTTCCTCCAAACAACCCTCTCTTCACAAAGGAAAACATTGTGACGTACAAATCTGGTCAGCTGTACTCTGTTGTTTCCATTGAAACCTCAGAAGTTACTGAGGAGAAAAAAGGAAAAAGGGACAGTTCCAGAGTCATCTACATTTACGGGATTGTTCCTTACATGCCTGGACAGCGACAGCGTGTTACAAAAAGAGTGGCTTACTGGGCTTACGAGGAACACCTCGCATTTCCTCTTTGGACAGAGCCCTCGGCGCGTTCTACAAGACCTCCTTTAAAAAAGCGCAAAACTTCTGTTCCCGTATCCCATCCCCTGGGATGTGAGTGCAAGGAGTGTGATATTGTTGAAGAAGAGTGCGCAAATTCAGAAAATGAGCATTAAAGAAAAAAAAAATCTTAGCATTCAAGTTTTTGTTGGATTTGATTCGCTCTACATTTTTGTTATCTCTCAATAAAAGGAGCTGTGGTGCACTCTTGTATGTCAGACATGCAGACACAAGAAGACATGGTACCAACACAGCCATGTTCTTTATCTTTGACGTTTTTTCCTTACACGAGTGAGGAGGAAGCAAACACTCTGCAAATGCCTACATCTCAAGAGAATGCAACCTCGAGTCTTCCGGCAACCAAAAAATATTTTTCACCTCCTCCTGCAATTACTCGGTATTCTATACAAAGTACTGCGAGTGAGCACGGTCAGCCATTTCAGAGTGAAGAAGAGCAAGTTTCTGAGCTTAGAAGCACGTTTTCATTTGTGACTTCCACGTCAATTAGACAGTCTCCCAAGGAGGTTCGTGCATTTCCCTCTGCAACGGTAAGACGACCTTTGGTATTGCATCCTGTTGACAGTGTACAGAACAAGTTTGCGAGTGCCTGTTTTTCTGGACAGTTAAAGACTGGAAAAAAAGCAAAAAAGAAATCCAACACCAAGTCCAAGAAAGAGACATTGGAACCATCCTTTGTGGAGTTATTAAAAGGAGTGTGTGGAATTTTTCAAGCACAGACTGGAAAAATACCAAATCTTGATAACGTGTGTGCATCATTTTTTCAATAAATAGTACCTATATATTTAGTGGTAGATAGCTTGCATTGGCTTGATTTTTTGGTTCTTGTGCAAGGGCTTGTGCTTGAAGAGTCTGAAAAGTTTGCTGTTGTTCACTTAACTCTCCGCTTAGAGATTCAACAAGTCTTTCATTCTGAGGAAGAACTTCTATAATTTCTTCTTTGATTGCTGAAATGTAGGCTAGGAGTTGCTTGACGTGTTCCGCAGGTGTAGGTGCTGCTAATCGAGATCCCAAAGTTCGGTCTACAATGCCTAAGATTAAGCTTACTCCTATAATTTTTTTTGACACTGCATCAGGAGTATCAGTAGAAATCCATTTTCTCACACCAAGAAGACTCGAAATAAGTCTTCTATTATGTTCTTCCATAACGCTTAGACGTTCACGTAATGTAGTATTTAATTCTTGAGCTGCCATCAAAGCTCTTTGTGCAGCCTCAACTTGACTAAGAAGACTGCTTCGTTCCATATCACCGGTTCCTTCCTTCTCGATTTTTTCAGTTAAAATATTTTTTAATCTAGCGATTTCCTCTTCACTATTACTAAGCTGATAACGTAAAGTTGGAAGACTTACCAGTTCTGCGGAAGCTCTGGCAGCCTCTGCACTCATTTCTTCTTTCTGCTGTGTAAGAGCCTGTAATGAACTTGCAAACTCTCTTTGCATCTGCTCACTCTCCTGGCTTGCTTGTGCGCGAAAAGAGGCTTCCCTTTGTTCCTGTAATTGTAAACGCGTTTGAATCTCAGCAGTCTCTCTACGAATTTGATTCTCAGACTCTCTCATAAGAGCCTCCGATTGTTGCAGTCGAGTTTCCGAATCCTGCAGTCGAGCCTGAGTCTGCTGAAGCGCGTAATCAAGAACCTTCATGCGAGCAAGTGTTTCTTTAGCATCTGTTTCACATTTTTGAAGAGCTTTTTGTGTTTCCTCAAAGTTTCTCTGAAAGTCTCCGATTCTTTGAGCAAACTGGCTGTTTATTGCAGTGGACTTTTGCAGTTCACCTTGAAGCCGCTCAACTCTTTCTTGCAACAAAGGAAGCTCCCGAAGCTCTTCTGTTAACATTAAAATTCTTGAGCTGTTTGCTGCATTTTCTCTTGATAAAAATTCTTTTTCTGCTTTTACTTTGTCATGCAAATCAAGGATTTCTGAAAGTTTTTGCTCAGAAATTTGGGCAAAATAAATTGCTTCCGCTTTCTCTTGCTCCTTTGCACTTAACAATGCATTTGTCTGATTATCTTTTTCTCTTAACAACTCTCCCGTTTGTAGGCGTTCGCTAGCTTGGAGACGGGAAGCAGTTTCTGCAGCTTTCTGTAAAGATCTCAGAGCACTTTGCTCTGCCGCAAAAGATTGCTGAAGCGATTCCACCTGATTTTGCGCATCCCTCAGAAGGCTTTCCTGTTGCTCAAAGTTCTGTAAGTCTCTCTGAGCAGATGCAAGAGCTCCGCGCAAGTCTCTCTCGAGTCTTAATTTTTCTTCCAGTTGTTCTCCAAGTATCTGTATTTCTAAAGTATAATTTTCAGTATTACTAGCTAGTTTAGCTCTTGCCATTTGTATTTCGCGCTGCGCAGCCTGCAAGTATTCTTCATTAAAACTTTGCGAGCGACCAAGTTCTTCTTCTTGTCTTTTTAAAAGAGTTTCCGTTTCTTCATCTAACCCAAAGCTACGACCATCGTTTGAAAACATTTTACTATATTGATTTTTAATTTCAGCATCAATTACTTGATTTTTTGAAATTCGTTGTGTTCCAGGCCAGCTTTGCCAGACTTTGTATGCGGCCATGAGGTAGTTATCTGCTGCCATGAGAGCTATAGAATCAAATGTTTCTTGAACCCTTTGATCCGACATATTTCTGACTACTTCAACGCCTTTATTATTCTTTGAAGCTTGCTTACGTGCTCTTATTGCCCGCATTACGTTTTCACGCGAAAATTCTCCGCCATCTCGAGTAGGATCCATATCCATTTTCTCACTGGCTGCTGAAGCTTTTCCTCCTCCACCTCCTGATTTTGCGCTCTTTGTATCAACTCCTTCTTTCGCGTATTCAGATTTTTCCAACGGTGCACCACTTTCTAACTCTTCTACCCATCTGCGTACCTCTGGCATTTGTATAAACCCCCCTGAAAGTGTTTGCAGTTCTTGTTGGGAAGAATAATATTTTGAAGAACATTGTGACATTCCAATATTGTTTTTTTTTTATAGATATATAATTCTTTTTTTTTAACTACAAGTTCCTCCTCCACAGGCTCCACTTACCATTGATGATAATTTTAATTGTGTTTTTTGTAGGAACTCTGCTTTATCTACAGACTCTTTGCTTTGTTGATGAAACCATGTATAATAATTTGAAAATAAATCTGTAAAGTTTTTAGTTGTTAATAAGTTTGACATTTCTTTCGCACTGTGAAAAGGGAGTGATTGAAGTGTTTTTGAAAGTATGGTTAAAAAAATTGAGAAATTCGGATTTTTTTCATCGGCGATTCTTTGTGAGAGAGCAAGAATTAAGAGCCACGTGGCATCTAATTTTAAAGGTTCATTCTCAAAAAATACGCCACGTTTATACAAAATCATTAATGTAGGTTGAAAATTCATGGAACTCCATACAAGTTCACTATCAATTTCAAGAGCTGCTAACTCAGGCATAGCCTGTTTTACTTTCTCAAATTTTTGTCGCAATAATTTTCTATTGACTCTTTCGTGTACATCATAGAGTAAACTTCCAAGGCGTCGTTTTTCACATAAATCTCCTAACCCTTGGCTTTTTTTTTCTAATGATTCTTCTAAAAATCCTCCATAAGAGTCTCTGCAATATCTGCAAGGCAAAAGGGGCTGAAGGAGAGTATAAAAATCATTCATTTCTTGAGGAGTAAAAATATGCTTAGTATCTGAAACATGGGCAACGGTATGTAAAATATCCCACATTGTGGGACCCCACATCCACACACTTAATCCAGATTGAATTTTTTTTTAATTGAAAAAAAAGTTTTTTTTTAAAGAAAAATTGATTCTTTTGATTCCTTAACTTGTCCTTGGAATGATCCTCAAAAGTCTGTACTAAACACTGTAAACTATACTGATTATTGGCGTCAAGCTACTATTCCCGTGTACCAACCCTCTGGTTTTTTACCCATGTCATGTTTTAATTCTGATACCTCTGTGGTACACATTGCAATGGATCAAATTTCTTATCAGCAAGGTATTTCAGGGATAGCAGATAGAAAAGTAACTTTTTTACCAACGTCATCAAAATTATTTGCGGATGATGTGCAAATTGTTCTGGGAGATGTGAGAGGAACAATTCCAAATAATTTTGATTATAATATTACTCGACTTTTTTTTAAAAACATTAATGACTTGGTATCATATCAAACTCCTCCTGCGAATACCAAAGAAAACGAGGACTCTTACAATGCATACTTGGCAAGTGTTTCAGACTCTTATAATAGGGGTACAAACATTTCTTCCATGTCATCCCAGAGATTTAGCGATCCAGGGACTCGCATAGCAGTCGTTAAAAATGGCTTACCTCAAGACGTTGCAATATTTCCTACTGCTACGGTACAATTTAATCAAACATCATGGAATGCCAGTGGAGATAACAACATTCCCGAAAATGATTTTTTTAACTACTTTCAAAATGTATTGGGACCAGTTGTACAAGGAGTAGATTGTCCCTCAAGCGTTTTAAGCAAGGTAGTACCTGGGTGCACAAGATTTGGATGTAAATTTCAATCCAGTGCAACATCTCCCTGTTATTTTAACAGTGCCACAAGTCTTAGTGCCATCAATGGGTCCTCCAACTTCTTTTACACGTCCATTTCGGGACCTCTTGTTACAGGGTGCGGTATTGCTCTCACAGAGTGTTATAAAGTAGGGGGAGATCCTGGATTTAAACCTTTTTGCTGTAGAGGAAGTTTCACAGATGAAATGCTGGCACCTTCATCCTTAAGTTTAAATGCATATCCAATAAACAACAGTGTGTCCTTTAATAGCTCTACTCCACTGCAAGCATTTTCCTACTCTGCAGAAACCATGTACTGTGACCCATCTTGGAGCGCAGGAACTCCTACCTGTGACGTGTACTTGCAGGATTATTGTTACAATCAAGTGTCCACTCGTGACTTTGGAAATGGAACAAAAACTATCCACTCAGTCCTAGACTCTCAGCACCCCTGTGGGAAATGGTATGCTGGTATAATGAATGAGTATGCATCCGTACTGTTTACTAGAAGAAACATTGACATTCTTGATAACATATTTAATCAATATTGTGCAGTAGGTGGACTAGCTTCTCAAGTGAATGATACTCAATCCTGCTTGTGCTACAACAGCTTCAATGGGAATGGAATTTACTATACCTCTGGTGATAACGTAAATGGTCGACGTGTTGCTGGAGCTTCCAGTAAAACAGATGCAGATATACTGTTTACAGATCCCTTGTGTGGAAGTATCATGTGCAATACAGATCCTCAATATTTTACTTTTACAAATGATCCAAACTCTACAATATCTACAGTCGTCTTGCCTTCCATGGTAGCTCAAAAAAGAAGTTGTCCGAAAAATATTTGTGCTGTAATTGTTGGAAATGAAGATATTAGTATTAATAATTTTACAGGTGGGACTCAAATCAATATTGGAAATTTTACAAACTCTTGTGAGGATAGTAGTGGCCAAGTGCCGAGAACGGTTGCAGCAAACTATGTGTATAGTGTACAAGCAATGGATGACTCTCCTCCCT
>Ga0114979_10002555_pt1 | contig 12266 bp, 5 predicted proteins | sample S_140625_EF_Meta_FD_87315 | JGI IMG/M metagenome (GOLD analysis project Ga0114979, IMG submission 87315) | Freshwater microbial communities from Lake Simoncouche, Canada to study carbon cycling - S_140625_EF_MetaG | ecosystem: Environmental > Aquatic > Freshwater > Lake | place: Lake... | reverse complement strand
TTGTCTTGGATCTTCTTTAGGTAATAGCTCATCAAATTCTTGTAATGCCTTAGCTGCTTTATCTGAAACATGTGCTGGAACAAGAATTTCAACTTTGGCTAATAGGTCACCATCACCTTTAGCTGATGAAACACCTTTACCTTTAACTTTTAGAACTCTGCCGTTAGGAGTGTTAGGTGAGACTTTTAGTTTCACTGGATCGCCACCAAGAGTAGGAACTGAAATAGTTGCACCTAAAACAGCTTCAGCAAAAGTGATAGGAACAGTAACTCGAAGGTTATTGCCATCACGACTAAATACTGGATGTGGTTTCACAGTGACAGTAATAATCAGATCACCGTTAGGTCCACCATTAGGAGAAGGTTGTCCTTTTCCACGCAACTTAATCTTCTGACCATCTAAAACACCGGCAGGGATCTTTGCATTGATTGTTGCCATGCCTTGGTATTCCAATTTGATGGTTGTTCCGTTTACAGAATCAATAAAAGGAATAGAAGTGCTAGCAGAGAGGTCTGAACCTGGCACTGGTCCACCGAAACCACCAAAGCCACCACGACCACCAAATAGATTTGCAAAGACATCTTCAAAGCCTTGTGATGATTGTCCCTGTCCACCAGGGGCTGTGAATCTAGCTCCACCGCCCATAGCTCTGAACTGGTCGTATTCTCTTCTGGTTTCTTTATCTGAAAGAACTGAATACGCTTCAGAGATTTCTTTGAACTTAGCTTCAGCTTTAGCATCACCTGCATTTGAATCAGGATGATATTTTCTAGCTAGCTTTCGATAGACCTTCTTTAGATCTGCTTCAGCAACATTCTTATCGACGCCAAGGACCTTATAGAAGTCTTTCTCTAACCAATCTTGACTTGCCATGAATTATTACTTCTCTTCTGGAATGAAAACTGCAACCATAGCTGGACGAATTAGGCGATCACCTAGTTTGTATCCTTGCGAGATAACATCTGCAATTACATTCTCTGTCACATCAGCCGAAGGTGTCTGCACTAAAGCGTTGTGTAATTCAGGATCAAACTTCTCACCCTTGGCACCAAAGACTTCAAGACCAAACTTGTCACCACCATTACGGAGTTTGTTTAGAACTGCCGCAAAAGGAGAACCCTCCAAATCACCGTGAGATTCAGCAAGCGACAGGTCATCAAAAGCAGGTAGGAAAGCCCTAATAACCTCGGCAATAGCCGCATTGCGAGAGACATCTCTATCTCTTTCAACACGTGCCTTGAAGTTCACAAACTCAGCCTGAAGCCTCTGCAGATCGTTTAGTAACTCAGCCTCTTTACTGATAGGACCAGTTTCTTCAACTAGATCCTGGAACTCAGCATCGATAGGGTCCTGAGGTAGGTCAGCACCCTCAGGTGCTGACTCGTTCTCATCGGACATTACTTCTTCTCTTCTTCGTCAACAACTTCAGCGTCAACAACATCTTCATCAGATGCAGGTGCTGCTTCAGCTTCTGCTTCTTGAGAAGCAGCTGCGTAGATAGCTTCACCTAGCTTGGTCTGTGACTCAGTTAGCTTCTCGATGGCTGACTTCACAGCATCAAAGTCTTCACCTGCAAGAGCAGTCTTCAGAGCATCAACATCTGCTTGAACATCAGTCTTTACTTCTTCTGAAAGTTTCTGATCGTTGTCCTTGATTAACTTCTCGATTTGATATGCCATCTGCTCACCCTGGTTACGAGTGTCAGCTTCTTCACGACGCTTCTTATCTTCAGCAGCGTGCTCTTCAGCATCCTTAACCATTCGCTCGATGTCTTCCTTCGACAATGAGGAACCACCGGTAATAGTCATCGACTGTTCCTTGTTAGTTCCCTTGTCTTTAGCAGAGACGTGAACGATACCGTTAGCGTCAATGTCGAAAGTAACTTCGATCTGAGGAATACCTCTTGGTGCTGGAGCGATACCGGTTAGTTCAAAGTTTCCTAGTGACTTGTTATCTTTAGTGAAATCTCTTTCACCCTGGAATACCTGAATAGAAACTGCAGGTTGATTATCATCAGCCGTTGTAAAAACTTCTGATCTCTTAGTTGGAATAGCAGTGTTACGTTCAATCAACTTAGTCATAATTCCACCCTTGGTTTCAATACCAAGAGCAAGAGGAGTTACGTCAATCAATAGAACATCTTTACGCTCACCTTTAAGTACTCCTGCTTGCAAAGATGCCCCAACAGCAACAACTTCATCTGGGTTCACTCCCTTGTTAGCATCCTTACCAGTAAGAGACTTAACAAGTTCAGCAACCTGAGGCATACGAGTTGATCCACCAACAAGAACTACGTGATCAATGTCAGCAACTTTTACGCCAGCTTCTTTGATTACATCGTTGAACGGCTTACGAGTTCTTTCCAACAAATCGTTGGTTAGTTGTTCAAACTGTGCACGAGTGATTGCTTCATCCAAGTTTGCTGGACCATTCTCGGTTAGAGATAGGTAAGGCAACTGAACGTTAGTTGTCATTGACTGTGAAAGTTCTTTCTTAGCTTGCTCAGCCGCTTCCTTTAGACGTTGCAATGCAATCTTGTCTTTAGAAACATCAACACCGGTTGTCTCTTTGAACTTCTTAACCAAGTGCTCAACAATTCTGTTGTCCCAGTCATCTCCACCAAGACGGTTATCTCCTGATGTTGCCTTTACCTGGATAGTTGAGAAGCCATCATCTTTACCAACTTCAAGAAGTGAAACATCGAAGGTTCCACCACCTAAGTCGAATACCAAGATCAGTTCGTCTTCTTTACCCTTGTCCAAACCATAAGCAAGAGCTGCAGCTGTTGGTTCGTTGATAATACGAAGAACGTTTAGACCTGCAATCTCACCAGCTTCTTTAGTTGCTTGACGCTCAGCGTCATTGAAGTATGCAGGAACAGTAATAACAGCATCAGTCACCGCTTCACCTAGGTAAGTCTCTGCATCACGCTTTAGCTTTCCTAAGATACGAGCTGAGATCTCCTGAGGGGTGTATTTCTTACCATCAACATCAAAGGCCCAGGTGGTACCCATGTGACGCTTCACAGAAGCAATAGTTCTGTCTACGTTTGTGACAGCCTGACGCTTAGCGGTTTCACCGACTAGCACCTCACCGTCTTTAGTGAATGCAACGATCGAAGGGGTGGTACGGAAACCTTCTGCGTTAGCGATAACTGTAGGCTCTCCACCTTCAAGAACGCTTACCGCGCTGTTGGTGGTGCCCAGGTCAATACCTACTGCACGTGCCATGTGTATGTTCTCCTTGTTTATTAGCTAAGTCTCAAAGTTGAGCCTTGTTGACTCAAGTTTCACAAATACCAATGGTTATGTCAAGTATTTTCAAGAAAAACTTGACAGAACAAGGCTCAAGTTCGCTGTCGGCTAATTGTTGTCAAAACTTAGTCAAGTAATAACCAGAAGAACCCTTAATACCCGCCAAACTTATGGCTATGACCTCAACAACTAAACCAATATCAAAGCACGCTACCTGGGCATGGATGCTCTGGGACTGGGCCGAGCAGCCTTACCCAACAATCATCCAGACCTTCATCTTCGCTACCTATATAACAAGTAGCTCCTTCACCACAAACGGTGATGTTGACTCCCTAGCCACCCAACTGGGTTGGGCTGGATCTATTGCCGGCGTTTTAGTGTTTTGGCTAGCACCGATATTCGGTCGCCGCACAGACACCTCAGGTCACCGCAAGCGTTGGCTATTGATCAACTCAGGCATCTTGGTAGCTCTTATGGTTGCTTCATACTTTGTTGAACCAAGTCCTTCATTCTTCCTATTTGGTTTAGTCCTATACGCAGTTGGAAACGTCGTTCAAGAAACAGCGTTCATTAACTACTACGCGATGTTGAAGCAGGTAACAACAGAAAAGAACATGGCAAGAGTTTCTGGCATGGCTTGGGGTCTTGGCTATGTCGGTGGAATCATCTTGTTGCTAGGTTCCCTAGTGCTATGTTTCCTCCCTGGTCACCCGCTATACCCAACTGAAGAGGGTGCACTAAACATTCGCGTGATCTTCCTATTCGCAGCAGCTTGGATGGTTATCTTCACTATTCCTCTTATCCTCTTCGTACCTGAAGTTCCTAAGAGTGCTATCAGCGCAAAGCGTGAATCAATCATCGACAGCTACAAAGCTTTAGTTGCTCAAATTAGAAAACTAAGAAGAGACAACCCAGATGCTTTGAAGTTCTTACTAGCATCAGCTGTTTATCGAGATGGTCTTGCCGGTGTATTCACCTTCGGTGCAATTCTTGGATCTGTTGCATTCGGCTTTAGCCAAACAGGTGTAATCCTGTTTGGTGTTGCAGCCAACATTGTTTCTGGTTTAGGTGCATTCATTGGTGGTGCAATCGATAACAGAGTTGGCACTAAGCGAGTAATCGTAGTTTCACTTGCTGGAATGCTAGTTGCCGGAACAGGTGTATTTGCATTTGCGGGTATGGGTGCGATTACTTACTGGGTATTTGGTTTGGCACTATGTCTATTCGTAGGTCCTGCTCAAGCTTCATCAAGAACCTTCGTAGCTAGATTCGCTCCAGTGAACCGTGAAGGTGAGATCTTTGGTCTTTACCAAACAACAGGAAGAGCAGCATCATTCCTCTCTCCAACACTTTGGTCAATCTCACTCGTTCTAGCAACTCAAGCAGGCTTTGAAAACGCAACCGTATTCGGAATCATCGGAATCATGATAGTTCTTGCTGCTGGTCTGTTCTGGTTGCTAAGAGTGCATCCAGCACCAAAGGTTATTGACTAACTAGGTTAAAGATAAATAGCCCGTCATAAGACGGGCTATTTTCTTTTAACTAATTGTTGTTACTTACTCTTTACCGTCGTTGTAACAGCAGCACTCATTCCATAGTCGTTATCAACTGTGACTGAGACTGTGTATGTGAGGTTCTTAGTAAGTCCCGTGATCGTGTACGAACCTTTAATTAGGTTCGCTGCTACCGCTCCAGATTCCCAAGTGAAACCAGCAGGGCCAGTTACTGAGAAGTAGTAGTTAGCAATATTTGATCCACCGTTATTAGCTGGTGGTGCAAAATAAAGCTTCGCACTCTTGGCAAGACCCGTGGCAGTCAAGTTTCTAACTGCTGTCGGAGCTCCAACAACCTTCACTGAAGGACTGTTGGTTGCTAGAGAAGTGCCTACGCCGTTGATTGCGACTACTTTTGCAACATATGTTGTTCCGATGGTTAGACCAGAAATGTCGCAGCTTGTAGCATCTTGATCAACCTTGCAGGTCTTACCACCAGGAGTCAATGTAACTGCGTAACCGGTAATCGGTGAACCACCGTCGTCATCAGGCTCGGTCCATCCGATAGTTAGGATTCCAACACCCTGAGTCACTGTCACACCAGTTACTGGTGAGGCAACTCGACCGGGCGTTGCAACTATTTCAGCGGTTGAAACGCTTGGACCTATCAAGTTGTTTGATGTGACTCTAACAACCTGCGGTGTTCCGTTCTCAAGATCACTAACAACACAGGTCAGCAACTTAGCTGGAGTTACAGTACAAGCAACTTCATCATTGACATAAACGGTGTAGTTGATGATTGGAGTTCCACCATTTAGAGCAACTGCTGGAGGAGCGAAGCTAACAGTAATCATTCCATCACCAGGCTTTACCTTTAGCGCAACCGGAGCGCTTGGTGTACCTGCGATAAGAGTTGACGTCGAGAGCATCGGCTGGCTACTTCCGGCTTCGTTCACTGCGATAACACTGAATGTGTAGTTAGAACCATTTCTTAGATTCTCGATTACACACTGTGTGCTTGGTGCATTCGCAGTACAGATAGTTCCACCAGGAGTAGAAACAACTTTGTACTGTTGAATTGGAGTTCCACCGTTGAATCCAGGAATCCAAGACACCGTTGCCCTGCCAGCTGCGGCACTTACTACTACCGACTGAACTGGGCTTGGGATTGCTCTAGGTGTAACAGTTCCGTTAACTGATGCAGAAGGTGAATCTCCAACAGCGTTGGTTGCATAAACAGAAACAGAATATGGAACACCATTATCTAGATCAGCAATCGTGCAACCAAGGAAGCTTAGGTCCGTAATTTCACAACTGAAATCACCAGGAGCAAGGTCAACTCTGTAACTCAAGATTGGTGAACCATTGTCCTGAGAAGGCTTCCACTTAATGCTGATAGATCCGTTGCTTACAGTTGGAATAACTGCTGTTGGCGCAGTAGGAACGTTAGCTGGAATGACATTCTGAGCTGCTGACGCAGGTCCGTCACCGACGCCATTGGTTGCAACAACAGTGACTGTGTATGGGGTTCCGTTAGACAAACCACTAATCAAACAACTTCTAGCATCCCCGCTGTTCTGGACACAAGTGATAACAGAACCACCAGCACCAGTTGGCGAAGCACTAACTGTGTACTTAGTAATAGTTGCGCCACCAGAATCAACTGGAGCATTCCAAGTAACAGAAACCCCACCATTTAGAGGAGTCAGCTTCACGCCCACCGGAGCACCAGGAGCAGATCTAGGTGTAGTCGAGATTGCATTAGATGAAGCTGACGTTCCAGCTTCGTTAACTGCGGTAACTGTAATTGACTGAATCGCACCGTTAGTAAGACCAGTGATAGTACAAGTCGTATTTGCTACCGAAGACCCGTTGACAGTTGTGAAACCATCTACCTGACAGGTTTGACCTGACGGCATGGCCTTCGCAATGTAACGAATGATTGGAGAACCATTGTTGTCCGCGTTTGTCGAAATCGCACGCCACTTCACAACCAAACTTTGATTCTGAGGATCAACTGAAACTAGTGTTGGGGCGTTTGGAACACCTCGAGGAGTTGTCGTTCCTGCAACCGCGGATTCAGGTCCAGCGCCAGCTCCGTTGGAAGCTGAGACCTTTATTGAATACTTAGAGCCATTTGTAAGACCCTTAATCAAACAGCTTGTAGCAGTTGATGGTGCTGAACAGCTAAACACGTTAGTGCTCAAGGTGGCAGTCGCAACATAACCTGTGATGTCTGACCCACCATTTGAAGTTGGGGCAGCCCACGAAACTAGCACCTGACCGTCATCCGCGACTGCGGCCACAGAGTTAGGAGCACCAGGGTTAGTAAATGGCATTGAAGAGATGCTTGAGCTTGATGCTCCAGTACCCGCAGCGTTAACTGCAACAACAGTAACGCTGTAGTTGGTACCCGGAGTTAAGTTCAAGAAGTCACAGTATGTTCCAGTACTTATACAAGTAACGCCAGCACCAGGTGTTGCTGTAGCCAGATAAGACGTAATCGAAGAGCCACCGTCTGACAACGGAGCAGCCCAACTGACTCTGATAGTCGAAGCTCCAGGGGTCAAAGTAACCTGAACAGGTTTCGATGGAACTGTTCTTGGAGTCACGTTAGATGAAGAAGCTGCCTCAGAGCTACCAGCATTATTTGTCGCAACAACATCAACTACGTATGTTGAGCCATTTACTAGACCGCTGAACGTACATGTTCTCGTCGACGCATTTGTTGTACAAGTGTCACCAGTTGATCTAACTGTTGCAATGTAGCCAGTGATGGCAGTTCCACCATCGTAAGACGGCACTGCCCATGTAGCAGTTATTCCTCCATTAACTGGAGTAACAGAGATGTTTCTAGGAGCGCTTGCAATTGTTGCTGGAACACCGTTGTAAGAAGCAGAAGCTGAACCTGTACCAGCAGAGTTGGTTGCAGTAACAGTAAATGCATACGTAGTTCCGTTATCCAAACCTGTGACTGTACAAAACAGTACGGCGCCAGCAGTACTACAAGAGTTACCACCAGGCGAAGCAACAACCGTATAGCTACTTACAGAAGCACCACCAGTAGCTGAAGGTGCACGCCACCTAACAAGAACGCTGTTAGATCCAGGTTCAGTTGCGCTAATGGTTGGCTTACCTGGAATCGTGACTGGAGAACCCGTAACTGTTGAACTCGAAACCGAATCCCCCGCTGGGTTACTTGCAACAACAGTAATGCTGTAAACACTTCCGTTACTCAAGCCAAGTAAGCTACACGAAGTAGCAGGCGCAATAGCAGTACAAGTCACACTTCCTGGTTGAGCAGTAACTGTGTAGGACGTAACGGGAGATCCACCGTTACTGCCTGGCGCTCTCCAACTCACACCAAGTTGTCTGTCACCAGGAGTAATAGAAACATTCGTTGGTGCAGCAGCAAGTGTCCTAGGCGTAATCAAACTTGAAGAAGTAGCGACCTCTCCACCGCCAGCATCATTGGTTGCATACACAGAAATCGAATACGCGGTTCCATTATTCAAAGGCGAGATAGTACAAGAGGTTCCAGTTCCAGAAGTGCTGCAAGAGTTCCCACCCGGCTGGGCCTCGACGTCGTACCTTGTAATCGAAGATCCATTATTTGTCGAAGTTGACCAGGTAACAGTGATCTGGCCATCCCCTGGAGAAATCGAAACAATACTAGGTGCAGCGGGAGACTTAAATGGCACGAATGATGCAGAGGTTTGACTTGATAGTCCTGGGCCTACTGCACTCACAGCTTTCACTGATGCTCTATAAGTAGTTCCATTAACCAAGCCTGAAATAGTGCAATTCAACGGCCCTGCGGTCCAGGTGCATGAGGAGCCGGTTGGAGAAATAGTAACTACGTAGCTCGTAATTGCACTGGAACCTGAGCTGGCAGGTGCAGCCCAGCCGACAGTTACAGAAGTGTCCGAAGGGCTCAAACCCGTTATTGTTGGTCGACTAGGGGAATCTCCATAGGTCAAGCCGTTCGATAGTATTGCTAGCCCACCAGAAGTGTTAACAGTGATATCGACAGTTCCGCCGACCGAAGATTCAGGGCTAAGGAATGTGAGTGAGTTTCCATCGGTGCTTTCAGTCCAATTGTCTACGTTAGCTGTGCCAACCGAGATTGATGTCACCCCCACTAGAAAGGTTCCAGAAATGGATACCGTAGCGCCGCCCGTCTTGGGAATTAGAGTCCTGTTAGCCCTTGTTACCGTTGGGGATTGTTTGAGAGCCTGCGCCCATTGATCCGTTAGAGCATTGTCATTTGAAACATCTTGCCTCTCAAGGAATCTGTTGTCCCCGATGCTGAATATCAATCCGTTAGTTGTTAAGGCGTACATTCGACCCCAACCAATATATGACGGCTCTCCCGGAACCGAACCTTGGTAGAAAGCTCCTTCCAAGCTTGCTAACGTTCCTGTAGGAAGGCTGTAATTCAATTGAGTGTACTCAGGGATTAGAGTAGGGCTTCGTCTTATGGGTATCGTGAAGTTCTGTCTCCAGTTTATGCTTCGCACACTGTAGCCGACAGTCCAAGGATACACTTCGTTATTTGTGAATCCGGAATACATAGCAGCGCCTGCTGGGACCGTATCAGTAGCCCAATCCCCCGTAGAGAACCACGCCAAGTTTGTATTTGCAGAATCATAAGTACCGTAGGTGGAATAGCACACGGGAGCAGGTGAAGAGCCGACATCCTGCTGGACTCCACAAATAGGTTCTCTTGGCGTGTCTTGACGAATATTAATAGAAAGCCAATTTGTCTTTGTGCCTACCTGTACAAATCTGGACGTGTCGTATCTGCTAATACAAATAGCTGTGCCGTTACTTCGAACACCACACATAGCAAAGAGAAACGATCCTTGAGTGACCCCGTAGCTGACAGAAGAAGTGATGGCTGTTCCATTTAGGCGGACGGAAAAGTCCTTCCAAGTTAATCCAAGGCCAGCATTTATTTGGTTGAAGCCTTGCCCCGTATTAATCCATAGCTGATCGTCTATCTTAATTGCCTCAATAGCGCCTAACTTAATGGTTGCACTAGTAGGCACAGTCATGGCCGTAAAAAATCTAGGTAATGAAATAGCGCCATCTGCTCCACCACCCGGGAGAATTTGATTTACTGAATTATCGCCCCAACACCAAAGACCGCTAGTTTGCACCCCGCACGTATTGGCGTTCCCCACGCTGTAGGAATACCATGACTTACCAAAAGATTTCACTTTGACTGGTTGCTGGCTATCGTTTGTCGTACCATCGCCAAGTTGCCCATTTGAATTCTTTCCCCAACACCATAGTTCTCCGATGGTGTTTTTTGCACAGACGTGAGTGGTACCTACTTCAACGGCAACCCAGTTAGTCGCCGCTCCTACTTGAATTGGGCCGACTGCCGTTCCTGCAGCTGGATCCCCCTTAGTCGGATCCCATGCGACACCTCGAGTTCCTTCGGCTTTGCCCCAACACCAAATGGTGCCATTGGTAGCAAGAGCACAAGTTGTACCTGAACCTGGGGAGCTGATGCTTGACCATCTAGCTGGAAGGTTGGGTATAGATGTGACCGCACTTGCTGGAGCTGCAGATAACAAGACCGGAAGGCTTCCTGCAAGCAATGTGACGGTTGCTAGAAGGGTCTGGGCTATTTTTTTGATACGCATGGATGTGCTTTCTTAGTTTTTTAGGCGACTGGGACTTTTACAACAACTGGATCGGATGAACCTTTAGCGTTGTTGGCGATTATTGAGATTGTGTAATTGGTTGCGTTAGCTAAGCCGGTCAAAGTTACGTTCTTTATTTTTGCCTTAACTGTTTTGGTAATAGTTTTCTTACCCGTGGCTTTTGCTGTGATTGTGTAAGTCTTTATGGCTGACTTTCCATCAAATAGTGGTACTCCCCAGGTAACTCTTGCTTGACCAATCGCAGGTGACTTAGCGGTGACAGAAGTTACTGGCATTGGTGCAGAGTTTTTTACCTGGACTCTAATTGTTTTCACTGATGCGGCGCCTGCGGACTTAATTGTGTAAACACCAGATCTAGATGCGCAGACCTTCAAAGTTAGCTTGCCCCTTGAGTTGGTGTTACCAGAGAGTATCGGCTTACATTTAGCCGCTGGTGCGCCTTTAGGTGCAACGATCGTGATTCTTACTGGTGGCTTTGAAGCTGCTCTGTGGAAGAACGCACCACCTATTTCCGCGTCATTGATGCTTACGTTGATAGGAATAAGTTGATTCACTTCACCAGTAACAACAGGGGTATCAACGGCAACCCAAGGCATGTAATCAAGCTCTGCGCGAGTTGTGGCTTTGTTCAAAGTGACTGTTTGTTGTTGAGTGATGACAGTGTCATCGTAGGTAATTGTGGCCTCAGTATCATCAGGGAAGTACCCGTAAATCACAAAGTTTCCGTTGATGTCTGTCTTACCTGAGTAAGGCCCTACCTGTGAAACAAATGAGAAACCATTAGAGACTTCAGTGGATTCGATGTTGGTTCCACCTTCGTAGTCAATGATTGGGCGACCGTACTTGTTACAAACTGTTTTGTCGGCGTAGTGACCATCAGTTACGTACTCATCCCACTCATTTATGTAGCTTGTGTTAATCCAGACCTGGATGGTCTTAGTTTCGATGCAGCCATAAGCACCATAGACAGGTGTCGGTTGAGGAATAGATACCTCAGCACCAATTACAGGTAACCCGTTTGGCAGAACAACTCGAACAGTGTGCGCGCTTATTTCAGTAGGAGGAAGTCTTAGTACAGTTCGATCAAAACCAAGTGTCGTTCTCCAACTTCCAGAAACAAGAGCCCCATCAGCTGTCAAGGCATCTTTGATTGTGACGTCAACCTGACCTGCTGGAACGCTTGGGAAGTCATTTACCCCGTCATCGGTTAGGCCATATGTTCTAGATGACCAAGCGGAGTTATCAACCATGCGCCAAGTTATTTTTCCACCCTTGACTGGCTTTCCATTAGCGTCCACCACAGTTACTCGGGAGGGCTTAGCCCCTTTTGTAGTAACAAACATCGAATCGCTAAAAGTTGATTTGTCTGGAGCAAGAGCCGCAACCCTAACCCACATAGCACTGGCTGATTTCAACCCAGTTAGGTTCATTCCTTGGTAGGAGTCAACATTCTGTAAAACAAGTTCTTTCCAAGATTCAGCGTTGTCTGTGCTGATCCCAAGAACCCAACCAACAGCACCGTCGTAAGAATCCCAGGACAATCTGATGGTGTTTGTAGTTCTTGATAACAGGGAGAGGCCGGTAGGCGATTCAAGTGATGAAGGATCTACTTCAGGATCTGTATTCGCCCATTCGGTGCATTGGAATTCTCCATTTTCATCTACTCCCCAAGTGATGCAATCTGTAGCGGCTATCGCTTGCTGATTAGCAAGCCCCCCCCCCGCTGTTATAGCCAGAATTGCTATGGCACCAATCAGTTGGCGCTTTAATCTAAGCATGAGAGCCTCCATGTATAAGGACTGAATTCAAAACTACCCTGAATATTCCCATATGGACACAAAATC
>Ga0114979_10002554_pt1 | contig 12269 bp, 14 predicted proteins | sample S_140625_EF_Meta_FD_87315 | JGI IMG/M metagenome (GOLD analysis project Ga0114979, IMG submission 87315) | Freshwater microbial communities from Lake Simoncouche, Canada to study carbon cycling - S_140625_EF_MetaG | ecosystem: Environmental > Aquatic > Freshwater > Lake | place: Lake... | reverse complement strand
TAGGTTGAAAAACAGTTTGCGCTGGGCCTTGGTGGTAGCGACTTTGACCATGCGCCAGTTTTTCAGGATGTATTCGTGAATTTCGACCCCGACCAAGGCGTGCGTCTGGTGAGCTATGCCATGCACTGGATCAAGGCCGAAATTCACGAATACATCCTGAAAAACTGGCGCATGGTCAAAGTCGCTACCACCAAGGCCCAGCGCAAACTGTTTTTCAACCTACGTTCCATGAAACAAGGTTTCAAGTCGGATGCCCTGGATGACACGCACCGCAACACGCTTAACCCCTATGAGGTGAGCGCGGTCGCCACCAAACTCAAGGTCAAACCCGAAGAAGTGCTGGAAATGGAAATGCGCATGTCTGGTGGCGATGTGCTGCTCGACCCCACACCCAATGAAGACGGTGAAGAGGCCTTTGGCCCCATCGCCTATTTGACCGACACGCAACACGAGCCCACCGCCATGATGGCAGCACACCAACGCGATGTGCTGGCGTCAGATGGCATTGCCGCTGCACTTGATGTGCTCGACCCGCGCAGCCGTCGCATCGTGGAAGAACGTTGGCTCAAAGTGCAAGACAACGGCTCAGGCGGCATGACGCTGCACGACTTGGCCAATGAATACGGCGTCAGCGCTGAGCGTATTCGCCAAATCGAAGTGGCTGCCATGAAGAAGATGAAAGCAGCTTTGGCTGAATATGCGTAAAGCCAATAAGCTTTGACGCAACGCGCGTCAAGGTGTCGTTTTGAGCAAGGTTTGGATGTCTTGCGTCAGTGCTTGAGTGCCCATGCCATAGCGGCTGTACAAACGCAAATTGCCTTGCGTGTCATACACATAGCTGCCAGCCGAATGGTCCATGGTGTAACTGGTTGGTGTTTTGCCTTCTACCCTTTTGAAATAAATCTTATAGTCCTTCGCGACCACTGCCAGTTGCTCTGGGGTAGGCGTGAAGGCCATAAATCCAGGGTCAAAATTGGTCATGTAGGCTTTGAGTAAATCGGGGGTGTCGCGTGCAGGGTCAACCGTGACAAACACGGCTTGCAGTTTGTCGCCATCCTTGCCTAACATGCGCTTGACTTCCACCAATTCGGTCATGGTGGTGGGACACACATCCGGACACTGGGTGTAGCCAAAGAACACCACCACCAACTTGCCTTTGAAATCAGTCAAGCTTCGGCTTTGGCCATTGTGATCGGTCAGGGTAAAGCCCTTGGCATAGTCAGCACCCGTGATGTCAATGCTGTTGAACTTTGGCTTTTCGGGCCCGCAAGCCACCAAAGCAAACACCGCCAAAGCGGCCCATAAAAAACGACGTCTCATTCAGGTCACCACAAGTAATGGTCAATCAACAGCGCTGCAAACAACAGGCTGAGGTGAATCAAAGAAAAGCGAAAGGTCTTACGCGCCAACTCATCCGAGTAGTTGCGCCATAGGGCCCAAGCGTAGCCACAAAACCCGAGGCTCAAAATCACCGCACTGACCAAATAAAACCAACCGCTCATGCGGTAGATGAACGGCATCAAACAAGCCGCAAACAAGATCAAGGTGTAGAGCAAAATTTGCAAGCGAGTGAATTCATTGCCATGCGTCACAGGCAACATGGGCAAGCCGGACTTGCGATAGTCTTCCACGCGGTACAAAGCCAGGGCCCAAAAGTGTGGCGGCGTCCACAAGAAAATGATGAGACACAAAATCAAAGACTCAGGGCTGACCTCTCCCGTCATCGCCGCCCAACCCAGCACGGGTGGCATCGCCCCTGATGCGCCGCCAATCACAATGTTTTGGGGCGTGAGCGGCTTCAAGATCACGGTGTAGATCACCGCATAGCCCACAAAAGTGGCGAACGTGAGCCACATGGTCAAAGGGTTCACCCACACATACAAAATCAGTGACCCAATAGCGCACATGAGGGTCGAAAACAACAAAGTTTCGAAGTCACTCAACTCGCCTTTGGCAGTCGGTCGCCAAGAGGTGCGCTTCATGCGTGAATCAATGCCCTTTTCAACCAAGCAGTTAAAAGCTGCAGCAGCACCCGACACAAACCAAATGCCCAAGCACGCCAGCAAAGCCAACTCCAGTTCAGGCCAAGACGGCACACCTGGCACAGCCAGAACCATACCGATGAGGGCACAAAACACAATGAGTTGAATCACGCGCGGCTTGGTCAGCGCATTGAACTGGCGAAAGCGTATCAACAAGGCAGAGGCACTGCTCATAAATAAATTCTCTTCACAATCAATTCAACACCGTGCTGCGCGAGGCACGCGAACCAGACAAGATCCACATCAAAATTACCACCAAGGCGGCAGCGCCACCGGTGTGCATGACCGCAGAAGCCAGGGGCCAATCCAACAAGACATTCGACAAGCCCGTCATCAACTGCACCACCAAGCACGCCAGCAACCCATTGGACAAAGTGTTCATGGCACGAACTCGTCGCAAGGCCAAAGCCAGCCAAGCCAAGTACGCCAAGACCACATAAGAAGCCAAGCGGTGGACATAGTGAATCGCCGTGAGCGACTCAAACACCACGGGCTGTCCGTTGGCATCCATTCCTAAATGACGCCACAAGGTAAAACCTTGTTCAAAATTCATCAAGGGCCACCAACTGTTTTGGCACATCGGAAACGTGTTGCACGCCAACACAGCATAGTTGGTGCTGACCCAACCACCTAGCAACACTTGCACGGTCAACAACAGCAAACCAAACAAGGTTGCTGCATACAAATGGGGGCGCAACAAAATAGATTGGCTGCGCTCGCTGGCCAAACGCTGACGTTGTACCTGCATTGTCAGCAGGGCGAGCAGCACCATGCCGCCCAACAAATGCAAGGTCACGATGAGAGGGAATAATTTCATGGTCACGGTCAGTGCACCAAACGCGCCCTGCACACAGACCCACACCAAGGTGAGAGTGGGCCACAGCAAACTCACAGTGGCATCCCCCCGCCAGCGACGCAGCCATGCAAACGCAGCCAGGGTCAAGATCAATCCTCCCACTGCCATGGCGATGTAGCGGTGGATCATTTCAATCCATGCTTTGGTGTGTGTCACGGGGCCCTGTGGCATTTGGAGCTCTTGTTCGGCAATCGCAGCGAGCGCACCCACTGGGCTGGCGTGGCCATAGCAACCCGGCCAGTCAGGGCAACCCAAACCTGAATCTGTCAAGCGCGTGAAGGCACCGAACAAGACCAAATCAAAGGTGATGAACAAAGTGATCAAGGTCAGCGCTTGCACACGCCTTGTGGTGGAGGCCTGAGGGTTACGCAGCCACACCCAACTCAGCGGGAGCAGCGCCACCAGCGCGCCCATGATGAGCAGATGCAGCACGGGCGAGAGGTTGTAAAGACTTTCTGTCATGTGTGCTGCACTTTAGCGTCCCGCCTCATCCCATGAAGCCGCGGCCCGCAAGAGCCGCTCCAGGTCGCGTGTGGTTTTCGATGCACCTTCGCTGCTCAGATGGGCGGGAAAGCGCATCATCCATTGACCATGTGGATCGACCAAGTACAAATGGTCTTGCAACTGCTGCCCTGGCGCAGGCTGCAACCATTGGGCCAGTGCATCACTTGGTATGCGCAGCACGGTGGCTTCTTTCAAGCCTGGCAAGAGGCTGCTGGGCACTTCAGCCAAATCATTCACTAACCAGACCCAATCAGCACGCGCGCGGTCTTTACCTAAGCCCGTCAAAATTTGGCGTTGCAGATACAACTGCTGCTGACACTCAGCTTGGCAGTCACCGCCCGACACGCTGATCAAGAGCCACTGCCCTTTGAGCGCTGGCAATGTTAAGTCTTCACCTGTTAAGCCCTTGACCTTGACATCAGGCAAAGCACGCATGGGCTCAATCAATTCGCCAAAGTTGCGACGCCCCTCGGGTCGAACCACGTAATACGTGAAGTAGGAAGCGATAACTGGCGCCGCACACACCAACAACACCAGCAACATGCGCAAACGCCCCTTGCCCTTATGCTGGGCATGGGCCTGCGCCACATTGACAGGTGAAGGCAGGTCATACACCGTCATGCCAATCGGTTGGTCAGTTTGAGATCGAGAGGCGTCTTGCATGGCGATAGGGTTGAATGAATTGAAACCAAATGTAGAGCATGAGCTGCAGTGCAGCGAGTGCAAACCATTGGAAGGCATAAGCAAGATTTTTTTCAACGCCTGCCGTGATGACCGGCCAGTCGCGCAGCAATCCTTCGGAGCTCGCATCAGTTTGCAACACTGTTGCTACCAACGCGCCCCCCACTTCTGCGGCGTAGACATTGAGGTCCAGATTTTGCCGAATATGGTTTTCCTTTGTGTCCGTGATGGCAAAAGTTGGCGCAGCGGTCAGGGACAACAAAGGCGACGGAGGCGGCGCAATTCGTCCTTGCACTTGCACCACACCTGTTGGCGTTTGTATGTCGGGCAGCTGGGTGCGGTCCAACTGATGACGGGGGACCCAACCGCGCTGCACCAACACACGGGTGCTGGCATTGAGTTGCAACGGCGTGATCACCCAAAAACCAGCTCGGCCATTCATCGGTCGGTTATCTAGGTACACCGTGTGCTGCGCCAGCCATTGGCCTTCCAAGCTCACGCGTTGGTGCATGAGGGCAAATTTTGCCGGCTCAACCAACAGTGCTGACGCGCTCAGCACTGGGGCGGTCATTTGCGTGACGATGGCGGCTTGGCGTTCTTCTTTTTGCGCGGCACGAGACAATTGCCAAAATCCCAGGCGCATCGTCAACACCACACCTATCACCATGGCCAATGTCACCCATGCAAAGGCACGGGTGCGTGGGAGAGAGATAATGTGTCGCATGAAATTCATTGTTGCACTTGCTTTTTTAGCCATTCTCGCCAGCTTAGGTTCTGCCTTGGTCTTCATGATGCGCAACGGGCGCAACGGCGAAACCAAATCAGGCCACATGGTCAAAGCCTTAGGTCTGCGGGTAGGTGTTTCGATTGTTTTATTTATCTGTATCTTGATTGGCTGGCAGTTAGGCTATATCCAGCCCACAGGCATTCAAGCAGGTCAATAACCCTCGTCCACCAATAACAAAGGCCGCACATGCGGCCTTTGTTGTGTGCGTGTGTTGCTTACAACCAGTACACCAAAATGTACAGACCCAACCACACCACGTCCACAAAATGCCAATACCAAGCCGCACCTTCGAAGCCAAAGTGTTTGTCTGAGGTGAAGTGGCCTTTTTGCAAACGCAAGGTAATGACCAACAACATCAACATGCCCAAAAAGACATGGAACCCGTGGAAGCCCGTCAGCATGTAAAACGTAGAACCATACACACCCGATGAGAGCTTGAGGTTCATGTCGCTGTATGCATGCGCGTACTCGTAGCCTTGCACAAACAAGAACACCACGCCCAACAACACGGTGAGCCACATAAACTTGATCGTGGTGTCACGTTTGTTTTCAATCAAGGCATGATGCGCAATGGTCAAGGTCACGCCTGATGTCAACAACAAAGCCGTGTTGATGGTGGGCAACCAAAAAGGCGTCATGACTTGGAAGGGTTCAATGATGCCACCAGGCGATGCGGTCACGCCAGCGGCCATCGTAGGCCAAACTGCTTTGAAATCTGGCCACAAAAGCGCATGCTCGAGGTTACCCAGCATAGGGACAGAGTGAACACGCGCCCACCACAAAGCTGAGAAGAATGCACCAAAGAACATCACTTCAGAGAAGATGAACCAACTCATGCTCCAGCGAAATGACAGATCAATTTTGTGCCCGTACAGACCACTTTCGCTTTCGGAAATCGTGTCGCCAAACCACTGATACAACACGACCAGCCAAAATGCCAAGCCAAAAAACAAGCTGTACTTGCCCCACTCAGCACCGTTGACCCATTGGCCTGCGCCAAGAATCACAAAAAACAAACCCAATGCGGCCAGCGCCGGATGGCGTGACGCATGCGGTACGTAGTAATAAGGCGTTGCGCCGTGTGCGGAGCTACTCATATCCATTCCTTCTTATTTAGCAACGACCAGATTGACCAACACGATCAAACAGATCACAAACAAAAAAACTGCCACTAAGCCCACACCCATGACATGCAGTGGGGTGATCTTGGCAATATCCTCTTGAAACTCGCTGCTTTTGCGAATTCCCAAAAACGACCATGCGACTGCTTTGACAGAACGCAAAAGGGACACCTTGGCACTCATACGCCCATCCCAACTTTGCTTGGTGCAACCCAGGCTGCAGTAGGAGCCGCGGGTGTTTTAGAGCCTACTTCAAAGAAGGTGTATGACAAGGTGATGGTGGTCACATCTTTGGCCAACTTTGGATCAATGACAAACACCACAGGCCACTGCTTTTTCTCACCAGGCGCCAATGTGTATTGGTTGAAGCAGAAACATTCCAATTTATTGAAATGCGCAGACGCTTGGCGTGGCGCGTAACTTGGAATGGCTTGGGCCGACATCACACGATCTTGCACGTTTTCAAATTCGTACATCACCGTCATCATCTCACCTGGGTGCACTTGCAAGGAGCTTTGTGCAGGCTTGAACTTCCAAGGGCCTCGTGCATTGGCATCAAACTCGACTGTGATCGTGCGGGAAGTGTCTACTTGTGTATTGATCACCTTGGCGCGGGCATTGCCCGAACCTGGAATTTCGCGCTCACCCAAGGCCAAGATGTTGATGCCCGTGAACTCACAAATCGCTTTGTACATGGGCACCAAGGCATAACCAAACGCAAACATACCTGCTGTGACGACAAGCAGTTTTTTGAACATGATCAAGTTATGACGTGATGCAGCCATGCTATTAGCTATTCAGCAACATGATTTTGACAAAGAAGCCGATGAAAAACATCAGCGCCACAGAGGCCAAAGTCAGGCCCATGCGCAGGTTGCTTTTACGTTGCTCTTGCGTCGTCATGCTTAGCCGATCACACGGGTAGCGGTCGCGTCGAGCTTGGGCGGGTTTTCAAAGGTGTGGAAAGGTGCAGGCGAAGGCACTTCCCATTCCAAGCCTTCAGCCGCTTCCCAAGGCTTGGCCGATGCTTTTTCGCCATGGCCGCGCATCGCTGGCAGCACGACAAATAAGAAGAAATACACCTGCGCAAAACCAAACAAGAACCCACCAACAGAAGCCAAGGCATTGAAGTCAGCAAACTGCATGGGGTAGTCGGCGTAGCGACGTGGCATGCCAGCCAAGCCCAAGAAGTGCATGGGGAAGAAGGTCACATTGAAGGAAATCAATGTCCACCAGAAGTGAATCTGTCCACGCGTTTCGTTGTACATGACGCCGGTCCACTTGGGGCACCAGTAGTAAAAGCCTGCAAACATAGCAAACAACGATCCCGCGACCAGCACATAGTGGAAATGGGCCACCACGTAGTAGGTGTCTTGCACCTGGGTGTCAATCGGCGCCATGGAAAGAATCAGGCCTGTGAAACCACCCATGGTGAACACAAAGATGAAACCTACGGCAAACAGCATGGGGGTCTCAAAAGTCATTGAGCCTTTCCACATGGTTGCAATCCAATTGAACACCTTCACACCCGTTGGCACAGAAATGAGCATCGTGGCGTACATGAAGAACAACTGACCCGTCACAGGCATACCCGTTGCATACATGTGATGCGCCCAAACGATGAACGACAAAATCGCAATCGACGAGGTGGCGTACACCATGGACGCATAACCAAACAGTTTCTTACGTGCAAACGCTGGCACGATGTGGCTGATGATGCCGAAGGCCGGCAAGATCATGATGTACACCTCGGGGTGACCGAAGAACCAGAAAATATGCTGGTACATCACAGGGTCGCCGCCGCCAGCGGGGTTGAAGAAAGTTGTACCAAAGTGGCGGTCCGTCAGTGTCATGGTGATGGCGCCAGCCAACACAGGCATCACGGCAATCAGCAAGTAAGCCGTGATCAACCAAGTCCAAACAAACATGGGCATCTTCATCAAGGTCATGCCAGGCGCACGCATGTTGAGGACAGTCACCACAATGTTGATAGAACCCATGATGGACGACGCGCCCAAAATGTGCAGGGCGAAAATAGCCGCGTCCATTGAGGGACCCATTTGCAAGGTCAAGGGCGCGTAGAGCGTCCAACCCGCAGCGGGGGCGCCGCCAGGCATGAAGAACGAGCCAGCCAACATTGCAGCAGCAGGAATCATCAACCAGAAGCTGAAGTTGTTCATGCGGGCAAAGGCCATGTCGGACGCGCCAATTTGCAACGGAATCATCCAGTTCGCAAAGCCCACAAAGGCAGGCATGATGGCGCCGAACACCATGATCAAACCATGCATGGTGGTGAGCTGGTTGAACAACTCAGGGTTGACCAGTTGTAGGCCAGGCTGAAAAAGCTCTGCACGAATCAAAAGCGCCAACACGCCGCCAATGATCAGCATGGTGAAAGCAAACAACAGGTACAAGGTACCAATGTCTTTGTGGTTGGTGGCATAGACCCAGCGGCGCCAGCCGTGAGGGGCACCGTGGTGATCGTCGTGATCGAGGCCGTGGCCGTGAGAGTCGAGGACTGCGCTCATGATGTGTTCCTTCTAAACGCTAGCTTTTAACGGGCGGCCCGGACGTCGGCAGGCTGAACCAGCTGGCCGGTCTTGTTGGACCAATTGTTTTTTGTGTAGGTGACCACTGCCGCAATGTCAGTATCACTCAGTTGCTTCCAAGCAGGCATCGCGCCATTGGCTTGGCCTTTCAACAACACCATGATTTGCTTGCTCGCATCGGCATTCAACACCACGGCTGCGCCGTCAAGAGGCTTGATCGGACCAGCGCCCTTACCCGTGGGTTGGTGGCAGGCAGAACAGTTGGCGGCGTACACTTTTTCACCACGCTTGGACAACTCGGCCAAGTCCCAAACTTTGGCAGGGTCGTCTTGCTTGGCAGCCATTTTCTTTTGCTCTGTATCGACCCATGCTGAGTAGTCAGCTGCGCTGAGCACCTTGACGTGGATGGGCATGTAAGCATGCTCTTTGCCGCACAACTCTTGACATTGGCCGTAATAGTCGCCCACCGCTTCAGCGCGGAACCAGGTGTCGCGGACAAAACCAGGAATGGCGTCTTGTTTCACACCCAGTGAAGGCACGGCAAAGGCGTGAATCACGTCATTGGCGGTAGTGATGATGCGCACCTTCTTGTTAACGGGCACCACCAAGGGGTTGTCGACCTTCAACAAGTAGTTATCGATGTCGACGCCCTTGGCGCCATTGTTAGACATCTCGCGATGCGCGTTGTCTAAAGTGGAGATGAATGCAATTCCTTCGCCTTGGCCCTTGATGTAGTCGTAACCCCATTTCCACTGGTAACCCGTGGCCTTGATGGTCAAGTCGGCATTGGAGGTGTCTTTTTGAGCCACCACCACACGGGTCGCGGGCAGAGCCATCAAAATAACAATGATGAAAGGGATGACAGTCCAGGCAATTTCCACTTTGACAGACTCATGGAAGCTGGCAGATTTGTGGCCCACCGACTTGCGGTGCTTCCAAATGGAATAGAACATCACACCAAAGACCGCCACAAAGATCACGGTACAGATGATCAACATGAACCAGTGCAACCAAGCTTGCTCCTGAGCGATTTTGGTGGCAGCAGGCTGGAGGTTTAGCTGTCGAACGGCAGGACCGCCCGGCAGATCATTCACCGCCCAAGCGGTTGTGTTCGCCCAAGCGGCGAAAAACAACGCACCTGAAGTCAACTTTTGTAAAAGATTGTTCTTCATTAGTCAGAAAGCCTCAATGTTTTTTTTATCAGGACTGCAAACTCGCAGCCCACTGATTTTGCTCAATGTGTCACTGCGAAAATTGCGCTACAAGCTGGAGTTTAAATCATACAGGCCGGTTTCCGCGGGTTTGTACGGATAAAAGTGTCCTCATGTCACTCAGGGACATCGAACTCTCACTTTGCACCTTGAGGCGTGGCAAAGGTTTGAGGGCATGACCATAGATCACCTCGACTGTCAAACTCAATCGCCCTTGGGCGTCTGATTTGGCCAAGTCCAACAAACCTGCTTTGAGTTTGGCCAACCATTGCTTGCCACGCATCGCAGCAAAACGCTCGCGATGCAAATTTCGACCCAGCAGTCGGCAATCGGCCAACAAAGCATCGGCATCGGCGTAAGTCAGGGTGATGCGCTCCATGTCCATCACCGGCTCTGCAAAACCCGCCTGAATCAACATATCGCCCCAATCGTGCATGTCTGTGAACGCATGACAAGGGGGCGTCCAACCCTGTGTTTGAAAGACAGCGCTCAACTCGCGCAAGGTGTCGGGCCCAAGGCACGAAAACATCAAAAAACCATCCACCGCCAACAAGCCTAACCACTGTTGCAACAGCGCTTGCGGATCATCCGACGTGTGCAACGCCATATTGGCCCACACCATCTCCGCCGCGCTGGCCTGGGGATCTGCAAACATCAACGCCTTTGAATCAATCCAGCGCTTCCACCATGGGTCTTGCAAAGCCATGCGTGCCAGGTGTTGACGCGTCGAACTGGTTTCCACCACATAGCAACTGGCCTGGGGATAACGGGCACGCAACTTGGCATGTGTTTGCAAGCCGCCACTCACAGGGGCCCAATCCACCCACGACGCGGGGCTGCTACGAATCCATTGCAAGCGGTCTTCCATGCGTCGACCGATTTCCTCATTCAGCCAAGGTGATGCAGCATGTGGCCAAGCCGCCCAACGGGCGCAAGCCACGGGGTCTAAGGTAGGGGGACGCTCGGCGCGAGAAGTTGTCGACATGGGACCCATTATCGACACCACGCCCTACACATTCATTGCGAGGCACTTCAACCCTAGCTCGCGTGTTTTCTCTCCAATGCTTGCATGTTGCGCTGGCCCAGTCTTTGTCACATCTGCCACCGCTGGCCCAGCCAGCCTTTGTGCACACCTTGTGTCGAGCGCTTTGCCCAACCGGTACTGCGCTGCCCCACTTGCGCCCTCACACTCAGCGCGGCAACTCACAACCCACACCCCTCAAGGGCCACCTTTTGCGCATATTGCGCCCAACACCCCAGCCCGCTTGACGCCTGCGTGGCAGCAGTGAGTTACACCTTTCCATGGGCAGACTGCATCGCACGCTTTAAGTTTCAAGCCGACCCCAGCCTCGCCCGCACACTCGCCCACCTTATGCGCCACGCCCCTTGGGTCGAGCCTGCGCTTGACGCTGCCAGCTTGGTCGTCCCCATGCCGCTCACCCACACCCGTCTGCGCGAACGCGGCTTTAACCAAGCCCTCGAACTGGCACGCTATTTAGCACCCCACAAAACTCACGCCCTCACCTTGCAGCGCAGCGGCAACCGGCCCCACCAAGTGGGCGCCTCACGCCAAGAGCGGCTGGACCAGGTGCGAGATGCTTTTTGGGTGGCGCCAGATCGTGTCCCAGCTGTACGCGGTCAAGCGGTGGTGCTGGTCGACGATGTCATGACCACAGGTGCGTCGCTGTTCGAAGCGGCGAGGGCCCTGCGCGCAGCAGGCGCAACGCACATCACAGGGATGGTGCTGGCCAGGGCGGAGGTGCGCGATACGGGACAATGAGTCCATGTTTCACATTGTTTTGGTTCATCCTGAAATTCCTCCCAACACGGGCAACATCATTCGATTGGCCGCCAATACGGGTTGCACCTTGCATTTAGTTGAGCCTTTGGGCTTTTCCATGGATGACAAGCACATGCGCCGCGCAGGCTTGGACTATCACGAATACGCCCCTGTGCTGCGCCACGCCGACTGGTCCACGTTCTTGGACAAAACCCAACCCGACCCCGCGCGCCTGTTTGCCATGACCACCAAAGGCTCACGCACCGCACACGATATGGCGTTTGAGTCGGGCGACTGGTTTGTCTTTGGCTCAGAGACCAGCGGTTTGCCGCAAGACATTCGCGAAAGCATTCCCCTTGCCCAGCGCCTGCGTCTGCCCATGCGCGCCGACCAACGCAGCCTGAACCTGTCCAACTCAGTGGCCGTGATCACCTACGAAGCTTGGCGACAAAACGGCTTTGTGGGCAAAGCTTAAAAATCCACGGATGCGCGTCAAGGCTTATGGCGTTTGGCATAAGAAGATATAGCCCTAGGTTTTAAGGCCTCGCCTACACTAGGCCGCTTGATACATATCGTTTAATGACCCTCATGAGCGCTTTTCTCGACGAAGAAGTTTTGTCCGTCCACCACTGGACCGATCGCCTGTTTAGCTTCACCACCACACGCGACACCTCGCTGCGTTTTTCCAACGGCCACTTCACCATGATTGGCTTGCGCGGTGACAACGGCAAACCTTTG
>Ga0114979_10002553_pt1 | contig 12270 bp, 13 predicted proteins | sample S_140625_EF_Meta_FD_87315 | JGI IMG/M metagenome (GOLD analysis project Ga0114979, IMG submission 87315) | Freshwater microbial communities from Lake Simoncouche, Canada to study carbon cycling - S_140625_EF_MetaG | ecosystem: Environmental > Aquatic > Freshwater > Lake | place: Lake... | reverse complement strand
AGCCCAGTCGCTTTAAGTTCTAAAGGTACAGCATGATTGACCAAGTTCAACCTGCGCAGTTACAAGACTGGATCGCTTCTCAAGCAGCCCACGGCCCCACCTTGGTGCTGGATGTGCGCGAAGACTGGGAGGTGCAAACCGCTTGCGTCACGGCGCAGGGGTTTGAGTTGGTGAAAATTCCTATGCACACAATTCCCCCGCGCTTGGCGGAGCTCCAGCCTGACCAACCGATTGCGGTGTTGTGTCACCATGGTAGCCGTAGCATGCAAGTGGCGGCGTTTTTGGTGCAACAAGGTTTTGGCCATGTGGCCAACATCGCGGGTGGGATCAACGCTTGGTCATCACAAGTCGATGCCGCCGTGCCCATGTATTGATTATTGAAAGAACTAAATGTCGCTCACATGCACCATGTTTCGCAAGCTCCCCCTCACCGCAGCCGTGGTGTTGGCTTTTGCAACCAATGCCCAAGCCCAAAGCTTGGTGGAGATGTATGACGCAGCGCGTGGCTACGATGCAGGCTTTATCTCAGCCAAAGCGCAGTTTGAAGCGAACTTGGCCAAAGCGAACCAAACTTTGGGCGGCATCTTGCCCAATATTGCGATGTCGGTCAGTTACATCAAAACAGACTACTCCTATGAATTGAGAGACCCACCTCGCACTGTCTTCCCTGCAAGAGACGTAGAGACTCGAACCGCCTCCGCGACCTTGGTTCAACCTATTTATCGTCCAGCAGCTTGGGCGGCCTACAAGCAGGGGGGATATTTGCTTCAGCAAGCTGCGGCGCAGTATGAGGCTGCAGAGCATGATTTGCTGATTCGAGTCACCCAAGGCTATTTTGATGTGCTCGTTGGAGAAGACAACCTCGCCCTCTTAAATGCCCAACGCACGGCGGTGGGCGAGCAATTGGCTTCTGCCAAACGCAATTTTGAAGTGGGTACCGCCACGATCACAGGCGTGCGGGACGCACAGGCGCGCTTTGACTTGACCAATGCACAAACGATTGCGGCCGAGAATGACTTGCGCATCAAACGTTTAGCACTCGATTTATTGGTGGGCCTCAGTGACGCCAAGCCCAAACGGCTGTTGCAAATCACCCAATTGATACCCACCCCTAAAGAAGATGTCAATGAATGGGTGTCACAAGCCGACACCACCAGCCCTGCAATCCGACAGGCACAGTTGGCACTAGAAGTTGCCTCCCTGGAAGTGGACAAAGCCACCGCGGGTCACAAGCCGACATTAGATGCGCAAATGAACAATGTTCGCACGAACAACTTGAAAGGAACCGTTGTTTCGGCCACCCCCACCAATGTGTTTACGCCCAGCGTCGGCGTGGTGCTGAATGTGCCTTTATTTGCTGGCTTCACCACGATGTACCGCATCAAAGAAACGGTCGCCTTAGAAACAAAAGCCCGCTCTGACTATGAAAATGCCCGCCGCGCCACCGCACAAGCCACTCGCACCGCTTACTTTGGTTTGGTTTCAGGCCTAAGCCAAGTCAAAGCCTACGAGGCCGCCGAGGCCTCTAGCCAAAGCGCTTTGGATGCCAATAAATTGGGTTACTCAGTGGGGGTAAACATCAACATCGATGTGCTGAACTCGCAAAGCCAGCTCTACCAAACCAAGCGTGACTTGGCCAAAGCGCGCTACGACGTGTTGGTGACCAACCTCAAATTGCGCCAAGCCGCAGGCACGTTGACACCTGCAGACTTGCAGCCCATCAACGCCTTGCTCGCGCCTTAATCCTTTTTCAAGTAAGGCCCCAGCGCTTGCGCAGTGCGCTGGGCCGCACCACGGTGCGACTGGGCAAACTGGTGACAGGCCTGGATGTGGGCATTTTCATCAGGGCTAAAACACACCATTTGCAAGGCCGTGGTCACGGCTTGCGCCATGTCTTGCACGCGCAACGCCGCACCTGCTTCTTCGGCCAGTTGGGCTGCTTGGTCAAAGTTAAAGGTGTGTGGCCCCATCACCACAGGGCAGCCACAGGCCGTGGACTCGATCAAGTTTTGACCACCCAAGGGTGCAAAACTGCCGCCCAGCAAAGCCACCTGGGACAAGCCGTAATACAAAGCCATTTCACCCAGCGAATCACCAAGCCATAGGGTGTTGGCATCGTCGGGGGTGTTCACGACTGGCCCGTCACTCCATTGGCTACGACGCGACACCTGCCAGCCGCGCTGCGTGAGCAAGGTGGCCACTTCATCAAAGCGTTGCGGATGGCGTGGCACGATCAGCCAATGCACGGCATGAATGTGGTCTTGATGGTCGTTTGGGACATCTTTGAGCGCTTGCAAGGTGTCCAGCCACATGGCCTCTTCGCCTTCGCGTGAGCTGGTGAACAGCACCACAGGTTTTGTGAGGTGTTGCCGCCACGTCTTCGCCAGCGCCAGTTGGGTCGCATCTGGCTTGGCGTCAAATTTCAAGTTACCCAACACAGCGTCCACCTTGGCACCAAGGGCTTGCAAGCGATCGGCATCGGCCTGGGTTTGCGCCAACACCACCGATAAGCCTTGGTAAGCCGGCCGCGACAACCCAGCAAAGCGCTGCGCTTGGTGCATGCTTTTTTCACTCATGCGCGCATTGACCAAAGCCAACGGCACGTTGGCCTGGTTGCACTGTGCCACCCAGTTGGGCCACAACTCGGTTTCCAAGATGATCCCCACGGATGGCTTGAAATGGGTCAAAAAGCGTTGCACAGCTGCTGGTGTATCCCAAGGTTGCCACACTTGCACATCACCGTCTTGCAACAGGCTCGCACCTTGGGCACGCCCTGTGGCGGTGCCATGGGTGAGCAAGATACGCAGGTTGGGCTGCACGGCACGCAAAGCCTCAAGCAGCACCTCAGCCGCACGGGTCTCGCCCAAAGACACGGCATGCACCCAGACATAGCCACCTTGATGAGCAGGCTGCGTGTAGTGACCAAAGCGTTCTTCGACGGCGTGCCAATAACCCGCTTCTTCACGACCACGGTGGCGCAGTTTGCGACGCAACAAGGGCTGCAAGGCCCACATGAGCGCACTGTAAATTTGCAGCATCATGGCATGGCGCCTTGGGCCGCCAAACTGGTTTGCCAAGCTTGCCAAACAGCTTCTACGGTGGGAGTGGGGGTGCCGACCACGCTAGATTGATGCAAAAGGCCCTGGGGGCCCGTGCGCCAAGCGGTGTCGAAGTTGTAAATTTGTACGTGCGGCAAACCCAACGCCACGGCGATGTGACTCAACCCACTGTCCACGCCAATCACGCCCGTGCATAGCGCCATCTCGGTGGTGAGCTGATCTAAAGACAAACGAGGCCAGACCACAGCGCCGGGCAGCAGTTCGGCCAAGGCCTTGCTTCTCATCAGCTCGGCATCATTGCCATGCGGCAAGACCACATTCAAGCCCTGTTGCTTGAGACGCGTTCCAATCTCAACCCAATGGGCCAAGGGCCATTCTTTGTCAGCACGCGATGTGCCATGCACCAAGGCCACCACAGGCTGGTGCTGTGCATCAGCCTGCCCTAAGCCACCGTTCAAACGCGTGGGCAAGTCATAGCCCAAGGCTTGGGCACACAAGACACGGCCCCGCGCCACCGCATGAATGTGCGGCTTGATGGGCAAAGCCACGTCGGCCACCCAACGAGTCGGGCGCTCGTAGCCCGAACCCTCAGTGCGGTTGCCCATGGCGTAGCGCTTGCCGCCCTCGGCTTTGCACGCCAGCCAAGACACCACGGCTGACTTGGTCAGGCCTTGTAAATCGAGGATGACGTCGTAGCGCTCTTGCTGCAAATCGACTTTGAAGGCTTGCCACTCGGTGAGCGTTTGTGCCCGCGTCTCGGACTTGAAAAAAGACTTGCGCCAGCGACGCAGCTCACAAGGAATGACACGGCGCACTGCTGCGCATCGCGCGACCAATGGCGCAAAACCTCGCTCCACCACCCAGTCAATCTGAGCATTTTCAAATGCAGTTTGAATGTCCATCACAGCGGGCAGGGTGTGCACCACATCGCCCAAGGAGGAAAGCTTCACGATGAGCACCTTCAAAGGCGCTTGGGGGTCGCGCTGAGGCCATGCAGCTGGCAAGCTCAATGCGCGGCCTCTTGGAACTTCGCATCAGGCTTGACAGATCGCAAGAGCGCCAGCATGTCATGCGAAATGCGATCCAACGCGGTTTGGGTTTGGCCTTCAAAACGCAAGACCAAGACAGGGGTGGTGTTGGAGGCGCGAATCAAACCAAACCCATCGGCCCAGTCAATGCGTAAGCCATCAATCACACAAGCCTCGGGTTTGAACTCTGGCGAGGGCAATTCACCGGATGACACCCGTTGCTGCAACTCAGCGCTGAGTCGGTGTGGTTCGCCTTCGGCGCAAGCCACATTCAACTCTGGCGTGGAGAAGCTGCTGGGCAAGGCATTCAACACCACATTGGCATCGGGGCTGCGGCTGACAATTTCAAGCAAACGGCAACCCGCATAGGTGCCGTCGTCAAAACCAAACCAGCGCTCTTTGAAAAAGATGTGGCCGCTCATCTCGCCGCCCAAAGGCGAATCGACTTCTTTCATCTTGGCTTTGATGAGGGAGTGGCCTGTTTTGAACATCAGGGCTTGGCCACCGGCTTCACGGATGGCGGGGGCCAAACGCTGCGAGCACTTGACGTCAAACACAATGGCGCCACCAGGCACGCGCGACAACACGTCTTGCGCAAACAAGGCCATTTGTCGATCGGGGTAAATGTTGTGGCCATCTTGGGTGACGATGCCCAAGCGGTCGCCATCACCATCAAACGCCAAACCCAACTCAGCGCCCGTGGTTTTGAGGGCTTGCATCAAGTCTTTCAAATTCTCAGGCTTGCTGGGGTCGGGGTGGTGGTTGGGAAAGTTGCCATCGACCTCACTGAACAGCTCCACCACGTCGCACCCCAACGATCTGAAAATAGCAGGTGCAGTCGCACCCGCAATGCCATTGCCACAGTCGACCACCACTTTCATGGGGCGGCTCAGGCGCACATCGCCCACGATGCGTGACACGTAATCGGCGGTCACGTCCACCGACTTCACACTGCCGCCTGCTTTGAGCACCCAGCCCTCGGTCTCAATGATGTGACGCAAGCCTTGAATCTCTTCGCCATAAATAGCGCGGCCACCCAAGACCATTTTGAAGCCGTTGTAGTCCTTGGGGTTGTGACTGCCCGTGACTTGGATACCGCTTTTGCACAGCGTGCAAGCTGCGAAGTACAGCATGGGCGTGGTGACAGCGCCCACATCGATCACCTGCACGCCTGCAGCGACCAAGCCGCGAATCAGTGCCGCCACCAGCGAGGGGCCACTGAGACGGCCATCACGCCCCACAGCCACTGTGGTTTCACCGCACGCAGCCGCGTGCGTGCCAAAGGCTTTGCCGAGGGCTTCGGCCACGTCGACATTGAGGGTGGAGGGCACGACACCGCGGATGTCGTAGGCTTTGAAGATGGAGGCGTTGACTTGCATAGGGAGTGAATTGTAGAGAGAGCCTCAACGCTTTCAAGCGTCATTTATGATAATTCACTCATGCTCCCAAAGCCGCCAAGCCAGATCTTTCACAGCCAAACCCCATCCCCATTAGGGCATGTGCTGCTGGGCGCCAACGACCAAGGCTTGATTGGCGTGTGGTTTGCGCATCGCCAACAACACCTGCCCGACACACGCCATTGGACAAGCCATGAGGCGCACCCCACGCTGAAGGCTGCCGCACAGCAACTGGAAGAATACTTTTCGGGGCAACGACAAACCTTTGACCTGCCATGTCATCCTGCATGGGGCACACCTTTTCAGCGCGCCGTGTGGCTGGCCTTGCAAAGCATTCCCTACGGCCAAACCCAAACTTATGGCGACATTGCCCGTGACATCGGCAAACCCCAAGCTGTGCGTGCTGTGGGCGCCGCTATTGGACACAACCCGCACAGCCTCATCGTGCCGTGCCATCGCGTGGTGGGCGCGTCAGGCTCTCTCACAGGCTATGCAGGAGGGCTAGATCGCAAAACCTTTTTGCTAGACCACGAGGCCCACCACGCATGAACGAACCCCATTTGCCTTGGCGCGAATGGGTGCCTGAGTTTGTGCTGCTGGCCTTGCTGTGGGGTTCATCGTTTTTGTTCATGCGCGAGGGCGCCTTTGCGTTTGGTGCATTTCCGACAGCGTGGGTTCGCGTCACCCTCGCGGCACTCATGCTGACGCCCGTGCTGATCTGGCGCAAAGAGGCTGCTGTGCTGCAACAACACTGGCGCCCTGCCCTCTCATCAGGTTTGCTCAATGCGGGCATTCCTTTCGCCTGTTATGCCTTTGCACTGGTGCACATCAACACGGGACTGACCTCGATCTTGAATGCCACGACGCCCCTGTTTGGCGCGCTGATTGCTTGGGTTTGGTTGGGCAACACGCTCAGTGCCTCGCGCGCCTTGGGTTTGGCGCTGGGCTTCACAGGCGTGGTGCTGCTGTCCACAGATGTGCCAGGCGGCATCTCTCTCAAGCCCGGCGGCTCAGGCTTGGCCATTGCAGCGTGCTTGGTGGCGACATGTTGTTATGGTCTTGCAGGCAGTTTCACCCAGCGCTATTTGCAAAACGTGCCATCACTGGTCACCAGCACTGGCAGCTTGTGGGGCGCGAGCTTGGGGCTGGCCATTCCTGCCATGCTGACCTGGCCCAGCGAGACACCAGCGCTGCGCGCATGGACCGCACTGGCCATTGCTGGCTTGTTGTGCACAGCCCTGGCCTATGTTTTGTACTTCCGACTGATGACGCGTACCGGCCCTGCACGGGCCATGACGGTCACCTATTTGATTCCAGTCTTTGCCAACTTCTTTGGCGTCATCTTTTTAGATGAAGTGGTCACCTATTGGATGATGGGTTGCGCCTTGGTCATTGTGATGGGGACGGCATTGGCCACTGGTTTGCTTGGCCGCAAATAAGGCGCAAGATCGAGCGCGCCAGTCTGCTACATTAGTGCATCGCATAAGTCGACTTCTAGCACAGCACCTCTACATGGCCGTGCCAGCCCTTTAGCAAAGGGGCATTTAAGTAAATTCCCACTTCTTCGCGTATTTCAACCTGTTCTTTTAGAACTGTGTTTTGTCGTTCTATTTTTTAAGATTCTCATGATTTCAGCTATTCAATTGCACCACCACCATGCCATCACCCTTGGCAAATACCGCATCGCGGCCAGTCCGCGTGCCTTACCCACTGGGCGCTTCGCCGCCCAAGTGTCTGTTGCCAGTGGCCAAGGCAGTGCCAGCACAGCACGCATCATGTCCTTCATCGATGACTTTGCCACGCATGACGACGCCGCGCACTTCGCTTTGGCGCAGGGACTAGATTGGGTGCATCGCACGGCATCCGCACACTGACCATCAGACGTGACAAAGGCCTCGAAACGTGAGTTTCGAGGCCTTTTTGTTTGGCTGAGCAAAAAGCTCAGCCAAAAGATCTGCAGGGCTTAGTAACCGCCGCGACCGCCACCACCGTAGCCGCCGCCACCTGAACGGTCGCCACCACCACCGTAGCCGCCACCGCCTGAGCGATCGCCACCACCGTAGCCGCCGCCACCTGAACGTGGAGGACGTGGCTCCATGGGACGCGCTTCGTTAACCGTGATGCTACGGCCACCCAAAGATTGACCGTTCATGCCTTCGATAGCAGCTTGTGCTTCGGCATCGCTGCCCATTTCGACGAAGCCGAAACCTTTTGAGCGGCCTGTGTCGCGCTCCATCATGACTTTGGCGCTGGTGACAGAACCGAATTCACCGAAAGATTGCTCGAGGTCGCCATCGCGAACCGTGTATGGCAGATTGCCGACGTAAAGTTTATTGCCCATGGGGACTCCTTAAATACAAGAAAAAGCGAAGGGGTCCCGAAAGCACAACTAACCCGAGAAGTAACGCCGTAGCGCGCGAAACTGACCTATCACCTGAATACGACGATCAATGACGATCGACGCAAGGGCATTATGCGCTTCTTTTGACCGTTTTATATATAAGAAGCTTTTTTATTCGTCTTGGACGCAATAAAGGAGCCAACCCGCAAACAGATTTAATCGAAATGTCGTTTGTCAATGACAGGGATGATTTCTGGCAACAGGGTTTGCGGATCAATTTCTTGACACGCCAATTCCAGCGTTTGCTTGACAGCAGCCGCCACCGTCTGGTCCGCATGTGCCTCTTGCGCCATGGTGTTGTAGTACGTCAAGTCCTTGAGGGCATTGGCCATGCTAAAGCGAAGTCCGGTGTTGTCGCCTTCCAGCAAAAACGGTTTCAAACGCTCCAGGGCCGCGCCCCAACCGCCTCCCATCGCCAACACATCTACAAACGTGTGTGCGTTGACATCCGTGCGCTGCGCACAAGCAGCCGCTTCGGCGAGCAGCGTGACCATACCCAAGGACACATAGTTATGCAGCAACTTCATGCGGTGGCCGGCGCCAATCGGCCCTGCATGCACGATGTTTTCTGCAAAGCACGACAACAGCGCTCGACAGGCTTCAAACACCGCCATGTCACCACCCACCAGCAAATTGAGTCGGCCTTCTGCGGCCTCTTTGGGCGTGCGTGTCATGGGCGAATCAAGAAATTGCCCGCCCTGTGCCATGACCCTCTGTGCCAACTTCAGCGTGGAGGTGGGAAGTGCGGTGGAGCAATCGATGATCACCGTCCCCGCTCGCATGCCTTTGAGAACGCCGTCCTCACCCATCAACACCGCTTCGACCTGAGGCGAACCGGTGACACACAAAATCACCACATCACTTTGACTGGCCAATTCATTGGCGCTGTGACAGGTATGCACACCCTGCGCGCGCAAGGCCTCCAGGGGTTGGTTGCCCGGATGCTCTAGAACCGTTAAATCTTGTCCATGCTTAAGTAAATTACTGGCAATGCCGTGGCCCATCATGCCAATGCCGATCATCCCGATTTTTTTCATGCAAGCTGCCTTAATTTAGTTGTCGTGTTTGATAGAAACCGTTTTCAAGACGGTGAAACCATACAGTGCTTCAAAGCCTTTTTCACGTCCCCAACCGCTGGCTTTCACGCCGCCAAATGGCAACTCAATGCCACCGCCAGCGCCGTAGTTGTTGATAAACACTTGGCCTGCGCGCACCTGATGTGCCATGCGCATTTGCCTTCCGCCATCACGTGTCCACACACTGGCCACCAAGCCATAGGCTGTGGCATTGGCCATTTGAACGGCGTCGGCCTCATCGTCAAAAGGCATGGCCGCGATGACTGGCCCAAACACTTCTTCTTGCGCCAAACGATGGCGCAGCGGCACATCACGCACCAAGGTCGGGGCTTGATAAAAACCGCCACTCGGCGCTTGCGCGACCACCTCCCCCTGGCCGGCAATGCGCAAGCCATCGGTTTTGACTTCCGCCAAAAAGCCCTGCACCCGTTGCAGCTGGGTTTGACGAATCAAAGGCCCGCAGTCCAAATCCATCTGTGCTGGCCCCACACGCAGTTGGGCAAAGGCTTGCGCGACGCGCTCAATCACTGCCTCATAGGCGGCGCGTTGAACCAACAAACGACTGCCCGCCGAGCAGGTTTGCCCCGCGTTTTGAACAATGGCATTGACCACCACCGGCACCATGGCATCGAGGTCGGCATCAGCAAACACAATTTGTGGTGACTTACCACCCAACTCAAGCGTGACAGGCGTGTAGTTTTCGGTGGCAGCTCGCGACACGATTTGACCCACCGTGGGCGACCCCGTGAAGGACACATGGTCAATGCCTGCATGCCGAACCAAGGCATCGCCTGCTTCATGTCCGAAGCCCGTTACCAGGTTCATCGCGCCAGCTGGAAAACCCACGTCTGCCATCAGCTCTGCAATACGCAGCAACGACAAGCAAGCATCCTCAGAAGGTTTGACCACGCAGGCATTGCCCGCCGCCAAGGCACCACCGACACTTCGCCCGAAAATTTGCATGGGGTAGTTCCACGGCACGATGTGCCCTGTCACGCCATGCGGTTCACGCAAAGTCAACACGGTGTAATCACTTTGGTAGGGAATGGTGTGGCCCAACAACTTATCTGCCGCACCCGCATAAAACTCAAAATAGCGCACCACCGCCGCTGCATCCGCACGCGCTTGCTTGAGGGGTTTGCCACAGTCTTTTGACTCCAACTGAGCCAACTCTTCCGCATGGTCTTGCAGCTTGTAGGCCAACTTCATCAACAAGCGGCCACGCTCTGCTGCGGTCAGGGCGCCCCAAGCCCCCTCATAGCTGCGACGGGCGCTGAGCACGGCTTTGTCAATGTCGTGGGCATTGCCCCGTGTCAAATGGTCAAAGACCTCGCCGGTCGATGGGTCGATCATCGCAATGCTGTCACCCGATTGACCAGCCACCCATTGGTTGTCGATGAAATGCTGCCGCATGTTTTTTTCCTTTAAGCGCGATAAGGTGCGAACCAGCCTAAACCCGCAGATGTCCCATTGGGTGTGCCGCCTAGTTTGGGTTTGTACTCGCAGCCGATCCAGCCTTGCCAACCGCAGGCGTGTGACACCTCGTCGATGACTGAAAACAGATAGTCGTAATTCAGCTCGCCCACGCTGGGCTCGTGGCGCTCTGGTACCCCTGCGATTTGCAGATGCCCAACATTGCCTGAAGGAAGGTATTGGCGAATCTTGGTCGCCACATCACCTTCCACAATTTGCAGGTGATAAAGGTCCATCTGCACCTTGATATTGGACGCGCCGATGGACGCAATGATGTCATGTGCCTGGTCTTGGCGATTCAAAAAGAAACGCGGAATGTCTCGGGTGTTGATGGGCTCGATCAAAATATCCAGCCCTTCTTGGGCGGCCAGATTCGCGGCCCATGCCAAATTAGCGAGGTAGGTGGGCAAGTTGCTGTCGCGGGTTTGTCCGTCGCCCAACAAACCCGCCATGACGTGAAGACGCGGACATTGCAAGGCTGACGCATAGCGCAAGGCCATGCCAAACCCTTCACGAAACTCAGACTCACGTCCCGGCACACTGGCCGTTCCCCGCGTATTGTTGGCCCACGCCGCATCGATGCTGGCAGCATCAACACCGCCCGCGGGTGCGTTAAACAACGCCTGCTGCAAGCCATTGGCCTGCAAGCGCGAGCTCAACTCTTGTGGGGCATACGCATAAGGAAACAAGTATTCAACCGCTTTGAACCCATCCTGCGCCGCCGCTTCGAATCGGTCGAGAAACGGCAACTCGGGGTACATCATGGTCAAGTTGGCAGCAAATTGGGGCATATTTTTTTACCAACGCGCGCCAAAGCAGTCGCGAAGTTCTTGGAGTTGAGAAGGGGTTAAGGGGGACAGAGAGGTCGGGTGAAGGCACATCAAACGCGCGGTTTCTTCGAGCTCTTCCAAAACTGCCATGGCCGCCGCGGGCGAGGTGTGCCACACATTGGGGCCCAAACGTTCGAGCATGACGGCACGAATCGGTGTGCCTTGTGAGATGTAGCGCTCGATCGTGGATGCGACTTGCTGAGCCGCTTGTGGATCGCCTGGGCGGTGATAGGAGATGATGGGCACGTGCCCCACCTTCATCACAAAATATGGTGTGATGGGTGGCAACAATTCTTCACACGCGGGGTGCTTGAGCGTCAAGGCCACACAATGCGTGCTGTGGGAGTGAATGACACAGGCGGTGTCGGCATCATGGCGACTGGCTGCCGCATAAATGTGGCGATGCAGGGCCAGGGTTTTGCTGGCTGGATCGCCACTGACTTGAACACCACCGCTGTTTACTTTGGCAAGGCGACTCGGCTCTAAAAAACCTAGGCATGCATCAGTGGGCGTGATCAAGAAATCTCCCCCGTCTAAGCGCACACTGATATTGCCTGCAGTGGCATGCACATAACCACGGGCAAACAGGCTTTCGCCCACTCGGCATATTTCATCGCGGGCTTGAACTTCGTTCATAGGGTCTGAGCCTCAGACAATTGATGAAAGGCTTTGACAAAAAAGTCTTCGCTGCCAAAGTTGCCTGATTTCAAAGTGATGTGCAGGCCCCCATGGGCTGTGTGGGCGTGACACCATGGCACGCCTGGGTCAATCTGTAGACCAATTTGCAACTGCGTGATACCCAGGGCCTGAACACAGGCCCCAGAAGTCTCGCCGCCCGCCACCACCAGTTGGGCCACGCCACGTTGAACCAAGCCTTGGGCAATCGCAGCCAAGGCCTGCTCGATGCGATCGCCCACCACTTGCACGCCATATTGCGCTTGCGCCGCTTTGACGAGGTCGGGTGACGCCGTGGAATAAATCAACACGGGGCCTTGAGCATCCGGGT
>Ga0114979_10002552_pt1 | contig 12271 bp, 12 predicted proteins | sample S_140625_EF_Meta_FD_87315 | JGI IMG/M metagenome (GOLD analysis project Ga0114979, IMG submission 87315) | Freshwater microbial communities from Lake Simoncouche, Canada to study carbon cycling - S_140625_EF_MetaG | ecosystem: Environmental > Aquatic > Freshwater > Lake | place: Lake... | reverse complement strand
CGGACATGGTCGACGTCGATCAGGGCCAGCGGGTCGGTGGCGGTCGCGGCGCGGGTCGCGGGCGATGGGGTGGCAGTGGTCATTTGGCGAATGATAGCCCGGGTGCCGCATCTGACGGAAGCGGAAGAAGGCCTCGGAACGGCCTGTGCCACCAGATGGTGGGATGGTCGGTCAGGAACCGGTTGGTCGCGCAACGGTCAGTACTGGATCACCGCGTGCACCGAGTGCGGCGCGAGCACCTTTCGCCCGCCGAGCGCGGTCAGCTCGATCAGCACCGTGGTGCCGCCGACCGTGGCGCCCGAGCGCTCCACGAGCTCGCAGCACGCCTTGAGGGTGCCGCCCGTGGCCAGGAGGTCATCCACCACCAGGACACGCGCGCCGCGCGGCACGGCATCCTGGTGCATGTGCAGCGTGTCGGTGCCGTACTCGAGCGCGTAGGTGGCCGAATGCGTGGCCCGCGGAAGCTTGCCCGGCTTGCGCACCGGGATGAATCCGCAGCCGAGCGCCTGCGCCACCGCGATCCCGAAGATGAAGCCGCGGCTCTCCGCACCGAGCACCACGTCGAACTTTCCGCCGCGGAACGGGTTCGCCATCAGCTCGATGGCAAGGGCAAGCGCGGACGGGTCCGCGAGCATCGGGGTGATGTCGCGGAACAGGATCCCGGGCTTCGGGAAGTCAGGCACCTCGGCAATGAGGCGCGTGAGCTGGTCGATGGGGTTCTTCGTGGCGGACATGCGGGCACGGTATATCATTCGGCGCATGACGCGTACATCGCGGACAACCAAGCTGGAAGTGGTGGAGCCGATCGGCAAGCGCGTCCTCATCCGCAAGGACGAGGACAAGAAGATCACCAAGGTCGGCATCCACCTGCCCGACAAGATCGAGATCCCCACGATCACCGGTCGCATCGTTGCCATTTCCGCCGAGGTGGCCAAGGACGACAACTACCCGATCGAGCAGTACGACCGCGTGCTCTTCAACCCGAAGCACGGCGTGCCCGTCGACTTCGAGGGCGACAACCGCCTGTTCGTCATCCCCGTCGAGGACATCGTGGCGGTGTTCCGGGCGGCCGACGAGGTGAAGGGCTGACCCGGGAATGGCGCACCCCCACGGCGAGCCGCGGACGGTGCGCGCGGCGCAGCCCATCGACTGGGTGGTGCGGGTTCCTGGCTCCAAGAGCCTGACGAACCGTGCCCTGGTGCTGGCGGCACTGGCGTCCGGCGAGACCACGCTTGAGATGGCGCTGCGGTCCGATGACACGGATGCGCTTTCGCGCGCGTTGGCGTCATTGGGCGTGGCGGTGGAGGCGGTGGGCGAGGTCCCTGACAGCGCGACAACGCCCGGTGGTCGACACCCGGCCTTCACGGTCCGAGGCTGCGGCGGTGCATTCCCCGCAGGCCCGGACATCGGCATCAACCTCGGCGACGGCGGCACGCCCACGCGCTTCATGATGGCGGTGGCTGCGTTCGCTCGCCGCCGCGTGACCATCGACGGCAGCGCACGCATGCGAGAGCGCCCGGTGGCCGACGGCGTTGACCTCCTGCGCGCGCTCGGCGTCTCGGTGGAATGGGCCGAGGCACCCGGACGGCTGCCGATGGTCATTGATGGTCGCAGTGGACCACCGGCCGGCGGAACGATCCGCGTGGGCGCCTTGGCAAGCAGCCAGTTCGTGAGCGCACTGCTCCTGGTGGCGCCATGGATGCGCGATGGGCTCGAGGTGCGTTTCGAGGTTCCCCCGGTCAGTCGTTCGTACATCGATCTCACCGTCGACGAACTCCGTCGCTGGGGTGCCGTGGTCAAGGAAGAAGTGGATGCCGACGGCAGCCTGTGCAGCGTGCACGTGGAGCCGCACCCCTTGGCGGGCAAGGGCGCCTATCCCGTGGAGCCCGATGCTTCGAGCGCCATCTACTGGGCGGCGGCCGCGGCCATCGTTCCGGGGAGCGACATCGTCCTGCACGGGCTCTCGCCGAGTTCGCGGCAGCCGGACGTGGCGGCCATCAATGGGCTCGGCTTGCAGGGGGCTGAACTGATCCGTGATCCTGCGAACATGCGCGTGTGCTGCCGCTGCCGCGCGGGTGACATGTCGCCGCCGCTCGACGGGCTCGAGGCGTCGCTTGAGCAGTGCCCCGACGGCGCGCTCATGCTCATCGCCACGGCCGCCGTCGCGCGCGGCACCTCGCGCTTCTGGGGGCTTGGCACCCTCCGCGTCAAGGAAAGCGATCGCCTCGCCGCCATGGCGGAAGGCCTCGAACGCATCGGTGCCCGCGCGAGGCTCGGTGATTCGTGGATCGAGATCGACCCGATCCCCGCGGGCCACCACGTCGACGCCGTCATCGATCCGCACAACGACCACCGCATCGCCATGAGCTTCGCGGTGTTGGGCCTGCGCACCGGCGGCATCCGGATCTCCCATCCGGAATGCGTGGCGAAGAGCTACCCGGAGTTCTGGCAGGTCATCGAGCTGCTCTCCCGCCGCTGACCGCGCCGAGCAGGGGCGAGGGCCATCGAATACCCTTCCGTGATGGTGACGAGCCCGTTCTGGCAATTCGCGAAGCGACTCCTGCGGCACAAGGGACAGCTGGCCGCGGCCATGTCCCTGGCGCTGGTGTCGGCGGGCGGGCTGGGCGCGGGGCTGGTGGCGCTGTCACCCGTGCTCGAATTCCTCCTGCGCAAGAACATGTCGCTCGGCCAGTGGGTCGAGCAGCACGCGCCGTGGGTGCCGGCCGAGATCGTGTCGCGGCTCCCCGCGGACGCATTCCATGGCGTGCTGCTTGTCTTTGCGGCCCTGATGGCGATGACGCTCGTGGGCGCATTGGCCAACTTCGGCCACCAGTACCTGTCGCTCACCCTCTGCGTCCGCGTGGTCTCGGAGATCCGCCATGACGTCTTCAAGCATTCGGTGAACCTGCCGCTGGCGGTGGTGCTTCGTCGCGGCGCCTCCGAGTTCGTGAGCCGCACCACGCGTGACAGCGTGGAACTGCAGCGCGGCCTCGTGGCGCTCACCGGCAAGACGGTGGCGCAGGCCACGAAGGGCGGCGCCGCGTTCGCGGCCGCCATCTGGTTCGACTGGCGCATCACGCTGGTTGCGCTGGTGGCGGCGCCGATGATCGCCATCCCGCTGCGCAAGTTCGGCAAGCGCATCCGGCGCGGCATCCGCGGCTCGCTGCGTGCGCAGGAAGACCTGCTGCGGGTCTCCAACGAGAGCCTGCAGGGGCTGCGCGCGGTCAAGACGTCCTGCGCGGAGTCGGAGGCCATCCGTCGCTTCGACGTGGTGAATTCGGAAGTGGTCCGCCAGGAAATGCGCGTTCGGTTCGCGCAGTCGATGTCGGCTCCGATCGTCGAGACCATTGCCATCATGTCGATCTGCGCGCTTGCCCTGATCGCGGCGCGGCAGATCATCGACGGCAAGCTGCAGTTCGACACCTTCGTGCTCTCGCTGGGCGCGCTGGCGGCAGCGGGCGGATCGCTCAAGCCGATCGCCGGGTTCGTCAACGACATCCAGGCGGCCTCGGCTCCCGCGGAACGGCTCGCCGAGATCATGGACGTCGAGCGAGAGGACCACCTGGAGCGCCGCAAGCCCACGCTGCCCGCGCATGCGCGCGACATCCGTTTCGAGCAGGTCACGTTCCGCTATCCGACGGCGGACACCGACGCCCTCCGGGAGGTGGATCTCTCCATCGGCCATGGCGAGCGGGTGGCGCTGGTCGGCGCCAACGGATGCGGCAAGACCACGCTGCTTGCGCTGCTTTCCCGGCTCTTCACGCCCGGCTCCGGCCGGATCACCGTGGACGGCGCGGACATCATGACGCACTCGCTTCGGAGCCTGCGCGCGCAGGTGGGCGTCGTCACGCAGGATGCGGTGCTGGTCCGCGGGACCATCGCCGAGAACATCCGCTTCGGCCTCGATGGCGCAACCGATGCAGCGGTGCGGGATGCCGCGGTCCGCGCGCATGCCGCGGGTTTCATCGAGAAGCTGCCGAAGGGCTACGAGACGGAAGTGGCCGAGGGCGGCACGTCCCTCTCCGGCGGCCAGCGCCAGCGAATCGCCATCGCGCGCGCCGTGCTGCGCGATCCGCGGATCCTCATCATGGACGAAGCCACCAGCCAGGTGGACGCCGAGAGCGAGCAGCTCATCAACACCGCCATCCGCGAGTTCGGCGAGGGCCGCACCACGCTGGTGATCGCGCACCGGCTCTCCACCGTGCTTGCCGCCGACCGCATCGTGGTCATGGATGCCGGTCGCGTGGTTGCCTCGGGCAAGCACGAGGAACTGATGGCATCGTGCGAGCCGTACCAGCGGATCGCGCGCACGCAGCTGAACGCCTGATCGCGGTGCACTGATCCCCGGGGGTCGACGAACGCGTGTTGCTTACTGCGGGGTCGCACCGCCGGTGGCGGGGATCGCTGCGCCCGACATCGGCTGCGGCGCGCCGCCCAGGGCGGGCATGGCCGTGCCGGAAGGCGCGGGAGCCGATGGGAGTTCAGTCGTGACCGCGGGTGCGTCCGCCACTGCGGGCGAAACCGCGGCCGGCGGCGCCGTGACGGCAGGCTGCGCGCGGCCTGACTCCAGCGCAATCCAGGCCAGGATCACGCCGCCGACCAAGGTCATGCAGCTGACGATGGCCACGAACAGCAGCCAGTTCTGGAGCGCGGTGTGGAGCTTCTGGACGTTCGCGTCGCGTTCGGTGGTCTTCTCGAGCAGCCCCTGGAGCGCCGCCGAGCTGCGGTCGGTGGTGGCCTGCAGCTGCACGACCGCGCTCGCAAGCGTGGTCACGCCGTCCGCCACCTTCATGGCGCTCTCGTGGTTCAGGTCGAGCTGCTGCTGCACCAGGCTCATGACGTCGCGCTGCTGCTCGACGCCCTGGGTGATGCGGGCGAGGGTCTTCTCGACGTGCTCATCGCGCTGGCGCGTGTACATCAGCTGCTGCGCCACCAGGTCGGCCAGGCGGGTCTGCTGGCGAACCAGTTCCGGCAGGGCGCCCATGCTCTGGGGCAGCGCACTCACCACGCGGGCCAGTTCCTGCTGGCGCTGGTCCTGCATGTCCAGGAACGCGCGGAAGTCGCGCGCCATGGTGACGATCTCCTGGCTGTCGGCGGGCACCGGCATGGCACCGGCTGCGTCGATCCGGTCCGGACCGCCGCGGCGAACGGCGGCGGGCGCGTCATCGCGGCCGATGAACAGGGAACGGAGCGTGGCAAGGAAGCCTGGCATGCATGGTCAGCGTATCGGGGATCCGGCGATCGGGGGTGCGCGTGCATTTCCGTAGCATCCGCACCGTGGATCGCATGCAGCCCATCCTTGCTTCGCTCGCCACGGCGGCGGCGCTGGCCTTCGCGGCGGCATGCGGTCGCGCACCGGCCAAGGGGGCGCGCGCACCGGCTGCGGGAAGCGCCGCCCGCATCGTCTCCCTGAGCCCCGCACTGACGCGCACCGTCTGCATGTTGGGCGGGCAGGGCGCGGTGGTCGGGCGGACTCCCTGGTGCGAGGCGCCGGATGCCGTGGTCGTGGGCACGCTCGAGGACCGCAACCTGGAGGCGATTGCCGCGCTCCATCCGACGCTCATCCTTCGGCAGTCGAGCACCGAGGACCCGGCGCTCGACACCGTGGCCGCATCGAGCGGCGCCACGCTCCGCACCTGGCACTTTGACCGTGTGGAGGACGTGCGGGGCGGCCTTGATCCATTGGCAAAGCTCCTCGCCGCCGGCGGCATCCCGGCTGCGGAAGCTGCAGCGCGGGATCTGCTTGACCGCCACCAACGTGCAATCGCCGTGCCCGTCCGAACCACCGTGCCGGTGCTCTTCCTGTTCTCGGTTGACCCGCCGATGGCGTTCGGATCCGGTACCTACGTGGATGACCTTTGGCGCGCCATGGGCGGTGCCAACGCCATCACCCGGGCCGGATACCCAACATTGACGGCCGAGGACGTGATTCGCCTCGCGCCTTCTGCTGTCGTCGTGATCGGTCGCGGTGCGTTGCCTTCCTGGATCGGCAGTGCGTCGCCGGTGCAGGTGCAGGTGGAGGCCCCGGATCTCCTGGAGCCGAGCGCCCGCATGCTGGTTGACGGCCCGGGTTCGCTCCATCGCGTGGACGATTCCATCACTGCGGCGAGGAGCGGCGGATGATGCATCGGCGCCCGATGATTGGGCTGGCGCTGGTGGCGGTGGCTTCGTGCATCGCCGTGGCCGCGCGGCTCCTGGTGGTTCGCACGCTCGACGGCAGCCTCCTGGTGGGCTGGCCCGGACCGACCCTTGGTCAGTTCCGTGTTGATGCGGTGCTGGTGGCGTGTTCGGCAGGCGCGGCCCTCGGAGCGTCCGGCGCGATCCTCCAGACGCTCCTGCGCAACCCCTTGGCGTCACCCTTCGTGCTTGGCGTCACCAGCGGGGCCGGTGCAGGCGTGGCGTTCGCGTCGCTTGCGGCTTCCATCGCGGGCATGGCTGCGCCGACGGGTGCTGCGCTCGGGGCGCCGGCACTCGCGGGGGCACTGCTGGCACTCGGCTGCGTGCTCCTCCTCGCTCGACGCCATGGGGTGCTTGACCCGATCACGCTGATCCTCGGCGGCGTCATCGTCGGCGCCATCGCAAGTGCCGGGTCCACGGTGGCGGAAGCGCTGCTGCCGCCCGAGCGACGCGGCCTGTTCACGGGCTGGCTGTTTGGGCGCATTCCCGAGGTCCCCGACATGGGCTCCCTCGCCGCCTGTGCGGCCGCCGCGCTGGGACTGACGGGCCTCGGCGCCGCCTGGGGCAATCGGCTCGACGGCGCGGCACTTTCCGACGATGAAGCGCGATCCATCGGCATCGCCCTCGGTCCGATGCGGACCGCCATGTTCATCGGCTGCGGCGTGGCCACCGCCGCGACGGTCGCGCTGTGTGGCCCGATTGCATTCGTCGGCCTGTTGGCACCGCACTGCGCGCGCGCCCTCGTCGGCGCCCGCAACCGGATGCTGGTTCCGGGTGCGGCCGTGGCGGGCGCGGGGCTCCTCACGGCGGCGGACGCGCTTCGGCAATGGATTGACATCGGAGGCGGACGGCTGCCGCTGGGCGCCGTCACCGCGGTCTTCGGCGGCGTGGCGTTCCTCGTACTCCTCCGACGCACCGCGGCGGGGTGGATGGCATGACCGCGCTGCGATTCCAATCACCGGTCATCGCACGCGGCGCATTCATCTTCGCGCCCGGAGATGTGACGCCCTCGGCGGGGCGCGTCACCGTGCTCATCGGTCCCAACGGCGGCGGCAAGACCACCGCGCTCCGTGCTGCGGCGGGCATGCTGGCGCCGGAGCAGGGAGCCATCCTCCTGGACGGCGCGCCCGTCCACTCCATGCCTGCGGCGCAGCGCGCGGCGCGCATGGCACTGGTGGCGCAGCGTCCCGAGGTCGGGGCGCCGTTCTCGGTACGCGACGTCGTGGCGCTCGGTCGAGTGCGGCGTCCGGCCGCCCCGGAGCGCATCGAGCAAGCCCTGGCACGTGCCGGCCTTTCGCAGCTTGCGGATCGACCCTTCCACGCGCTCTCGGGTGGACAGCAGCAACGCGTGGCGGTGGCACGCGCGCTCGCACAGCATGAGCCCGGAGGAGTACTGCTCCTGGACGAGGCCTTCGCCGCCGTCGACCCCCCGGAGGCCGCAGCGCTCGTACGGGAGATCCGCGCGGAAGCCGCTGCGGGCGCCACCGTGCTGGCGGCAACGCACGACCTGTCGGTCGCCTCCGCGCTGGCCGACGACGTGTGGTGCATCGCCGGCGGGCGGAGCACGGCCTTTGGCGCGGCGCGCGAACTGCTCACGCGTGCTGCACTGCCATCGCTCCTGGGCGTGGCCGTCGCCGAGGCGCATGGCACGCGGGGAACCATCGCCGTCGCCGATTACGGCGGTATCCTTCCGGAGGCCCCGCGATGACAAAGACGCAGATCGTCATCTTCATCCTCGTGATCCTCGGCAACGGCGTCATGGCGCTGTGGAAGAAGCACAAGGATCGCCAGGCGCAGCAGGCCGCGGGAAGGCTCGGGCAACCTGCGGGCGGCGCCGAGGCCATCGACACGAAGATCGCCGTTCGCAAGGCCCGCCGCGTGCAGGCGCAGCAGCCACCGGAGATTTCAACCAGCCAGCGTCCAGCGGCATCCGCGGGATCGGGCGTGGTGGCGTTCGAGGATGTGGTCCGCGTCGAGATGCGTCGACTGGCCGCCATGCAGGCGGTGCTCGCTGCAGCCGGCGGGCGCGCTGGTGCCGGCCCCTCCGATCAGAACGAACGGGAAGCGGTTTCGCCCGTCGTCCCGCAGCCAGCGCTGGCTGCACGCGCCGTCACGGCTCCGGGCGGCCGCAGACTTCTGGGGACGATATCGCTCCGCCAGGCGCTGCTCGCTCGCGAGGTGCTCGGCCCCCCGCGGGCCGCGAGTCCCTGGACGGGTTCCCCCTCCTAACCCCTTGCGGGCACGGAACTAGGCGCGGCACCCGGCACGGAACTCAACACGATCCCGTCACGATCGGCCCACGATCAGCCCGTGTTCGCCTAGAATGTCGTCTCCATGATCGACATCCGAAAGCTGAAGGAACTGGTTCGCCTGATGACCACCAGCGAGCTCACCGAGCTCGACCTGCGCGACAAGGACGAGCAGGTCACCATTCGCCGGGCCAGCCCCCAGGTTGCCCCCCAGATCATCCACCACGCCGCCCCGGCCGTGCACCACGTGCCCGCCGCCGCGCCTGCGGCGCCCGCTCCTGCCGCTGCTGCAGCCGCCCCGGCTGCCGCTCCTGCGGAGGACGCCGGCCTGGTTGCCATCGAAAGCCCGATGGTCGGCACCTTCTACGCATCTCCCAGCCCGGACAAGCCGCACTTCGTGACGGCCGGCGGCCAGGTTGGCCCCAACAGCGTGGTCTGCCTCGTCGAGGCCATGAAGATCTTCAACGAGATCAAGGCCGAGCGCTCCGGCACCATCGTCAAGGTCCTTGTGCAGAGTGGGCAGGCGGTCGAGTTCGGCCAGCCGCTCTTCATGATCAAGCCCAGCTGACGCGCCAACGGAGCCCCACGACATGTTCAAGCGCGTCCTCATCGCCAACCGCGGCGAAATCGCCCTCCGCATCATCCGCGCCTGCCGCGAGCTCGGTGTGGAGACAGTGTGCGTCTACTCGTCCGCCGACAAGGGCGGTCCGTGGCTCGAGCAGGCGGACCGCGCCATCTGCATCGGCCCGGGTCCGTCCAAGGAGAGCTACCTCAAGATCGAGCGGATCATCGCCGCCGCCGAGGTGAGCCACGCCGACGCCATCCATCCGGGCTACGGCTTCCTCAGCGAGAATTCGCACTTCGCGGAAGTCTGCCGCGCGTCGGGCTTCGAGTTCATCGGCCCGAGTCCCGAGGCGATGCATGCGCTGGGTGACAAGGTCAACTGCAAGAAGCTCGCGCGCAAGACCGGCACCCCGGTCTTCCCGGGCACCGAGGACGCCATCGAGGACATCGACGAGGCCGTGAAGGTGGCCGCGGAGATCAAGTACCCGGTGATCGTGAAGGCACGCGCCGGCGGCGGCGGGCGCGGCATGCGCATCGCCCGCAACGAGGCGGAACTGCGCGCCGGCATCGAAAGCGCCCGGCAGGAGGCCGCCGCGGCCTTCGGCGACGGCGGCGTCTACGTGGAGAAGTTCCTCGAGAACGCCCGGCACTTCGAGGTGCAGACCATCGGCGACAAGCACGGTCACGCCGTGCACCTCTACGAGCGCGACTGCTCCAGCCAGCGCCGCCACCAGAAGCTGGTGGAGGAGGCCCCGGCCCCCGGCGTCGATCCGAAGAAGCGCGACAAGGTGTGCGAGAGCGCCGCGGCGCTGATCCGCGAGGCCAAGTACTCGGGCGCGGCCACCGTCGAATTCCTGATGGATCGCCACCAGGACTTCTACATGCTGGAAGTCAACACGCGCGTCCAGGTGGAGCACCCCGTCACCGAGATGATCACGGGCGTGGACATCGTGAAGACCGGCATCCGCGTCGCCGCGGGCGAGGAGCTGCCCTTCACGCAGAAGGACATCCACGTCAACGGCCACGCGATCGAGGTCCGCATCAATGCCGAGGACCCGGACCGCAACTTCATGCCGCAGGCGGGCCTCATCGAGACCTACTCGGCACCGGGAGGCCCGGGCGTGCGCCTCGACAGCCATGCGCGTGCGGGCTACCGCATCCCGCCGAACTACGACTCGATGATCGGCAAGCTGATCGTCCACGCGCCCGACCGCGACACCTGCATCGAGCGCCTCAAGGGCGCGCTGCGCGAGTTCCGCATCGGGCCGGTGAAGACCACCATCCCGCTTCACCTGAAGGTGCTTGACCTCCCGGATTTCCGCAAGGCAACGCACGACATCCACTTCGTCGAGCGCTGGCTGAAGGAAACGGCCCCCAAGTCCTGAGCGATCGACGCACGTACGCTTGGGGCACGTGCGCCACGCCTCAGCCAATCCGAAGCATGTCCTTGTCACCGGCGCCACCGGCTACGTCGGCGGTCGACTGGTGCCGCGCCTCCTCGCTGCGGGCCACCGCGTCCGGTGCCTGGCGCGGGATCCTGGACGGCTGGACGGTCGCCCCTGGCGCAATGACGTGGAAGTGGTGCAGGGTGACCTCCTGGATGCGGCATCCATCGGTCGGGCGATGGAGGGCATCGACGCCGTCTGTTACCTGGTGCACAGCCTCGCGGCGGGCACCGCCTTCGAGGAGCGTGACCTGCATGCGGCGCGCAACTGCGCCGCGGCAGCGCGCGCGGCGGGGGTGGGACGAATCATCTACCTCGGTGGACTCGGCAATCCCGATGCCGCGCTTTCGCCGCACCTGGAGTCGCGCCAGCGCACCGGCCAGGCACTGCGTGAGGGCGGGGTGCCGGTCACGGAGTTCCGCGCCGCGGTCATCGTGGGTTCGGGAAGCCTCTCCTTCGAGATGATCCGCTGCCTCGCCGAACGGCTCCCGGTGATGATCTGTCCGCGCTGGGTGACCACCCGCGTGCAGCCGATCGCCATTCGAAACGTCCTCGACTACCTGGTTGCCGCACTGGAAACCGAGGAGAGCGCGGGACGGGTGGTGGAGATCGGCGGCGCGGATGTGCTGACCTACCAGGACATGATCAAGAAGTACGCGCGGGCCCGCGGACTGCGTCGGGCGCTCGTGCGCATCCCGTTCCTGACGCCCCGGCTGTCCTCGTACTGGGTGCATCTGGTGACGCCGATCCCGACCGCGATCGCCGGTGCCCTCATCCAGGGGCTCGTGAACGAGGTGGTGGTCCGTGACAACGAGGCTGCGCGCCTGTTCCCCGGCGTCAAGCCCATGGACTACGCCTCGGCGCTACGACTGGCGCTCGCGAAGCTCGACGGAAATGCGGTGGAAACCGCGTGGACCGATTCCCTCGCGTCGAGCGCAGGGGACCATCCGCCGGTGACGTTGGTGAGCCACGAGGGAATGATCATCGAGCGACGCACGCGATCCGTGGACGCGCCGGCAGAGATGCTCTTCCGCAGCTTCGTCCGCCTCGGTGGCGACCGGGGCTGGCTTGCCTACGACTGGGCGTGGCACCTGCGCGGCGGGACGGATCGCCTGCTCGGTGGCGTCGGGATGCGCCGCGGTCGACGTGATCCGAACGACCTCCGGCCCGGTGATTCGCTGGACTTCTGGCGTGTCGAGCAGGTGCTGCCGGGCCGCATGCTCCGCCTGCGCGCCGAGATGAAGGTCCCGGGACGCGCGTGGCTTCAGTTCGAGGCGCGCCCCACCGGCGACGGATCGTCGGAACTGGTGCAGACCGCGTACTTCGCGCCGAAGGGCCTGTTCGGGCTGCTCTACTGGTACGTGCTCTATCCGATGCACGCCCTCATCTTCAGCGCGCTGGCAAGGAAGGTCTGCGACGCGGCTGCCCGGGAACGTTGAGTCGTGCCGGGGTGGGAGATGAGGCGTTTGCGACGTTCCACTCGCGCCCGCGTACTGGCCCCATCGCCTTGCGGGGCGGGCGGCATGGCGCCGCCCACGCCCCTCCGGCGAGGGGGCCAGGCACCGTGTGTGCCAATGGCGTCGGTTCGGCAATGGCCTCACCGCCGCGCTTGATTTTCACGGGTCGCAGGCGTGCAATCATCGTTCACGTCACGCGTGCGAGCACCCGCAGCGAGCACGGGACCCCTGGCCCGAGGCGTCGACAAGCGCGAAGTCCGGCAGCAGGATTCCCGATTACTCCCGGGTGCCACCCGGACGAGCGGTTGTCGTCGAGGCCGAGCGCAGCCGGGTGGAGCGAGGCCGTCCGCGGGACAGGGGTCCCGCGCGCAGCGAAGGGT
>Ga0114979_10002550_pt1 | contig 12272 bp, 10 predicted proteins | sample S_140625_EF_Meta_FD_87315 | JGI IMG/M metagenome (GOLD analysis project Ga0114979, IMG submission 87315) | Freshwater microbial communities from Lake Simoncouche, Canada to study carbon cycling - S_140625_EF_MetaG | ecosystem: Environmental > Aquatic > Freshwater > Lake | place: Lake... | reverse complement strand
CCGTCGAGGCGGCGGCTGAGCGGGGTGCGACAGCTGACATGGTTCGGAGTCTCTGTGTGTGTGTGGCGTATCGGCATTCAGCCTATTTCCAAGGCTCCGATTTGTCGATCGAGCCGCGCCGATTCTGGATCAGGTTCAGATGCTCGATCAATGCTGGATAGATGGTATGAATCGATTTTGCACCGAAGTGATCAACGCCACCATCAGGTGACTGCCCTTTGATCAATTACGCGATGGAGATGGCCTCTGCAATGCCGAATGGATCCGGGTCAACCCGGCCAAGCGCCGCTACGTGGGGGTCGACCTTGCCTGACGTATCGTTGCGGTATTTGGCGTGGAAGTGTTCGATCAAGCGTTTCAATTCACTGAGGTCACTGAGGTCATTCATGGCAAGTCCGGGCGCGATCGATCCATCTGCAAATCCGAGACACATTATGAAGTTGATAGACGAATCAAAGCGGCTGCGGATCTCAGTGATCTTCGCTGGCTGGCTGATCGCCTGGGCGTATCCAGCCTTTGCATCCGACCTTGCACAGCAGTTGGCCTCGAGCGAGCACGTCCTGCTGATCCGCCACGCTTACGCGCCTGGCGTGGGTGATCCGCCCGGCTATTCGCTTGTGCGTTGCGAGACCCAGCGTGTGCTCAGTGATGATGGAAAGCGCCAGTCAGTTCGCATCGGAGACTGGCTGCGCAAGCAGGGCGTGCGCACAGGGCGTGTGCTGTCCAGTATCTGGTGTCGCTGTCAGCAGACGGCAGAGCGTCTGAATTTCGGACCGATTCAGATCGAGCCTTCGCTCGGGTCATTCTTCGATGAGCCGGACAAAGGGCCCGCTCAGAACCGACAACTGCAACAACTGATTTCACGGGAGCTTTTGGGCAAGGCCGGCAAAGCACTGATTCTGGTGACGCACCATGTCAACATCCGGGAGTTCGTCGGGGAGAATATTGGTTCGGGTGACATGGTGCTCGCGCGTGTCACACCGCAAGGCACATTGCTCGATTACCGTGTCATACAGAGCCCCTGAGACAGGCGGCGGCATCGACGTTCATCGCTTGGCCATTCAGAGGAAACCTCATGGCCAGATCATCCAGTGGATATGTTCATGACCCAAATGCAATGTCTGTACCGGATGACCAATTCAGCACTGCGAGTACTTGCCACGGTGCTTGCTGCGCTGTGCAGCCTGTTGCTGCCGGCTCAGCCATCGCTGGCTGCCAGCGAGACGCCTCGCGACGCCGGATTCAGCGCCAATTGGTCGCCTGAAGACTGCGGCGTTTTCAAGCTCGAGTCTGCAGGCGATGAGGTGCTGTGCGGTTACGTGTCGGTGCCGCTGCGCCATGCCGAGGCCGACTCTGCCCGCATTCGACTGGCTGTGGTGGTGATACCGGCTGCAGCTGAAGCATCGCGCAAGCCCGATCCCCTGTTTCTTGCACAAGGCGGGCCTGGCGGTTCCACCATCGGCGGCTTCGCTCAGGTGTTGTTGTCGGATCAGACCAAGCGGCCCGTTCTGAATCGAGATCTGGTGCTGTGGGATCAGCGCGGTACCTATTTTTCCCAGCCCAGACTGCAATGCCGCGAGACAACGCGTCTGCCCTCAGGCGCTACACCCGAGCAGGAGCGGGAGGCCCTGCGGCAATGCGGCAAGCGTCTGGCAATCGAGGCGGGCGATCTGTCGGCCTACAACTCGCTTGAAAATGCTCGAGATGCGGATGCGATCAGGGCCGCATTGGGCTATGAGACATTCAATTTCTATGGTGTGTCTTACGGCACCGAACTCGGACAGTTCCTGATGCGCGAGCGACCGCAGCACCTGCGGGCCGTGATTCTCGACGCGGTCGTTCCGCTGGGCTTCAGCCTGGTTACTGATGTGCCGGCGGTCAAACAGCGTGTGATGCAGCAATACGCGAATACCTGCCGCGAATCCAGTGCATGCAACATCGCCTATCCCGGATTGGCGCAACGATATCTCGCACTGCTGGACAAGCTCGACAAGTCCCCGGTCCCGCTGCCGGTGGCCTCGGGGCCGCTCTTGGGCAAGGCGCGTTCGACAAAGCCTCAGGCCGAGCCTGAAACCATGACTGGCCGCGATCTCGACAGCGCGCTCTTTCAATCGATCTATTCCCGCGAGGCGGTGCCGCTGGTGCCGTACATCATCGAGCGGGCCGAACGCGGCGTCTACAGCTTTGCGTTGAATTTCGTACAACTCATGCGAGCGTCGCGCAGCGACATGGCCGACGGCATGTACATGGCGGTGGTGTGCTCCGAGTATGGCGACACGCCGGAACGTGCACTGACCTTCCCGGGCGTGATCAAGCGTCTGGCCGATGAGGCAGCCGAGGACGGACGGCAGATCCTCGAGGTCTGTCGCGATTGGGGCGTTCGCTTGCTCGACAAATCGCTGCTCGCACCGGTTCGATCCGACATTCCCACGCTGCTGCTGTCCGGCAACTTTGACCCGATTACGCCGCCCGCACACGCCGAGCGCGTGGCTTCAAATCTGAGCAAGGCGCAATCGGTGACCTTTGCCCGAGGCGCGCATGGACAGGCTTTCGCCTTGCCTTGCGCCAATCGCTTGATTACCGCGTTTCTCGATAACCCCAACGCACGGGCCGCAGCTGACTGTGCCAACGAAGCCGAACCGGTTTTCTACGCGCCCGATCAACTCGTGAGCCTTCCGGCTCGGGCCGGCGGCAAGAGTGCGAGCATTCAGGATCATCTGGTCGCCCTGGCGGGTCCTGCCGCGGTGGTTGCCCTGGCTTTGTTGCTGCTGTTCAGCGCAGTTCCGGTCTACAGCATCTCGGAGACCATCAGGGTCTTTCGGGGATCGTCACGGACCGTGCCGCAGGGCTTTGCAGGACGGCTGGTGTCCGCGGCTCCCTGGATCCCTGTGCTCGCTGGTCTCACCTTGTTGGGGTTCCTGCTGTTTGCGCTGACCCAGCTGGCCGGTGAGATCAGTCGAAACCAGTTCTTGCTGCTGGTGGGCGCGTTGCCCATGGGGGTTCGCTCACTGACCTGGCTGCTGCTGCCCTATGCCGCCTGCATGCTGCTGATGACGCTGGCGATGCTGCAACTGTGGCTTCATGACGGGCGCAGCAGGCTGGGTCGTGTCTATTACACCGTGCTTGTCGTGGCGGGATGGGCAGTGTGTTTTGCGCTCGTGAAGACCGGATTGTTCGGCTGGTGAACGCCTGACGCAGGCCATTGGGTGGGCTCACCCGACCGCGCGTTTTCTGTCCGCCCAATACGGCGCGCGCAGGTCTCGTTTGAGCACCTTGCCAACCGGGCTGCGGGGCAGGGAGTGAATGAAGTCGACTGACTTCGGTGCTTTCATTGAACCGATCAATTCCTTGGTCCAGGAGATCATGTCCTGCTCGGTCGCGAAAGTGCCCGGTTTGAGCTGAATGCAGGCCTTGACCGCTTCCCCCCATTTGTCATCGGGCACGCCGATCACTGCACAGTCTTGGACCGCCGGGTGCTTCATCAATGCGCTTTCCACTTCGAATGGAAAGATGTTGAAGCCACCGCTGATGATGAGATCGCGCTTGCGGTCAGTGATGTAGAAATAGCCCTGCGCATCGCGCTTGCCGATGTCGCCGGTGTGATGCCAGCCGTATTGCTGGATCTCTGCACTCGCAGCCGAGTCGTCCAGGTATCCATCCATGACGGTGGGTCCGCGCATGACCACTTCGCCGGTTTCTTCGGCCTCCAGAATCCGGCCGTGCTCATCCATGATTTCCATGGCTTCGACGATGACCGTCGGCCGCCCGCATGAGAGCAATCGGTGTCGCTTGGCCGGATCATTCACCGCTTCGGCCATTTCCGCTGGCGACATGAACGTGGTTGGAAACCCCGACTCGGTCTGGCCAAAGGCCTGGCACACCACCGGTCCGAAACGATGCACCGCTTCGGCAATTTTTTCGGGTGCAAACGGCGAAGCGGCCGCGATCAGGTAGCGCAATGAAGAAAAGTCCGCAGTTGCGGTCTTCGGATGGGCCAGCAGCACATAGATCAGCGTGGGTGGCAAAAAGAGCGTGGTGACGCGCTCGCGCTCGATGAGGTCGATCATCGCTGCCACATCGGGCGTCGACATCATGATGGTCGTGCCGGCGAACTGCCCCATGCCCAGCGCAACGAAACCCCCTGCATGGGTGATCGGTGCGACCGCGAGATTCACCGGCGGTTGATCGAAGTGCAGGCAGCTCGACCAGGCCATGATGTTGGTCAGCAGGAATCGGTTGGAGGCAACCGTCAGCTTGGAGCGCCCAGTCGTGCCTCCGGTGGCGCCCTGGAAGCCTTGGGCGCCTTCAGGGACACGGAAATCAAGAGGTGAATCATCGACATCACCCAACCATTCATGCAGCGAGGGCGATATGGCGTCGGCGCCTTGAATGCACACCACTTCGCGCAGCGTTGGTACGCCGGCGCGAATCTCGTCCATCAGATGAGCGGCCGACGCATCGAAGAACAGAACATTGCATCGACCGGCCGCCAGGATGTGCAGGATGTCCGGGGTGGCCGCTCGCATGTTGAGATTGCACCAGGCCAGACCTGCTCGCATGCCGCCGAGCATGGCGATCAGCGCCAGACTTGTGTTCGGGCTGAGGACCGCAAAGCGCTCGCCCGGAGCACAGCCCGCCGCCAGCAACCTTCGTGCGATGCGATTGCTCAGGCGGTAGGTGGCTGCGTAGGTGAACTCACCGCCGTCGCCAGTCAGTGCGAGTCGGGTCGGATGAGATCGGTAGCCGCGAAAATAGAGGTCGGTGATATGCATGGCGGCGCCAGATTACACCGACCTCCTGATCATTCCGAATCTGAGTTGGAAGGCCTGTCCTGCGACTGCAGTCGAGGCATGAATTTTTGACAGATCCTGATGGCGGCTGCCTCCGCCCAGAGCTCTTGAGCAAGGTCTTCGACCTTGCTCAGTTCGCTGCGCAATCGTTCGACTTCCTGGGCCAACATCAACTCGGTTCGATTCATGAGGGCACTCCCGTCACGGACCGGAGAATGGTTTGGCCCGCACAAAAATATTACCCCGTCATGACGCCGTGTCGAGAGATTTTTCCGGCTCTGATTGCCCTATAGCGACCGCTTGTCGGAACACGGCGCGTGAGATGAAGTTCGTGAAGGTTCTCGGATCGCCTGAAGCAGGTGTCAATGCGTTCAGCGTCCACCCGATCGCATGCGTTCGGCCATGTCCTGCGGGCGGCCATAGGGTCGTGTGCGCTCGTGCTGCAGGGCTTGCACGCGCATCCTGGCATCTGCATCGCTCATCAGGGCCTTGACGATCCGGTTGGTGCCCCGTGAGTTGGCGAGGATCTCGGCAGCCAGCGATTCGATGCGCGCATCGAGCTGGTCGTCGGCAACGCAATGGTCGACCAGTCCGATGGCCTGCGCTTGGCTCGCGGACAGCCTGCGACTGGTGAACATCAGTTCTTTCGCCCGAGCGCGGCCGACCCGCTCGGGCAGGCGTACCGACATGCCCCAGACCGGCACCAATCCCCATTGGCCATGGGTGTCGCCAAGTCGCGTGGATTCGGCTGCGACCAACAGGTCGCAGGCCAGTGCAAGTTCCAGTCCGCCGGTGAAGCAGTGACCATGCAGGCGGGCGATCGTTGGTTTGGGAAGCGCCTCCAGGACGTCGATGGTCTCGGGCTCGAAGTACGGGCTGGGCGCGGGTTCGCCCGATGTGATCGATCCCAGATCGTGGCCCGCGCAAAACGAGCGACCTGCGCCGGCGAGGACCACGCAGCCGATGGTGTCGTCAGCTGCGATGGCATCCAGGTGCGCACGCAACTGCACGAACACGCCCGGGGTTAGCGCGTTGAGTTTGTCAGGTCGATTCAGTGTCAGTGTCGCGAGTCCATCGCGGTCGGTCCGGATGACCAGAGTGTCTGTCATGGCTGTTGCCTCCTGGTGTGCAGGTTTCTGGGAGTGGTGACTCAGAACGTCACCACATAGCCCGGGCCGTCGATCGCCGGGAATTGAGAAAAGATGCTTTCGTCGATCTCCAGTCCGATGCCGGGTTTGTCCAGCGGCTCGACGCAACCATCCGTGCCGATCGTGAAGGTCTGACCGAACATGTCGCGCAGCGGATTGAATTTCGAGACACAGGCTTCGAAGTAGCCACCGTTATCGATGGCCGCCAGAAAATGGATGCTGGCTGCGTGATTGATGCCAGTGGCCGAGCTGTGCGGATGGATCGTGATGCCAAAGGCCGAGGCCATGGCTGCGATGCGCAAACTCTCGGTGATGCCGCCTGTCTTGGAGAGGTCGGGCTGAAAGATCGAGACCGACCGGTCTTCGAGCAGTCGGGCGAAGTCAAAGCGGGTGTAGTGGTTTTCACCTGCGGCAATCGGCACCTGCGGTGCGAAACGGGCAGCTGCTCGGTAGGCACCGAAATCGAGTGCGCTGAATGGCTCCTCGAGCCAGGCCACACGGGCCTCCTGCAAGGCCGGCATGGCGCGCTGTGCATCGCTCAGGCGGTAGTTTGTGTTGGCATCGGTCAGGATTTCGATGTCCTTACCCAGTCCTGCCCGCACGGCTTGCACTCGGCGGATGTCGTCTGCGACGGTGTCCCCGATCCGCAGTTTGACCGCCCTGTAGCCCGCCTCCACATAGCTGCGTGCTTCTTCGAGTAATGATTCGGGAGCCTGAAAGCCCATCGAAATGCCCCCGGCATACGCCGGAATCCGTCGCTTGCTGCCACCGAGCAGGCGGTAGAGCGGCATTCCGGCCGCTTTGCCTCGGATATCCCACAAAGCGAGATCGATGCCGGACAGGGCCAGTGCCGCGCCGGCCCCCATCCCGTGACTCGAGAGTTGCATGCGGTTGACCCGGCTCCAGACGCCGACGACATCGCAGGGGTCCATCGCAGCGAGCATCGGGCTCAGGGTCTGGTTGATGAGGCTGACCACCGCGCCAGGGCTTCGGCCGGGGTGGGCTTCTCCGTATCCGATCAGGCCTGCGTCTGTTTCGACACGCACGATAATCGTGTCGCGCTTGGTGGTCGCACCCACGCCGAGTCGAACGGTATTGCCTTCAGGAAGCCGGTAGGACAGGGGCAAAGCGGTGATCCGGGTGATCTTCAAGGGCGTCTCCGTGAAGGTTTGGCAGGCACCGTGCAGTGTATGCAAGTCGAGAACCACCGCGTTCGAGACGGTTTCGCAAACCGCGCATCTATGGCCTGAGCTTGGACCATCGCGACGTACACTCGCTCGCATCATGGACACAGAAAGGTCGGGCGGCCGGGGCCGTCTACTCGCTTGCCTGGTTGTGCTGCTGGCAGGCTGCATGACTCAGGGCCCCCCGATTCCCAGGCGCGAGATCATGCCGCTGCCTGCGCAGCCGACGGCGAGCTCAACGGTGACCTGGCCGGCTTCGAGATGGTGGTCGGATTGGGGGCCCGGCGAACTGGCTGAGCTCATTGATCGCGCGTTGGCGGGTGCACCTTCGATGGCGATCGCGCAGGCGCGAATGGATCAGGCCCGGTTCGCGGTTGCGTCGGCGTCGGCCATGGGCGCGCCTCGCCTGAATCTCGGTGCAGACCGGCTCGACACCAGATTCAGCGAAAACGGGCTGGTGCCAGCTTCATTGGCAGGGCGCACGATCTGGAGCAACTCGGTGCTGCTCAATGGTGGCTGGGAGCTCGACCTGTTTGATCGACAGCGCCACACCCTCGATTCAGCCTTGGGTGAACTGCGTGCCTCACAGGCGGACGCGCAGGCCGCACAGGTGTTGCTGGCAACCCAGGTGGCTTCCGGGTACATCTCACTGGCCCGCCTGATCGAACTGCGCGCACTCGCAGCGCAATCCGTCAGCCAGTTTGATCAGGCCCTTGCGCTGGTTTCGCAGCGTGTGGCCGCGGGGCTCGATACACGGGTCGAGCAGCGTCAGGCCGAGACGGCATCTGCCCAGGCCCGCGCCGAGCGCCTCGCGCTGGACGAATTGATCATCCGGCAGCGTCATGCCCTGGCCGAACTCACAGGCCAGCGACCCGACGCGCTGGATTCACTCACGCCAGCCTTGTTTTCGGTGCCCGGGCTGGGACTGCCCGATGAGCTGCCAGCTGATCTGGTGGGCCGGCGCGCCGATCTGGTCGCGCAGCGCTGGCGGGTCGAGGCAGCACTGAGCGGCATCGAAATCACCCGAAGCGGGTTCTATCCGAGCATCAACCTGATCGGCTTTGTCGGTTTGTCCTCGCTTGGACTGGATCGGCTGATCGACCTTGGGTCACGCACCCATGCGGTTGGGCCGGCGTTCAGATTGCCGATCTTCGATGGCGGCGCACTGAAGGCCAGACTGCGTTCGGGTGAGGCTGCTGCAAATGCGGCGATCGAGGCCTACAACGCAACCCTGCTCAAGGCACTGCGCGAGGTCCGCGACGAAGTGGTCTCGATCCGGTCGATTCAGGACCAGGCGCGTGCGCAGAGCGATGCGCTGAGGGCGGCTCAGGCGGCCCATTCCCTGGCGATCGAGCGATATCGCGCCGGTCTGGGCAACTATCTGACGGTACTGACGGTGCAAAACACACTGATCGTTCAGCAGCGGGCGATGACCGATCTGCGCGCGCGAGCCTTATCGAGCGAGTTGATGCTGGTGAGAGCCCTGGGTGGGGGGTTTCAGGAAGATCCCGAGACCCGGCTGCGCGCGGTTGTCGTTGAGCCGACCCTGCTCGCTGAGCCTGCAGCCAGGGCTGTGGGGCCGATGCGATGAGTGCGCAAAGCGAGTCGGTGCAATCTTCGGTTGTGAGGCCATCGGGCCGTATTCGGGCTTTGCTGGCTGTGCTGGCCATCACCGCCCTGGCAGCTGGGGCCTGGTATGTGTACTGGAACGCTTGGCTGCGTGGCCGTGAGTCGACTGACAACGCCTACGTGCAGGCGCCGCTGGTTCAGATCACTGCGCAGCAGGCGGGCACAGTCATTTCGGTGCAGGTCGAGGACACCGATGTGGTCAAGTCGGGTCAGACGCTGGTGCGCCTGGATTCGGCGGATGCGCTCTTGGCGTTGCAGCGTGCAGAGGCTGAACTTGGGCGCACGGTCCGTGAGGTGCGAACACTGTATGCGAACAACGCTGTACTGGCGGCATCGGTGCGTGCAAGGCGATCCGATGTTGATCGGCACCAGGCAGCGGTCAGTCGTGCCAATGAGGACCTGGTGCGACGCAGGCCGCTGGTTGCCAGCGGTGCAATCGGGGCCGAGGAGTTGCGACATGCCGAGACCTCGCTGACGTCTGCGCGAGCCGAACTGTCGGCTTCGCAAGGCATGCTCGAGACTGCGCGCGAGCAGATGGCCAGCAATCAGGTGCTGACCGAGGGAACGGACCTTGCGCACCACCCAAGCGTTCAACGGGCTTCTGCTGCAGTGCGCGAGGCCTGGCTGGCGATGCAGCGCGTCGAGATTCCCGCGCCGGTCTCGGGTCAGGTGGCGCGGCGCACGGTTCAGGTTGGCCAGCGCATTGCCGCGGGGTCAACACTCATGGCGATCGTGCCGCTTGGGCAGGTGTGGGTCGATGCCAATTTCAAGGAAGTGCAGTTGCGCGACATGCGCATCGGACAGCCGGTGAAGCTGCATGCCGATCTGTACGGCAGCAAAGTCGAGTTCGATGGCCGAATTGCCGGGCTGGGTGCAGGAACCGGCGCGGCCTTTGCGGTGCTGCCGCCGCAAAATGCCAGCGGTAACTGGATCAAGGTTGTGCAGAGAGTGCCTGTTCGCATCGAGCTGGATGCTGCACAACTGGAGCGGTATCCGCTGCGTGTCGGCTTGTCGATGGAGGCGACGGTGGATGTCAGCCGTGTTGAAGGCGCAGCACTGACCGAGGTCGCTGTGCGTACTCCGCCGATGAGGATGCAGACAACAGAGGTCTTCGATGCGTCGATGCAGGAAGCCGATTCGCGAATCCGCCGCATCCTGGCTCAGAACATGGGGCGTGACCTGATGTCAGGCGACCGATCGGCCGATGGGCCGAGTGCCCGCCGTGCACGGCCCTGATCAGGTGTTTGTCGCGATTGCTGTCGCGCCCAGGGTGATCCGGAAATGAGTGCATCTCGACCTGCGCTTGCATTTGAGCCACTGACGGGCTCGCGCAGGACCTTGGGGACCTTTGCACTGGCCACCGCCACGTTCATGAACGTGCTCGATGCCTCGATTGCCAATGTGTCGATCCCGGCAATCGCCGGGGATCTCGGCGTGAGCCCTGCGCAGGGCACCTGGATCATCACCTCGTTTGCCGTGTCGAATGCGATTTCGGTGCCATTGACCGGCTGGCTCACCCAGCGCTTCGGTCAGGTGCGACTGTTCATGGCGAGTGTGATGTGTTTCGTGCTGTTCTCGTTGTTGTGCGGGCTGGCCACCAGCATCGAGTCGCTGATCTTTTTCAGGGTCCTTCAGGGCTTGTCGGCCGGGCCGACGATCCCGCTGTCGCAGACCTTGTTGCTGGCCAGTTACCCGGCTAATATGGCTGGTACGGCGCTGTCCTGGTGGGCGATGACCGCGATGGCGGCGCCGGTCTTCGGGCCGCTTCTGGGTGGATGGATCACCGATAACATCTCGTGGCCCTGGATATTTTTTATCAATATCCCGATCGGCCTGGTCGCCGCGGGTCTGATCTGGGCGATTTACCGCAGGCGCGATCCGGGCCCGAAGCGGGTTCCTCTGGATGTCGTGGGACTGGTGCTGCTCGTGGTGTGGGTAGGCGCCCTGCAGATCCTGATCGATACCGGAAAAGAACTCGACTGGTTCGCCTCGTCCCAGATCATCACGCTGGCTGTGATTTCGGCGCTGGGCTTTGCGGTCTTTTTGGCTTGGGAGTTGACCGAACGCAATCCGGTCGTCGATCTGCGCTTATTCGCCAGTCGAAATTTCGTGCTGGGCACGATCTCGGTTTCGCTCGGTTACGCGCTGTATTTCGGCAGCATCGTATTGCTGCCGATGTGGCTGCAGCGATCAATGGGGTACACCGCGTTCTGGGCGGGCCTTGCGATGGCGCCGGTCGGCTTGTTTTCGGTCGGTCTGTCGCCGGTTGTTGGCCGCCTGGTGAATCGTTTCGATCCGCGAGCGATTTCCACCGTCGGCTTTCTGATGTTTGCGCTGGTGATGTGGATGCGCTCGCTCTTCACAAGCGATGCCACCTTCATGGTCATCATGATTCCGACCGTGCTGCAGGGCATCGCGGTGGCCACGTTTTTCATGCCTTTGCAGCAGGTGATCTACAAGGGGCTCACCCCCTCGCAAATGCCTGCGGCAGCGGGTCTAAGCAATTTCGTTCGCATCACTGCAGGTGGATTTGGAACCTCGATCAGCACCACGGCGTGGGAGCATCGCGCTGCGGTTCACCGTTCGCAGTTGTCGGAGTCGATTACGCCGACGAATCCTGCAGCGGTCGATTGGCTGGAGCGTGCCACGCAACAAGGGCTCAGTGAACTGCAGGCGCTCGCTCAGCTGGAGCGGGTCATGGAGCAGCAGGCTTATACCCTTGCAGTGGCCGACCTGTTTCTGATTTCGGCGGTGCTCTTCGTGCTGCTGACCGGCGTCCAGTGGATGACTCGGTTACGGACGTGATCGGGCGGTAGCGTGACGGTGATAGCATCGCGGCGCCGTTTCCAAGGAGCTGACACCGTGCGTACATCCTTCAATTCAGGCCGGGCGACTGGTTTTTCTTTTGGGCGCTTCCTGCTGTGGACGCTGCTGACTGTGCTGATTCTCGGGGCAGGGTGGCTGTATTTCGCCTGGAACTGGAGCTACTCGCACGGTGAGCGTGCTGGCTGGGTACAGAAATTTTCAAACAAAGGCCTGATCTGCAAGACCTGGGAAGGCGAAATTGCCCTGGTCGCCATGCCGGGTGCAATGCCGGAAAAGTTCGAGTTCACCGTCTGGGACGACGCGGTGGCGCAGAAGATCAATCGCTACATGGGGCGTCGGGTGTCATTGTCCTATGAACAGAAGATCGGTCTGCCGGGCAGCTGTTTCGGCGAGACGCGCTACTACGTGACCGATGTGACTGCGGTTGACGAGCTGAATACGCCTCAGGGCATTCCGCCTGCAGCGCCTGCGCCTGCCGCTCCGACGCAACCTGCGGCACCGGCAGCGCCAGCAGCGCCAGTGCTGGTCTGCGCGCGGCGCTCCTGGCTGGGCGTGGGCAGGCGCGAGCCCGTGAAGGGGTTGCCTGCAGGGAAGGCCACCAGGGGCACCAGGCCCAGCATGGAGCCATTGGTGGCTGCCGTGGCCAGCGCGCCGCTGCGGCGCTTGGCGCGCGCTGCGCGGAAGCTGGCGGTCAT
>Ga0114979_10002547_pt1 | contig 12276 bp, 10 predicted proteins | sample S_140625_EF_Meta_FD_87315 | JGI IMG/M metagenome (GOLD analysis project Ga0114979, IMG submission 87315) | Freshwater microbial communities from Lake Simoncouche, Canada to study carbon cycling - S_140625_EF_MetaG | ecosystem: Environmental > Aquatic > Freshwater > Lake | place: Lake... | reverse complement strand
TATCTAAGGGTTCGTGATTGTCAATTTCAAGCATAAGTAGAAAATCTCAAGAATTGTGTCATTTTGTTCATTCTAATAGAACAAATTTGCAATATCCAGAGAAAATGTTAGTATTTTTACTTATACGAAACAACTTGTTCCGTTTAATAAGATTATTTAAGGTATCAATAGTTCCCACATAAGGACTAATATAAGTCCGTGGAGTGCACTTAAAACAGGAGATGAGATATGCGTAGAAGCAATCTAGCGGTGACTGTTCTATCTATAGCTTTAGGTTTACTTGGTTTTACTCAATTAGCAGCCGCCCAATCATGGCCCACTAAGCCGATTAAATTAGTTGTGCCATATCCTCCAGGAGGTGGAACTGACGTGATAGCACGTATCGTGCAGGAGCCGCTGAGTCAAGCCTTAGGTCAACAAATTATTATTGATAATCGTGGTGGAGCAGGCGGCTCTATTGGAACGGATATTGTTTCAAAATCTGCCGCAGATGGTTACACAGTCTTATTTACACTGTCTTCCCATACTATTAATCCTGCCATCTATCCAAAACTGGCTTTTGATACTGAAAAAGATTTCTTACCAGTTTCATTGGTGGCCTCATTACCGCAGATATTAGTCGCCAATCCAGACTTTTCTGCCAAGACGGTGAAGGAAGTGATTGATCTGGCTAAGGCAAAGCCTGATTCAATTGCATATGCATCGGTAGGCAATGGGTCTCCAGGTCATCTTGCTGGTGCAATGATGGCTACTTCAGCAGGCGTATCGATGACCCATATTCCTTACCGTGGTGGAGGTCCTGCTGTTACCGACGTGATGGCTGGTCAAGTACCGCTCCTGTGGGTTTCGATACCAGCGGCTGCAAATTATGTCAAGGCGGGTAAGTTGCGCGCACTTGCCGTATCTACTGTGAAACGCTCCCCCATTTTTCCTGATGTGCCTACGATGGCTGAGTTAGGGTTCAAAGATTATGAGGTTGACTCTTGGTATGCAATGTTTGTTCCTGCCAAAACACCACAACCCATCATTGACGCCCTCTATAAAGCAACCGTTAAAGTACTGGCAGAACCAACGGTGAAAGAAAAATTATTGGCTCAAGGTGCTGAGGCAGTGGGCAGTACGCCTGCGCAGCTTGGAGCAATCGTCAAGAATGAGATTGTGAAGTGGAAGAAAGTGGCTAAGGACGCTGCGATCAAAGCAGAGTAAAAGCAACGGATTGATTGAACATCTTAACCAAGCAAAGATATGACACCAGTAGAGAATATTGTTGAGCGAGGGCGTCTAGCTCAACAAAAGTATGAGCAATATACGCAAGCACAAGTCAACTTAGTGGTCCAAGCTGTCGCGTGGGCCATCTTAGAGCCAAAGCGAAACCAAGAGTTGGCTGAGCTTGCAGTAAAGGATACTGGTCTTGGTGATGTTGCTGATAAGTTTAAGAAGAATTTTAGAAAAACTCTTGGACTTATTCGTGATCTAAATGCTGCTAAAACGGTAGGAGTTATCTCTGAAGATTTGAAGACGGGCCTTACTGAGTATGCTCGTCCAGTAGGGGTTGTGGCTGCCATTACACCCTCAACCAATCCAGGCGCGACCCCAATTAATAAAATTCTGAATGCATTGAAGTGTCGTAATGCTGTTGTGGTTGCGCCATCTCCAAAAGGTCATTCAACTTGTGCGCGTTTATTGGAGTTTGTTCATCAGCAATTGGATTTAGTAAATGCGCCTCGTGATTTAGTGCAGATGCTGCCATTTCCGATTACCAAAGATTCCACCAATGAATTAATGCGTTTAGTGGATTTAGTCGTAGCCACTGGCTCACAAGCCAATATTCGTGCTGCCTATACTTGTGGAACTCCTGCATTTGGCGTGGGTGCAGGTAATGTGCTCGCTATTATTGATGAGCATGCTGACTTGAATGGAGCGGCTGCGAAAATTACTCAATCCAAAATTTTTGATAATGCAACTAGCTGCTCTAGTGAGAATGGAGTGGTGATTTGTGCTGATGTATATTCGGACGCTATAAAAGCTCTTGAGAATGCTGGCGGTGTAATGTTAGATGAGGCTGATAAAAAACGCCTTGAAGGAGTGATGTTTCAAGGCGGCAAACTCACATCGACTTTGACGGCCCAATATCCTTCGGTGATTGCAGAGCGTGCGCAATTACAAAATCCCAAGGCCAAACAAGCCAAATTTTTGATGGTAGAAGAAGATGGTTTTGGGTCATGCGCCCCTTTTTCGGGTGAGAAATTAAGTCCCGTTCTCACAGTATGGAAGGCTGCCGATTTCAAGGCAGCTCAAGACTTAGTAACCCATGTGTATGACTATCAAGGGAATGGCCATTCAGTTGGCTTGCATACTGCTTTAAGTGGCGATGTCATGGAAAAACGTGCCGCAACTCTCGCTGAGAATTTAAAAGTAGCGAGAGTGATTGTGAATCAGGCACATACGATTGCTACTGGGGGTAGTTTTGAAAATGGCCTACCATTTTCGCTTTCCATGGGCTGCGGCACTTGGGGAAAAAATAATTTTTCAGACAATATGAACTATCGGCATTACCTCAATATCACCAGAGTAGTTCGGCCGATTCCAGAGCGGGTGCCTAAAGTTGAAGATCTCTTGAAAGATTACTTCGCACGCTTTCCTCAGGCTTGAGTTTTACAGTGACGACATCATGCCAAAGTTTGGGTGAGGTGCTATTGCATTGGTCTGCAGTGCAAGGGGATAAAGTGTTTTTATATGCCCCTGAAAATGGAGCGACCCTCACTTATGGTCAACTCTCTAAAGAGGCACAGCATTTTTCAACATGGCTAGAAGAGCAAAAAATAAGTGCTCATGGACATGTTGGTTTATATATGCACAATGGTCGTCAGACTAGCACGATCTTTTTGGCTGCGATGGCTTGTGGCAGGGTGATTACACCATTGAATCTATTGGCGCCTACTGATCAGCTCGCCTGGGTTCTGGATCACAGTGATATAGAGGTCTTGTTTTATTCGCCAGATAAAAAACAAAACTTATTGCTAGCTCTTGAGAAGACGAAAAGATCCTTTTTACTGTGCGAACTTGATCCAGATAGCGAAGAGGGGCCTTTTATGCATAGTCAGGCGGGCACACTTCCGCCAGTACAGGCCAATCAGTCAGCTTTGCTGATGTATACCTCTGGCACAACCGGAACCCCCAAAGGTGTTTTGTTGACGCATGCTAATTTGCTTCACGCAGCAAGGTCAATGGCATCGTGGCATTCGCTGACAGAGGCAGATACTGTTTTGAGTTCTTTGCCTATCTATCACATTAATGGGCAGGTTATTTCAACCATTACACCCTTTGTGTCTGGTGGGGCTGTTGTTGCTCCTCATGCTTTCTCTGTATCGAGTTGGTGGAATTTAGCCATTCAGTATCAGTGCACCTGGATTAATATGGTCCCCACCATCATTGCCTATTTAATTAATGCAGCTAAGAGTGGCGGCACCTTACCAAGTCGTGAGGAGTTGAAATCAATCCGCTTCGGCCGTTCAGCTTCAGCCCCGCTTCCTCCAGAGCATCATCGTGAGTTTGAAGCTCTATTTGGAATCACTGTGATTGAAGGCATGGGTATGACAGAGTCTGCCTCAATGGTATTTTGTAATCCGCATGATGAAAGGCGCCGCTACGGCAGTCCTGGTCTTCCTTGTGGAGTCGAGGCAAAAGTTATTGACGCTGATGGAAAGTTACTTGGCAACAATGTAGTAGGAGAGATCTGCTTACGTGGTGGCAATGTTTTGAATGCGTATTACAAAGCAGAGGCTGAGACAGCTAAAGCTTTTGATAGTGAGGCTTGGCTAAAAACAGGTGATCTTGGTTTGCGCGATGATGATGGGTTTTATTTTATTACTGGCCGCCTCAAAGAGCTCATTATTAAAGGTGGAGAAAATATCGCTCCTCGTGAAATTGATGAGGCTGTATTAAAACATCCAGCAGTATTGGATGCTGCTGCAGTTGGGATCCCTGATGTCAATTATGGGCAGGAGATCATGGTTTGTATTGTTTTAAAACCAGGATTAACTTGTTCTGAAGAAGAGATGCGTCATTTTTGTATCAAAGAACTTGGAAAATTTAGAACGCCGAAGTCGATTCTATTTATGGATGACTTGCCTAGAGGTCCATCGGGCAAAGTTCAGCGATTAAAGCTCTTGGATCTGCTCAACTCTCATTAGTGTTTCTTAAAGAAGTGCTTTACGACTACTGAAGTCAGAATTCCCCCAAGAATTGCCCACTCCAATGGAATAGTGATGGTAGCAATTCCTGTTACCACCATTGGGATCCATTCATTCGGACCCATGCGGATTTCGTGACGAATTTGCTTCAGATCAATTAAATTCCAGGCTACTACCAATAAGAGAGCAGCAATCACAACATAAGGAATGTATTGAGCTAAGGACGATATGAAAACCAACAAAATCACCAGAAATACTGCCGCGCATATTGCAGAAAGCGGTGTTTTGGCACCAGAGGCTAAGTTCACGCCTGTCCGATTAAATGAACCGCTAGCCGGGTAGGCTGAGAAAAAGGCGCCACAAACATTGGCTAAACCCTGGCCAATAAATTCTTGATTCGCATTGAAATTATCCTTAGTCTTAAGTGCAATTGCACGGGCGATAGCCATTGCTTCAGTTGATGCTAGAAGGGTCATGATCAGAGCGGCGCTAAAAAGCTTTTGTAGTGTGTCAGCACTCAGATCAGGATAAGAAAGTGGAGGTAAAGCACCGGGTATTTCTTGAACCTTTTTAAATACGCCTATTGAAGGAAATAGTATTTCAAGGATAGCTGCGGCTAGACTTCCAAGAATGACTGCAACCAACATGGACGGCACGTAACGGTTGAGACGTCTCCAGAAACGAATGACTAATAAAGTAAAGAGTACTAGTGCAGGTGCGGCAATTTGCCATTGATTATTTTGAAAGGAAGCTACTACCGCGCTAATAGTGTCCACTACATTTTTCCCTCTTGGGACACTGGCGCCTAATAGAGTCCCTAGTTGGCTATTGATAATCAGAATTGCAGCTCCAGCAGTAAAACCAACGATGACCGAATGGGGAACTTTCTCAACCCATTTACCCGCCTTACTGAAGCCTAAAGAAAGTTGCAGTATCCCAACTAAAAAGCTGAGGGTAAGAACATAGGCGACGTAAGTACTAGACTCCGGTAGTGCTAAAGGGGCGATTAAAGCCATTGTGGTTAATGAAATGGCATTAGCAGGGCCAGTCACCATTAGGCGGCTGGAGCCAAAGAAAGCGGCAATGAGACAGGGCACCATCGCTGCATAAAGACCATATTGTGGTGGCATTCCAGCTAATAAAGCAAAGGCGATGCCTTGAGGCATGACTACTATTGCGCCGGTAAGTCCTGCTAATACATCTGCGCGAATAACTCCGGGAGTTTTATATTCTGGAAGCCATCTACTGAAGGGGAGTTGCCAACTCATGAGGCTTTAATTCTTCCCAGAATCAAATCGGCAGCACGTTCACCAAGCATGACAGCAGGCCAGTTTGTATTACCAGAAGGTACAGTAGGCATTGCAGAGCAATCGACCACCCTCAATCCTTCGACGCCACGCACTCTAAGGGAAGAATCGAGGACGGCCATTGGATTACTGTCTGGTCCCATTTGACAGGTACCAGTCGGATGGAAGATTGTTGCTCCAGTGTTTCGGCAGAATTCCAAAATCTCTTCATCTGATTGAGGGTTATTAGGCTTTACTTCGCGAGTCACTAAAGAACGCATGGGTTCAGTTTGAGCAATTTTTCGAGCGAAATTCACTGCAGCCACACTAGTATCACGGTCAAGTTGGGTGGCTAAATAGTTGGCCACCATTTTTGGAGGGCTTAATGGATCTGCCGACTGAATGCGAACATATCCCCGAGATTCTGGTCGAAGCTGACAGACCGACATCGTAAATCCAGAGAAGGGATGTACTTTACCCCCTGCCATATCAGCAGATAAGGTGGCCATATGAAATTGAATATCGGGAGTTTTAGAATCCTTCATCACTCGGGTAAAGAGTCCGCCTTGATTAATGCCGATAGAAAGAGGCCCACCTCTAAATAGCAACCAATCTAGACCCATCTTTAACTGCCCAAACCAGGATGAGAGTTGAATATTGGTAGAAATCGGTTGATTTAATTCGTATATCAAACGAAATTGCAGGTGGTCTTGCAAATTTTCTCCAACGCCTGGCAGGTCATGTACGACGGGGATATTGAATTCTTGCAATAGTTTTGCTGGACCCACTCCCGATAGCTGAAGAATTTGTGGGCTCTGAATAGCTCCCGCGCTCAAAATAACTTCTTTATTTGATCGAATTGTTTTTTTACTACCCTGTTGAATGAATTCAACCCCAACGGCTTTTCTATTTTCGAAAATGACCTTGCTGACTTGGCTGTTAGTCAGAATGGTGAGATTAGAGCGTTGTTTAGCCGGTTTTAAGTAGGCCACTGCGGCGCTACAACGCAATCCTTTGTGGGTACTGAGTTGATAGTAGCCAACACCTTCTTGAGTCAGATTATTAAAGTCTTCGGTCTTAGGTACACCAAGTGCATTAGCTGCTTTGATAAAAGCTTCTACCAAGGGATGCTTCTTGGGGATGGATGAAGCCTTTAATGGACCTGTTTTAGAGTGCAAAGGCTCGCCTAGTCGGTCATTACCTTCCGCTTTCTTAAAGTAGGGCAAGACGTCATCCCAGCCCCAGCCAGGATTACCAAGATCGCGCCAGCCATCGTAATCCTCTTTCTGCCCACGAATAAAGATCAGGCCATTAATCGAACTTGATCCTCCCAAAGTTTTTCCACGTGGCCAATAGATTGGACGATCATTCATGGCGGGCTCGGGTTCAGTTTCAAACTTCCAATTAAATCTTGGATCCCACATGGTTTTTGCATAACCAATCGGAAGATGAATCCATGGTGACCAATCTTTAGGTCCGGCCTCGAGCAGGCAAACAGATATTTGAGGATTCTCAGATAGGCGATTTGCCAGCACTGAGCCAGAGGACCCTCCACCAACAATGATGTAGTCAAATGATTGATGTTCCATAGTCATAGCGTCTTAAGACTTTCTTAATCCTAGTATTTCTCTGGCTTGGGCTGGAGTAGCAACCGTACGGTTATATTTTGGTGCTAGTTCAGCGATGCGCGCTACGAGTTCAGCATTATCTTTTGCCAGCCTAGTCTTATCAAAGCGGGTGTTGTCTTCAAGCCCAGTTCTCACATGGCCTCCTAATTCAAGTGTCCATTCATTCACAGGCAGTTGATAGCGCGCAACTCCTGCTGCACACCAAGTGGCATCTGGCATCACTGCTTTTAATTCCGAAATGAGGAATTCTAGAATGGAACGCCTTGCAGGCATGGCATTTGGGATACCCATCACAAATTGCACATGGGCCGGAGCTTTTAAGAGGCCTCGTTCAATGAGGTTTGCCGCGTTATAAAGCATGGCTAGATCAAACACTTCAATTTCAGCTTTGATTTCATGCTTGAGCATTTCACCAGCTAGACCATCAACAAATTCAGGAGGATTCTCATAAATACCGTTGGGAAAATTCACTGAACCCGTCGCTAGTGAAGCCATATCTGGACGATGAAAGAGCATACCTCCACGCGCAGATTGATCTCTCCCGCGGCCACCAGTAGAGAATTGCACAATCATCCCTGGACAATATTTTTGAATACCCACCTGTACTTCAGCATATAAGTCTGGATCTGAACTAGGACTTTCATCTGGATTACGGACATGAATATGAGCAAGCGTTGCTCCTGCTTCGAAGGCTTTATGAGTTTCTTCAATTTGTTCAGATGTCGTAACAGGTACTCCAGGGCAATCTTTTTTTCGGGGGATAGCGCCGGTCATTGCTACGGTAATAATTACTGGGGTAGGCATATTCACTCCGTTAAGTTTAGGAACTTGTTTCTGAAAGGCTATCTTGAATATCTCTTGCGGCTTGTTGCAGAGGCCTTATATAGAATTCAATCGAATTTTCTTGCATACGTGAAGATGGACCATGCGCAGTGATGGTGGCAAAAGTCTTATTTTTTGAGTTAATGACGGGGACTGCAATTCCAATGAAACCCTCTAGGAAGGCTGATTCGTCAAGGGCATAGCCGTCTTCACGAATCTTCTCAAGCTCAGTAAAGAGATTTTGATAGTTCGTGACGGTTTTATCTGTATAACTTTCAAATGGCTCATTACCTAAAGACCTTCTTACTTGCAATTCTGTCATACCGGATAAAAATAATTTTCCGCTAGCTGTGCAGTGTAGTGGCACTCTCATTCCGACATCAACGTGCAATCGAATGGGTGCACTTGTTTCGACTCGGTCAAGATACATCACCTTATTGCCATCCAAGATATTGAAATTACACGTTTCACCAATTTCTTCAACAAGACGTTTCATTACAACTACTCGTTGTGAGCGAACAGAATCTACAGAAAGAATATTGATTCCAAGGATACGCAACTTCGAGCTTGGCTGAAAACGTCTGCCATTGGGATCTCGCTCAATAAAACCATGAGCAACTAAAGTGTTGAGAAGTCTAAATGCGGTCGGTTTAGCAAGGTTGGTACTAGTGGAGATCGCTTCTAACGTGAGCGGAAACTCAGAATGGGCGATCGTTTCTAGAATCAGCAAAACCTTTTCAGCCATGCTGGATTTGGCTGATTCTTCCAATAATTCGCTTGGAGGGGTTATGCGGGAGAGCATTTCTGTCATTTAGAGAGCAATTTTTGAGTATTTTTGTCTTTTTAAGTATTTACCCTTAAAGCATTTCATCAGATGATACTTTAAATTCCATTAGAGAAAATATTAACTAAAAATACGAGACAGTGCAAACAAAAAAGAAGTCCGCTTCAAAAGCGAAAGCAAAGCCAAAGACTTTGAAAAAAAGTGGCGAACCTTTGCCTAAGAAAAAATTAGCAATAAAAAAAGTGTTGGCAAGTAAAGCTGCGACCAAGGTGATAGTGCCGCCTGAATTTACGATGAAACAGGTCAAGGAAATTGTTGCCTTAATTAAGGATGCTGGAGCATTCACGACTTTTGGCTACAAGACTGAAGAATTTGAGATTGAGATTTCTGTTGGGCAGCCATCATCCTCGGATATCACTACTTTTGTAGCCCCTCAAGTTAGCGCGGCAATTCCCCAGAGCGCTTCCGCTGCAGCAAGTGCTTCAGCTCCATCTGCGCTTTCTGCATCTGAGCGTCTCATTACTAGTCCGATGATCGGTACTTTTTATCGTAGACCTAGTCCAAATTCAGCCCCCTTTGTAGAAGTAGGGGATGCTGTAAAACCCGATACCGATGTTTGCATTGTTGAGGTCATGAAGTTGCTCAATACGATCCCTGCAGGATGCAGTGGCACTATCTCTCGTATTTTGGTTGAAGATGGTGCAACCATTGAAGCTGGACAGGCTCTCATGGTGATTGAGGTTGTTTGATGGTCCATAAAAAACCTTTTGAGTTAATCGATGTTACCTTGCGCGACGCGCATCAGTGTCTTTGGTCGACTCGTATGACTACTCCTCATATGTATCCTGCCTTGGCTGATATTGATCGGGCAGGCTATGGTTATATCAATATATTAGGGGGAGCAGTATTTGATGTGATGGTGCGGTTTCTTAGGGAAGATCCCTGGAAGCGCATGCAGTTTCTGAGTAAACAACTCACTACTCCTACTGACGCATTAACGCGTGGGCAAAGTATTTATACCTTTGAGCTTTTTGCTGACGACGTAGTAGCCCTCAACATTGAATTGCTTGCAGAGTCAGGCGTTAAGGTGTTGACGGTATACGACGCTTTAAATGACAACCGAAATATCGAATCATCCGTTAAGGTTGGCAAGAAAAATGGCATGTTGATTAATGCAATGCTGACGTATGCCTTAAGTCCAGTACATGATGATGCTTACTTTATTGCGCGCACGCATGAGCTTGTGAAATTTGGAGTAGATTTTATTTCTGTAAAAGACCCAACGGGTTTATTGACTCCTGAGCGGGCTGCAACTCTTTTCCCGGCAATAGTCTCTGCTGCTAAGGGTATTCCTATTAAGCTGCATTCTCACTGCCAATCGGGCTTGGCACCCCAAGTGTATGAAGAGGCCATAAAGTCTGGTTTTTCATATGGGTATGTAGCAACCCATTGCTTAGCCAATGGTGCTTCATTACCATCGGTATTGGATGTTTATGCGAGTGCGCAAAAAATGGGAAGAGCTTCCAAAATGAACCTTTCTGCTTTACAAAAAGTAGATGAATATTTTGACTGGATTTGCTCTCGAGACAATTTTTCTCGGGGCGAGCAAGCAATCTATGACCCAGCCCTCTATGAACATCAAATTCCAGGGGGAATGATTTCAAATCTTCGAGCCCAGCTCGCTACTATGGGGATTGCCCATAGGGAAGCCGAGATATTAGAAGAGACGGCAAGAGTCCGGCAAGATTTAGGCTATCCGATTCTGGTTAGTCCCTTTGCACAATATATCGTTACCCAAGCGGTGCTCAATGTCATGCAAGGTGAGCGCTATAAAACCATCCCAGATGAGGTGAAGTTGTACCTTAAGGGACACTATGGAAAATTGGCTGGTACCCCCAGTGCAGAGGTAATGAATCGGGCTAATGTGCAGTATGACCCGTCTCGGAGGCCAGGCGAACTGATTGAGCCAGCATTACCTGGCTTGAGAAAAAAATGGGGTCGTTCAGTCAGTCGAGAACAGCTTAGCCTCCATGTCTTTTATCCAGAAAACTTAGCTCTTGGGCTAAAGGATGGGGCGAGTGAGGCACTCAAACAAGGACCAGTTTTGCAGCCTTTTACTGAGTTAGTGAAGTATTTGGTGATGAAAAAAGAATATAAAAAAATTAGAACTAAATTAGGCGGTGTAGAGTTAAGCTTCAGCAGTTAGTTTTAGACGTTCGCTGTTTGGTATCTTGCAGGTAATCTTAATATTAAGGAGATCGTAATGAAAGAATTTAACGCATCACGCCGTATTTTTTCAGTGCTAGCTGTTGCCATGCTCTCAGGAGCACCAATGTTATCGATGGCGCAAGATGCCACTAAATTTACTAACTATGGCTGGCCTGAAAATGCTTATGAAAAAGTTTCTCCAAAGTCAATTGCTTGGCTGAAAGAGAAGGGTTGGTGGCCTCTCCAGGTGGCATTCCAGCCACCATGGTCAGGTCAAAATACTATCAATTTAGTAATGGATAAAACAGGGCTTTTAGCCAAAAGAGGCATAGATGCTAAGTTTCAGGCATTTCCATCCGGACCCGCGATTAATGAGGTCATTATTTCTGGCCGCTTCCAATTTGGTAATGGCGGAAACTTTCCGTTTACTACATTAATCGATAAAAATGTCCCTGTAAAAACCATTGCGCTCATCAACGTCAATTTGATGCACGCTATGCTGGTGCCATTAGATTCACCAATTAAAAAAATTGATGATTTCAAAAATCGTAAAGAACCAGCAACCATTGGATTAGTTACAGGCTCTTCTGCCGAGTTCTACATACAAGCAGCAGCCAAAGCTCACGGACTAGTCATCGGCAAAGATATTATTTTGAAGAACATGCCTCCTGGTGAGCAAATGGCAATGCCAAAAGGCATTGATGCAGTTGTGCCATGGGATCCTACGCCAACCATTATGGTGAAGGAGCGTAAAAATGCGCGCATCATTAATGATAGCTACCCCTATAACATTTACGGCTCATCATTTTACGTACGTCAAGAAGTGATTGATAACGCGCCAGATGTAGTGCAGGCATTTACAGATGCAATTGTTGAGGCTACTCTTTGGATACGAAAAAATCCGGATGATGCAGTCAAGGCGATGCAAGAAGATCCAAACCTGAAAAATTTCTCCGCTGAAATTCTGCGTGAACAAATCAATATGTACAACAATCTGGATAAACCAACCTATCTTTATCCGATTCCGTTGTTCTGGGGACGTGCAAATGAGCCAATTTATGAGTGGCTATATGAGAATAAACGCATCCAAAATAAAACGTCGGCATCCACATTTATTACTGCAGTAGATGCGCGTTTTATGGAAAACACCTTCTCAAAACTGGGTTGGACGATACCTAAACTTCCTCCATTCCTGCCTGCCAACTGGTCAGCACCGATGGATAAGATTCCGTATCCAAGGTATTCAACTCCACTGAATACTACGAAGCCACAGCCATTTCCTGAGAAAGGTGACTTAACCAAAGATTGGTCATTTAACAATACGGTGTATAAAAAATAATGAATTACCTTCGCTC
>Ga0114979_10002546_pt1 | contig 12276 bp, 19 predicted proteins | sample S_140625_EF_Meta_FD_87315 | JGI IMG/M metagenome (GOLD analysis project Ga0114979, IMG submission 87315) | Freshwater microbial communities from Lake Simoncouche, Canada to study carbon cycling - S_140625_EF_MetaG | ecosystem: Environmental > Aquatic > Freshwater > Lake | place: Lake... | reverse complement strand
GTTTATCTTCCATGCGTTCTCTGCGTCGCATGAACCATGCTGTCAAAAGTATACATATGATGAATATAGCAAAGTATATGACGGCCATTGTTATTTTACTGTGTAAAATATTAGTTAAAAGTGAATAGATAGAGAGTTTGATTTAAATCAGCAACAATCGTATCACGAATGTTAAACAGATCCGTGTCTGTCTTCTTCAGCTTCTTTGTTAAATCAGTAGTCAGCCAAGCAATCGCTTCCTGAATCATCTTCGTTGCTTCCTTATCGGAATGATTGCGCAGATGAATGGATGAAGTCTTTCCAGTCAACTTCGGACGACCATATTTACCAACATAAACCTCTACAAACTGGTCAATATTAGTATCGAGTTTTTCGACAAGTTCGTCAGTTGCCTTGTGCCGAGGATAACTCGAAGTTTGCCAGTGATACAACTTTACTTGATTTCGCAAAGTCATCATCAAATGGACGATTTCAGCAGACATTTACTTTTTATACTGGGGTAGAGTTTTATCCAGGGGGGATGGTTGCGATGAAAATAAGCCACTAATAACCGCTTTATTGGTTGGAATAATGCCAGTCCATTTGTCAGACATCGCATCATACTTCGCCTGTAGTTCTGGGTTAGCCGGCGTTAAGTCCTGAAATCCTGTCCACCACGTAGTTTTAGATTCTGTAGCAGGGTACTTGTGTCCTGGCGGTTCCGAACAGATAGGGGTTATGTCCTTTTCCATTGCTGCGGTATACCCCAGCCAACTTGATGTCTCCATTTGTTAGTTTGTTCGCATAAAATAAGAATGGTAAAAGAAGTGAAGAGTACCGAGGATGTCAAAAAGCTGATGAAATCCACGAAACCGGTTGCTATATTTTTCTACATGGAGACTTGTCCCCACTGCCAGGTTATGCATAAACCTTGGGATGATCTCGAAAAGGAAATGAAAGACGTTGATTTTGAAAAGGTAGAAAGTGAACATGTTCCAGACGAACTCGGTATTTCTGGGTACCCTCACTTCGTTCTAGTTCAAGACGGTAAGCAGAAGAAGACCTTGGGAGGTGAGATGTCAAAGGAAGACTTAAAGAGTCGCCTGTTTAGCGGCGGCCGGCGACCCATCTCCAAGCGGAACCGTTCCCTCCGGCTTAGACGTAGACGAGGGAAGGTCGCGCATCGCACCGCGCGCATGAACGTATCCCTCCGAAAGTAGCTTACCACCGCGTGAAGGAGCAGCTGAAGATGTATCCTCTTCATCATAACCCTTCGCTAAGAACGACAAGAATCCATCCTGGTCATTTGGAACACGTGCTGACTGCAGCGTATGGAATGTTCGCATAGCCTGGGTCTGGTCAAATAGATCAGACGTATCCATTTGAATGTTTCGCGTCTGCTTAAAGGCCTTATGGATTGCGTTGCGCACTTCTTTATCTCCTATCGGAGCAGCATCTGGACGGTCTGGATTATCCTGGATTTCTGTTAAGTTAACATTCATGAAAGGATTATCGGGAGTTGGCATCGTATATTTCTTGCTAGTTGGCTTAGCAAATGAATCCATGAATGTTTCCAGCGTCTTTCCCTTCGGAAACAGCTGATGTAAAACGATACTCGCAATCGCAACGATTGGGATTGCGTATAAGTAAGACTGATTCTGCGTGCTGACAAATAGCAGTACCGATGAATATACTGTAAAACGAACAACTGAGTTAAGTGCCTCGGTTGTAGTCATAGTCTGAATAGGAACAAAACGTGTCCATGTGTCGGACCGAAATAAGACTGCTGGATCTTTGAACCAAAACTGTTCGGTCATCTTATTCTAACGCTGAGTTTTTTCCCGTTGTTTTCTCTGTAGACGCATAAGCATTCTCTGCCGCCGAGCTTCGGGGGAGTTTGACATCATGACTCCAGACCCAGCGTTATTCTGACGACCTCCAAGCATTTCGTTAAACACATTTCCAAATAGACTCTGAACCTTAGCCTTAATGCCCTCAATATCACTCATAAGCTGCTGCTGTGACAGTTGACCTCCTTCTAGCTTCTGTTTGAGCATACGCTGAACGGTTCCCACCGCTTTCTGCATAACAGGGTTGTTCGGGTCACGAACCATCTTTAAAAGTTCAGTGGGATCATCGAGCGAAATGCCCAGCGATGGAATATCAATCTCTTCTAAAATGTTGCCAAAGACCTTTGCACTGCGAAGATTAGTAACATACTCAAACATCTCTTGCAAATAATCCTCTGCCTTTTCATCGTTCAAAACGCGGTCCACGTCATCACTTGCTTGGCCAGATGATGTCCATACAGACTTAACCGTGTTCAAAATAGTTCCGAGTTTTTCCTTGATATCTCCCTGAAAGAACGAGGCAAGCAAACAGGCTGGAAGATATTTCCAGAAACAATCATCAAACTCAAGCTGAGAAAGATTAACACCAAATAGAATACGGTCTGATTCAAAAAATGTGACATCTTTCTGAATCAGCTTTAGAACTCCAGAATACATGGCTTCGATTTCATGAATATTTACGGCTTCATTCACTTCATCAAACTCAACTGTCGGGTACAGAGTTCTGAGTTCATTTCGAAACTCTGTAAACGATTCCATTTACTGTTTGTCGTCAATATGTCTTAAAACTCTTCGTCTATGCTCATATCGTACGAACGCATCATATTGCGATATGAATCTTCAAGTTCGCTAATCAGTTTCTTTGCTTCCGACAGTGCGCATAGTATACGTCTACAATAATCAGGCATACCAAGCTGATTATAAGGTGCTGGTTCGAGAACAGCAGATACCAACTTGGTTATGCTTTCGTATGTGCGTTCCATAATGTCACTACTGCTCGTAGCATTAAATCCATTTTAGTTCCGGTTGCCTCCGCGACTAGCCATTAGCTGTTTATCGGAATCAGATAGGCAAACGCAACCCATATCGGTATTAAATGCTGAAGGGCAGCAGCTCTGCGAGACCTTAGGATCATTTAGGAACATCAGATTACCGTTCTGCGTCTCGCCAACAGGAGATGCCCCCTCAGGGGCCTTCTCGTTTGGGAGCCACCCAGATGCGCCGGGCTGGCTCTTGCTGTCGTAGGGGCCCATAGAGGTACCACCAGAGGGAGCGCCAATCTCCTGTTGCATAAATGTCTCACGAGAAGCAGGTGCACCGGTCGTCATCATATAACGGCAGGCAAACACCCCAAGGATGACAGCTACAAATAAAGCAATGACGAGCTCGGTCTTTCGCATTTGTAATGTTGTTATGATTTTTTAAATGGTATGATTAAATGTCAATAGATTGGGCAGCCGAGATGGAATCAAGTGAGGCCGACTTGAACGAACGTATTGGGGGTATTCTGGAAGACCTCCGTAATAACGAACAGGTTCTAAAGGCCATTTCGGATTACGCAGAGCAAATAAACCTGCCCCCAGATCTTGAACAGGTGCTAAAGGATAACGTGTTCAGCAAGGATGAACAGGCACGCATCCTTCGTGCTATGAAGGCTCAGGAAGGCATGGGTCGTCGCAGAAAGACTCGTAAGACTCGTCGGAAACACGGAAAACGGATTTCAACCCGTAAATAAATGAGAGACAATATAGCAGTATGGATTACTCTCAACTATCGCTAGTTGAACTAAAGCAGATGGCGAAGAGTCATACCCCTAAGATTAAACAGTATTACGTTAAGTCCAAATCTGAGCTTATCGCAATCCTGAGTATGCCTGAGTTTACTCGTAAAATGATTGTGGAGAAGATGACTATTACCGAAATACGCAAAGAGGCAAGAAGTAAGGGTCATAGCAACGTCTGGAAGATGCGCCGAGATGAACTGGTCGCTCTGCTAAATGCGAGCCCTGAAGAGAATGATGAGAATGATGATCATGCAGAGAAACATAATAACCCAGAGGAAAGTGAAAGCGAGGAGGTACGGGTATAAATAGGACACAACCTTTGCAAGAATAGGTCGCAGAATGTGCTGTTCAAAATAACTTTGAAACTCGACAGAGGTGAAAAGGGCAACCGGATCTGACAGAGGGTGCTTTTTCATTGTTTTTTGTCTTGGATTTGATATAAACGGTAAGATGAAAACCTCTCAGAGCACTCGTTTAGCACTTGTCCTAGGTGGTGTAGTTGTTCTGGCGTATCTGATTAGCTCTTATTCTTCCGCCAAGGGCGTTGTTGGCGAGGGTCTGGAGTCTCCCGCCACTGGCTCAACGGCCCCTCTATCTGATTCCGGTCCCGCTGGTGTATCTGGCCACAGTCTAGGCGGTAATGCTCAGCCATCTGAGTCTGTTCAGGGTCGCCACCCTGCTTCTGCCGCGACGTACACTGAGTCAACCCTGAGTGCCGGCGAGCTCTTACCTAAGGGCCAGATTGGTGCCTCTTGGGCCGCCGTTAACCCCTCCGGTGGCAGTGACATCAAGGGCCAGAACTTCCTAGATGCTGGCTACCACACGAACACTGCAATCGCCGGTGTCTCCCAGACCAACCGCAATGCCTCTTGGGACGTACGCTCGGAGTCGCCCAACCCTCAGGGAACCGTTGGTCCTTTCCTGAACACTACGATCGAGTCAAACCCCTTCAAGCGTGGTCTTGAGGCGTAAATAACCTAAATAGATAACAATGCTACCAGCCGCTATTCTTGGTACTGGACTTGTGATTGCATACGCTGTAGGAACTGGTCCTAACAATCTAACAAGCGTTCAGTCGAAAACAAACGGTAAGTCATATCAGGTTCAAAACTTACCCGACAAGCAAGAAGCTTGCGAGATGATGGCAAAGATTGATGCCAAACTATCCCGTTTAATTTCAAAGTATCGTGATGATCCAAATACACGTGCGGATCCTCGTGTTGCTATCATGATTGACCGTTTCAAGCCCGAGAATATGTGTGAGAACAATATCGATGCAGACACCACGTCATATTCAGAAAACAAGGGAGACCGTATTGTCGTATGTTTGCGCGACAAGAAGAAACCCTATCCTCTTGTAGATGAAAATACAGTTATGTTTGTTGTGCTACACGAGATGGCACATTTAATGACAACTTCAGTTGGACACACTCCAGAGTTTTGGGCAAACTTTCGACGTATCCTCAAGGACGCGATCAGTGCTGGAATATATCAGGAAGTAAACTATGCTCGCGAACCAGTCGATTACTGTGGGATGCGAATCACAGAATCTCCTCTTTAAGTAAGATGTTTCGAACGGAAGTTCAGGATGTTGTAAATAAACAACGTTCATTCGTGTCATTTTTCCCTGACGATACGATTGAGACGGTAAGACAACACATTGCCATTGCCGCCGACACACATCCTGATCGTTTATTTGTTTTAGTTGGAATCACGCGACCTGCAGACTACTACTCTCAGGATCCTCGCAACTGGGAGGCACTCTATAATCGCCTTTCCTACGGTGGAGTGTCTATACTGCGTCCTGCATTTTCTACATACCAAACCCAGTACCGCAACCCTCCAACGGCTTTGGAGTTCGTCGAATACGGTCGTGAAGAATGGATGGCAGTTCCAGATGCCCTGAAGCCGATTCACTCTCCGGCAGAACCTTTTACTGAATATTACGTATTCGGAACACAGGAAGGCATCTCATATGTCATGCCGTTCGAATACGACTCAATACTGACAAACAAGATTCCTGCGGCTGCCTATCCGATACCACAGCGCACATCGCTAGTATCTACCCTATATCCCAAGATAAGTGGGTTTTTATACAAGATATATGAAGATACAGCAGAAACTGTACAGAACGTATACTTCCCATTTCTTCGCTCGGTAACGCCTCCTCGATTAACAGATGAGAACATTCAACTGATTCAAAGAACAGCTCGTAAACTTGAACAGATTTTGGAACTTCCTGCTCCTGAACCAACCAACGTAACTATATTGCGCACTCGAGTTCACATTCCGTTTGTAGATACCGATTTTGGTTCAGCAATCCGAACTCGGTTCGAACAGATGTTTTTTGGTCTGACGGTTTCAAAGCAAATACCTTATATTGGATTTTTCACATCAAGTTCCGAAACTATGCGTCATAAGTTCTTTGTGGAAGATGAGAAATCAAAGACTCCTTTTTTGGACATGAAAATGTGGGACAGTTGGTTGACTAAATCTCGGCCAGCTCGTAATCGACCTACCTTGCTACTGTATCGTGGTAAGTCCGCTCAAAACTTCGACCGTATTGCGATTACCTCTACAGATATGATTATTTCAACATATCGCTCTGAAGGAAACAAAGATACGATTGATGAACTTCATTCCAGTATGAACGATTGGTTGCTGACGTTTGATTCTATCATTCCATTCTTAGACGCAAAAGATATCGTTCCACAACGCTGGGACCTGCAGGATATGAGCCTGCTCGTTAAATACAAAAAGAAACTTGACGAATACGATTTGAGAAGATTCAACTGTGTATCTTTTTTGTACGATATGTCTGACGCAAATACATCTACGTTCCGATTATTACGTACAGACCATTCGGTAGATGGATTGAGCAGTTTGGAAGTTAAAGTACTTCAGCTGTTGAAAGAGCGTCTCACACTCAATGTTATGGACGTTCAAACTGAACTGGATGTTCCTGTGGAAACCGCACGGAAACTACTGGCTGATATGGAAGTTCGTTCGAACGATGACCCTGCAATACTGGACAAATCATTCCGAGGATTCCCAACTATTCAGGTAGGAACTGATACACTACTTTTGTCTTCTATTAATCGTATCGAGCTCCCAATACATTATGCAAATATTCTGCGATATATCATTTCGGAACCTGACGCTACCCCACTTGATGCTGTGTGCCCTAGACGCATGGAACAGGTCCAAGTTGAAACTGCGATTGCTCCGGTTCGAGCTGTTGAAGTTGAGCAGGCACTAGTTGATGAATACGCAGACCTATTTGGTTATCTCGGGGAAGAGGAAGGAAAAGAAGTCGAAAGCATCCCAGAATCTACACCAGAACCTGAGTCTCAAAAAATACAAGCTCGTCAGTCTCGCACAACATTGTACAACTATTTCAATACGCGTCTGCAATCATTTGATTCGGAAACATTCGACCCATCAGATGCCCAGTATCCTAAAAAATGCGAACAGAAGCATCAACCTATCATCTTGAGTGAGAGTGATTTGACTCGCTTATCTGCAACTCCATATGACCCTCGTAAGTATCTTGAGGAGAATCGTATTCTGACTGTAGAGGATCCGAATGGTATAACTATTTGCCCAGAGTACTGGTGCATCAACGATGAAATACCCCTGCGAGAAATAGACCTGATAAACGAAGGAGGTTTCCAGCGGTGCCCAGTATGCAAGGGAAAGGTCAAGCAGAATAAAGATGATAACCCACGAGAGTTCACAGTCATATCGCGCGATAAAGCATTCGGATTCCCTGGATTAACGAAGCATAAATCTCCAAAGAATGATAGGTCGATGCCATGTTGCTATAAGACGCCTGAATCTAAGAAAGTAAAAGATATCGAAGAAAAGTACTATGTGCTTGGGGAAACAAAGTTAAACATTCCAGCTTTGCGTTCAGCTATCATTCCACGTGATATTCTGGATTCATTGTACATCAACGAAACGTACGAACTGTTCGGTGATAAAAATAAACGAATCCAAAAGGGACTATCTGGATTCTTTCGCGTAGGATTAGGCAGACCATCTGAAAATCTACCAACGCTGTTAGGTCTAAAGACCCGTATTCCTCCTCCAAGTGAGTCGGTTGATTCTGTACTAAAATGTTCATTTCTATCGACGTGGACGCGCAAATCAGATTCCAATCTGGCAGCCATTGAGAAAGAACTATCCGATAGGTCTTTGCCAAACGAACTAGCAACTCTTATTGCTGGTATTGACGAAGCATATGAGAAGAAGGAACTATCAATCATAAATGAACTTGAATACGCTTGTATCTTTTTGCAATGCGATATGTACCGAGTATTTATAGATAAAAAGACATTAGGTTGCGTTTTCTATTCCCCGATCGCAAAAACGCGAACACGGGGAATCATTGTTCTGCAGCTGGGCCAAGAGATAGGAGTTTTAAGTTTTGTATCCCGCGTTGCCAATACGCTTACAATGAAATCAAATGTATTTGCTGAACCCTTCAAAAAAGAAACAACAGATGAACTTGAGAAACTGAGAAATCAAGCTTGCTCTACGCCAGTACCGTCCCTGCAGGATGCTATTGGAGCTTATGAGGAGATTGCTCCAAAGATAGATGATGCAGATTACTCACTAATACTGGATCCCTTAGGAAGAGCACAGGCACTGTATGTTCCCGGACGCCTGATTTTACCTTTCAGACCATCACCGGTTCCAGTAGACCCTCCAACTCTCATTGCAGGATACTCGGATGTTAAACTCCCCGAATATTATGAAATGCGAGACTTCTTGGAAATAGCAGAAGGGTATTCTGCTGGATACAAATGGAAGGAGGACGTATCGGATAGCGATGGTCAGCGCACTGAAATTATCTTATCATCTGGATTGCGAGTTCCAACACAACCCGACGAAGATGAAGAGGTTCCGGAAGGCGAGGTCATACAAACTGTCAGGGATGTGGGTGAAGATTTTTTGGCATTTGGAAAGCCTGATGAAACTCTCAAGCAAACATACAGTGGAGTGTCGTATGCTTCAGAAGTCTTCGATTTCTTGATGTTTGAACTGTCTCGAGATTTAGTCGAAAAATATCCAGACCTGAGACGGGCTTTATCCCCAGCGCAGCCAAGTCGAGCTGAGGTAGAGCCGTTGTTGAAGAGGTGGTTCGATGCAACAACTAAGTTTGTTGATATTCGTACGGCAGATAACTTTGTATCAAAAGTACGACAGCCGTGTGGCCAGTTTACTACAAAAGACAGTTGCAAAGGAAATGTCTGTGGTTGGGATGGAAACGTATGCAAGGTAGAAGTGAAAAACTCACTGAAAAAAGACCCAATGTTCGGAAGACTTCTAACAACGATGGTTGATAATGCCAAACTACGAGGTGTAGTTCTTGACGGAAGAAGTACTCCGTTTTTTAGTACGATTTTGTACGTCGAACTCCCACATGAACTTATTCTGACAGATAATGAACTACATATTTAAGCAAGTAGATAGGGTAAGAAAAGTCACTACTATTCCACCGGTCAATACCCCTGCAAGCATTCCACGATAAAAAGATCCTAACTGACTCTCTAGTAGTTCAGATTGCGTAACATATTCATTATACTGAGTTTCCATATTAAACATTAAACAGAACATTCTCATGAATATTACACGAATAAGCTGATGCGACGGCGATTCCTGAGGTAATCACTAGCATGCCAGCGAAGCAGATGAACTCTGTCCAGCATACAGTTTGAATGTCCTTTACATCCTTCAACAGATTCTCATACTTTTGTTTTGTATCTGCAAGTTCCTGCTCAAGACTCTCTACCTTCTCACGCTCCTTAATCACGATATTGATTAGAGCATCATCTGTCTCTTTAAGGTCATCCTTCAAGGCTTCGACCTCGTCTTCGACATCGGGCTCAAACTCGGAATCCGTGGAACTCTCATCGTCTGAATCCAGAATCTCAATGAACTTGCGCTTAACACCAGTAACAGTCATCTTGGTAGGACCAGTTGTGATAGAACGAGTAATAACAGGCATGTTGGGATACTATAGATTGGTTTCATAACTTTAAATCCGTTTTATGGATTTGATTTTGAAGACTATAGAAATCCGCAAAACGGATTTAAGCCTCCAAAACCAATCTATAGTATCCCAACATGTCTGATATTGAGTCCAAGCCGAAGCGCGTCATGACGGAAGAGCAGAAGGCCAAGATGAAGGCTGGTCGCGAGGCTGCGAAGGCCAAGCGTGAGGCCGACAAGGCTGCCGGCATCGAGCCGCCGCCTAAGGCCAAGAAGGCCGCTTCTGATGCTGAAAGCACCGATGCCTCATCTACCACATCATCTAAGGCCAAGCGCACTCTCACGGAGGAGCAGAAGGAGAAGATGAAGGCTGGTCGCAAGGCTGCGAAGGCCAAGCGTGAGGCCGACAAGGCAGCTGGCATCGAGACTCCTAAGAAGGATCGCAAGTCTAAGAGCGCAAGTGCTCCCAAGAAGATGGAGCTTACCAAGCAGATTTGGGAGGCTGTTCTCGAGGAGGTGAAGAAGGATTTGAATCTCGAGTTCGCGAACTACGTCAAGACAAAGATTAACTAAAAAACATGAACCTAACTAAAACACAAAATACAAACACAAGAGCATTTTTAACTTACATTACTTTACCCATCATGTCGCACAGCATATCTACATCATCTGACTGCTGTTTATCATTTTTCCACTCCATCAGGTCCTCGATACAATCTTGTGCTACCTGGAACTCCGGACGGCCTTCCCAGATGTTGATTGCGCGCGTAATATCGTAAACATTGAATCCGAGTGAGTTCATGTACCAAATCAGAAACTGAGGATCTTGGGTGTAGCATGGCAGGTCGTGTACTGTCATATTTGTCGCGTACTGTTGTTTCATCAAAGAACCAATGTGCTCGGAGTCGTCGTCTTGGAAGTCGATGTTATCCGCCGAAGCCCAATGTGGGTTCTTGTCCATAACATCCTCAAACGTATCCTGCCAGTTCTCCAACCTATAAATGAACTTGCGAGTGTGGTTGATGACGAAGTAAGACATTGTGTGTGTAAGGTTCTCTAATTTGGGTGATATAAATCCATTTTTTGGATACCGATTTACATTCAAGTATAATGTTTTATTTATATATACATGAACTCGTGGGGTAAGCATATGATTGTCAATGCAGCAGCATGCTCGCCAAGTTCTATCCGATGTGCCATCAACATTACTAATTTTAGTAAGGTGCTTGTGAAGCGCATTGACATGGTTGCGTATGGGCTGCCTATAGTTGTGATGTTTGGAACAGGTAACAAAAAGGGATACACACTAGTACAACTGATTGAAACTTCAAACATAACAGCACACTTTGTAGAAGAGACTAACGATATGTATTTGGATGTATTCAGTTGCAAGGATTTTGACCCCCACGTAGTTACTGGGGTAGTTGCAGAGTTCTTCAATCCTTATGCAGTGCAAACCGATTGCTTCGAAAGACAGGCAGAGTTGCGCTAGACGTCCTTTGACTTTGGAAGTTGCTCAGGTTTACTTTTCTGATTAAAACCACAAGCGCTTAATACATCTGATAATAGTTCTTGCATTCCCTCAAATAGTTGTTTACTGAATTCATCTATGCTCATATGAGAACATGCGTATATTTGAAATCCTATTGAAACTGTTACGTAACCTAAAGTATATAATAATATAAGAAATATTCCATTGCTCAATAGTTTATAACAACAAATCATACATAACATGAAAAGAACAGGATATAAACAACGAATAATGAGTTTTCGCGGACTAGAATCTTCTTTTATTAACATAGGTTCTATTGCACCAAATACACCTAAAAATAAAAATAAACCCAAATCAAATACATTTAAATACTCTCTTTTACTGTAACTTAGTATAATAAAAATAGGGTACATTGCGAGAAGAGAAAACTCATAAGGATTACTAAATGCTTCTCTGCCACCAAGGTAGTTACATGTAATTATGATAAACATAACGATACTAAATGTAAAATTATTTATAGATATTGCACCCAAAAGATAACACTGCAACGTTTCCAGCATTTTTTTATGATATTCATTTGTTATCATGTTGTTATCAACACAATCATCATAAATCTTTGCAGCTGACGCTGCAAGTAATGCTAGAAAAACGTCCATTATTATCAATATATCTAATATATCCTACTATTTTACGTCATGCTGATTATGGTAGGCTCCAAGTGGCTCTTCCACACCTCGGAGAGAGGGTTCAGAGTACTCTTACGCTTCTGCTTGTAGAAGATGTTGACCTGATTGGTGTACTCGATGATACGGTCGTCATTGAAGAGCAACTTCTCTTTCGGCATGAAGTTTGCAATGTTCTTAATTTCAAACTGCTCTGGGTCCAGCTCGAGCTCAGCGAGAAGACGCTTGCGGAAGTCGGTTCTCGCGTAGATAGTCCACATCGAACATGTATTGCGGCCATTGAAGAACACAGTTCCAAGTGGACAGGCCGTGTTGAGACGGTCGTAGTGCGATAACTCCATGTATTCATACTCTCCGTCTGCCTTCAGTCGCATCCACTCAATCGGCTTGTGTCCATTACCCGGGACATCGCGGAAGTCGTAAGAATAGAACTGGAACGCTGGAGCCCAGTTGGACTTCCTGAGGTCTTCCAGGATACGGTCCGACTCAGGG
>Ga0114979_10002545_pt1 | contig 12276 bp, 11 predicted proteins | sample S_140625_EF_Meta_FD_87315 | JGI IMG/M metagenome (GOLD analysis project Ga0114979, IMG submission 87315) | Freshwater microbial communities from Lake Simoncouche, Canada to study carbon cycling - S_140625_EF_MetaG | ecosystem: Environmental > Aquatic > Freshwater > Lake | place: Lake... | reverse complement strand
TCTATGACGTCTACCGCAATTAGTTACTAGCTAAATTCAGCGAGATTCTTCTCTGCTTCAGCAAGCCACACTTTGCGTGCTTCTGCAGACTCGGCTGCTTCCTTAGCCTTCTTGTCGTTACCCGCAGCCTTAGCTTTGGTAGCAACTGATTCATAATTTGCGATCGCAGCCGATAGTTGAGCAACGACATCTGCCGCACGAGCCTTCGCTGCAGGATCGCTCTTGCGCCATAGCTCAGATTCAGCAGTCTTGAGTGCGCTCTCGACTGCATGCACACGGGCATCCATGGCAGCACGCTTGTCGCGAGGAGTAATACCGATCTTCTCCCATTCGCGCATCAATTCGCGGAACTCATTCTTAGCTACCTTGACATCAGTAAATGGCAGTAGTGCTTCAATCTTTGGAAGGAGGGCTTCACGCTTTTCGAGGTTGGCAGTCATAGAAACTTCACGCTTTTCCAGATCAGCATTCTTAGCTGCAAAGAATGCGTCTTGTGCGGTCTTAAAACGGCTCCAGAACTTTGCATCGTCCTTAGGCTTACCGCGACCGGCAGATTTCCACGAGTCCATAAGAACCTTAAAGCGACGTGCGGTGGCAACCCAATCTGTAGAGGTAGCTAACTTCTCAGCTTCTTCAACGATTGCAACCTTTGCAGCCGAGACAACTGAGGCTGTGGCTTCAAGTGAGGCAAAGTGAGTGCGGCGACGCTTATCAAATTTATTGCGTGAGGCTGAAAAACGCTTCCACAAATCAGCATCAGCTTTCTTATCAAGGCGAGGTGCGCTCTTCCACTCTTCAAGAAGTGTCTTCAGACGCTCGCCAGTGACCTTCCAATTTTCAGAAAGTGCAAGAGACTCAGACTCGGCGACGATCTTTTCCTTCTCGACAAGAACTTGCTCGCGACGAGCAGCCTTTGCGAGAGCTTCTGCTTCTTTCTTCGCTTCAAACTTCTCGCGATGACCCTCGATAAGGGGTTCGATCTGCTCAACAGATGCTGCAAGCGCATCAAGATCTCCGACGCCGTTGAGTTCGCGCACTTGTTGACGCAACTTCTTCACTGCCTCGTATGCATCATCTGGAACCATGGCTCCTGATGTGATCCGTGCGGCGGTTAAGGCAACTTCGGATGCTAGGGCTTCGAATTTACGAACAAAATATGCCAACGCTTCTTCAGCGCTCTTACCTGGATATGAACCCACTGCTTTTTCGCCAGCTGATGTGCGGACATATACCGTTCCATCTTCGGCAACTCGACCGAATTGTGAAGGATCTCCAATGAGTGCAGATGCTGCACTTACTTGTGGAATGACCTGGGATGGAAGTGGATTCTGTTCGCTCATGAGCTTTCCTTTCAGCGCGTCGGCAGTAATGCCTTCGTTAATGCAGTTAATGGTGGGAGGACAAAGGTACCCTGTCTTACTACCGCCTCAAAAATTGAGCGTGAGAAATATGAGCTCGGGGGTGAGAGATGCTAATTCGAGTCCATCCCGCCCCAATGTATGCGACCAACTGTTGGGTATTAGCCGCCGAAAAAGGTTCAGAATGCATCATCGTTGATCCAGGCATGCCGGATATCAGCGCAGAGATAGAAATGATCATTGAAGAAGAAGGACTCAAGCCGGTTGCTGTTCTGCTGACACATGGCCATCTCGACCACACCTTTTCTGTTATTCCTTTAGCCGATGGATATGGCATTCCTGCATATATCCATAGCGAAGATCGCAAAGCGTTGCTCCATCCAGAGTTGCTCCTTGGGAAAGAGTTTGCATCTTCGTTAAGTGGAATGTCATGGAGTGAACCGTCTCACGTGCTCGAGTTACGAAATAATCAAAAGTTTGAGGCCATCGGTTTGGATATCACAGCGATACATGCGCCTGGACACACCGCTGGATCTCTGATGTTCACTATCAATGATGAAGTTCTGATCAGCGGCGATGTTCTCTTCGCAGGCTCAATTGGACGCACAGATCAACCGACCGGGTCGCAAGAGGCAATGATGCGCACATTGACGACCAAAGTAATGCCACTGGGAGATCACTTGCGCGTATTACCGGGACATGGACCAGACACCACAATCGAATATGAGCGCAGAACCAATCCTTATCTGAAACAATTACGCTCATGAAGCGCGAACAAATACATGCTCCCAAAGGTGTGAGTGAATATGTTCCGCCGCGATCTGCAAGCTTTGAATGGATCCGCGACCAATTGATTGGTCCGGCAAAATCTGCTGGATATCAGCTCATGGAGTTGCCGGTATTTGAAGATACCAATCTCTTCTCGCGAGGAGTTGGCGAATCTACCGATGTAGTAAGTAAAGAGATGTACACCTTTGAAGATCGTGGTGGTAGATCCATCACCTTGCGACCTGAAGGAACAGCCGGCGTCATGCGAGCCGTGATTGAACATTCACTTGATCGCGGTCAGCTGCCGGTAAAAGTTTTCTACTCGGGTGCATACTTTCGCGCAGAACGTCCTCAGGCCGGTCGCTACCGACAGTTCTATCAAGTAGGAGTTGAATCAATTGGTCTCGATGACCCCGCCATTGATGCGGAGATCATCGCCCTTGCAGATACAGCTTTTAAGAATATTGGTTTAAAGAAGTATCGTCTCGAGATTACTTCCCTAGGAGATGCGGAATCTAGAGCTGCACATAAGGTCGATCTTGTTACTTTCCTTAAAACCCTTGATCTCGATGAAGCAACACAGGCGCGTGCGGTGATCAATCCTTTACGCCTCTTCGACGATAAGCGCGAAGAGATCCAAAACAAGATGTCCTCTGCACCTTTATTGATGGATTACCTCTCTGATGCTTCACGCGAGAATTTTGCTCAGGTCTGCAGCTACTTGGATGCGCTTGGAATCAATTACACACTTAATCCTCGTATGGTTCGTGGTCTTGATTATTACACTGGCACAACTTTCGAATTTATTCATGAAGATCTAGGTGCGCAATCCGGAATCGGTGGCGGCGGACGTTATGACGGATTAATGGAGACGTTAGGTGGCGCCGATCTTTCAGGAATTGGTTTTGGCTTGGGAGTGGATCGAATTCTTTTGGCAGCAGAGGCTGAGGGCGTTTTGGCGCCGAATCAATTTGCAAGTGATCTCTTCATCATTCCATTAGGCCATCCTGCAAAAGAGAGGGCTCTTTCTGTAGCCCAAGAACTCCGAAAGAGCGGATTTAAGGTCGAGATAGCCTTCGGTGATCGCGCCCTTAAGGGTGCAATGAAGGCTGCAGATAAATCAGGGAGTGCATTTGCGATAGTTCTGGGGGAGACCGAGTTATCTTCCGGTTCTGTCGAGCTCAAGCGAATGAAAGATGGCGAACTATCCTCGGTTAAGATTAGCGAACTAGGAAAAGCCCTTTCCGCGCACGCATAGCAATTCGATAGAAAGTAGTTGAAAGTAATGATTCGTACCCATGATGCCGGATCCCTTCGTGCCAGTCACGCGGGTCAGACAGTCACGCTTGCCGGTTGGGTAGCCCGTCGTCGCGATCATGGCGGTGTTGCATTTATCGATCTACGTGATGCGACAGGCTCTGTTCAGGTTGTTATCCGCGATGAAGTTTTGGCTGGATCACTCCGTGCCGAATGGTGTCTAGCGATTACAGGCGAAGTTGTTCCACGTCCGGCAGGAAATGAAAACTCAGGACTACCAACAGGTGCAATCGAAGTAATGGGCGATGCAATCACAGTGTTGAGCGAATCGGCTCCGCTTCCTTTCCCTGTCGACACCGGAGTTGAATCTGAAATTTCAGAGGAAGTAAGACTTCGTTATCGCTATCTTGATCTACGCCGAGAAGGACCAGCGTCAAATCTTCGACTTCGCTCCCGAGTAACTTCAGCTATCAGACGCGCAATGGATGATCTTGATTTTCTCGAGATCGAAACACCTTATCTGACTCGATCTACACCTGAAGGTGCGCGAGACTTTCTAGTACCAGTGCGTCTGCAGCCTGGTAGCTGGTATGCCTTGCCTCAGTCGCCGCAGCTCTTCAAACAATTGCTGATGGTTGCGGGTATGGAGCGTTACTACCAGATCGCACGTTGTTTCCGTGATGAGGATTTCCGTGCAGATCGTCAACCTGAATTTACTCAGCTCGATATTGAAATGTCATTTATCGATCAAGCAGACGTCATTGCTGTCGCAGAGAAGATTCTTGTAGATGTGTGGAAAGAAAGTGTGGATTACACAATCGCAACTCCGATTCCTCATATGACCTATAAAGATGCGATGAATCGATTCGGTTCAGATAAGCCAGATCTTCGTTTCGAGAATGAACTTGTTGAAGTGACTGAATTTTTTGCAAAGACTCCTTTCAGAGTTTTCCAGGCTGAGTATGTTGGAGCCGTTGTTATGCCCGGGGGAGCAGGCTCTCCTCGTCGCGAATTAGATGCGTGGCAGGACTGGGCTAAGGCGCGTGGAGCAAAGGGTCTTGCATACATTCTGCTCAATGAGGACGGCACTCTCGGAGGGCCAGTATCAAAAAATATTTCACCGGAAGAACAAGCTGGTATCGCTTCAGTTGTCGGTGCTAAAAATGGCGATGCAATCTTTTTCGCAGCAGGTGACCGCGCATCTTCTCAAGCACTTCTTGGCGCTGTTCGTCTTGAAATTGGCAAGAGATGTAATTTGATTGAAGAAGGCGCATGGAAATTCTTATGGGTCGTCGATGCTCCGATGTTCGAACCGACCGATAACGGTGGATGGACCGCTGTCCACCATCCATTTACCGGTCCTAAGCCAGAGTTCGCCAACAGTTTTGCAAAGGATCCGGCCAACGCTCTCGCCTATGCCTACGACATTGTTCTTAATGGAACTGAACTGGGCGGCGGATCGATCCGTATTCACGACAAGGAAATTCAGAAGGAAGTTTTCCGAGTGATCGGTTTAAGCGATGAAGAAGCTAACAGTAAGTTTGGCTTCTTGCTCGAAGCATTCAATTACGGCCCACCTCCTCATGGCGGTATCGCTCTTGGTTTGGATCGCGTCTGCGCCCTGTTAACTGGTAGCGATTCAATTCGTGAAGTGATTGCATTCCCAAAGACTGCAAGTGGCGGCGATCCACTTACGGGCGCACCAACTCCCATTACTGATGCTCAACGTAAAGAGAGCGGAATGGATTTCAAGCCAGAGACCCCTGCCTCATAGGCAATCGGGTAGGCTTACAACATAACCCGCTTACGCGTGTCATAGAGAAAGGTGAGAACCATGGGTCCAGGTGGAATTGCAACGATCATCTGTGCTGTAGCGCTCCTAGTAATAGCTATCTCACTGGCGTACATGGGTCTGCGTGTCAGCAAGTTGGTTGATGAGGTGAGCCTTTCTCTCAAGGTTTTGACCGAAGATACTGCGCCACTCATCCAGGAATCGACGCGCACGTTGGAGTTGATTAATAGTCCTCTTGAGTCTTTTGCAAAGATCACCAAGAATGTGGAAGAGGTCACGACTAAAGTTTCTGAGGCTGCAACAGATTTCATGGATAAGGGTGGCCCAGCAGTAAAGGTCGCCGGCGCGCTGATCACAGCAGCGCAGGCGAGTAAATCTCGCTCAAAAAAGAAGAAGAAGGCTGAGTGAGTGTAGTTCGTGGAATCGGCAGAGATCCGCGCACGTTGGCTGCGCTTTTTTGAATCGGGAAACTCTCAGGGGTTAACCCACACAGTAGTTCCGTCGGCATCTCTTATTGCAGATGATCCCAATCTTCTCCTGGTAAATGCAGGAATGGTTCCATTTAAACCCTTCTTTCTTGGCGAAGTCACGCCTCCATACAAGCGTGCTACATCAGTTCAAAAGTGTGTACGCACACTTGACATTGACGAGGTCGGAAAAACAACCAGGCATGCTTCGTTCTTCCAAATGTGCGGCAATTTTTCTTTCGGTGACTATTTTAAAGAGGGTGCAATTGCACTTGCATGGGAGTTGCTGACAAAGCCGGTCGCAGATGGCGGATATGGTTTTCCTGAAGAACGACTCTGGGTAACTGTCTATCTTGATGATGATGAAGCCGCCGACATCTGGCATAAGAAAATGGGCGTTCCTTTAGAGCGAATCCAACGCAGAGATATGGCCGATAACTTCTGGTCAATGGGTGTACCAGGGCCATGCGGACCTTGTTCTGAAATTTATTACGATCGTGGGCCTGCATATGGCATCGATGGTGGACCGATTGCAGATGAAAATAGATATCTTGAAGTATGGAACCTTGTTTTCATGCAAAATGAACGTGGAGCTGGCGGCGGCAAAGATGGATATCCGATTCTCGGCGAACTTCCTGCCAAAAGTATTGATACTGGGCTTGGTCTTGAACGTATGGCAGCTCTCTTGCAGGGTGTTGAAAATATCTACGAAATTGATACCACTATGCAGATTCTTTCTAAGGCGTCACAACTTTCTGGTGTGAACTATGGAAAGAATGAAAAATCTGATGTTTCCTTGCGCGTGATTGCAGACCATGCGCGCACCGCTGCAATGTTGATCGGTGATGGAGTTACCCCCGGCAATGAAGGCCGTGGATATGTACTGCGCCGAATGATGCGTAGAACTATTAGAAATATGCGACTACTTGGAACTAATGATCCAAGCATGGCAACTTTGACGGAGGCGGCTATCGGCGCGATGGGTCCTCAGTACCCTGAATTGATTACTGATTCGGCGCGTATTTTGTCAGTCAGTGCATCGGAGGAAGAGAGTTTCCTGCAAACTCTTAAGAGCGGCACAGCGATATTTGATCTGGCGGCTAGCGCTGTCAAGGCAACGAAGTCATCGCGTATGAGTGGTGATGATGTATTTAAGCTTCATGATACATATGGCTTCCCATTCGATCTCACACTTGAGATGGCTCGCGAGGTTGGCCTAGAAGTTGATGAAACTGGTTTCACGCGCCTGATGAAAGAGCAACGCGATCGAGCTAAGGCTGATGCGCGCGCAAAGAAGAGCGGTCATACAGATCTCAGTGAGTATAAAAAGATCGCTGATAAATCGGGAGCTACGGAATTCGTTGGATACACCCACGTAGAGACAGAATCGCGCGTGAATGCGATTGTCGTAGATGGCGTCGGAACTAAAAGCGCACAAGCTGGAGACGATGTTGAAATTATTTTGGATCGTACGCCGTTCTATGCAGAAGGCGGCGGTCAATTAGCTGATGGTGGAAGAATCACTCTCTCAGATGGCACAGTTGTAGAGATTGATGATGTGCAAACTCCGGTCCCAGGAGTTTCCATCCATCGAGGTCGCGTGCTTTCAGGAGCAATCGAAGTAGGGCAAACGAGTGTTGCAGCCATCGATCAAGAGCGTCGCAATGCAATTTCTCGCGCACACACCGCAACCCACATGGTCCATAAGGCATTTCGTGAAATTCTTGGCGAGACAGCAACTCAGGCTGGCTCAGAGAACTCGCCAGGACGATTTAGATTTGATTTCCCAGCAACGGGTGCGCTCTCCGATGGAGTTCTCGACGATGTTGAAGCTCGAGTCAATGCACTTCTTCTCGATGATCTAGCTGTTACAGCAGAGGTAATGTCGCAAGATGAAGCGAAGAAACTTGGCGCTATGGCACTCTTCGGAGAAAAGTACGGTGATCGAGTACGTGTTGTCAGCGTAGGAGATTGGGCCCGCGAACTTTGTGGCGGAACGCACGTACACAGATCAGGTCAACTTGGCGTCATTAAACTTTTATCAGAGTCGTCAATTGGTGCGGGAGTGCGACGCGTTGAGGCACTTGTCGGCGCAGACGCATATCAATTCTTAGCCCGGGAACATGTTCTACTCAATTCTCTTACTCAGATCATCAAAGGTGCACGGGTAGAAGAACTTCCAGCGCGAATTAATGATCTAGTCACCAAGATGCGTGATATCGAGAAAGAGTTATCGACTTTGCGCACCGCTTCAGCAATGGAAAGTGCTGCATCTTTGATCTCAGCAGCAAAAATTGTAGCTGGAACGACAGTGGTAGTTGGTTCTCTCGCGGATGGAATAGCAGCAGATAACTTGCGATTGATCGCACTTGATCTGCGAGCAAGGAATGCAAACACCGTGGTTGCGCTGACTAGTGTCGTAGACGAGAAGATTGTCTTGGTCGTTGCAGTAAGCGATGATGCACGTGCAAGCGGTGTGAAGGCTGGAGCTCTAGTAAAACTTGGTAGCGCCATACTCGGTGGTGGTGGTGGCGGAAAAGATGATTTTGCGCAAGGCGGCGGAAGTGATCGCACAAAGATCGCAGCAGCCCTTGATGCGATCGAACTAGCGATCGCAGGCAAATAATGTCTCGGCTGGGTCGTCGACTCGCCTTTGATTATGGAGATGTACGAATTGGTGTTGCAGTCTGCGATCCTGATGGAATCTTGGCTACACCTCTTGAATTTCTATCTACGAAAGATCCAGGTATGAAAGCTTCGATCCAATCTCTCTGCAGCGAATACGAGCCTACGAAGATTTATGTGGGACTCCCGCTCAATCTCTCGGGAGATCATTCAGAGTCGACAGCTAAAGCTCTTGCATTCTCTGATCTACTCAGAGAGCTGGTCTCATGCCCAGTTGAACTGATCGATGAACGTCTGACAACATCATCGGCATCTGCCTCACTCTCTGAAGCTGGTGTCAATGCTAAAGATCAGCGTAAGAAGATTGATTCTCAATCTGCCGTGATTATTTTGGAATCGGGATTGGCTAGAGATCGTGAATAGGCGACCGTTACTGCGCGTAATCGCCGCCCTCGTTGCAAGCGTTCTAGCAATCTATCTACTCTCGATCATAAAGTCAGGCCCGGGTGCTGCAGCTGACTTCGATTGTTCTAGTGATCCAGGGCAGCGCACTGCATCCATAGATGTTGCCTCAGGCGAAACTGGCCTAGAGATTGCCCGCGAGTTATTTGAAAAGGATGTCATCGCTTCATCTGAAGTATTTTTCAGACTCGCTGTGGCAGATCCAAAGGCGGCGCTCATTGCACCTGGGGTCCACCTGATTGATACACAAATTTGTGCGCAGAACGCGCTTGATCAGCTATTAGATAGCAAGCGAATAGCTGGACTTATCGCAGTATCTGAAGGCGCTTGGATAAGTGAGATTAAGAAACTCTTTAGCAAGGCTGGTTATCCGCAAGCCGAAGTCAAAGCCGCGTTTGCTAGCGCAGCAGTTCCAAAGCCATTCACAGAGTTAGAAGGCCTTCTCTTTCCCGCTCAATACAGCTTTGCACAAGGTACGAAAGCTGATGTCGCGCTCACGGAGATGATCGAACGTGGCCTTGCTGAAGTAGTAAAGGTCGGTTTCCTCTCCGATCAATCAAAGTACTCGCCACAGCAACTCTTAACTATTGCTTCGATCATTCAAGCAGAGGGTGGTAATGGAGATTTCACAAAGGTTTCACGTGTGATCTACAACCGACTGAAGATAGGTATGCCATTGCAGATGGATTCAACTGTCCATTTCGTTATGGAATCACGAGGAGATATTTTCTTAAGCACTAAGTCCACCCTTATTAATTCACCATATAACACCTACAGAAAATATGGCCTGCCTCCTGGTCCGATTGGAAACCCTGGGTCTAACGCTATGATGGCGGCATTGTCGCCAGCAGCGGGGGATTGGCTCTATTTCATTACCGTCGCACCACAAGACACGCGCTTTACTTCATCATTAGAGGAATTCAACACGTGGAAGGTACTCTACAAAAAGAATTTACGAGCAGGAAAGTTTGAGGATAATAAGTGATCAGAGGCGCAGTTATAGGTTCTCCTATCTCTCACTCGCTTTCACCTTCTCTGCATCGCGCGGCTTTCGAGCGCATTGGTGTCGCCGGTAGTTATCAAGCTATAGATGTCCCAAGTGGCACCTTGAAGCAGTTCTTTCTCGCACATGAATCTGATTTTGATTATTTTTCACTGACGATGCCGCTAAAGGAAGAGGCCCACCTTCTCAATGTGACGTGTGATGAACTCTCTCTGCGCATAGGTTCAATCAATACTCTCTACAAGAAAGAAGGGCGCTGGTTCGGAACATCTACCGATGGTTCGGGATTTTTAGCCGCCCTTGACGCACAGGGTTATTCCAAATTCTCACATGCTCTGATTCTTGGAGCCGGTGGAACATCACGAGCAGTTGCCGGTTCACTTGATGGAAACGTTGACACCCTTTCGGTGATGGGTCGCACATCAACTCGCAAAGATGCCCTGGAGCGCTGTGTTGAAAAATCAACTTTTAATTATCTTCCATGGGTTAACGATCCAGATATTAATTCCTACGACCTCATCATCAACACAACACCAGCCGGTGCCGCCGACTTATTGGCAGAGAACTTGCCCACTCAAGTTTCGGGTCTTCTCTTTGATGTTATCTATAAGCCTTGGCCAACAGTTCTTGCATCGGCGTGGAGCGATAGATCTGGGAAGGTCATTAATGGGAAAGAGCTCTTACTCTGGCAAGGCTTGGATCAACTTGCCTTAGTTCTTTCGCAAGAGATCGATCGTTCATCGCTATCGAGCCATCTCCGCTCTGTACTTGCCAAACTTTAACCACAGTCTCTATTCATTTAGGGAGTGCTGGCGCAGTCATTTGTATTATCCCTGAATGCAGATTGTGGTCCTACCAATACTCGCGTGGATCGCATTAATCGATCTAAGAAATCATCGCATTCCAAATCGAGCACTTTCAATACTTGGGATCACATCCCTTATAACTATTGATGTGAGAACTTTTACATTACGCGGGCACGTCTACATGACGGTTATCGTTCTCCTCGTCGCGATATTTCTCTCGATCTTCTGCGGACTCGGCATGGGCGATGTAAAGCTTCTAGGAGTATTGGCCATCTCTGTTCTGCCCTCAGAGGCTGATACATACATGATTTTTCTCTTTACAGTCGCGGTGACTGCGTCGGCTCATGCGCTCTTACTTTCTCGAGGTGACCTCCGTAAATCTCTGCAGATACCGCTCGCTCCGGCAATATTTTGTGGAACTATCGCCGCTTTAATCGCTAAATAGGTAAGCATCAGCGCTGCAGATCTGTCAGAATATGCACATGCGTTGGCTAACTGCAGGTGAATCACACGGTCAAGCGCTCTCAGCAATTATTGAGGGCGTTCCAGCCCATGTTGCAATTGACTCAACCTTTCTCGATTTTCATCTTGCACGTCGTCGACTCGGTTTTGGACGTGGTGCACGACAGAATTTTGAAGCAGATAAAATTTCGATTATTGGTGGCGTGCGTTTAGGTCAGAGCCAAGGTGGTCCTATCAGCATTCAAGTGGGCAACTCGGAGTGGCCAAAGTGGGAAAAGGTAATGAGCGCCGATCCCGTTGATGCAAGCGAAATTGAAGGGTTGGCGCGAAACGCACCACTTACTCGCCCTCGTCCAGGGCATGCAGATTTAGTGGGAATGCAAAAATATGACTTTGATGATGCACGCCCAATTCTTGAGCGAGCTAGTGCACGCGAGACAGCCTCTCGTGTGGCTCTAGGTGCGGTTGCTCGTGCATTTTTGGAACAGAGCGTTGGAATCACAATCCTGAGTCACGTCATTTCGATAGGAACAGTTCGCGTTCCAGATACTGCCACGTTGCCGGCCTATAGCGATATGGCGCGCATCGATAGCGATCCAGTGCGTTGTGCCGATGCAGAGACAAGCACGAAGATGATTGCCGAGATCGATAGCGCTCACTCAGATGGTGACACCCTCGGTGGAGTCTGCGAAATTTTGGCTTACAACCTTCCGCCTGGACTGGGTTCACATGTGCATTGGGATCGCCGACTAGATGCGCGGTTGGCAAGTGCGATGATGGGAATTCAAGCAATTAAGGGCGTAGAGATTGGTGATGGTTTCACAACTGCTACGCGCAGAGGATCCAAGGCACATGATGAGATTGAACATAATAAGGCAGGGGCAATCGTTCGTCGTAGTGATCGCGCTGGCGGCACAGAAGGCGGAATGTCGAACGGTGAAATATTGCGTGTGAGTATTGCAATGAAACCAATCTCCACCGTTCCTAAAGCTCTCGATACGATCGATGTAGCAACGGGTCAGGCTGCGAAGGCAATTAATCAGCGTTCAGATGTCTGCGCAGTTCCTGCAGCAGGTGTTGTCGGAGAAGCGATGGCGGCCTTGGTTCTTGCTGAAGCAGTACTTGAAAAATTTGGTGGAGATAGCGTTGCGGAGACAAAGCGAAACTTTGAGTCGTATATGGCTCATCTTCGTTTTAAGTGACATGCCGCAGATAATTCTGATTGGCCCGCCAGGAGCAGGAAAGTCATCTGTTGGAAAAGCTCTTGGTCAACGTC
>Ga0114979_10002544_pt1 | contig 12276 bp, 9 predicted proteins | sample S_140625_EF_Meta_FD_87315 | JGI IMG/M metagenome (GOLD analysis project Ga0114979, IMG submission 87315) | Freshwater microbial communities from Lake Simoncouche, Canada to study carbon cycling - S_140625_EF_MetaG | ecosystem: Environmental > Aquatic > Freshwater > Lake | place: Lake... | reverse complement strand
CGGCATCGCAGCAGCCAGGTCGAAGATTGGCTCCATACCGGCAGCCTGGGGGCCCTGGCCTTCGGCCAATTCATGCCCGCCGCCGTGCTCACGGGCGTCCGCATGCTGTTGAAACAGGGGATCACGGTCGAACCCGAACACATTGAGAAAGGCAAGGATCTGGCCTTGAAAACCCTGGAGCAGGTCGATGGCCTGCGGTCCAAGCTGCAGGGGCGGCTGGAGGAGGAGTTGGCCAAGGCGGAGTTGCGTTGGGGGACCACCGAGCAGCCCAGCGATCAGTTTTTGCAGCTGCGCCAGGCGGCCCAGAAAATCGCCGACCAACTCAGCCAGGTGGAGGAGATGGAGGCCAGGCTGGAGAGGTTGCTGGAGGGCAAGGAGAAGAAACAAATCAATCCTCAAGCTGAATAAGCAACCTTCATGGCGTCAACTCTTTACGGATACCCCTGCCTCTGGAAAGACCCACACGATCAAAGTTTTTACGGAGAATTACCACAGGCCATTGGCCCTGATTTAAAACGAATAGGATGCAAGAGTGCGACTGAAGCCCTCTTCAAGACCAATCAGAGGCTTCCAACCCAAGTCGCCAATCTTGGCGATGCTGGGCAGGGCGCGAAGAACAGGACTTGGCATGTAATCAGGCTTGGCATGCTCAGGGTCAACGAATTCAACCTTGGGCTTGGTTTTTGAAAGCCCACTGATTAGGTGAGCCAGATCAAGAATAGAGATTTCAGCATCAGGATTAGCTAAATTATAGGATTCACCTGGAAAACCATCGACCAACAAGCGCAAGAAGCCCGTCGTAGCATCTGTCAAATAGCAAAAGCACCGCATTGCAGTCCCTGCGCTAGCAAGGCGAATCGTGTCTCCCTGCAAAGCATCCCTGACGAAGTCAGCAAAGACTCGCCCATCATCCAACGCCATTTGGGGACCATAGGTATGAAAAATGCGCACGCAGGTAGTGTTCAGGGAATACTGATGGGCGTAGGCCTTGCAGATCGTTTCGCCGATACGCTTGCTTTCGGCATAGCAACTACGCACGGCCATAGGGTCTAAGTAACCATAGTCAAGTTCGCCTATGTCGGTTTTACTATTCACACCATAGATTTCGGCTGTACTGAAAAAAAGTAACTTTTTCGCCTGCCAGCCCAGGGCCTGCTCACAAAGACGAACCGTGCCTACACTATTTGGCAGAATGGTTCCAACCGGGTCCTTATTATATACATTGGGGCTGGCTTGGCTGGCCGCATGCACTACAATCGAATGCGGCATAAGCAGACTATAATCATAATCCTCCGCAGAACCAAAAACAAGATTCAAGCTCGGGTGATTCAGCCAGGGATTAAGCCTTGATGTCAAGGCCGGCCTATGGCGTAAAAGGCAGGTTACGCGTAGATTCAAATCCAGGCAATCGTTGGCCCGCAACAACGTTCTCACCAAATAGGATCCGAGCAAGCCAGCGCCACCGGTGACAAACACAGATTGGGATCGGAAAAATTCCCACGGGGAAAATGTCGACACAATTTGATCGAGATCAGCCAAAATGATTGGGTGTTCGGATGGCATCGGGAGGGAAACTTAATGAGGTAGTAGTCCAAGACCTATTGAAGTCTATCCCAGTAGAACTGGATAGATTTTATTTGCTGCCATGGTGGGGCGACATCACGGCACCCTAAAAGCAGTCCATTCGCGAGACAGCGTGCTCATCTAAGCCAAAAATGACTAGTTGCCCCCTCCTGACACCGGTTTACCGCTAGGATTATTTGCCCTGTTAAGGATTTCGGTTCCTACGAAGCCCACGCCCATACCAAGCCCATGCTGGTGCCAGAATTTTATGAGTTTCAGGATGCGTATTAGTCTTCAATGAACCAATTTGAAGTACCCGACGGCTTCAATGATCTGGGGATTCTTATTCCTACATGGGATAGGCCAGAAGAGGTTCGTCTACGGCTAGATGAGATCGCTGGTCAGTTCGGTAAAGGTCAGCGGGTACATGTACAAGTGAATCCAGGCCAATATGGCCTGGATGATCTTTGCTTGAGTCAAATGACGCCAGAGATCACCGGAGCTGAAAACGATGCCAATGTTGGCTTTATTGCAAATATCATGTACGGAATCACCCATCTATCTGAAGAATGGGTTTGGATATTAGGCGATGATGATTCATTGAGCCCAGAGTGTGCTGTGGCAATATCCAAGGCGATTCCACTGGCTTCGGAATCAACAATTGCGATTGTATTTAATCAATGGTCCCGAAAGCTAATTCCACATTATCGCTGCACGGATGGCGTCGAGCTGCTGGAGAATTCGCTCTTTGGCGATCTTTTATTTATATCTGCGACCGTTTGGCGGCGCTCTTATTTCATAAAAAAAATTGATCTTTTCATTGATTTAAGTTGTTCACGTTCATCCCAAGTCGCCTTGCTGCTGGAGGGGCTTGGCAATGGGAAAAGCGAAGTGCTCAGATTTAGGTCCCCCTTGATTGATTATCGTCAAGTCCATCGATGGAGCCGTGTCTCCTTCGTTCAACGTATTCCAAAGATTTTGATGCTTGATGTGTCAAAGCCTTGCAAGGCCAGTTTGGCCTACTCTTTGTATCCCCAATGGTTGTGGGCTACTCAATCTGGTTATCATGAGGTCTGTGAGGGGAGCGTCAAGTGGTCAGTCTGGTTTTTATCATCCATAACAGCATTGATTCAAATTCATTGCCATAATCCCTGGATCTTGGCGAGGCAGTTAAGAGAAACAACTCAATTGCACGCTTTCCGAGAGAGAAATAAATTAAGAACCCATATGGCCCAATCGAAGCTGTTAATCAGGAATGCTCTGGCGGGATTCCGAAGAGGTGAATGATTCGTTCATTAAAGATTAACTTATTAATTTTTTAAGCTGCGTATTTACTGTTTAGTCGCACATGATAAATTTAAGCTAAATGGCAAGCGCTGATTCGGCATTAGGCTTGCCTTCTGAGTAGACTTGTTGCCGCCAAAGACCCGCATAAATACCTTTTTTATCTAATAGATCTTGGTGGCTGCCCTTCTCCACAATCTGCCCCTTGTCCAGCACGCAAATCAGATCCGCCTTCAGGATTGTGCTGAGCCGGTGGGCAATCACCAGCACGGTGTGCTGGCGTTCGAATTGGTCGATGGCCTGCTGCACCAGCCTTTCGCTTTGGGTGTCGAGGGCGCTGGTGGCTTCATCCAAAATCAGCAGTTCTGGATCGCGCAGGATGGCGCGGGCCAGGGAAAGCCGCTGGCGCTGGCCGCCACTGAGGCGATAGCCCCGTTCGCCGATCAAGGTGTCGAAGCCATCAGGTAGATCGGATATGAAGCCAGCGGCCTGGGCCTTTTCCGCCGCCTCCACGATCTGGGCCCTGCTGGCGTTGGGGCTGCCGTGGCTGATGTTCTCGGCAATCGTGGCGTTGAACAGGAAGGTGTCCTGGCTCACTACGCCAAGGTGCTGCTGCCAGCTGATCAGATCCAAATCCGTAAGTGGCGCGCCATCGATCAGAATCTGGCCTTCGGTAGCGTCGTAGAGGCCGACAAGGAGATCGGCAATCGAGCTTTTGCCGGCACCGCTACTCCCCACCAGGGCCACGGTGCTACCCCTGGGTATGTCCAGGTTGAGGTTGCGGAGGGCTGGCTGGAGTTCCGGGCTGTACTGGAGCGTGAGATTACGCAGGCTGATGCCTTGCTGAAGCGCTTTGAACGTAAGACCACCGCGGCGACGAAACTGCTTATCGGCGGGTTCGAGCAGTTTGTTGAGCAGATCCAGGGGAGCGGCATTGGTGTTGAGGCTGCCCAGGGATGCTGCTACCGAGCCGAAGGTGTTGTTGAGGCGTTGCAGGGCCACCACGAAGGTCACCAGGCTGGGCAGCACACCGGAATTGCGGGAACCGAAGAGCAGCAGGCTGAGGCCGGCGATTCCGGCGATCATCAGGATGGGCAGGAAGGTGTTGATGGGACCAGTGATGGAGTTCAGTCGGGTGGCGGCACGTTGGTTGACCTCGATGTCGCCAGTACGGCCGTACACCCCTTGATCTGCCACATCCAATTCTCCGCTGGTATGGAGCAACCGCAGGCCCTGGATGTTTTCGGTGATGCGGCTGGAGAGATCCCTGCCGAGTTCTGTTGTGACGAACCCGCGCTCCCGGATGCGGGGCAGCAATTGCTGCTGCACCAGGCTTAGCAATCCGCCCATCACCAGGGCCGCCACCAGCAGCCAGGGCGAGAGACTGAGCAGCACCACCAAATAGGTGAGCATCATCAGTATTGTGAGCGTGATGGTGCTGACAATGTTGATTTCGTTCATCACGGCACCGGGGCCGGCACCAGCCACATAGAGCAGGTCGCCCACCCGGTATCGACTGGCGCAGGCGAAGCTGAAGCCCAGGATGTGGGAGTGAATCATCGCCATCAGGCGCGATGAAGTGCGGGCGCTGTAGTAGCCCATGGCCAGCGAGCCCAGGTACATCGCCACGCTCTGCAGCAGCTTGAGCAGCACCGCCAGCCCCAGAATCAATATAAAGAGCTCGTTGCGCGGCATGGCATTCAGACCAGCCGTGAGCTGGGGCAGCGATCCCAGCAACCCCTTGCTGCTCCAGTCGATCGCCTGGCCCGCCGGTTTGGAGAGCAGGTCCACGGCCAGGAACACCACCCCGAGGGTGGCGCCTTCGGCGGCAGCCTGGAGCAGGTTGCAGAGCATGCTGAGGCTCAGCACCTTCCATTCCCTGCGGGCAGTCTGGCGGATCAGCCGCGAGGCGGGCCGTGGATCGCGGAGCGGCGCCAGGCCATGGCGAACAAGACGGCGAAAAAGGTGGATCGGGTTGGCCAAGCAGTACGAAGGAGAGGTTGGGAGTTCAATCACCCTGGGCTGTTATACAACGGGTTCCTGGCACCCTTGACCCGCCGCTGCCGGCCCAAAGGCCGCACCGAGTCGGCCCTTGGGCGGAACTTTGGTTGCTTGCCCAAGTGGAGTGCATCCTTGACCCCTTCTGCAAGGCCCTAGGCCCTAGGGCGCACGCTCAGCTGGAACAGGCGCCGGCAGCCTTCGCTGGCAACTGCCCTTAAATGCAAGGGGCTTGATCCGGACGCCTACCTCAGCCCCGACCCGCGTGACCTCGCTTCCCGATCTCAAGGCCCAGATCCTCAGCCTCACCCGCGATTACGCACGGCAGGCCCATGCGTCCCATCGCCCCGCCGCAGACCCAGCCCGGACCCCCTGGCCTGAGGGCAGCCCGATCCCCTACGCCGGCCGGGTCTTCACAGAAGACGAGGTGGAAGCCGCCGTATCGAGCACCCTCGATTTCTGGCTCACCCTGGGCGCCGAAGGCGAGGCCTTCCAAAACGAACTGGCCGCCTTCCTGGGCGTGCGGGCCTGCCTGGCGGTGAATTCGGGCTCTTCGGCCAACCTGCTCGCCCTCTCCGCCCTCACCTCGCCCCTGCTGCCCTCCGAGCGGCGGCTGCGGCCCGGTGATGAGGTGATCACGTGCGCGGCTGGTTTTCCCACCACCGTCACGCCGATCCTGCAGAACGGCTGCATCCCCGTCTTCCTCGACAACGACCCCGTTACCGGCAACCTGCGCGTCGACCAGCTCGAGCAGGCCTATGTGCCCGGCCGCACCAAGGCGGTGATGGCCGCCCATGCCCTTGGCAACCCCTTCGATCTGGCGGCGGTGCTGGCCTTCTGCCGCCGCCATCAGCTCTGGCTGATTGAGGACAACTGCGATGCCCTCGGCTGTTCCTACACGATGCCGCGCCCCTTGGCCGAAAGCCTCGGCTTCAAGGACAACAGCCCAGGCCTCGGCGCCGGCGCCGACCACGTGATCCGCTGGACCGGCACCTGGGGTGACCTCAGCACCCAGAGCTTCTACCCGCCCCATCACCTCACCATGGGCGAGGGTGGCGCGGTGAACATCGTCAACAGCGCCCTGCTCCGGCGGATCGTCGAGAGCTACCGCGACTGGGGCCGCGACTGCTGGTGCCCCAGCGGCAAAGACGACACCTGCGGCAAGCGCTATGACTGGCAGCTGGGCGAACTGCCGAAGGGCTACGACCACAAGTACATCTATTCCCACTTCGGCTACAACCTCAAACCGCTCGATCCCCAGGCCGCCATCGGCCGCGTGCAGCTGCGGCGCCTGCCCGAGTTCATCGAGGCCCGCAAGCGCAACTGGCTGCGGCTGCGCCGGGGCCTCGAATCCCTCAGCCACCTGCTGGAGTTCTGCCTGCCCACCCACGCCACCGGCTTTGATCCAGCCACTGGTGCCTTCGAGTGGGATGACAGCGGTTGCAGCACCGACTGCAGCTGGTTCGGGTTCCTGTTACTGGTGAAACCGGAAGCTCCCTTCACCAGCTCCGATCTAGGTCGGCATCTGGCCAGCGTCGGCGTGGGCACTCGCATGCTGTTTGGCGGCAACCTGTTGAAGCAGCCGGCCTTTGTGCAGTTGCGTAGCGAGCGGCCCGAGGCGCTACGGCTGGTGCAGCCGGAGATGCTGGGGGCGGATCTGGTGATGGAGCGAGCCCTTTTCTTGGGTACCTTTCCGGGGCTCACCGAGGCGATGATTGATCAGGAGATCGCCCTGGTTCAGCAGTTCGTGGCCGACTTCGCAGCGCTGCCGTTGTGAGTTTGGCCAACGCATTGGTCTTCGGAGCGAGCGGGGCCTTGGGCTCCGCCATTTCCTCAGAACTCGAGAGCCAGGGATTCCAGGTGGCCACCGCCGGTTCCACTTCGATCACTCCCGCTTCCGACGCACCGGTTCACATCCAGCTGGCTTACGACATTCCTCCGCAGCCCGAGCTCTTCACCAGCCTGCCGGAGCTTCAGGCGGTGGTGTGGGCGCAAGGCCTAAATGCCAGCGATGCCATCACCAACTTCGACCCCGCCACGTTCCAGAGGCTTTGGCAGTCGAATGTGCTGTTTATCGCCGCCAGCCTTGCCGCGCTTCTTACCGCCGGCAAGTTGGTGCAAGGCTCAAAGCTCTGCGTGATCAGCTCCATCTGGCAGCTGGAAAGCCGGCTTGCCAAACTCTCCTACACCGTTTCGAAGGCTGCCCTGCATGGGCTGATTAAGTCCTGTGCCATCGATCTCGGCAGCAAAGGCATCCTGATCAATGCGATTCTGCCTGGAGCTGTGGAAACACCCATGACACGCAGCCACCTCTCCAGCGAACAAATCGACGCGATCATCAGCCAGACCGCCCTGGGCCGTCTGGCCGATCCCCAGGACATTGCTGCAGCCACCTCCTTCTTGGTGGGCCCGGCCAATCGCTTCATCACCGGTCAATTCCTCACGGTGGATGGCGGCTTCATCGGCTTCAAGCACACCTGAATTCCTGGCCATGGGCACCCAATCCGTTCTCTCCCTGCCACCCATCGAGATCCAGAGCTCTCTGTCTAACTACACCGTGGCCTTCAACGGCCTCACCAACCTTGCCGAGTGGCAGCCGCATGCGGATGCCCTGATCGTGGATTCCTTCTTTCTAGACCGCCTCAATCTCCCCACGAACATACCGGTGATTCACGTCACTGCCACAGAAGAAGCCAAGTCCCTGCAGGCCACGTTGGACCTGTTTATTGCCCTCAAGCAAGCCGGGCTCGGCAGGGGATCCCGGTTGCTCGCCGTGGGTGGTGGTGTGATTCAGGACATCGCCACCTTCGTGGCCTCGCTCTACATGCGTGGCATCTCCTGGAGCTATGCGCCCACCACCTTCCTGGGCATGGCGGATTCCTGCCTGGGTGGCAAAAGCTCGATCAATGTGGGGGAATTCAAGAATCTGATTGGTAATTTCCATCCCCCCAAACACATCGAAATCCTGCCGGTTTTTTCCCGCAGCCTGCCGGCGGTGGAGATCGCCGGCGGTGCTGCTGAGGCCGCCAAGATCGCCTTCTGCCGAGGGCCCGAGGCCTTCAACACCTACCTAGAGCTTGCGGCACCCATCCTCGCCAATTCCTGGACGGAGGCTGACCTTGGCCAATTGCTTCACTCCACCTTGCGGGTCAAGCAATGGTTCATCGAACGGGATGAATTCGACCAGGCCGAACGCCGACTGCTCAACTTTGGACACACCTGGGGCCATGCCCTTGAATCAGCGACCGATTTCGCCATCCCCCACGGCTTGGCCGTGGCCGTCGGCATGCTGGCGGCGATTCGCTTCGGCGGGGATCCCCCTTCTTCTGCTGCCCTTGAAGAGCACTGCCTCTTGCTGTTGCGACCCGTTTTGCAGCCGCAGCAAATCTCTTGTTTCAATCCTGAACGGTTTGCACGGGCCTTCGCAGGCGACAAGAAACATTCCGCTGGCCATTACAATCTGATCATCCCAGCTCCGCCACTCTCCGATGGCCTTGGGGTGCAAGAGATCCGCGTCACAGCCGATCGGCAACAGTTTGATCGCATCCTTTCAGCCATGCAGGATGCCCTCGCCACCGTATGAACTGATCTAGCGATGAAGTATTCCGATGCCATCTTCAACTGGCTAAAAGCCAGTGGCTTCACTCACTGCTACTTCGTGGCGGGCGGAAATATCATGCACTTGCTCAATTCAGCTAGGTTGAGCATGGTTTGCATTCCAACCGTGCACGAAGTTGCTGCGGTGATTGCGGCGGAATACCATAACGCCACCCTCAACAATGGTGCCGCTGCCGAAGGGGTTGGCAAGGCGCTGGCCATGGTCACTGCAGGGCCGGGACTCACCAATGCGGTCACTGGCCTTGCCGGTGCCTTCCTGGAAAGTCGCGAGTTGTTGCTGCTAGGAGGGCAGGTGAAGGTTGAGGATCTTTCCCCACAGGGCTTGCGACAGCTCGGTATTCAGGAGGTGGATGGGGTGGCCGTGGCCGCTCCCCTGTGCAAACGCAGTCTTTGCCTCAGGGAACCCCTCGATCGCGAAGCTTTTCTCGCAGAGGTGTCCGCCACCTGGGACGGTCGGCCGGGCCCGGTGTTCCTGGAACTGCCCCTTGAAGTTCAGGCCATCGCGGTACCCGAAGCCTGGACGGAGCCTGCAGCCCCTGCCCGCCCATCTCCACCCATGCCCAGTGCTTCACCCGCTGTGGTGCAGCAGGTAGCAGAGCGTATAGCCAGGGCTGAACGACCCTTGTTGCTGCTCGGGGGTGGCCTTTCCCTGCCCTGTGCAACGGGCAACGAAGAGGCTCTCTCGGCGCTCAGCCTGCCCGTGATGACCACTTGGAACGGGGCCGATCGTTATGGCTGTGATCACAGCAACTATTTTGGTCGCCCCAATACCTGGGGGCAGCGCTATAGCAACCTTCTACTCCAGCAGGCTGATCTTGTTGTGGCTGTTGGCACACGACTGGGCCTCCAGCAGACCGGCTTCAATTGGCAAGCATTTTTACCTGTTGGCAAACTCATTCAGATCGACATCGATGCTGCGGAATTGGAAAAGCCCAATCCGTTGAAGGATCTGGCCATTCTGGCTGATGCCAATCAATTCCTCTCCGATTTGCTCAAGCATTCTCTGGGCCTCCATCCTGCATGGCTCACTTTCTGCGCCAAGGCGAAAGCTGATCTGCCTCTTTCAGAGTCTTGCAATACAACGCCTGCAGGTTTCCTTAACCCCTTTGACATGGTTGCGGAGCTTTCCAAGCTCTGTGGAGACCGTGACCAGATCATTCCATGCAGTAGCGGTGGAGCGTTCACGGTGATGATGCAAGGCTTTGACCTCCGCCAGGGCCAAACCATGATTACCGATAAGGGTTTGGCCAGTATGGGTTATGGCTTGTCTGGTGCGATTGGAGCGGCTATTGCTGCTCCTGAAAGCCGCACTGTATTGGTGGAGGGAGATGGTGGCTTCACCCAGAATCTACAGGAGCTTGCCACCGTTGCCGTGCAACAGCTAAACCTTAAAATTTTCCTGTTTTGCAATGAAGGCTACGCATCAATCCGCATGACCCAAAAAAATTATTTTGGTGGCTCTTATATTGGTTGTGATGTTTCTTCTGGTCTTGGATTTCCTGATTGGCGGCTTCTCTGCGATGCCTATGGAATTTTATCAATGAGCCTTGCCCAGGGCTGGAGCCATGATCAAGAGTTTCTGCAACTTTGGCATTCGAAGACTCCAGCCGTTTTTCTTGTTCCGATCCATCCTGAACAAACTTACTTTCCAAAAATTTCGAGTCGGATCAGCGCCAATGGCGGCATGGAGTCCAATCCGCTTCATCTGATGACACCTGATCTGCCTCCGGACCTTGGACAGGACCTGCTGCGCTATCTCCCTTCGGCGTGACACAGAGGTTCGTTAATGGTATATTGATGCGATACACTACCTCTTCATCTACATGAATATTCACGAGCGCAAGATGCTTGAGATCCTCAAGCGTGGCAAAGAAGAGTTTGGAGTTGTAGCCACCAAAGCTGAATTTGAAGCCGAGGGTACACGTACCGATGAGCTTCTTCGTTTGCTTGAGATGGCCCATAAAGCCGATATCGGTATGGCTCTAAAGGTGGGGGGATGTGAAGCGATCCGAGACATGTTGGAGGCTCGTCAATTTGGCGTAAACTATATTATTGCCCCAATGGTAGAAACTCCCTACGCTCTTAGCAAATACATTGCCGCCAAAGATAAGGTATTTACCCCAGAGGAGCGAGACGACGTTAAGTTTCTGTTCAACGTTGAAACAATCGCCGCCTATCGCTGCATCGACGAGCTTGTTTCGCTCGCAGCCGCAGAGAATGGATGCGATGGCATTGTCTTTGGCCGTGTGGACTTCAGTGGGTCCCTGGGCATCGGTCGCGAAGGAATTGAGAGTGCGCGTGTCACCGAAGTTGGAGAAGACATAGCCGCAAAATGTCGTGATTCAGGCCTTGAATTCATTGTTGGTGGTGCGGTATCGATCGATGCACTCCCGAATCTCAAGCGCTTCCATGGGATTTACCTCAATCGCTTTGAAACCCGCAAGGTGATTTTCCATTCGTCTGCACTTGATTCTCTCAAGCTGGAAGAAGCCCTGCGCCAAGCCGTTCATTTTGAATTGCTCTGGCTACTCAACAAGCGTGAATACTACGGGCTGATGTATCAGGAGGATCAAAAGCGCATCGAGATGCTTGAAAGCCGCTGGAAGGTGCTTGAAGGCGGTTGAAGAATGGAAACTTCCGCCTCGGCCTTCCAGCCTTCCTACCTTGGCCATGGAATGCTGGTGGTGACTGGCGCCACGGGCTGGTTCGGCCGAACGGCCCTGCACGAACTACAACAATTGCTGGGCCCGGAGTCCTTCTCGCGCCGCGTCCGCCCCTTCGCGAGCCGCTCCCACACCATCGCCTCCACCGGTTTTGCCGATGGAGTGCAGCGAGCAGTTCCCGTCGCCCCCTTGACTGGGCTGCCCGAGCTCGCTGCACGCGAACCGATCGAGACCTTGCTGCATACGGCCTTCGTCACCCGGGAGTATGTCGAGCGGGTAGGTGTGGAGGGGTACATCAGCGTCAATCGAAGCATCACCGAACTCATCAGTCGTTCGCTGGAGGCTTGCCCTGCTACCCGTGCCGTTGTGATCTCCTCTGGTGCGGCGGCAGCACTGGATGCTGTTACCTCTCTTGATGAGCACTTGCACTCCGATCCCTACGGTGTTCTCAAGTCTGAGGAAGAGCGTCGTCTCAGCGAGATTGCCGACACCTTGGTGCTCCGTGCCTATGCAGTTTCTGGACGCTTTATGCGTGATCCCGAGCAGTTAGCCCTCGGGGATTTCTTGCTCCGTGCTCTGGGCGGGCAGCCGATCGTGATCAATGCGCCGATGCCGGTGATTCGTGGTTACGGCCATGCTGGCGACATGGTCAGCCTTGCCTTTCGTTGGCTCGGGAGTGAGCACCAGCCCCCTGCCCATCCCATCGCTGCGGTGAGCCATGAGGTGGAACTCCTGGAGCTGGCCAGGCTGATTTCTTCTCTCTACGACTTACCACCACTATCAAGTGCTATCGATACTAGTCTTCCCCCGAATCGCTACAGCGCCGATCCAAATGCCTACATAAACATGCTCCATTCGCTAGGCAGCGTGCCCCGGAGCATGGAGGAACAGATTTTCGATACTACCTACGGATTGAAGGGCTTAGTGGGTTTCCGAAATGCCCCATAACCAAAAAGCCAAATCTTTGCTCCTTCTCTGCACATTTTAACCATTGCCATTGCCATTGCGAACCACAATCGGCCCGAAATAGGGACTACTGAGAAAGCCAAATCGACTGCAGCGCAACTTGTCTCAGCGATCGAGAGGCCTTAAACTGGCGACGAACAGGGCAATTGTCGGTTGCTGTAACTGCTGATTGCTGCGTATGTAT
>Ga0114979_10002542_pt1 | contig 12285 bp, 9 predicted proteins | sample S_140625_EF_Meta_FD_87315 | JGI IMG/M metagenome (GOLD analysis project Ga0114979, IMG submission 87315) | Freshwater microbial communities from Lake Simoncouche, Canada to study carbon cycling - S_140625_EF_MetaG | ecosystem: Environmental > Aquatic > Freshwater > Lake | place: Lake... | reverse complement strand
TGGTGAATCTCGACAACGTGAAGGAGTTTATTCCGCTCGATAAAGGCGATGACGTGCACGGCATCATCAACGCCGATGTGGCCATGAAAGGGAATTACAGCGTAGTGGAAAGCGGTAACTACGAGCGCTTTGATGCGAAGGGCATGATTGACATTCAGAATGTATTGTTCAAGAGCGATTCCCTACCCTACGACCTGCAAGTGAATAAGGCAGTGTTCAATTTCACACCACAGTTCATTGACCTAGCCGGCTTCGACGCACGTATTGGCAAGAGCGATTTGCAAGCTGCCGGAAAAATCGAACGCTATCTCGCGTATGCACTTCACGACTCGTTGCTTGTAGGCTCATTCAGCGTGAGCTCGTCGCTCATGGACTTGAATGAATTCATGACTTCAGATGAAACAGCAACAACCACAGAAACAACGCCATCGGCCACCGACACATCGGCCACGAGCCCCATTGAATTACCGGGCAACATTGACTTTACCCTTAATGCCAACTTCGCGAAAATGGTGTACGACGTGAATGAAATCACTAACGTGCAGGGCGGAATTATTTTGCGTGATAAGATTGCGACGCTGAATAATTTGCGCATGAACGTGATCGACGGTACTGTGGCCATGACCGGAAATTACAACGCGCAAAACCTCACTGCACCCAAGATGGATTTCCTGTTCGACATTCAGAACATGGACATCAACAAGGCAGCAACACAATTCGTAACCATCCAAAAACTTGCACCCATAGCCAAAGCATGCAACGGAAAATTCAGCACGCAATTGAACATGCAGTGCTCGCTTAGCCAGGACATGATGCCGATAAACCCAACGGTGAATGGTGGTGGAAAGCTTGCAACGAAAAGTGTGGTCGTGAAAGATTTTGCGCCGCTGGTGAAACTGGCCGACAAAATCAACTTCGACAAACTGAAGCAGCCGCAAAGCGTCGGCGATGTAAACGTGTCGTTCAAGATTGTGAACGGTACCATCACCGTTGATCCGTTTACCGTGAAGCTCATCGACGGTATGCCGATGAAAGTATCGGGCTACACCACACTCGACCAAGCCATCAACTACAACGTGGAGATGGATGTACCCATGACGATGTTCCCCGCAGGCGCCATGCAGCAGGCCAACACCTGGATTGGTGAGCTCAACAAGAAGTTGGGATCCAACATCAGTGTAGGCTCGAAGATCAATGTGATTGCTGTGATCACGGGCACCGTAACCGATCCGAAAGTGAATGTTACGAGCAAGGCCTTGGGCGAAGATGCTGTTGCATCACTAAAAGAACAAGCCATTGCGGAAGTGAAAGAGCAGTTGAACAACTTGAAAAATGAAGCGCTCGAGAAAGCCATTGCCGAGAAGGAACGACTTGTAAAAGAAGCGAAAGCACAACGCGAGAAATTATTGGCCGATGCAGCGGTGCAGCGCGACAAGGCCAAGAAGCAAGGCGAAGAACTTGCCAAGAAAGGCAAAGAAGCCGCCTACAAAGCAGCAGATGATTTGGTAGCTAAGGCGCGCAATCCGCTCGAGAAAGCCGCAGCGAAAATCGCAGCCGACAAGGCCAAGAAGGAAGCGGATGAAGCACACAAGAAAGCCCTAGAAAAAGCCAACAAAGAAGCAGACGACGCTTACAAAGCTGCGGAGAAGAAATCAGAGAATCTCGTAAAGGACGCCGAAGCGAAGGGTGATAAGATGATACAGGAGGCGGATAAGGCGACGGTGATTAAATAAGGACAAAGTACTAAGTACGGGAAGGGCGAGGCTTTTTGTGAGTGGTGGGGGTGCCGAGGTTGGTGGGAGGTGTTGGGCGAAGAACCCATCCCCTAGCCCCTTCCCTAAGGGAAGGGGAATGCCCTTCTCGCAAATGTTCGGAGTTTCAAAATCGAATGTCAGCGGGTCCTAATTTTCACAAAGGAAACCTATCACGAGAAGGTCCTCCCCTCTCCTCTGGAGAGGGGTTGGGGGCACCCTCGGCTTCGCTCGGTGAGCGAACCATGCGCGAGTGATGAGCACCTCGACTTCGCTCGGTGGGCGCTGGCGTCGGCCGAGCGAAGCCGAGGCCATGCTATCAGCAGAATTAACGGTGCCCGAGCGAAGTCGAGGGCGTGTATTAACTACGAATTACAAACTACTAAGTACGGGCAAGGCAGCGCTTTTAAATGTTTAGAGGGGGGCCGTTTTTAATAACCAATGACGAATGGTAAAGGCAAGTGAACTTTTACCGGTACTCACGTTTTTGAATGAATATCTTTCGAGCAACACAAAGCCCATACCGTACTTCGTCCTTTGTACTTAGTAATTATCAAAGGTCTCGTATACACCGCACAGCAGCACCAAAGCGCCCGTCGAAAATGTTACCGTTGCGACTGTTGCTATCATAACGCAGCCGACTATACCAACCGTCATTGCTACCGGCCGATTGTCCCGACCAATAATACGCCTCTACGTTCTTTTGAGCAAACGTCCCGAATTGTGAGCGATATCCGCCGGGCAAAGCAGAGAAGCCGCTCATATTAGTTGCATTCGTGTTGGGGGCATACCACAGTCCGCTACCATCCTCCACTGTGCCTTCTGTTTTCAATTTACCACCGGCAACCGAATTCCCACCCAATGCACTGTCAAGCAACTCCCACTCGCCATTGTCGGGCACATGCCAACCCACCGGGCATAATTCGCGTGGGTCCGTAACAGCGTAAAAATTATAAATGCGACCATAAGGACACGCGTTTTCAACGATATTTTGATAATAACAACTAAACGGTTGTAAAATGGAGCTCGCCCACCCGTTATCATCCTCGACAATAAAAATTTGATCTCCGTTTTGGAAATGCCCTACGTTGAGATTCTCCGCCATCCACTCCCTGCCGTTCACAGTAATCGTCTTGTACACATTACCGTCATAGTCGGTCACGCTTCCATACGTCACCTCCTCATTGTGCACGCTCTCGAGTCCGCACGTATGCGGCAAACCATCAGGCGGAATCGGATTGGCCACGCTCAAACCGGGGATTACGAGAGGGGAACCATTGCCAATAATCAACGTGTCACCTTCAGTGCTCACATTGAGATTGACATGGTTAGCGAACAACGCATACGGAACACTTAAAAACTGCTGCGTTCCCAAGTCAACATAATTACCGCTCAACAACAATTCGACTTGCAGGAACTTGCCGCCTTCGCCCCAAGCCACTGATTCCAGTGAGGTGGTGTTTCCCAACTGCGTATTGAAAAGGCCATTGGCATTCGTGTTGACCGTTTGCTCTTCCGTCCAGATGACTTCGCCGTCAAGCGTTAGGTCGTGAATTTTAAATCGCAACGTTGCTGTTGTGCTCGCAAGCGGTTGTCCTGAGGCGTCGCGAGCAACGGCCTGATACGATAGGCGCTGCGGGGCCTGAGCGTGCAGGAGTGAGCTGAGGGCGATGGCGAGAAGGGTGAGAATGTGGCGCATGTTGAAGGGATAGGGGATAAGGGATGAGCTGACAGTTAGCGATGAATTATCTAGTCTCTGACGCAACGGACAGACATGCCCGAGCGCTTGTTGAAGTTGGCAGTTTGAATGATGGATCCGGGGTCGCTGTATAAGGAACGGCCATAACCAATGGCAGCATCCACTTGGGTGGACGTCCAGTAATACCCATTGGTAACCGCACTGCTTGATACACCCATGGCGGTTATGAATCCACCAGGCAGTGCTGAAAATCCGCTCGCGTTCGTCGCTCCTGTATTCGGTGCGTTCCAAAAGCCGGTTCCGGCTTGCGAGGTGCCTGTGCTCTTCAAAGGCCCACCGGCGAAATTGACCCAATTGATTCCGCCCATAGCGCCGGGATCATAGATATTAATCAGCGTGCTCCATTCGGAATCCGTCGGTACATGCCAACCCGTGGGGCAAAGTTGACGTGAATCGGTGCAAGCGTAGAACTTATACAGTTTCCCGTAAGGACATTCACGCGTTGCATCACCGTTGTAATAAGCCCAGGCGCCCAGGTTGGTTCCTGACCATTGTGTTGCGTTCAAATCCGTCACAATCGGATCACCGTTGCGGTAGGTGCTCGTATTTAGATTCTCTGCCATCCATTCGCGTGTGCCAAGCACGATGGTCTTGTAGATATTTCCTTCCTGGTCAATTACGCTGTTGTAGGTGAGACTCGCATTGACTACGTTGTTCACTCCGCAAGTATGTGCCGTTGTTCCGGATGAAGTTCCTGCGCTGCCACCTCCTCCATCGCCCCCATTTCCGCCGCCCGAAGGATTCGCTGCACTGATACCGGGAACGATAACGTAACCGCCGTTTCCGATGTAGAGCGTGTCACCTGAGGCGCTCACACTGTAGTTAATTCCTTCGGTGTGCAAGGCATACGGCACGCTCACCATTTGCTGCGTGCCGATATCTGCAAAGCCATTTCCGGTATTGAGCTCCACCTGCATGAATTTGTCGCCAACCGACCAATCGATGGCATTCAACGGAGAAACGCTTCCGATTTGGGCGGTAAATAATCCTTGTGCATTCGTTGTAATCGTTTGAACTTCCTGCCAAACATTCGTTCCGGAGGCCGTTCCATCGTGAACGGTAAAACGAGCGGTGACGGTGGCATTGACAAGCGGCTGACCATTGGCGCCGCGCGCCGCTGCTTGATAAGGCATGAGCGCCGGAGCTTGTGCCGCAAGCATTGCGCTCATAAGTAAAGCTAAGGTGGTGAGAGTGAAATTCATAACGTGAAAATAATGACAAATGACAAATGACTCGAAGTACGAATTACAAAGTACTAAGTACGGGAAAGGCAACGCTTTTCGTTGATTGCAGGGGCCCCTCGGCTTCGCTCGGGGACCGGGCCATGCGCAAGTGACGAGCACCTCGGCTTCGCTCGGTGGCGCGCGTGTCGGCGGTAGTCGATCGAAGCGGTATTCGAGCGAAGCCGAGACTCAACCAAGGCAGGGTATTTTTGCAACTCCATGTATTGAAATTATGAGAAAATTCTACGCACTAACCCTAACTCTCTTGTTCATCGCTTCGTTCATGAACGCGCAAGACACCCTCTGCAACGCCGCTTTCACTATCGATAACAGCGAGCCCATGCACGTGCAACTCGATGCCGGGTGGGTCGACTCAACCGCAACCTATACCTGGACGACAGAGGGTGGAATCATTGCTGAAGGAACATCGAGCAACGTCCTGCTATACCCAGGTATTCGAGAAATTTGTTTGCATGTTGAAACGCCCACTTGCCAAGCCGACAGCTGCATCTGGACGGATGTGCTATGCAACAACAACACAATTAAGTTCAAACTAACCTCTTATGGCGATTCCACCGGAATTTTCGACACGATCACTATTCAGGCGTTTAATGGTTTGACGGAGGTTTTTGCTTACACAGGATTCACGCTGACAACAAACCAACATGTTGAATGGCTAGAGTGCTTGGATGAAACCATAGACTGTGTTAGCCTAGTCATCTCGCCCCAAACGCTGTGGCAGATGTATGCCGATAGCATCAATCTAGAAGCAGAGTACATCAGTGGAGGCGAAGGTCCTATTCTCTTGCAAATCTTACCTGAGGCGAATTCTTCACCCAATTTTGGAGAGCTTATAGGTATCGACTGTATCTGGTACAGCGTCGAAAATCAAGAGAACGAACCCTTACTCATGTGGCCGAATCCCGTAACGAATGTGTTGAATTTTGCCACAGCAACTGATGCTATTCGTCTGCTGGATTTCTCCGGAAAAACTATTGAAGAGCATACTGGAAAAACCAAACAATTATCGGTTGATCGCTTGCCCTCGGGCCTTTACGTGGTTCAAGCCCTTTATGGGAGTGTTTGGAAAACAGCGCGAGTTATTAAGTAAGGGTGAAGGGTGAAGGCTAGACGACCCTTTCAATCATCAAGGCGCTCAAAAACAATAACTTAACCCCATTACATCTCCCCTCTTACCACTTCCGCCTCACCGTTCCACCATTTTTCTCTTGCTCAATTGAATTTCCTTCGTATTTTCGCGCTCCTAAAATTTTTATTTAAATAATTCAAAATCAATGAACCGTTACGAGACTGTTTTCATTTTGACTCCCGTGCTGTCTGAAGAGCAGGCAGCGGAAACAGTAGATAAGTTCAAGAAGTTTTTGAAGGGCAAGGGCGCCACTATCAAGCACGAAGAAAATTGGGGCTTGAGAAAGTTGGCTTACCCTATCCAGAAGAAATCGACTGGCTTCTACTATTTGATGGAGTTCGAAGCACCCGGTGAGGCTATCACCCCATTCGAGACTGAATTCCGCCGCGATGAGCGCGTATTGCGCTTCCTCACGACTGCCATGGACAAGTTCCACACGCAGTACGCAGAGAGCCGTCGAAACAAGGCTAAGGAAAAGAAAGAAACCAAAGCCGAAGCTTAATCTTCATTAATCCTCAAAAACAGAAAAAAATGGCTGACGAAATTCGTTATCTGAATCCGATCGATATCGAGACCAAACAGGAAAAATACTGCCGCTTCAAGAAGCACGGTATTAAGTATATCGATTACAAAGACGCAGACTTCTTGTTGAAGCTGTGCAATGAACAAGGTAAGCTTCTGCCTCGCCGCCTTACAGGTACTTCTTTGAAGTATCAGCGTAAAGTAGCACAGGCAGTTAAAAAGGCCCGTCACCTGGCCCTTATGCCTTACGTAGCAGACATGTTGAAATAATTACACGGAGGGAATAATCATGGAAGTAATTCTGAAATCAAACATCGAAAAACTGGGTGCTAAAGACGAAGTAGTCGTTGTAAAGCCCGGTTATGCTCGCAATTACCTCATCCCACGTGGATACGCCATTGCAGCTACAGACAGCGCTAGAAAAATGCTGGCTGAAAACTTGAAGCAACGTGCACACAAAGAGACCAAGATTTTGGCTGAAGCGCAAGCTATCGCTGATAAACTCGGCGCTCTGGAAGTGAAAATCGGCACCAAGGCCTCTGAAACCGGAAAAATCTTCGGTTCAGTAAACACCATTCAATTGTCGGAAGCCCTCGCGAAAGCCGGCTTCAACATCGACCGCAAGAGCATCAGCTTGTCTGACGACAACATCAAGATGCTCGGCGCTTACGAAGCCAAAGTGAAACTCCACAAAGAAGTTTCAGCTGTGGTGAAGTTTGAAGTGGTTGCCGAATAAAAAACAACATCAACACGATCTATGAAAAAGGGCTGTCCGAAAGGGCGGCCTTTTTTTTTTACCCTCATGCGGAGATTAATCAGGATATTCTCCGCACATTCTGCGGAGATTGATTTTAAAATGCGGAGATTAAGCGTCATTTACCTACTTCCTTCGCCAAACCGCACCCAGCGGCCATCTTCCCACATCACCGCCGACTCGCTCACATCCAGCACCAAAGCCGATGGCCCCAGTTGCTTTTTCAACCATTCCCGCTTTTTGCGAGTGTAAGTATTACCCAAAATAACCGTGGCGCTTTGCAGCTGTGCGAGATGCTCCTCGCGCAAATACAAGCGATTAGCATCGCGGGTGAACCAGAATACCGGCGTTTTGCTCGTATCCGAAAAACAGCGGCCGAGACTATCGACACGAGCTATCTCCACACCTCCAGAAGAACACCATCCGGCTGCGCACTGAATACCCTCGCTTTCCAACCGATCAGAAGGACCGAACACTAGTGACTGTTGCACATGTGTTGCATGAATGAACGGCTGCACTGTGCGCCGAAAAGCAGCTTCTGCCCCTGCCCTTTCATCCTCCCAATACGTGCATGCCAAGCCTCCACGCACATGGGTGAACATTTCCTGATTGCGCATAGAAAAGAAACAAAGTGCCGTTTTTTGGGCACGTCGATGCTCAGCATACGTCGCGTGAACCACCCATACCACCATCAGGGAAAATACCCCGATCCATGAACGTCGCATCCCAAAGAGCACCGCAACACAAAGCGCAATCACTAAAAAGACACAACACGTAAACTCCAAAGACGTCCAGTAAATACCGTCAATCAACGCATAAGGCCATGTAGCCGACCACGTCATCATGTCATTCATCAAGCGCGTGAGCAAGCCTAGTAATCCTCCTACGAATTCCGCAGCAGGCGTCCACCACAGCAGGGCAAAAAATGCAAGCGCGGTATATAACACAATCGTTGATAGAGGAACAACCACGAGGTTCGTGATGATAAACCAAGTCGGAAATTGATGAAATAAATACAGCGTCACCGGCAGTGTGGCCACTTGAGCTGCCACCGAAATAACTACCAACTCCCACGCCTTCTTCATGATGATATGTTCGGGCGCCCACAACTTTCGCAAGGGTGGTTGTAAGATCACAATACCCAAGACAGCCAAATACGACAGTACAAATCCCATTGAATAAATGACCATCGGATCCACCAACAACAGAATGATCACCGACGCGCTCATCGTGTTGAAGATGTTGCCCGTTCGTCCATACGTTTCCCCCACAATAAAACAGCTAAACATCAGCGCGGCTCTCAAAACAGAAGGGGAAAAACCCGTCAGTGCGGCATACAACCAAAGCAGCGTAACGGGAATCGACCACCGCAACCATTTGGCGCGCCGCTTCCCGAATACCGCTGAAAACAAAGGCTTCAATAAGAGATAAATCAGCGCCACATGCAATCCCGAAACAGCCAAGACATGCACAGCGCCCGCAGCAGCATAAGCCTGCATGAGTTCGGCATCCAACTCCGTTGTCTTGCCCAGCACTAACGCTGCCAACACGTGGCGTTCACGCTCTGCTATCGGCGCCATCTCCAATGCATCAATCAAGCGTTCGCGAAATCGCACTACACTTCCCAGCAAGGTTGCTGCCTGTGTGCAACTATCGATCATCCATTCGTCTTCACTTGCGCGGATGCTGACGAAAATCCCTTGTCGCTCGCTGTATCGTGCATAATCAAACTCACTGGGGTTCTTGACCGCAGCAAGGGGTTGAACCATTGCCTGAACCCATACCAAATCATCAACATGAAGGGCGCGTTGATGCGTGCTATCGGAGAGAAAAAGCGAAACGCGTCCACGCACAGCCCTTAGACTTGAGTCCGCTTGAATCGCCGCGGCTTGCGCCGTAACACGCCAACCCGAAGTAGTCGCCTTTGGCTCATCTTCTAATCGAACGACCATGGTGCATGTCGTTCCCTGCTCGTGTATCACATGCGATGCATCATGCACAGGCCTTCTCACCTCCACCAACAACACACCCGCACCGGCACTCAGCAGCGCATAAAAAATGCCCTCCAGGAATAAATAATGAACGCGCGACCAATGTCGATTTATCCCGCGCTGCATGAAAAACCACGCGCACAATACCACGATTAATCCCACCACGCATTCCCAAAAAAAGGGTACATCAGCGGCCAATACACCACCAATCATAGGAACGACCATGCGGAGCAAAGGCGCACGCTTCCAGGTTTCCAGCACTTGTTTCATCCAAACAAGTTCAGCTTGACCAATGATTTTTACAACTGATTGTTATGCCATAGACCGAGGCATAACCGACTCACGGATTGAATTCATCGGCGGGCAAGTCCGTAAACTTCCGTCGCTTCAGCAAGAAGAAATCCTTCAAGACACTGCGATTGTACACGCCCGTCAGATTTTGAACAACGATGGATAGTTCTTCTTTGCGGCGTTTGCGCTGAAGGGCTTTCATGTTGCCGTAAAAACTCATATGCGCCTTGAACACGGCTGAAAAATGACTCCACTTTCCCTCCGTAATAAATCGAAACGCAGCCACACCATCGAGCAGCATACGCCGTATGAGCTTCACTCGAAGATTACTGGTGTGATAGTTCTTGACCAGCATGTAGAGGTTGTTGCGGAAATTCAAATACGTCTTGAATGGACTCTGTCGATCGAGTGTTCCACCGCCATAATGATAAACGATAGCGCTTCGACACGCACCCACTTTATAACCGCGATTCTTTAACCTCCAACACAAATCAATCTCCTCCATGTGCGCGAAGAAATCCTCATCCAATCCGGCGACTTCAATCCAAGCATCACGACGAATAAACATCGCTGCTCCCGAAGCCCAAAAAATCTCTTCGTTCTTCGCGTATTGACCTTCATCCTTTTCAAACTCGAAGAACATGCGCCCGGCACAAAACGCATAGCCGTCCTTATCAATATAGCCACCCGCTGCGCCGGCATATTCAAACCATTCCTTGCGATGAAAGTCGAGGATTTTGGGTTGACAAGCCACCATGCGTGGAACGCTTTCCATATAACTCAATACAGGCTCTATCCACTGAGGAGTTACCTCCACATCGGAATTAAGCAGCACGTAATAGTCATTGGGAACTTGTCGCAGTCCGTGATTGTAGCCTCCGGCAAAGCCGTAATTCTTATCGAGTTCGACCACTTTAACGGATGGAAACTCTTGCTTCAACAGTTCAAGCGATTTGTCGGAGGATGCATTGTCTATCACGACCACATCAGCAACCGCTTCGCTGTGCGCAACGACTCCCGGAAGAAATTGCCGAAGAAATTTCTCACCGTTCCAATTCAATATGACGACTGCAACGCGTTTCATTAAGCTTAGTGAGGACTGAACCAGAGATTTTCGATCTCGTCGCGACTATTCGTGTCTGTGCGCTGATTCGCGTTGTTTCTTGAAGCATCACTCATATTTAGTGCGGCAGGTCGCGAACGCACCATATCCAACCAATTGAAATTCTTGGCTTCACCGGGCACATCGCTATGGAGCAATTCCAAATCTCCCATAAGTGTGGTATCGTAAAACAGGAAGCGGCGGTTATGCAGGTTGTTATCCGTTTCGTAGTAATGCCAAATTTCAAATGGCCAGTAATCCACTTCGTTGTGCCGCACGATGCGCGTATTGGGTTTTCCGTATTGCAGATAAACTCGTCCGCGATCGGATTGCCATCCGCGTTTGATGCGCGTCTCGAAATTATCCTTCACGATGAGGATATTCTTGTAATACTCCCGATAAGCGGCCTCCGGATTATCGGGATTACGCTTCCACCAGAACGTATAGAGGAAGCCTTGCATGGTGATCAAATCGGCCTTTGGCATTTGACGATCGATAATGTCCCGATCGACATCCTTGGCAATAGGCAAGTGGTACATGATGACCTCACGCAACGAATCGGCATCGGTAAAACTCGAGGCAAAGGAGAGTGACACTTGCCCGGGTGAAACAGCCTGTGTATCCGGAATTGTCAGTTCAGCAATCTTATTGCGTGAAAACTCACGTTCGCAAACAGTAACAACTTCGTTCTCGCGGTTACGCACTTCGATGCGCAGGAGATATTGTCCGGCAGGCACATCGGAGATATCGAGTGTTTGCAGCATGGGCACCACGCTGGCCGCCTTCTCCTTTTTCATACGCTTACAAAACTCGACGCTGTTGTCTTTCAGGTTCACAATACAAATGCTGCTTACAAAAGGATTACCGGCGCCAAACACACTGTCGGTGCGGTAGATTTCCGCATAGAAGATTAAACTGTTCAGCGACGTTCCATAATAATTGCTCACATAAGGAATCAGGTCGTACCCCGATTTTGAAAAGGCATTATCCTCAGCAGAGGCGCGGTATGCGCTCACCAATTCAATATCAGACATGAAAATTCCGCTTGCAGGAACAGTGATTTCGATTTCCTGTATGAGCCGTTCAACCTTACCGTCGGCCGCATTCAAATCGCGCACCTCCAACTCAAGACTGTATTTTCCCGGTGGAACGGTAAAGCGTTCGATGGATAAAAAGTCAGCTCGGTCGTTGCCCTTGATTTGTGGACCATCGACCAGCACCTTACGAGCATCCATGATTTTTCCGCCACCCGATAGCACGAGCATCAATTCGGCGTTGGCTTGCACATAGCCGGAGTCGAGTGATCGATGCTGAAAGGTTGAAGCATCGAAGGATGTTACAAACTCCGCATAAGGTCCGATTCCAGGCGCATGAAATACGCGGTAGTCGAATGTGACACGCATTGCCAAAACCGGGCTAACAGCCACCATTAACAGCGTCAAAACCGCGAAACGTTTCAATGAAGTGAACATGTGGTAAAGTTAATTCGCAAATGGCTTTGGTACATGATAAAGTGCCAAATGAATCAAAACGTCGGATGCTTACTTTCGTGGCATACCGAATTACCATGTCACGCTTCCCGTTTCAATTGACCACCGCTGCCGACTATGATGCGGCCTACCGTTTCAGCGAAGCATCTCCCGAAGCCTTTTGGGAAGATGTTGCCTCACACTATCAATGGCGGAAGCCTTGGGACACTGCGCTTGAGTGGAATTTCCAAGAGCCGAATGTGCAATGGTTTT
>Ga0114979_10002540_pt1 | contig 12290 bp, 10 predicted proteins | sample S_140625_EF_Meta_FD_87315 | JGI IMG/M metagenome (GOLD analysis project Ga0114979, IMG submission 87315) | Freshwater microbial communities from Lake Simoncouche, Canada to study carbon cycling - S_140625_EF_MetaG | ecosystem: Environmental > Aquatic > Freshwater > Lake | place: Lake... | reverse complement strand
ACGCATCAACGCAGGTTGCCGCGAACATGGTCTTACATACAACCGTTTCATCCAGGGCCTAAAGGCTTCAGGTGTTGAGGTTGATCGTCGTGTTCTATCAGAGCTAGCGACAAATGATCCTGCAACATTCAAGACACTTGTTGATGTAGCTCGCAAGAGCCTTGCAGCACTCTAAGTTCCAACAATGATTGAGAGCCTTAACTCGCCACATGTTGCGCGGGTTAAGGCTCTTATTGGTTCTAGGGGCGTAAAGGAAAGAAAAACCGCCGGCCAATTTGTTGCAGAAGGTTTGCAATGTGCCCGCGAAGCACTTATTTCAACAAGTGGTCCAAGAATTGAAACCTTGTATTTAACGGTTAATGGGCGTAGCAAGGTTGAAGAAGTTGCAGATCTATCAAAGTTTAATGTTGTTGATGTCAGTGATGAAGTCATGAAGGAAATGTCAGAGACCATCACACCTCAAGGCATTCTGGCAGTGTGCACAATTCCGCAAACCAGCCTAAGTTCAATCTCTCTCAATGGTTCTCGTAGATTTATTTATCTTTCAGAAGTGCAGGATCCAGGAAACGCGGGCACGATCCTGCGTTCAGCCGATGCCTTTGCAATGGATGCAGTGATTACTTCACCAGGAAGTGTTGATATGTATTCGCCTAAAGTTGTGCGCAGCACTGCGGGATCGTTATGGCATATTCCAGTATTTGAATCTGTATCTATTGCAGAAGTTCTAGCAATGGGAGTAAAGGCCTTTTCACTTGGCGCTGAAGGATCAAAGAATTTAGATCAGTATCAAATCTCGGGGGATACCCTTGCAGTGTTTGGAAATGAAGCTCGTGGCTTATCAACGGGGCAGAATGTGGATTCAATTGAGGTTGTAAGTATTCCGATGCCAGGCAATGCCGAGAGCCTCAATCTTTCAGCGGCGGCATCGATTGTTATGTATCACCTATCAAATATGCCACGTTAACAAAGGGCCACAAGATAGAGTTATGCCTATGCGCGTTGAGGAGATTTCAACCTGGGTACAAGATGCCCGTAAGGCTTTCGCCTCCGCCACAGATCTAGATTCTCTCAAAACCGCACGCCTTGCCCATGCTGGGGACAAATCACCGATTGCTTTGGCATCTCGCGGTCTAGGTGCGCTTTCACCAGAAGACAAAGCAAGTTTCGGCAAAGTTATTGGTGAGGCAAAGGCAGAGATTGCCCAAGCATTAGCAGATGCAACAGCTGTTCTTGAGGCTGAACGTGATCGCAAAGTATTACTTGAAGAGGTTGTCGACATCACTTTGCCTGTCAATCGTTCACATCGTGGTGGTTTACATCCAATTTCAATTATTAAGAATGAAGTATCTGATTTCTTTATCGAGCAAGGCTTTGCGGTTGAAGAAGGCCCAGAGCTTGAATCAGGATGGCTTAACTTTGATGCGCTCAACATTCCCGCAGATCACCCAGCCCGAACAATGCAGGACACTTTCTTTATCGAGCCAGTTGAATCTGGAATGGTTTTACGAACACATACATCACCTGTTCAAATCCGTACCATGCTTACACAGGAGCCACCAATTTATGTAGTGTGTCCTGGTCGCACATTTAGAGCAGATGAGCTTGATGCAACCCATAGTCCGGTCTTTCATCAAGTTGAGGGATTAGTTATTGATAAAGGCATCACTATGGCTCACCTGAAAGGCACGCTGGATAATTTTGCACGCCATATGTTTGGTCCAGATGTAACAACGCGCTTGCGACCTTCTTTCTTTCCCTTCACAGAGCCAAGTGCTGAAGTAGATATTTTCTTTAATAATCGCTGGATCGAATGGGGCGGTTGCGGAATGGTTAATCCAAAGGTACTTGCTTCATGTGGCATCGACACTGATGTTTACAGCGGCTTTGCATTTGGAATGGGACTTGAGCGCACACTGATGGTTCGTCACGGCATTACCGATATGCACGACATCGTTGAAGGTGATCTGCGCTTTACTCGCCAGTTTGGAGTTGGCCTGTAATGCGCGCGCCTCTGTCCTGGATTAAAGAGTTTGTTGATATCCCACCATCTGTTACCGCAGAGCAAATCTCAGATGGATTGATTCGTGTTGGCTTTGAAGTTGAAGAAATCATTAAGCAAGGCGCCGATTTAACTGGCCCGCTTAAGTTTGCAAAGGTTTTATCTATTGAAGAAATCACTGAGTTTAAAAAGCCTATCCGCTACGTTGGCTTGGACTGCGGTGAAGGTCAAACTCGTTATGTTATTTGCGGTGCAACTAACTTTGCAGTGGGGGATTTGATTGTTGCAGCTTTGCCAGGCGCCGTGCTTCCGGGAGATTTCAAAATTGGAGCACGAGAGACCTACGGCAAGACTTCTAACGGAATGATTTGTTCAGGTCGCGAACTTGGAATTAGTGATGATCATGCTGGCATTATGGTTTTTGCTGAAGGTGAAGTAACCATCGGTGCTGATGCAATTGAAGCCTTGCAGATCAATGATGTTATTTTTGATGTGGCAGTCAATCCTGATCGTGGTTATGCCTTAAGCATTCGTGGCATTGCCCGTGAAGTTTCAGGCTCATTGGGGTTGAAGTTCACTGATCCTGTTGAGGCACTGCGCTCATTAAAGTTTGAAGAAACTGGCAAGGGTGTAGCTGCAAAGATTGCAGATAAATCAACTGCCTCAGTTTTCTACCTGCGCACCTTGTCTAACTTTGATCCAAAGGCAATAACACCTATCTGGATGCGCCGACGCATCGAAAAGATGGGCATGCGCTCTATTTCTTTAGTTGTCGATGTTACAAACTACGTCATGCTAGAACTTGGTCAGCCATTACACGCCTTTGATAAGTCAAAGATAAAAGGTGGCCTAACAATTAAGCGAGCTGGGAAAGCTCAGAAGTTTGTAACACTTGATGGTCAGGAAAGAACTCTTGATGCTGATGATCTGATGGTGTGTGATGACGATCAACCGCTAGCACTAGCCGGAACAATGGGTGGGTTGTCATCTGAAATTACCGAGACAACGACTGATATAGCACTAGAAGCTGTTCACTTCTGTCCAGTGTGTATTGCTAAGAATTCTCGCCGTCACAAACTTTCATCTGAAGCCTCACGACGCTTAGAGCGAAGTGTTGATCCATCATTGGCAGAGTTTGCATCGGCTCGATTTGTTCAGCTACTCACCGCCCATAGTTCTGCCAAGCATGTGGCAACGGTGGTTGATGGAGAGCCTATTTATGCACCAGTGGTCACAATTGATCCTTCTTATGTTTCCAGGACTCTGGGCTTTGAGATTCCAGCAAAGCAGGTAGCAGAGGTTTTGCGAGTAATTGGATGCGATGTTGATGAGAAGAGTTTCACAATTGATCCGCCATCATGGCGAGCAGATCTTCTAACGGCTGCAGACTTTACTGAAGAGGTAGCCCGCATGATCGGTTACGACAAGATTCCTTCCGTACTTCCTCCGCGTCCATTGCATGCAACATTGACTCCAACGCAAAAGCGTCGCCGGGCTGTTGCAACAATGCTGGCCAGCCGTGGCTTGGCCGAAGTACAGACATTCCCGTTTACCAATCAAGCAACTATTGATTCCATGGGTTTTGTGGGAGAGCGTGCTGCTACATACAAGGTTGCGAACCCAATGTCAGAAGAGTTCCCACTGATGCGTGTTCACTTAGTTCCTGGGTTGATCGAAGTTGCCCAACGCAATATCAGTCGCGGGGCAAAGGATTTTGCGATCTTTGAAATGGGTTCCATCTTCCGCAGTTCCCAGAAGTTGGTTACAGCTATTTCTCCAGATCTTTCTAAGCGTCCAGGTCAAAAGATTATTGACGAGATTTTTGGAAGCGTTCCACCGCAGGGATATCACGTTGCAGGTTTGCTAGTCGGTAAAACTGAAAATGAGAATTGGCAAGGAAAAGCACGTTCCTACAACTGGCAAGATGCGATCGCATTTGCCCAAGATATTTTGGCTCTGTGTAATCTTGAATGGACAGTAGCTCGGTCAGACCTTGCCCCATGGCATCCAGGTCGTTGCGCAGAATTGATTGTCAATGGAAAAGCTGTTGCACATGCTGGCGAACTTCACCCTCGCATTGTTGCTGCCTATGGCCTGCCTGAGCGGTCAGTGGCCTTTGCCGTTGCATTGAATGCACTTCCAGATTCAGCCCTAGTTCGTCCAACAACCGTTGGAACAATGCCAGCTGCGGTTCAGGATGTGGCGCTGATTGTTGAATCAACTGTGAGTGCGGCAGATATTGAAAGCGCCCTACGCGAAGGCGCAGGGGAGCTACTCGAATCGATCACTTTGTTTGATCGCTACGACAAGATTGGCGATGGCAAAATCTCACTTGCCTTCACTCTTGTATTCCGCGCACAGGATCGCACCCTTACAGGTGAAGAGGTTTCGGCCATGCGTGAGGCGGCTACGGCTGTTGCAGCTGCCAAGTTCGGGGCTGTCGTTCGCACCGCATAATTATGCATAAGGTTGCATAATTATAGAATATCCCTTACCCTAGCTCTATGAAAACAGCGGTCATTGGTGCAAGCGGGTATGCAGGCGGGGAGCTTTTAAGGCTGCTCGCCATTCACCCACATTTTCAAGTAACAGTCGTTAGCGCCCACTCAAATGCAGGGGAGCAGGTCACAACCGTTCATCCGCAGCTTCAAAGTTATGCAGGAAGAAGTTTTGTATCAACCGATTCGATCGATTTCTCAACACTTGAGTTGGTTTTTCTCGCACTGCCTCATGGCGAATCAGCTGCATTAGTTGAAAAGATCCCAGCGGGCGTGAAGATCGTTGATCTTGGGGCAGATTTTAGATTGGAAGATGCTGGCCAGTGGGAAAAGTATTACGGTGGCAAGCACGCGGGGGCGTGGGTATATGGATTACCTGAGCTTGCGGCAGGACAACGCGAGGCTATTAAGAAAGAAACTAAGGTTGCAAATCCTGGTTGCTATGCGACATCAATTTCCGTCGGTATAGCACCTGCACTAAACCTCATTGACGTTTCGGACATAGTGGTTGTTGCGGCATCTGGCACAACAGGTGCTGGTCGCAATGCGAAAATCACTCTCATCGGGAGTGAGGTGATGGGTTCTCTGACCTCATATAAATTTGGTGGTATTCATCAACACACTCCTGAAATTGAACAAGCGCTGTCGGCTGTGGCACAGAAGCCAGCAAAGATTTCTTTCACACCTATTCTTGCTCCGATGCCGCGTGGGATTCTTTCAACTATTACTGCCAAATTGAACTCTGGACTTACGACGCAGCAGGCACACGATCTCTTCTCGAAGCACTATGCCTCTGAATTCTTTGTTGATGTTTTGCCTCTAGGACAAATGCCTAAGACAAGCGCAGTTACTGGAAGTAACAAAGTTCAATTGCAGGTTGCAGTCGATGAGCACACCAATCGACTAGTTGTTTCAGTTGCAATCGATAATCTTGGCAAAGGTGCCGCCGGACAAGCGATTCAGAACGCAAATTTGATATGCGGATTAGCAGAGATAAGCGGTCTGGCATTTGATGGAATCGGCGCATGAAACTACCAAAAGGCTTTGCATCAGCATCCATCGCTGCAGGACTAAAAAGCAGCGGCGCACTTGATCTGACGTTGATTCAAAACCTCGGTCCTAACTACAACTCTGCTGCTGTTTTTACTAGTAACAAGGTTGTGGCTGCCCCTGTAAGTTGGTCACGTCAGGTTGCAAAGGGTGGAATCGTTCACGCAGTTGTTCTTAACAGTGGAGGAGCTAATGCTTGCACTGGACCACAAGGCTTTGCTGATACACATAAAACTGCAGAGCATGTTGGTTCACTTCTGGGCGTCTCAGCAGGTGAAGTAATTGTGTGTTCTACAGGACTCATCGGTGAGCTCTTGCCGATGGACAAGATTCTAAAAGGCCTTGATTCAATTGCTCCGATTCTGACTCTCGATGGACTGGAAACAAGTGCGCGTGCGATTATGACGACAGATTCGGTCCCAAAGATCGCTACTGCCTCACACAGTGGTGTTGAGTTTGCGGGGATTGCCAAGGGTGCTGGAATGTTAGCCCCGGCACTAGCAACAATGCTTTCAGTTGTGATGACAGATGCGATTGTTTCGAAAAATGCTCAAGAGATATTTGCTCGCGCTACTGATCGTACTTTCAATCGCATTGATTCGGATGGTTGCACATCAACAAATGACACGGTCTTGTTTATGTCATCAGGTGCTAGTGGCATTACGATTACGGATTCTCAACTAGAAGATTTGCTCATGCAGGTGTGTGGTTCATTGGCTGCGCAATTGATTGCAGATGCTGAAGGTTCAACTAAGACTGTTGAAATCTCGGTAGTTAATGCGATGTCAGAAGAAGATGCTGTGGCAATCGGTCGGGCTTGTGCTCGTAACAATTTGCTGAAGGCTGCAATATTTGGAGGCGATCCAAACTGGGGACGTGTTCTTGCAGCCGTTGGTACGGCAGATGCCCAGATGGATCCTTTGGCTATCGACGTCTCGCTCAATGGTGTTCAGGTCTGCACGAATAGCGCACCTGATGCAGATAAATCAACAGTTAACTTTGAAGCGCGTTTAGTCGAGATTCTTATTGATTTAAAGATCGGCATTCATAGCGCCACGATAAAGACAAATGATCTTTCCCATGATTACGTCCATGAGAATTCGGCGTACTCAACATGATCGTCGTCAAGTTTGGTGGCCATGCTATGAAGGATGAGAACGGTAACTTTGCGAAAGCTATCTCTGCTGCACAAAAGGCAGGGGAGCAGGTAGTAGTTGTCCATGGTGGTGGTCCACAAATTGATGCTGCTCTTGATGCCAAAGGAATTGTTAGTACATGGGTCGGAGGATTTCGCGTCACGACCAAAGAGATCTTTGATGTCGTCGAAGACGTTCTGGTGAATCAAGTTGGCAAAGAAGTTGCTACGACACTGAGTAAAGCTGGAATCAAGGCACAAGCGATGTCGGCGCGCACTTTGCCTACCGTCATTGCCAATAGACGCACACAACTAATTGATGGGACACCGGCACAACTTGGATTTGTTGGCAATGTCCAGAAGGTTAATCCAGTGGCATTGCTTGAGTTACTAAATCAAGGAATTGTTCCGGTTGTCGCACCGGTATCTTCTGATGAGGACATGACAACAGGTTTAAATGTGAACGCTGATTTTGCAGCAGCTGCCATCGCGGCAGCTTTAGGAGCATCATCATTGATCGTCATGACCGATGTGGCAGGGATTTATCGCAACTGGCCGGATAAGAGTTCACTTATTGAAACTATTTCGGCTATTGAACTTGAATCAATTAAGTCAGGATTCGCAGAAGGAATGGCTCCTAAGGTGCAGGCGGCTTTGGATGCACTCTCATTTGGTGCTCAGGCAGTTCGAATTATTGATGGAACAGATCCCGATAGCTTTGCATCAGCACTTGCTGGTCAAGGCGGAACGCTGGTGGTTGCATGACTAACAAAAAGTATTTGAACCGTTGGAATAGTTCTTTACAGAACAACTATGGCAAACCCTCCATCACATTAGTTAAGGGCAAGGGAATACTTGTAACTGATGCTGACGGCAAGACCTACATGGATTTCCTAGGCGGAATTGCAACTAGCATTTTGGGTCACGCTCACCCTGTAATAGTTAAAGCAGTTACAAAGCAAGTTTCAACATTGAGTCACGTAAGTAATTTTTACGCCCATCCGAATGCGATTGCACTTGCTGAAAAGCTGACGAAAATGACTGGTGACAAAAACGCTAAAGTTTTCTTCTGCCAGTCTGGGGCTGAGGCAAATGAAGCTGCGCTCAAACTTTCACGTCGAACAGGAAAAGTTCGAGTTGTTGCAGCCCAGGGTGCTTTTCACGGACGCACAATGGGTGCTCTTTCGCTCACAGGACAACCATCAAAGCGTGAACCATTCTTGCCATTAATCAAGGGTGTTAAACATGTCCCGTATGGCGATCTCGATGCGATGCGCAGAGCGGTGAGTAGAAAAACTGCCATGGTAATTATTGAACCCATTATGGGAGAGGCTGGAGTAATTGTCCCACCGCAAGATTATTTACAACAGCTGCGTCAGATCTGTGACAAAAATGGAGCACTACTTGTTATTGATGCCGTGCAGACCGGTATGGGACGAACTGGTGATTGGTTCGGATATGAATACTCTGGGATAACACCCGATGTAATTACCTTGGCTAAAGGGTTAGGCGGTGGCTTGCCGCTAGGTGCAATGATCGCACTAGGAAAGGCCGCAGATCTATTTCAACCCGGAGATCATGGTTCAACATTTGGCGGCAATCCAGTGTCAACAGCGGCTGGTTTAGCTGCGATTGATTTTATTGAGTCTAAGAGAATTCTTAGCAAGGTGGAAAAGCAAGGTGCGCATCTGATCCAAGAACTTGCCCTTATCCCGGGAGTTAAAGAAGTGCGCGGTGCTGGGTTGTTGCTTGGTATCGAACTTGATTCGCTCAAGGCATCAGAGGTTTCAGATGCGATGCGAAATGCTGGAGTCCTAGTAAATGCTGCAAATGCAGCGACAATCCGTATTGCACCTGCCTTGATCGTTACTGATGCTCAGATCACTAAATTTATTTCAATATTTAGAAAGGTGATCGCTGATGCCAAGTAATGCTCAATCAGTTTCAGCTCGCAGAGCTAAAGCAATCACATTGATTCAATCAGGACTAGTACATTCACAATCAGATCTAGTGGTGCTTCTCAAAAAATCTGGTTACAAAGTTACACAAGCAACGGCCAGCCGTGATTTAGAAGAGATTGGCGCTGTTCGTGCTCGTAACAAGGATGGCGAAAGCACCTATCAAATTCGTGAAAGTTCAGATGATGCGATTGTTCGCAGTACTCCGCTTCCATCCAAGCTGATCCTGTCCGTTGATCACAGTGCGAATTTGGCTGTTATTCATACTCCTCCTGGAGCTGCACAGTTTTTGGCTAGTTCGCTCGACCATGCAGGGTTAACTGGGGTCATTGGCACGATCGCTGGCGACGACACGATTATCTTGGTATCCAAGAAAGCCACGGGTGGAGCCCTTTTAGCGAAAGAATTGCTTGCTTACGCACAAGCAGATGGAAAGAGGAAGTAATGGCTCTATGGGGCGGACGTTTTGCGCAAGGACCTGAGGAATCAGTCTTTGCCCTGTCTAGAAGCGTGCACTTTGATTGGCGCTTAGCTCCTTATGATCTGCGTTCATCAAAGGCACACCTTGCAATTCTGAAAAAGAGCGGCCTGATCGCTTCTAAGGATGCTGAAGCGATCGCAAAGGCTCTCAATGAGTTGTCTGCCGAAGTTACATCTGGAAAATTCGCAGCCATCGATTCTGATGAAGATGTTCACAGCGCCTTAGAACGCGGATTAACTGAGAAACTCGGTGCAGTCGGGGGAGCCCTTCGCGCTGGTCGATCCCGCAACGATCAGGTCACTACAGATCTAAGACTTTTTTCAATTGATCACATGCTAGAAATCGCACGCTTGATTACTGCGCTACAGATTGCGATCCTGGAAAAAGCAGGTGAGTATGTCAATGATCCTGCACCTGGCTTTACTCACATACAACATGCCCAACCAGTCTCCTTTGGACATGAACTAGCAAAGCATGCACATGCTTTTGCTCGTGATCTAGATCGAATTAATGATTGGTTGTCTCGTACATCTGTGAGCTCACTTGGTGCGGGTGCACTCTCTGGTTCATCACTTCCACTTGAACCCGCATTCACGGCAAAGAATTTAGGTTTTGAATCCTCTTTTGCAAACAGCATTGATGCGGTCAGTGATCGTGATTATGTTGCCGAAGCCCTATTCATTTTTGCAATGGTCGGAAATCACCTCTCTCGTATTGGGGAAGAGTGGACATTGTGGGCCTCACAAGAGTTTGCGTGGGCCAAGGTTGCCGATGCGTACTCAACTGGTTCATCGATCATGCCGCAAAAGAAGAATCCCGATATGGCAGAGCTTGCACGCGGTAAATCAGGACGTCTTGTTGGAAATCTAATGAGTGTTTTGACAATGCTTAAGGGTTTGCCGTTTGCATACAATCGAGATCTGCAAGAAGACAAAGAACCATTGTTTGACAGCATTGACACATTGATGTTGGTACTACCTGCTGTTACGGGAATGGTTGCAACAACAGATTTTGATCGTGACAAGATGGCTCTTGCAGCTCCTGCTGGTTTTTCACTTGCTACCGAAATCGCCGATTATTTAGCAAAGAAGAATGTGCCATTTGCTGATGCACACGAAGCTGCTGGAAAGTGTGTGGCTATGTGTGAAGCATCTGGTCGTCAGTTACATCAATTAACTGATGCTGAGTTTTCACAGGTGCACCCTCAATTAGATGGGGGAGTACGTGATGTTCTTACAGTCCATGGTGCTATTAATTCCAGAACAACAGCAGGTGGAACTGCGCCGGTTCTTGTAGCTGCACAAATCAAAGATGCTTTAGCCGCCAATGCAAAGACCGAGAAAGAAATTGCCAGCAAGCACAAGGCATTTTCAGAGATGATGAGCGCATGAACCTGATTGAAGATCTTCGCTGGCGTGGCTTATTGGCTCAGACAACGGATGAAAAAGCGTTGCTCGAAGCACTTAAGAAGCCAACGACTTTGTATGTGGGCTTTGACCCTACTGCGCCTTCACTTCACGCAGGCAACTTGGTCGTTCTACTAGTACTTCGCCGCTTCCAGTTAGCAGGACACAATCCAATTGCTTTAGTGGGTGGAGCTACAGGTTTGGTGGGAGATCCCAGCGGAAAGAATGAAGAGCGCACCCTTAACAGCACTGAGATTGTTGAAGGTTGGGTAAACCGTATCCGTAAGCAAGTGTCAGCTTTTCTAGATTTTGATGCACCGAAAAATCCTGCAGCGGTTGTTAATAATCTTGATTGGACCTCGCCACTTAGCGCAATCGAATTCTTGCGTGATATTGGTAAGCACTTCAGCGTTAATCAGATGTTGTCTAAAGATTCTGTGTCGGCACGTCTTGAAGGTGGCGGTATCTCATACACTGAATTTTCATACCAAGTTTTGCAATCGTATGATTTCTTAGAACTCTATCGACGTAACAATTGCACATTACAAGTTGGTGGTTCTGATCAATGGGGAAACATTGTTGCCGGTCTTGATCTAATTCGTCGCGTTGAACAGGGCAGTGGTCATGCATTAACCGTTCCGTTATTGATGAAAGCTGATGGAACTAAGTTCGGTAAGACTGCTGGTGGGTCTGTATGGCTAGATCCTGAGATGACTTCACCGTATGCCTTCTTCCAATTCTGGTTAAACAGTGATGACAAGGATGTTATTAATTTCCTTAAGGTGTTTTCATTCAAGTCTCACGCAGAAATTGCTGAACTTGAAAAATCCCATAACGAAAACCCTGGATTACGTGAGGCACATCGCGCACTTGCTCGTGAATTAACCTCACTTGTGCATTCTGAAGAGACAACACAACGAGTTGAAGCTGCAGCACGCGCATTATTTGGACAAGGTGAACTCTCTGAACTAGATGAAGCAACACTTGCTTCAGCATTAGCTGAACTTCCGCGCACAACTGTTTCATCAAATAAAGAAATACCAACATGGGTTGATCTCCTAGCAGCAACTGGTGTTGTTGACTCGAAATCTGCTGCGCGTCGTATCGTTAAAGAGGGTGGCGCATATCTCAATAATGTGAAGATTTCTGGAGAAGATTTCAGACCCTCAAAATCTGACTTTTTATGCGGGAAATATGCGGTTTTGAGAAAAGGCAAGAGAGATCTTGCCGCCGTCGAATTATCCTAAAAGTCACCAAAACCCTCTAAAACCCTAGCGGGCGTGGATAATTCGCTAGTGTGTGGAGAATGTAGAAGTTGATGGGATCTGAGCACCCCGATTTGACCGGTCCAGCGGGGGTATGTATAGTTACGCTCCTTGCTGGGAACGGACGATTTAGGCCGGACAGTAGGCGTAGAAGATCAAGAAATTGAGCTTCAGCCAGACCAAGTACCTCATTTAGGCCAGTTTGACCGAGCCTGCATGCATGCACTAAGTTTGGCGATCTGCCCTGAAAATTAGGAGAAATCCTGAGAAGCAGTGCGCATCCGTACCTTGAGAACTCAACAGCGTGCCATAAGTCAATGCCAATAGTGGCTTAGTTCGTCATGCTTTTAATAGCGAGAAATCATTGTTTTACAGTGCTTTTTGATTAATTAACAACCACGGCAAATATATAAATACCTCAATGAGGTATAGCCATAAAAAGCTATACCCGTTGATTTCCTTTGGTATATAAATGACAAATTAAACGACAGTTTGTTT
>Ga0114979_10002536_pt1 | contig 12305 bp, 10 predicted proteins | sample S_140625_EF_Meta_FD_87315 | JGI IMG/M metagenome (GOLD analysis project Ga0114979, IMG submission 87315) | Freshwater microbial communities from Lake Simoncouche, Canada to study carbon cycling - S_140625_EF_MetaG | ecosystem: Environmental > Aquatic > Freshwater > Lake | place: Lake... | reverse complement strand
CTATTTATACCAATTACCGTTTTTCCAACATTCAATGTATCGAATAAATAAGAACCCGATAAATCTATCAAGTAAGAATTGTTTTTAAAATGTTTATTAATATCAAATCTAAATAGTACTTTATTATTTGTAGTTGCATTATCATATACTCCCATATTTTGTAAATTAAATACTCCATTTATATTTGTTGCATCCACCGAATAAGTATTTGTAGTCGTTATTGCAAAGTTTATAGCACTCAAATAATCATTCAAACTATAACTCGTTACAGAATTTGGAACGGTTATCAAATAGTCATTTTTATTTTTTATTCTGTATGTTTTATTTCCAATAGTTGCCGTTGAAAATGTTCCAAATCCAGTACTTGTTAACGCACCAGAGCCATCTATCATATTATTGTTATAATCAACTGTATATCCAGGTGTTATACACTTCAATAAAATATAAGGGTTTGAATTTATATTATAGTTTGTTTGTTTTACATCTGATTCAGAAATTATATCGTTCACTTCAGATACATTATTCAAAAAATAAAAACAATTATTTTGAACATTTCCACTTGGGTCAAGTGTCCATATTCTACTTGATATATTTGTTTCATGTGGAAAAACTACAACTGATTTCATTGAATTAATATTTGAATTTGGGGTTGTTTTTTTATTCCAGTTAATAAAAAGTGAAAAATAAGATAACCCGTTATCTTGTAAGTTAGCACCAGATACATCAGTTCGTGTTATATAACTGTTGGTCAAATAAGGATTCAACGATAGTTTACTATTTAATTCATTGACTATTTGATTTCTTGTATATAATCCAGACAAATCAAGAGTTATTGTAGTTGAAAAATTTATTGTTGTTGTACTTACATCTACAAAACTTGAAGGACCAATATATTGATATATTGTAAAGAAATTGTTTGAACCATTGACTGTATATATTGGACTTCCAGAATCAATCAATGAAGTATTTGAAATTTTTGGCAATTTATAGTTTATATTATTTACTGAAACTATTGAATTTGGAGTATAAGTGCTTTTATTAAAACCTAAATAAGATGATAATGTACTAAGTGAGTCATTACTATATCTTAACTGTTTTCCTGTAGAATCAGTTGTAATTGGATAATTATTTAAAGTAGTATCTGTTTGAAATTGTAAACTATAATTTGTTTCATCATAATTATTTTTTATATCTATATTGAATGTGGCTAGACTTGTTGAACTATTATAATTTATACCTGAATTACCAAAACTTACATCGGTATTATTTTGTTTTATCAAACTAAAAGTGCTATTTACGGCATCTGCTAATGATTGAGGTGAATAATTACCCGATGATATATCTATCAAATAATCAAAATTACCTGTATCTATTCCTGGAGAATTACCTTTCAAATAAAAAAAGTTTCCGCCAAAATTTTTACTAATTGTATACCATGTATAAGGAATTTGTATAGAATAGAGTCTCAATGCTACAACATCTTTCAATGGTTCTGATAAGTTGAATGTAAAGTTAGTGGAAAGAGAATTCTTATTATCTCTATACTGACTATCTATACTTATTATTCTTTTTACTGTCTGTTTTAAAAGTGGGTTGAGTCGGTCTTTTGCATAATTTACTGGATTTACTGAAATAGATGCTGATTTTTGTGTATTATCAGTATTTGTAAGTTTTCCATTATTTACTACAGATGAACTCGCCACATCAATAACAATATTTTGTGATATATCATTTGTAGTTTTTTTACCATCTTGTGTTTCAAATCCCTCTTCTAATAAATCAAGATTTTCTGTATTTTCAAAGTTCTCTTTTATATCTTCTTCCTCATCATAAAAAAATCTATCATAAATTTCTTTAAAAAACCGCGCTAACTTTTCACCAGATTCACCTGGTATAGAAGCATAACGATTAATCATTTGAACAATTTTGGCTTCTAATATTCTATCACTTGGATTCACCAAATCCAACATATCATACAATTCCGAATCTGTATAATTTTTTACATTATATTGGTTATCTAACCGGTTATTCATTTTATTATATGTTATATTTAACATCTATATTTTTTGCTTTCTTTTTAATTTTCAACTTCTTTTGTTATTTTTTGTATATTTTCTTTGGATATCCTTTCTTTGAACATTTGAGATACAAAATCAACTAAATCAATTACTTTTTTACACCTAAATAACATGTCTACTGGAAAAGATTTTAATCCTTGTCCGCGTTTCATATGTGTATTTCCTTTGAAACACAGAATATCAAATGCCTGCATTATTTTATCTTCCTCTTCTGTCATTTCATTTCTATCAATTCTGTACTTTCCTGAATATACAAAACGGTTATAATTTCCATTCGAATAAACACGATATTTTCCACACACTGGATGATTTCTTACCATACCAATTCCCATAATTTTGTTTGTATCATTATTCATTTCTAATACAAAAACGACTGAGTCGGTTGGTATTTTTGTTGTTATCATATCTGGTGCACAATATATACAACCGAATTGTATTTTGTCTCTGAAAATTTGATTCTCTTTCCAAGTATTATTATTGAACCGAGATGTAACTATAAACTTTTTCATATTGATTATAAAATCCTTGAACTTCTGTTTGTTTATTAGTGTTTCATCATACTCTTCTTGACTATTACATAATGTTTTTTTTCCCATTTTGTTTTTACTTTCAATAATAGTTAACACTTCAAAATCAATTTTTTGATTTTATTTGTTAGAATAAAACGTTCCCCCGGTTATTGTTTACTTTAATCTCTTTTTATGGATAAATACAATATCTTATATAAATATAAATGACTGATATTTCATATGACATAATGGACGAGGATAATATTATGTTAGAAGATGATAATTCAGATTATAGTCAAAAAATATCAAACGAACAATCTGTTCCAAAAGTTACATATATTGACCTAGAATCTCAAAATATTTATATTTTTGACAATAGTAATGAATATAATAATGAATATAATAATGAATATACTGATATTCAATTTATTACAAAATTGAATAATGATTTAGAACTGTTAAGAGACGGCAATAATAAACAAACTTCTATTTTAAATTCTTTATCTAATTCCAGTTCAGATTTTTCTTTTTTTGATGATTATTATTTGAATTCTAATAGTCCTATTTCTATGTCACCCTCTGGTTCTTGTTCCAATAGTGATAGTGAATCTGGTAATAATAGTGATTGTTCTCAAAATTCACAAAAAAGAAATAAAAAGGGTGTTCGCTTCAAACGTCTTACTTTCAATGAAGTAGAACAATCTCTTACAAAATATTATAATTCAGAAAACAACTGTTCAAGTGAATTGGATATATTAGTAACATATCTTAAAGGTCAAAAAAATGTTTATATACAATCCAAAAATATATCTCAAATAAAACTGAATATTCTTATTATTCCGGTTCTTTTATGTACTGCTGCTCTTACTATTATTGCACCATTTATGTATGACTATAAATGGGGTGGTGGATTGATTGCTAGTATGAATGCTCTTATAACTCTTTTTATTTCCCTTATAAATTATTTCAAATTAGAATCAACTACAGAAATGTACTTGTATCTTTCTAATCAGTACGATAAATTAGAAACATCTATGGAATTAACAAATAATAAGTTGTTCTTTATAAAAGAAGACGAACAAGTCGATTTGGTTCTACAAAAAATAAAACTAATTGAAAATAAACTTACAGATATAAAAGATTCTACTTCAGTATTTATACCTGAGGTTATCAAATATATGTTTCCTGTCATCTGCCATATCAATATTTTTTCATTCATAAAACAAATTGAAATATACAAAAAAAATCTAATTATAAACTTCAAAGATGTCAAAAATGAAATAAGATATATATTGTTTAAATGGAAAATCAAAAAAATAACAGACGTTCATAATAAAAATATTCATAATAATGTGGAATTTAACAAAGAAAAAAATAGATTGATTTTTTTAATGAAAACAAAAGAGAAAATAAAAGATGAACTTATTCATTATAAGAGTGCATATAGAGATATTGATGAAATTTTTACAAGAGAAATTAAAAATGCCGAATCCATAAAAAATTGGTTTAATGTTATTTTTTTATGTAAAACGAACAAACTCAATTATCAATATACAAATCCCGTTATTAGTAACTATCTTAAGCTTATATTTGACGAGTAGTTGCCTCTACTACTTTCCAAAACCATGGTTCTTTATAAATAATTTTTACATCTTGTTTATTTGAAAATCTTTCCTTTATTTTTGTTGCAGACTCACTATTATTTTTCAATGTAACATATAATATTACTCTTTTGTAATGGAAATCAGACTTATTTGGAATTTCTATTATTTTTTTTATTTCTCCAATATTTTTATTTTCAAAAACTTTTCTAATGAATTCATTTGTGTATAATGAATCCATTCTCGGTATACAAAGCATTGTTGTTGCCATTTTGCTTATATTGTTTAATTTGTGGTTATTCTTTATTATATTAAACTAATACACATCAATTTTTTGTAAATTTACAAAGTATTGATAGTTAGTTCTTTTTTGGTGTACAATATTTGTAAGTAAGTAGTTAAAAACCCATAGGTTTTGTTTTTACTATTTTTTATGGTTTCATTCCAAGACTTTCTACTTTCGTTTGCTATAAGAGGTGGATGATTTTCAGATTCTATATAATCGATAGGAACATATCCACATACCGTATTATTCAAAAAACTAGACCTAGCCATTAAATCTTCTTCATAGTCTTCAAAAAAATGACATTCGTTGAAGTAACCTAATTGTCTTATCATTTCTCTTTCATATAAAATAATTCCTCTAACACAACATTCATTTATGTAAAAAAAATTATCTGAATATCCTTTTATTTTTCCATTTGAACCACCAATAAAATCTTCAGAGTTTGAGAATCTCTTACAGCCACTCCCACTAACTGCTACTACATTATTTTGACTTTCAAACGGAAGTGTAAGTTTTTTATTATAATTTTTTTGTTCTAATTCAATATTTGAAGTTATTTCTATTATATATTTTCCTGTACTCACTCTAAAACCCATATTAAGACATGCAACATAAAAAGATGGATTAATTGTTTTTATACATGTTATTTTTAAAACTCCATTTTCAGAACCGTGGTTTTCTTCTATCTGTCTTTTAATATCTTCTTCAGTAGACTGTAAACATTGGTCCATTATGACAACTATTTCATAATTACCATAAGTACATTCAAAAATGGATTGAATTAATTTTTCATTAAGACATGCATCAAAGTCATTTACTACAATTACTATAGAATATTCTATTTCTATTACCGTATCTATATAATCTTTATAAAAACAACAATATCCTGGACTATCATTTCCCATGGAGCATGGGTTATTTATTAACTCACCATTATAATAATTTTCTGTTTTTAAAAAATTGGTTATTTTCTCCATTATAAAAATAATACTAGATATAAATAATGTATTAATTACACATTATTTATTATATTCAAAAAGAGTGTAATAAAATTTATAAGCGCGCGTTCCCAAGACTTCATTTGAGTCTGTACCATTTACACTTGGATTATGTATGGTATTTACTGTCATCTTCTTTCACCCCCATAAGACTCATTTTGAGTCTGTACCATTTACATATAGATTATGTATGGTTTTGCTATTTTGTTCGTCAACCCCCCATAAGACTTCTTTTGAGTCTTTACCAATTACACTTAGATTGTGTATGGTTTTTCTATTGTCTTCGTCAACCCCAACCCTAAAAAATAGAATTTCTATTTTTTGCTGTCTCAAGTATATTTATCCATGGAATATTTATTTTTATAGAGAAAATACGTATTTTTTATGTAATTTTCTGGTCGTCATCTATATTGGTTGTATACAACTTTGTGTATTATTATTAATATTGATGTTACTCATCTCTTTGTTTAATATAATTAAAGTAAAGAGTCGATTACAACCTTCGCTGTATTGAGACACTATTTTATAGTATTTTATCTTTAAGTGTGTTTCAAATTTTATATATGTTTTATAATGTTTTGTCTACAAATACTGTTCTAGCTATATTTTTTATTATTTTATAGTCATTTCTTTCCGATTTATCAACCGGGCCACCATTTAAAGATTGTTTCATTATTCTCATATGTAAATTATACGCATTCGAGTCTAATATATTACATTCTGGATGAGCATGTTGCCATGGTGAAATTTTCATTATATTTTTATGTGCTATTTTTCCAATTATTTTTTTAATTTTACTATTATCTTTTGTATCTTTTTCCCAAACATCTTCATCTTTTATATATATTGTTTCACGTTTTATATCAGTACAATGAATTGGGCGTTTATAAATATCAAGGTCTTTCAGTCCTTTCATAAAAATATTTGTAATTCCCTCCACATAACCATTATTACCAACATATTCAAGGTCTTCAAATTCAATATTAAGTGAATTAACAAAATCAGTTATGTTCAATGCGTCTTTACATTGTTCATTCAAAAATAAACTAATACTAAAATTATTTGTTTGGGTATTGATATTAGAATTTACCGTATTATAAATTACTTTTTCCTTATTTGAAAGTTCAATAATAACATTTTTAAGTTCATTGTCTTTTTCAATAATTTTCTGATTCTGTTCCATTATTAATTCTTTAAATTCATTGTTTTGCTTCATCAATGTAACGAACATTGTAGTCAATTCGGTGGTCTGTACCGGTTCATTTTTGTTATTTACTATTTTACATTTCTTTTTATGACTCCATAGCCCCTGTTTTGAATTATATATAACCGAACAATTACTGCATATATAGGTTGGCGCGTTTTTTTCCTCATTATCCGCGTTTTTTACCTCATTTGATTGACCACAGCTAGAAATATGTCTATTGTAATTATATTTTATACTCGTAACATAGTTACAAAATTTACATGAAAAATCTTGCGCGAAATTTTCCTCATTTTTGGTCAGAAGAATATGTTTTCGAGTCAATAAATGTCTATTGTAATCATATTTTTTACACGTACTATAGTCACATTTTTTACAAGAAAATGTTTGCGCGTTATTTTCCTCATTTTTAGTCAGCAAAGTCAGAGACATTACCAAGAATAAAAGGACTTTTCTAAGTCATTTTTTTCTTCAATTTTAAAAATTATGCAGTCAACTTTTTCAAAGAATTTATGGAATTTAAAGCATTATGCTCACAAACCCATTTTTTTGAAAATTCTTTGGTGTATATTTTCATTTTTGGACATTTTTAAAATGTCCTTTTTTGAAAAGTTTGCCGACTTCTTTTTTCATTTTTCAGAACTATAAAATTGATATAAAGAATCTATTCTTATTGATATTATAATTAGAATTCACTGCTAATATGGAAACAAATGATATTAATAACTTATTTAAGGAGTATCAAGCCTTACGTGAAATGGGCTGGTCACAAAAGGATAAAGAGTATTTAGATAAATTCGATACGCAATATGTAAAAAAATCACCTCCTATTGCACTGGAGTATGCTGATAAACTTCAACAGTGGGATGCGTTTAAATATATTTTAAACACAAATAGGAAAAGGCTTTGGGCGCACTTTCAAATTACGAGCTTTTGTTTTGATTATAACATTGATAAATTATCAAAAGAAGAGAAAGAAAAAATTATTTCATAAAAAATTATGCCCAATACTCATGCCCAATCTCATTTGGATTTGGCCAACAATGTGGGTCAATTTGTTTTTCAAAGTCATATGGTTCGGTTGGTCTTTTATAAGGATTATTCACGTCCAATATTTTATATAAATCAACAAACATCTTTTGACTCTTCCACCAATTATGTCTTAATATTTCACCATAAGGCGTGTTAATTACTTCCGGAATAAAAACAGTGAATTCTTCTTTATGATTATAAATAATTTGCGCTACATAATATTGGTCATATGTCCATAAGTTATGATGACTTGTGTCCGCTTTCAAATATTCAATTATTTCTTTATATATCATTCGTGTAAAGTCATTTACTTTTAACAAAAATGACCCACTATTTACATATGTATTTTTTTTTACATAGGGGTCACGTGAATAGCAACCGTTTTTATCTGAGCTAATTAGTCTAACCAATAAGTCATGTAAATAGTCTGGATTTTGTATCCATGCGTCGGAATCTAAAAATACTATAACGTCATCGGAAATAGTATTCAATAATTCGTCTACTACATATATTTTACCTGTAGCGGGATGTATATTATTATAATACCGCTGTTCCATATGTATATATTCGTAACGGTATTCAATTCCTTTCAAATGTTCTGCTGTTTTTAAATAATCAACAATTCTTGAATTTGTTAATTTTGTCAGACCTAAATAATCCACATCCTTTCGATTATCTGTTTGAACTACGAGAACTTTTTTAACTGTTGTTTCCATTATTATTTTGACTTTTGAATTATATTTATCTCTTTTTACATATAATTAGTTTTATTTAATAATTATGTTTGAAATAAGAAAAATAAATGTTTATTTACATTAAAATAATTTATAATGGATGAAGACTTTGAAACCGATTTAGATATATCATGGATTCATCAACATGAGAAGGAAAATTCTATTGATAAAAATTATTGTAGAGAACCTATGAATGAAATAACTAGTTATTCATTATATATTAATAAGGAACTTGCTATTGAAAAAGTGGTAAAAGAAAATATTACGATTGAATCAGGTAGTATTTCCAAAGAAAGAATATTACATTTTATTCAAAATAAAAAAACTAGCTCGTCTGGCATTAAGTATAGACTTATAGATATCTTATTATATAATGTTGACTTAGAGCCAGAAAATATTCAAGGTTATTCAAAATCAGATAATTCGAATGAGTTATCAAAATCATTTTTCAAAATTCTTCCTGTATTTGACGGTATTTCTGTTACGGATTCTATTTTTTTGTTTCATTCAATAAATTCTATTTACTTTTTATTCAAAGAAATTGAATATCAAGATATTAAATTACCAAAATCTATATTAAAAAAATACGATAAAACACATCGGTATAGAGTAAATGAGGGTATAAAAAATCAGACAAAAAAAGTTATTTTCAATACTCCTATTATTGAAGTTGAAAATAAAACTGATTTCAATAAAACTCAAAAAACACGTAGTGAAAAAAGCAAAACGAGAAAATATAAATCATGAAGGGTATAAATATATTTTTATAGTGTCTATAACTCTATAAAAATGTCTCTTGAATCAAACAGTACATTTGATGAATCCTTTTTTAAACCACTAGAAAAAATAGATACACATGCCCATTTCAAAAACTCATTGGTTTCTTTATACTATGACCTAACTAGAAAAGATTCCGAAGAAGATATAATAGATATTTCAAATAAATTTGGAGAAATTTTGAAGTGTTTGAAAAAAAATATAAAATCTGATAAATATGACCAAATGTCATATGTTTTTGAATTGATGTTATTATATCGCCTTATTGCACAAACTCGCGATGCTGAATGTGGAAAAGGTGAACGAAAACTTACATATATGTTATTATATAATTGGTATCAATATTATCCTATTCTTGCTATTTATGCAGTTAAAGTATTAGTTGGTGTAGAATTTATTGATTCAACAAAAAATACTTTTTATAATATTTATTCTAGTGAATATTGTCACTATGGTTGTTGGAAAGACATTAAGTATTTATGTGGTTATGTTCGAGAACATTCATCCAAAGGTGAAAACGATTCTTTTATAGATTCCTGTGTACTTATAATTGTAGACCAATTACAAAAAGATTATAAAAAAATGAATGAATTTGTAGAGAATACAAAGTATAAAAAAAACACAAGACTTTCTTTAGCATCAAAATGGGTTCCAAGAGAAAATAGTAAATATGGATGGTTATTTGAAAAAATTATGTATGAATGGACGCTACGTGAATGGCCTTTCATTTTAAAAAGTGCAAAATCAAATCACCAATATTCACTGGCTTTAACAAAATGTACGGGGATGTTTCGTAAAATACTTTCAAATATGAATCGAATACTTGACACAATGGAACTAAAACAATGTTCTCAAAATTGGTCATCTATATTCCCTGAAAATATAAACACATATAATTTTGTAAAAAGTAAAAATGCATTATTAAATATAAAAAATGGAAAGGTTCGTATTCATAAGAACAGTGAAATTCGTGAAGATAGAGAAAAATGTTCTCAAAACTTCAAAAAATTTGCTTATTCTGATAAATTATTTGAGAACATTTCTATAACTAAAAAAAATAAGTACCCTAATGGTAACCATGATATCTATGGTTGTAAAACACCAATGAGAACGGATTGTTCTAAAATAAGAAATATACCAATTTCTTATTATGTTAAGAAGGCCTTTGAATTATTAGAAAACGATAATATTGATGAGTTAGAGTCATCTTTATTGAATCGCCAATGGAGCCAAGCAATAAGATATTTCAATTTGATGGATAATATTATACCGATTATTGATATTTCTTTGACATTTGAAGACCTTAATAGAGAACCTTTATATAACGCAATTGCTCTAGCGTGTTTAATATGTGAAAAGTCTTCATTGACAAAGAGATTAATTTTTGTAAGTGAAGAAACGCCGGTTTGGGTTAATCTAATAGAATGTGAAGATTTCATTTCAATGATTAAAGTATTGAAACCATTATCTGTTGGTAGTTTAATTAATAAAAGTAAATCACATTGTATTGAATCTATGAAACTAATTCTTGATTGTGTTATAAAAACAAATATGACACCAGAGAGTGTAAAAAAAATGACGGTTGTAATATTACAAAATAAAGTTGTTGTATCACAACATCGTAAAATTAAAAGTATGTTTATGTGTTATGATGGTAATACGTGTTACAGACCACCGTTTCTTATTTATTGGAATTTATCGTCAAAAAGTGTGGAGTATCTCCCAGCAGAGTTGAAAAATAAACATGTCGCCATTATTTCTGGTTATACACCCGCGCTTATTAATAACCTATGTTTTATTGGTATGGAATATGTGAGAAATCAAAGACCCTATGATTTTGTTTATAATATATTGAACAATGAACGATATTTACTTATGGAAAAACTTTTTACAAAAATATTGGGTGATTCCCAATTTTTAATTAAAAAAATATAATATTTTTTAAGGTCTTAGCCTATTCAGCGATAAATATATTTATCCACTGAAAGAGATTTCTTCTCGAACAGTTTTAATCGACTTACATTTGTCCGGAGTTGCCATAATTAGAGATTTCAATACTTCTATCATTTTTTGTGTCGATGGTGTTTCAAATTTATATGCTCCAGTTGACCTAATAATTAATAAAAAAGTAATTGCGGATGAATATAAATCCCATGTTGAATATATTTCCGGTTTAAATAAATCTTCAAATACTTTTTCCCAAGTATTTCCAATATATTTTGAAAAGAATTCTGTAAAAGTTGTTTTCATTAGAGTAAACTCACCGTCAGTTATAAGTATTGAATGTTTTATATTGAATTCAGAAAGCTTTTGAATATAATTATTTATTAACTCTGTTATTTTTTCTTGCGTGACATTCATGTCTACTATGGGAATACCTTCTTTTTGTGGAGAACGAACAATTTTTGTAATATATGAAAGAATAAAAATATCAATTCGCCAATAAGGGTAAAAAATAGGAGTATAAAGGGCTTGATTTTGTAGTTCTTGTGTAGTTAAAGATGTTGCAATAAAAGACAAACCGAAATCAATAATTATAGGAGAGTGATTGGATTCATCATACATAATATTTTTTTCTTTTATATCATAATGAATAATACCTAACTCACGTAATTTTTGTATAGACGTAAGAAGATAAAGATAAGACGCAATTATTTTTTTTGAGAGTAGTTCAGGTTCTCGAGGTAATGTTAATAAATACTCTTCAATATTCATTTTACTAACATATCTTATTTTTGCAGATATATATTTTGAGTCAACTGGAACAGATACCCCTTCTTTTGAAATAATATCACATTTTTGTTGAACAGAATCATTTATTTTTGATATAGACACTGGACAAATTGTTTCAATTGGTGAGAAAAAGAATTCATAGTTATTTATTTTTTTGACTGCCTCTCCAATTATTATTTCGTTTTTAATAGTTTCTGTATTTTTTTGTATTTTTGAAACATATCTTATATCTCCAGGTTCTCCACTATCACATTTCAATTCTGGTTTGAAAATACAACCATAGGTTCCTTGACTTAATAGTTTAATTTCTAATGTTTCTTTTTTCGGAGTCAATTCTTCCGTTTCTTTTTTCG
>Ga0114979_10002532_pt1 | contig 12313 bp, 25 predicted proteins | sample S_140625_EF_Meta_FD_87315 | JGI IMG/M metagenome (GOLD analysis project Ga0114979, IMG submission 87315) | Freshwater microbial communities from Lake Simoncouche, Canada to study carbon cycling - S_140625_EF_MetaG | ecosystem: Environmental > Aquatic > Freshwater > Lake | place: Lake... | reverse complement strand
TGGATGTTGCTAATACTATTGATAGCGGTAGCAAATTTGAGCTTCGCCCAATATCCAATAACAAAAAAGATAGGTAATGATACTGTTGTCATAATGACTATTCGACAAGCAGAGAATATCAATCAGTTATTTGATACAAATGAAAAAGAACTTAATAAAATAATCGATAGTTTAAAGTTATTAAAATCGTTATTACTAGATAATACTAAAAAAAACGATACTTTAACTTTCAAGGTTCAAGAATCTTATTTTAAAATAGAGGAATTTAAGTTTAAATACGAAGAGAATAAAAAGATATATTTAGATAAAGAAAAAACTTATAATAAGATACATAACAACGATGTTTTACAAAAAGTTTTATTTTCAATAGTATTGACTTTTATAGCATTTAGATTACATTAAAAAATAAATTTTATGAAAATTTCGGAACACTTAGACTTAGTTGAAGTAACTAGAAGCGAAACAGCCAAAAGAAAAGGATAATGTTTAAAAGCGGTGGTGGTTTAATGATTTTTGGAATCCTTTTGGCACTATTTGTCATAATGGGTTCTGTTTATTTTGTTTATAAAATGTTTAGCAACCAAACGCAAGAAATTTTGGTTCGCTTTATATTAATGATTTTTACTGCTTTAGTTGCTCTATTCATTGTAGATAAAGTAATTGCTTGGCAAGTAAAGTTATTACCAGATGAACAAAACAACCAATTATTTGATTTAATAAAAACACTCGTTTTGATGATTTTTTCTTACTACTTTGGTACTAAAGAAGGAGTTGAAACAAATAGAAAAGATAAATAATTTTATGAATACAAGTAACCTTAAATTGAATACTCACATATTAGCTGAAATGCCATTGGTAACTGAAAAATTTGGTATTACAACTCCACTTAGAATGGCTCATTTTTTAGCTCAATGTTCTCATGAATCTATGAATTTCACAGCAATAAGAGAGAATTTGAACTATTCTGCTAAAGCATTAATGGGTACATTTAAAAAATATTTTCCTACCCTTGAATTAGCATTACAATACGAAAGAAAGCCAGAAAAAATAGGAAACAAAGTTTATGCTAATAGAATGGGAAATGGTGATGAAGCAAGTGGTGATGGTTTTAATTATAGAGGTCGTGGTTATATACAATTAACTGGCAAAAGCAATTATCAATCATTTTCTGATTTTATAGGCGAGGATTGTGTAGCTAATGCAGATTTAATCGCAACAAAATATCCTTTAGCTTCCGCAGCTTTCTTTTTCAATAACAACAACTTGTGGACTATTTGCGATAAGGGAGATACAAGTGATGTTGTACTTGCAGTAACTAAGCGTGTCAATGGTGGAACAAATGGATTGGCTGATAGACAATCAAATTTTGATTTATACAATAGTTTGTTAGCATAATAAATAAAAATAATATGTCATTAGGAATTAATAAAGTAATAAGCGATGGGAACGGTAATGCAATAATTTATACTGCATTAATAGCAGCGGCAGTTGCTAATACTTTACCGACACCTTTTGATGCAATTTACTTTCGTAGAGTAAATAGATTTCAAAGAGAATTTGATGCTGGAAAAATATCACCAGAAAAGCTAGAAACTCATGTGGCAGTCGAGTATTACATTTTTACGTCACTCTGGTATTTAACTTTATTTACTGGTATTTATGCTTTTGGTGGTAAATATAAAAACAATGCAAGAATTTTACTAGCTCTCGTAGCTGGTGGATTAGTGTTAGGAGCAGTTCAAAAAAATATTGAAATAGATAAAGAAGCAATAAAACTAAAAGCACTTAAAGGAACTGAAAAGTCTTTCACAGCTAATGAGGAAACTTTTTGGAATGATGCGTTTGATAACAAATAATTATATATGAATAACCTATTAGAAAAAGCAATAGACAAAAAAGGCATTTTAGCCAAAATAGCTACTCTTAGTGTTGCTATAATAGCAATTGTTAATGTAGTTAATTTTTACAAAAACAATATTTCAAAACCAAGAGTAGAGGTTATGGACAAGGATTTTGAAAAAGGTGTAGCCAATTTAAAGATAAATGGCAAAGATTTTGTTTTAAGAGGTGATTCCTCATACCTTATAGATGGAGATTGGGGTATTCGTTTTGGAACTACTTTTAACAAAACTTCAAATACAAACTATAATAGAATAGAATTACTAAAAAGAGGCATGGTTTATAAGATTATTTCATAATATTTTATAAATTTGTGTCTATATTAAATATTTTAATTATTTTTATAACAAATTTAAAATTTAAACGACATGGAATCAACAACTAAAAAAAGTATGTTACCAACAGTATTAGGTTATGTATTAGGTCTTGCTGGACTTTATATCGCAGTTCGTGTAGCTAGTTCTGCATGGAGAGGTGGACAAAAATAAAAAAAACTATATGGCAAAAGAAACAAAAAAAATCAATGTTGCGGACATTTCTAAGTTAGCGAAGAAAATACGCAAACCTAATGAGGCTTGGACTTCTGCTATTAAAAGAGCAGCCAAAGAATTAAAAAAATAAAATGGCAAAAGAAACTGTTATCATATTTGATGGTGAGGATAAATTTATGTCTAAGTCAAATAAAAAGTATGATAAAAATAAGGGTTTAGCTTATTATGTAGGAGGTGATGGTGAAGTTTCGACTGAAACCACAACAAGTACAACAACGGCAGCTCCAGTTAATTTAGGCTTACCAATGCCTATTCCAGATGGAAGTGCTGATTATTGCTCTCGATTAGAAGTGTATATTAAAAATAGAGGGGATAATGTGGCTACCGCTGAACAGATAATGGAAGCCCATCAGTATTTTTTAACTCATTGTAATGTACAAGAAACAACAACTACCTCTAGTACAACATCGACTACAACTGTTTTGCCAATAATAGGTACTTCTACAACAACACCTACGACAACATTTATTATTAATGATTTTCCTACAATCCCAATAGATTTAGGACAAAGACCATCTAGTGCTAAAAATAGTTCTAGTGGAGAAAAAAAAGAAAAGTCATCAAATAGTATTTGGTTGCTATTAATAGTAGGTTTAGGGGTATTATACCTTTTCTCTAAAGATAAAAATAAATAAAATGGCAGAAGCAGCAGCATCAACAGCAGCACCAATACCAGCAGCAGCACCGCCAATGGCAGCAGCACCTCCGATGGCAGCTACACCAATGCCAATGGCAGCTCCGCCACAACCAATGCCGTCAAGCATGGCAGAAGGGGGAGATATAGCAGCACCAAAATCTTCAGTAAAAGATTTCTTTTCTGATGTTGATATATTGGATGTTACTATATCAGCTTTTATAGTAGGTGCAGTTTTGTACTCGGTTCATTATTATAAATTTATGATGATGATGGAGAAAACTGGATATGCGGACTTAAATGGTCGTATGGCTAAATTAGAGAATGCTATGGCAAAAAAAGCAGCAGCAGAGGCTAATGCAGCTGGAGCTAATAGAAAGCAACGCAGACCAGTGATGAGGATTTCGTAATTTATTGCTCAAAAAAAAACCATAAAATATGTTGGACGATATTGTTTTCGGCAACCCTTCAAAAAAGTACGTTCCTTTTTTAGAAAAAGCGTGTGCCTATGATAAGCATATACCTACTTTAATAAAATTTGGATTTCCTCAAAATTCTTCTAAAGCTACAAGGGAAGAACTAAATACTATTGTAGATTATATTTCTGACTTAGAAGCAAACCCAGAGCATCTTAGTAGGTATAAAAATTATGACCACTCACTTGAAAGAGTACTTGCGGACATAATTAATCAAAACAAATTCGATGATAAAAAAATTGAAGTAATTGATTCTTTGTTAGATGATAGTTATAGCTTGATTTGTAAGCTAAAATTTCATTTTCAAAGGGCAAGACCTTATCAATTGGGAGAAGCCTATAAGCTAAAATTATTTCCATTTGATTCTTATTCTAGCAATTCACCTTCATACCCAAGCGGACATACTTTACAAGTTCATTTGATAAAATTTGTAATTGGGAATTTAATTCCAGAAAAATACGAATATTTTGAAAAATTTGCTACTGATGTAGAGTATTCAAGACTTTATATGGGTTTGAATTATCAATCAGATAATGACTTTGCTTTATTTTGTGTAGAAACAATTACAAAGGACAAAGAGTTCAAACAAAAATATGGGTTGTAATGAATATAACAACTGGAGGTGCAGCAGCACCACAGAGAAAAGTTTGGAAAGGTTGGGTTGAAATAGGGGGTAAAAGATTTTACGCAAAATCGAATTGGGAACGTAGATATGCTCTATATCTCAATTTTATGGTTAAACATAAACACATAATAGATTGGGATTACGAACCAAAAACATTTACTTTTTTAGGAGTTACAAAGGGGTGTGTATCATACAAACCAGATTTCTTTGTAAAATTTCCCAATGGTTACGAAGAGTATATAGAGGTAAAAGGGTATGAAAAAAGTAGTGATAGGACAAAGTGGAAAAGGATGAAAAAATATTACCCAGAAATTAATCTTAGAATAATTGACAAAACATTTTTTAAGAATAACGCAAAAACTTTAGGTTCAGTAATTAAGGAGTGGTAAAAAAACTATACCTTTATAGATAAAAAAAAACATTAATTTAATGGAAGACCAAACATTACAGCTATTAGATGTGCTTAATAGCCATATAAAGCAAAATGGAATAAAAAAAACCATAGGTATTTTATCAAAAAAAGATTCTCAAAACTTTTTTGAAGATGATTATACCAATTTAGTTTTAAAATCTGTTTGTGAGCAGTTTTCCTATAATTTAGATGAGTTAATGTATAGTAGATACCTAAGAGGCGACTATAAAATAGCCGTAGGATTTTGTGTTTATTACTTGTATCAAAATGTTTCTTTAGGGGATATAAGCAATTATATTTTTAAAAATAAACATAAAACTTTGTTATCGAGATACAAGGCATTAATTGATAATTTAAATGCAAAATACAAATCAGATTTACCTTATATAAAAATAAAAGATAACTTAAACAAAATCATATTAAATGGATAATCAACCACAAGAGCAACCGCAAGAAGAAGCCGCAGTACCAGTAATTCCTCGTAGTTATAACCCTATGAGCGATGGTGTAATTGAAAAACCATATTCTTCAATAGCTTATGATGTAAGTCAAGAACAAATTGGCACTAGAATACCAGAGCCTCAATTAAGTCGTCAGTCTATTGGAAAGGAAAACCCTTACGATATGCTTAATAAAGATAGAGGGGGTGGAGGTTCAAGTGGAGGAGGTGGAAAAGCAGCACCACCACCACTAAATCCAGCTATGAATAACTTATCTGACAAGGATAAGCAAATGGGTGCAGAGCATTTAGCAAAGTTAATTATTGATGCTTATGAAGGTTTAAATTCGGCTGCTAATTCATTGTGTAAATTTCCAGCTGGAAAACTTCGTAAATTACAAGCTAGTGGTGAGATTGACTTATCAGTTGAAATTCCATACGATTATGGAAAAACCATACCAGCTGGTGAATTTATTAAAGAATTTAATGAGCAAAATAAAGATACCCTAAGTGTTTCTAAAGAGTTTAAAAAAGAAGTTTTACCTCCTTTAACTAGAGTCTTAGAGAAAAAGGGAGCTGGTATTACTGATGAACAAATGGTAGGTTATTTATTTGTAAAAGATATCGGAGTTAAAGCTGTTTTAGTAGGACAGATGCGAAGTACAATGACAGATATGATAAATGTGATTGTAGAATACACAGCCGCTATGAAGGAAGGAAGAGGTACTCCACCGCAAGGTCAACCTCAACCTCAAGCTCAAGCTCAAAGACCAACATCGCCAAGAGAAGAGCGTGAAGCACCATACGTTAATCAAGAGGGTAATGATTATAATTTTAATAACAATGAAACAGTAATGCAATCTACTGTTGAGCAAATGGAAGTTCCAAGCACTGGTAGAGATAGAATAATAATGCAAAAAGCAAAGGAAAGAAAATGGGCGGCAGATTCTGAAAAATATGAGAAGATGAGTTATGAACAAGCATTATCAGAAAAAAAAGGTAGAAAAGGTAAGTCACCAAAAGACTATATAACTCCAATAGATGAGGAAGAAATTGCAGAAGCTATTATATTAAATGAAAGTGTTAACCAACCAAGTAAAAAAGTTGATACACAAATTGAGGGATTAGATTAATGAAAGTTAAAAATAAAGATTGGATAGACTTCAAAAAACGACTCATAAGTATTATGAGTGTGGTAGAGCGTGAGGGAAGTAAATTTGTTTTACCATTAGAAGATGCAGAAGAATTTTCTATTATTATTGATGGATGTGAAGTCCTACCAGTCTTTGTTAAAAAAAATGATTTACTAAGGGTAGAGTATGACTTCTCTTTGTGCAATACTAAAATAAGAACAATTGCTTTTTCAACTTATCTTGATGCAACTAGAATAGAAATTACTTTAAAAAGAAATATTATATGAGAGAGCCGATATTAATGGCAGCTTGTGGTAAAAAAGGTGTAGGCAAAAGCTACCAACACATGATTTTAATGAATCAATACGTTGCTGGTGACCCATATCAAGGCATTAAAGGTCGTAAAGCATTGATAATGGATGTAAATGATGAGTATGGTACTTTTAATGTTCCATCTATATCGTTAGAACACATTGCTCTTTTTTCAGTCCATCCACAAATTGAAATTAGAAGAGTTAGACCATTTGCTCCAGATGGTAGGAGGCTAACCCTTGAAGAGTGGGAACAAGCATTATTTTATGTTTTGACTAGATTTCAAAATGGTTTGCTTTTAATTGAAGATATTAACAAATTTATTTTTGACCATACTCCAAGCGACCTTGTAGGTGCGATATGTACCAATCGTCATGTGGGATTAGATATTGTATTGAGTTATCAAAGTTTAGGTAGAATTAATACAAAAATATGGGGAAACTTAAATCAGCTTAGATTTCATAAGAACAATGAATCTGTTGAAAGACACGCAGTGAAATTCCCAGATAAGATAGATTTCATGAGTATTGCAGAGATAATGGTAAATCATCAATACGATAGTGGTGCAAATAAAAGATTTTTCGTGTATGTAGATTTAGATGAATCAAAAGTTCGTGGAGAAAACATTAATGATGAAATGAAGGTACACGCTGTTGAACAATACATATTTGCGAATAAAAAGCTATTAAATCCAATACTTGCACAAATTGACCCATCAACAAAAAAGAAATATACCAATGATAGTGCATTTGCTTTTTTGCGACAAAAAATGATGAAAGACTACTTTTAATACTAACCTCCATATATACTCAGCCTACTAAGTCATCCCAAAAAGATGGCTTTTTTTTATTATATACATATAATTTAATATAATAGTGCAAATAGTATTAATTATATACATATAATAGTTTCAAATATAATTAAAAAAAAATATTCGTTTATTTAATTATATATTAAATTTACACTTGTAATAAAGAATCTGTATTCTATTTACAAGTAACAATCACAATTAAAATCAATAAAATGGATTACAAAGAAATTTTAAAGCAAATTTTAATCACAACTGCTGGAGTTGCATTGTATATGCTAGTGGCAAAACCATTAATAGATAAAGCATCTATCGGTAAGTAAAAAAGCAATTTCAAAATAAACTTATTTTTTAATTTTAAATTTAACAAAAATGTCTAATATTTCTCGTTATTTACAGAACGCAAATCGTTCTCTAAACGAACAATTTATCGGAGTTGACGGATTCGTTGATGATGATATGTATTTTACTGCTGGTGATGGAACTTTTTTTGGTGCTGATGCAGCTCCTATGGAAGTTGCTCCAGTTAGCGTAATGCGTTCTCAACCATACATCATTTCAGTTAGTAACTCAACTGGTTCTCCAGTAACTACTAACGTATTTGGTGCTTACACTTTCTTGAACAACGCTGGTTTCAGTGGTGGTTCATTAACAGTAGCTGGTGTTACAATCAGTTCTGGTTTGAGCAACACAACTTACTTTAACTTATTGAATCAATCATCTATTAGCCCTTTCACAATTGGTGCTACTTTGATTTCTTCAGTTAGTGGTACTGTATCTCAAGTTTTAACTCCAATTACTTTAAGCACACAAGATGCAAACGGTAACCAAGCGGTTAAAATCTTGACTCCAGTAATTGACCCTTATCAGCAACAAAGTGGAGTAATTGAATTGAAACAAGCATTTAGAATAGATGGTTTCACAACCTTAACTTTCTCTATTTTAGCTAACACTGCGGTTCAGTTCCAATTCTACCCTTCTGATAACATTAACATCGCAAGAGGTTTGGGTAACAATCCAGTGAGCAAACAATACGGCTCTCCAAAAATCATCAGACCAGCTTCTCGCTAGTTTAGAAGGTTTTTAAATAAATAAAAAAGGCGAAGTCGATTCATTTCTTCTTCGCCTTTTTAACTTAAATTGCTTAAATTTGTTATTATGCCTCAAAATATAAATATGTATAGTTACGTTGCCGCTTCAAACCCTTACTTTGCTAAAAGTTTGTTGCACAAATTCGGTTACGTTGTAGAAAAAGACCAACCGCTAGGTAATGCTTTACAACAACTTGTAGCTTATGAAGGTGAACCAGCATTAATGGCAATAGTAGAAAATAATCCAGACAAGGAATTATTTATGGAATACTTTGAAAAAAGTATGCCAAAAAAAGAAGATTGTGGTTGCAATAAAGGTAACGACAAACTTATAGAATACATGAACTTCAGTGGGCAAATACAAGCCGCTGCATCATTACAAGATAATAAAAAGACAACAACAGAAACGAGCCTAATGGTATTAGCTGGAGCTATGCTAATAGCCTTTGCTATTATTTCTAAAAAATTATAATCAATAATTATGGCTAACTTAACTGCTACTCAAACTGTACAAGAATTAATTTCTTATAATATAGTAAAAGATAAAAATTCTTTAGTAAGATTGCTAGAGAGAAATGGTGTTCAAATGCCTAATAACCCATCTAACAATGAAGTTACAGTGGCAGTATTATTAGCTAATCAAAAAAGTCCATCATTTAGAAAAGACTTAGGCGATTTGCTCGGTAATAATTTTAGTAAAGCTCAAGATGATTTTAAATCTTTTGTTGCTACTGAAGAAGATTTTGGCTTTACTGGAATAGATGATTTTTATTTACATCCAGCAAGAAATTATGCAGTAGGTGATGGTACATATTTTACAGCTTTTACTGGTACTGAAGGTTTTTTTAATGCAAACGATGCAAAGAAAAAAAGAATTACAGTTGATAATCCAAAAGGAAAATCAAAAGTAGGTCTTGCATTAGGAGCTATTGCAAATACTGTTTTTACGCAAGAGAATATTAATTCTGGTATTCAATTAGGTTTAGGTGCTTTGGCAAATAAACAAGCTGCAAAACAAAATACAATACAAGAAAATGCTTCTTTACTTGCGACACAACAAGATATTATTAATAAGAAGATTAATGAACCGAATGCTAAAAAAAGCAATACAACAACTTATATATTAATAGGTGTAGGTGTTGTGGCTTTACTTGGGGTTGTATATGCAATCACCAAATCTTCAAAATCTAAATCTGCAAAATCTTAAAAATAATAATATGAAAGATTATAAAATTTTATACTTTGGGCTTGGTATTGGAGCAGTTTTGCTTTTCTTAAAATACATGAAAGACAAACCATTGAAGAAAGAGGATATTGCAAATAAAAATGTAACTCCTACAACTCCAATGACTAGTACGACTTCAAACGGAGGTATTGTTGCAGCCACAACAGAAAAAATTAAGTCTGCAATCGGACAAGGTTCAATGACCTTAAAAGATTTTGCTGGAAATAAAGGAAATTCTGGAGGTGGAGGTGTTAGTAGAAAACCAATGTATGCACCTCCAATAGAATATAAAGGTGTTGATGGAAGCTCAACAACTCCAAGAAAAAACTTTACTAGCATAGCCCAAGCGTGTAAATGTGCCGATAAAAGCAATACAAATCAATTAGGTATCTTAAAAAACTTTGATAGATAAAATGAGTGATGCTAAAACAATACTTGACAAAGTAAAAAACTTAAAGTCTAATTCAGATAGTATGGCTCTTAAAAAGACCAAAGGAACTATCAATGGTGCTATAATTGGTGCAGCTGGTGGTCTACTATTAGGTTATACACGAAAATATAACCTCGTTACTTCTGCTTTTTTAGGTGCTGTCTTGGGAGGTATTATTTCTCAATTATTATTGCCTAAAGTAGATGAAGAATAAAGTATAAATATAAAAATAACCATATATGTCGGAATTAGTTAATGAAATGCAAGACAAAAGTTTTAAAAAATTAACTGCAAACCAACTCTTTAAACAATATAAAGATGAAGGTGGAACGCTTAATTTTTCGGATTGGTTAACAAGGGAAAAAACAAAAGGTATTTTTCCACTCAATAGCAATCTAAATGAAGAAATTAATTTATCTTTAAAAGGAATTAAAAAAAATAAAAATATGAAAAGCACATTTTTTGGTTTCCCTACAAAAACATTGGTAATTGCTGGTGCAATTATCGTGGTTGGAATTGTAGCTACTGCTATGTTAAACAAAAAAAAGTAATTGTATGACTAAGAACGAAAAAGTAATAGCTGGTATTTTAGTTGGAGGTGCAATTATAGGTATCTATATGCACTATCAAAAAATGGAAAGAGATAAGGCTAAAGCTAAAGCAAAAGAATCTAATATAGGTAAAAGTGCAATTGAAATTGAAAGAGAAAAATTTACACCAGCCTTTAATAAAGATTTCAATATAGTTTTTAGTACTGCTAAACCAACGGCAGCAGTAAGAGCTAAATCAGAAGAGTTGACAGCTTCTCGTTATGCAATTAAGCCTCAAAATATTAAACCTCCAGTAAGATTATAATATGAATTATCGCCTTTGGACTAGATATGCACCTTGTATGATTAAAGTGGTTATTAAAGTAAGACAACCACTAGAAATAGCTTTAAAGGCATTTGATGCAAATCAAGGTAATACTTATTTTACTGATAGGACAAAGCAAATAAAAGACCAAGAAACCTTATATATAAGGATGCCTCTTGCACCTAACACACTAACTGTTTCTATTTACAATAAAGCAAATGGGAATAAGAAAAAGGGTGAGGACAATTCTTTTGAAGTAGTTGAAATAAAAAGAGAGGAGTTGGATATAACTTTAGGTCGTACCAAAATGGATACACCTATGGTTCGAAATTTTGTCGCATTTGCTCAAAAATTTTGTTACAATTGTGGATGGATGCCAGTAGGTAGAGATTTTACATCAACTGCTGGTAATTTTAAAATTGAATATTTACCTTTTATAATTAGTAGTAAGGGAGAGAAAATGGCTACTCCAGCAAGGGTTAGTACAAAGAATGGTAGAATACAAGTTTCACAACAAGCATTTTTACCTTTCACTATACCAATGAGGATGGCAATTTTATTGCATGAATTTTCGCATTATTATATTAATACCGAAATTTCAAATGAAACCGAAGCTGATTTAAATGGTTTAACGATATATATGGGATTGGGTTACCCAGTTAGAGAGGCATACGCAGCGTTTGTAGAAACTTTCATAGGTTACCCATCACAACAAAATAAAGAAAGATATGATGTAATAAATAATTTTATAAAACATTATATTGATGAATACAAGATTAAAGATGTTTACGCAAGTGGAAATTAATATTTAAAATTAAAATTATATGGATACAAAATCTTTAGTAGGCGGTGCAATAGTAGGAGGAATTATAGTATATCTTTTAATGAGAAAAAGGTGTAAAAAATGTGGTCAAAAAATGAAAACAGAAGGAGAACAAACAACTACGTTTGTTTATCCTCCAATTTTATATCCACCTCCACCTCCAATTGTTACAACTAGTACAACTATACCAACTACTACCTTAGCACCAACTGGCGGAGGTTCAACTAGCGGAGGTTCAACTGGCGGAGGAACTGTATTATCTCAGAACAATTTTGTTGGATTTACTGGATTAAAAGGAATAATGTAAAAAAAAAAAAATGGATAAGAAAGTAATTATTTGGACAATCGTATTTGCTGGTATTGGTTTTGGTGCTTATAAGTATTTTACTAGTACAGTAAAAGCCTATGCAACAACTATTGCAGCAAGTGGTTCTGCATCTAATTTAGATGTTTTATTAACCTTTGATAAACCATATTTAAAGGCATGGGCTACGGCTGTAAAAGCAAAGCAAGATACTTTTACTTATAATGGATTGATTTACAATACACAAGGAGGGTCAACTAAAAAATAATTTTATGGCAAACAAAGTATTTGACTAT
>Ga0114979_10002528_pt1 | contig 12326 bp, 13 predicted proteins | sample S_140625_EF_Meta_FD_87315 | JGI IMG/M metagenome (GOLD analysis project Ga0114979, IMG submission 87315) | Freshwater microbial communities from Lake Simoncouche, Canada to study carbon cycling - S_140625_EF_MetaG | ecosystem: Environmental > Aquatic > Freshwater > Lake | place: Lake... | reverse complement strand
GCCATCGAACACACGGATCACCAGAAAGTCCACCATGTCCTCGATTGTGCGTGGCTGGTGATACCAGGCAGGCACCGGCGGCGCGATGCGGGCACCGGCTTCGGCTAGCCGGGTGAGATTGCGAAGATGCACGAGATTCCAGGGGAGCTCCCTTGGGGCGATCACCAGGGGCCGTCCCTCTTTGAGGTGCACATCGGCGGCTCGCTCGATCAGATCCAGGGCCACACCGGAGGCGATGCGACCCACCGTTCCCATGCTGCAGGGGAGGATCACCATGCCCCGGGTGCGGTGGCTACCGCTGGCGATCGCGGCCGCCTGGTCGTTCCAGCGATGGCAGCGCAACAGGCCGCTCCGGCAGCCAGTGCGTTCGCGCCAGAACAGCTCCTGGGCCTCGGGTTCCGAGGGAACTCTCAATCCCAGTTCCGCCTGCCAGACACCGATGGCACCACGGCTGGTCACCATCTCCACGGCCACATCCGCCTCAAGCAGCAGCTGAAGGGCCCGTTGGGCCAGCGGCTGGGCCGACGCACCGGACACGGCGAGGACCACCGGTGCTGCAGCGGGATTGAAGGAAGGCATGCCGGAGGGTGGGGGCTGGGAAGCCGCTCAGAGGGGAGCGAGCACCAGCGCATCCGCGCCATCCTGCATGCCGGTTGCCGTGGCGATGGACTCCTCGCCTGACTCGGGCAGCACCACGGCGAGATCGATCTGGTGGCGCAGGGCGTCCACCTTCTGGATCTCCACCTCAACCCGGTCACCGACCATGTAGACGCGGCGGTTTTTCCTGCCCACGAGGCGATTCTGGCGCGAGCGGTATTCGTACCAGTCGTCCTTGAGGGAGCTCACGTGCACCAGCCCTTCCACCTGGGAGGGGGGGACCTCAACGAAGAAGCCGTAGCTCTGAACCCCGCTAATCACCCCAGTCAGGGTCTGGCCGACCAGGGGTTCGGCGTAGCGGGCCTGGGCCATGGCCAGCACATCCGCCTGGAATTCCAGCAGGAAGCGGTTGCGAGCGTTGAGGCGTTTGGCCAGCCCCTTGGCAAGGGCCTCCTGGAAGGGATTCAGCTGGGATGGGGTGAGAATCGACCAGTCGGTGCTGCCGTGGCAACCGTCGCTGGCGAGATCGACGCCAGTTTTGTGGCGCACACTGGGCCGATCCTTGCCCAGGGTGAGCAGGGTGGCCAGTAGCTGCTGGTTCCAGATGTCGGCGTAGTGGAGGCCGGGGCAGCACCAGGGGGCATAGGCCTCAGCTTCGCCCGCCAGGGCATGGGGCCCACTCTGGCTATCGAGCTCCACGGGTTGCAGGCTTCCCCGCAGCAGGTTCTGAAGGGACCGGCTGCGGTCCGTCGCGGCGAAGGCGGCGGCCAGTTCGGCGGCATCGGCGTTGCCTTCGGCACTCAGTTCCAGGGGGATCTCAAGGGCGAGGGCCGCCTTGGCGACCTCGTTGAGGTCGTCGGCTTCTGCGGCGTTGTTGCGGGCGAACAGCCCCGGTAGCTGCAATGCGGCGAGGTGGCGACCCAGGGCCCGGTGGGCCACCAGCACGGCCTCCCGCAACAGCGCCATTGGCTCGCTGCCTGGAAGCTGCACCAGCCAGCCTTCCCGCGAGGCATCGGGGAGCGGGATCCTCAGATCGCCGAGGCTATCGATGGCCGGAACGGCCAGATCAAGATCCAGGGATCCGGCCTCGAGCCGGCGGCTGCGCAGCAGGCTCGCCACCGTGAGCAGGTTCTCCACCAGCGGCAGGTGCTCCTTTAGTGGTTTGAGGGCGGCAGGCACCGTGCGTGCCTTGGGCTTCCGTTCCGCCAGGGCCACCAGGGCTGCGCCATCCAGGCGGGCGGCGGGTTTGATCGTGCTCAGGCAAAATCGGAAGTGCTCCAGCGCCCCTTCGGCGCTCAGCTCCAGGGCCACGGAGATGGCCTCTCCCCGTTCTCCGACCCTTAGGGCCGAGGCCTTGTCAAGGGCGGGGGGAAGGAGGGGTAGCCATTGTGTTCCCGCACAGATGGCCTCCGCCTGCTGGTTCAGCCAGGTGTCCAGGGCGTTGGCCACGGTGATGCGCTCCGCCACGGCCGGGGCATGGACCCACAGGCGCCAGCCGCCCTCCTCCCGGGCTTCGAGGGAGAGGCCCGGCAGGGAGGGGGCATCAACGCCACTCCAGTTCTCCGGCAGCAGCACAGCCAGGCCTGTGAGATCGGTGCGGTCCTTGGCCTCCGGCTGGCGGAGGGAGGTGCGGGGTGCTCCTGGCCGGCCCTGGAGGTGATGTTTTGTCAGCAGGAGATCGCGATCGGCGTCGGGGCCACCCCGCACCGGCAGGCTGCGGGCCACATGCCCACGGGCGGCAAACTGGCCCACCGGGAAGCGGTCGACGCTGACCTCCACCACGGTCTCCCCGGCACTGCCGGCATGGATGCGGTCGTCGGCGGGAAGTTCGATGCTGGCAAGCAGCCGGTCATCGAGGGGAACGGCCATCAGGCGGTCCTCCTCCCGGTCTTCCACCTGGGCCAGCAGGCTCGTGGTGTCGCGGGCGAGGATGCATTGCACGCCACCTTCGGGGGAGCGGCGGCGGCCCCCCTCCCGGGTGATCTTCACCAGCACCCGGTCGCCGTTCCAGGCGTGGTTGAGCTGGTGGTCGCGAATGTAAATGTCTTCGCCACCGTCGTCCCGGAGGGCGAAACAGAACCCCTTGCTGGAGCAGCGAAGTCGGGCCGACACCAGATCGGGATGCTCCAGCTGCTGGACACCTGACTCCGACTCCGCCACCACCGCCAGCCGCACCAGGGCATCGAGGCCGATTCGCAGCTGCTGCCGCTCTTCATCGCTGCCCAGGGCGAGGGCTTTCTCCAGATCCTGGAGTGGCAGGGGATCCGTGTTCGACAGGTGGTCGAGCAGGTCAGCGACCGTGAACTTCATCGTGGGGTGGAAGCGAGGAGCGGGCGCACGCGCTTGGAGTGCGGGAGTGAACGACAACCAGGCGCAGGCCCTGGCGGAGGATTCCTAGAGCCAGAGGCTGGAGCCGGTCCCGCTGGCCTGGCCGGCGCCCGGGAGGCGTGGCCATGGGTGGTGGCGGAGCTGGTCTGCCGGGGATGGACACTGCCAACGATGGAACTGGCTGGTGCCCCAAGCGGCGCTGGGTTGGAGTCGGAACGGGTGCCTGGAGTGGGGGTTTGCCTGGAAACGGGCAGACCTGGCACCGGAGGGTCACTCTAGAGAGTGGGGGTCTCCCCCTCCCCGCTACGGGAGGAGCGCAGGATCAGCCGGGCCCCAAGAATCAGAAAGCCCACCGAGGCCACCAACTGCAGGGCGTCGGGTGAGATCACGCGTGAGAGAGAACCCCCCGCCGCAGCCCCGACCAGGCTGGCCAGCACCAAGGCCGCGGCACTGCCGGCAAACACGGCCCCGGGGCGGTTGGTGGTGCCGCTGATGCTGACGATCGCCAGTTGCGTTTTGTCCCCTAATTCGGCCAGGAACACCGTGATGAACGTGGATCCGAGCAGGGCCAGCATGGGGAGACGGAGAGATGGGGATTCAGCGGACGAGACCTGGCAGGCCAGGTTCGAGCAGATGCAGCGGGGCCAGGCTGAGCACCGCTTGGCGCCCGAGCCACAGGCCGAGGGCCACCATCAGCACGCCGGCGGCGCGCTCCAGTTGTTCCGGCGCCATCACCGTGGCAAGCCAGCGCCCCAGCAGCACCCCCACCAGGCTCGAGCAGATCAGGGCCAGGGATGCCCCCACGAACACCACCACCGGCCGTCCGGACTCCGCTGAAAGCAGCAGGGCGGCGAGTTGGGTCTTGTCGCCGAGTTCGGCGAGAAAGACGGTGGTGGCAGTGGTGAGGAACACCCCGAACCAGGAGGCGGCCGCCGTCCCCTGCAGCGACGGGTCCTGACCAGGCGCAGTGGCAGCGCCACCCTCTGCGGTGGAGCTGTCGCCGCTGGAGCTAATCGGTTCAGGAGAAACCGTGGGATCGGGCCCTGGATCGGTGGGGCTGCTGCTCATCGTGGCTTTCGGATCGCCCGCAGAAAGCGTCGCATCACCCTGCCACGTCCCCCATGCTCACTGCGAATCTGTTGCTTGCAGCAGGCGATCGCCAGGGCATCGCCCGACTCCCCGTTCCCACCGAAGAGGCCGACCAGGGAGCTGATTCGGCAGAAGTCGGGCCGGTCGTCGTAGATCCGGCAGCGGCAGCCGCCGCTGTCGAAGTGGATGCACCAGCCATCGCTGCCGACCATGGCCAGATAGGTGCTCCGCTGCTGGGGGCTAAGGGCTTCCAGGGCATCAGCCCGAAGGGCTGGATCGAGGCGGCAGCAGGAGCCGCAGCCCGGAATGCACCGCCAAACCTCCCCGAGGCTTGCGCCATCGTCGCTGGGGCCCCCAATGCCGTCTCCGCTGGAATTGCTGCGCCTGGCCATGGCATCAACCCATGACAAGCCATCACAGTGGCATCCCAGGGACCTGAGATGTCATCCCCTTCCGCTTAGTATTCAGCGGCAAAAGGCATTGGCGAGCGCCGTCCATGGGAATCGATTTCCACCTGATCTCCAACTTCGCAGCCCTGGCCCTGATCACCCTGGCGGGCCCGGCTGTGATCTTCATCCTCTTTTATCGCCGCGGCGCCCTCTGAGCCTTCTGGTTTGTGGCGCTTCGGGCACGCTGCTCAGCTCCGAGGGTTTCAAGAGCCCTGTAGAGAGGCAGGGGCATTAGCCATCGGCCCACCACCGCCCCCAGCAGGGATGCCAGGAGCAGCCCAGGCAGCAGCTGTTGCTCTCCGGCCATCCTTACCGCGAAGGCCAGGCTCATGACTGGTAGCTGGGTTGCCCCGGCGAGCCCTGCCGCCATGCCCAGGAGCACCCCGAGCGCGCTTGGACCTCCCAGGAGGTGCACCAACCCTCCACCGAAGCTGCCCCCCACGGCGAAGGCCGGATCGATCACCCCTCCAGGGATGCCAGCCGCCAGGGCCAGAACGGGGCCCAGTACACGCATCACCACCAGGGCGGCCCAGCGAGCGGCGCCTGGCCAGTCCAGGGTCTCCGCACCTGATGCCTGTAGGCCAGCGGGCCCCAGAACCTGGCGCAGCAGGGTTTCTCCATCCCCACAGCTGGAACCTCCGCTGATCAGCGTCATGGTGGTGAGGGCGGTGCCCACCGCCAGCCCCGTGGCCAGCGGATAGGCCTGGGCCAGGGGAAGGATCCGGGCGGTGCCAAGCACCAGCAATCGAGCCATGAGGGCGCCGAGGAGTCCCGCGCCGAGTCCCACGGGAAGGGCCCACAGGGCCTGGAGCAGCTCCGCCCACGGGGTGGCCTGGATGCCGAGTGCGAAAAGGGGTTGGCCGCCCAGTCCGGCAACCTCGGCCGCCACCCCGGCCATGAGCAGGGAGGGCCAGATCAGGTTCGGCTGAAAGCTGCGGCTCAGCTCCTCGGCCACGAAGATCACCCCCATGAGGGGGGTGTTGAACGCGCCGGCCAGGCCTGCACCGGCGGCGGCGGCCAGCAGTTCGTTGGGCAGGCGGCCCCGGCCGAGTCCGTGGGCCAGGGCGGCGCCCAGCTGGGCTGCGGGACCTTCCCTGCCGATCGGCAGCAGCACCAGGCTGGCGGCGCCCCAGAGTGCAAGCCGCCCTGCGGTGGTTCCAGCCGCCAGCAGTTGATCCTGCTGTTCCGGCCGTTGGAGGGCCACCAGCAGCTGGGGCAGCCCCGACCCCGCTGAACGGCGCAGGGCACCGGCCTGGAGAGCCAGCAGCAGGGGCACGATCAGCATCGGTGCCAGGGCCAGGCCCAGGGTCAGCCCCGTCCAGCCGCCGCCGAAAGCCGGAAGCCGGCCGATCAGGGAGTCCTGCAGCCTGTCGATGGCGTTGAGGGGCCAGCAGGCCAGACCCACGGCCATGCCCACTCCCGCCATGGCGCAGCCCTGAAGGAGCAAGCCGGTCCCGTTCTTGCCGGCCTGGGTGAGAGCGGTTTTCCCCATCAGGCCGTCAGGCCCAGGGCCATGGCGGCCTCCCGCACCAGGGCACGCAGGTAGGGGTGGGAATGGTCGTCGTGAAGGCCGCTGCGCACCTCCTCGCCGGCGGCATTGCGGATGATCAACCCATCGGCGTGGCGAGAGCACCAGTAGGTGCGATCGCGGCGCCGCAGCACCACGCCGGCGCTGCCGGCAGGCCGCACGCCCACCAGCTCCAGCTGCAGCCTCTCCTCCCCCTGCCAGCGATCCATCCGGAGGCGGTAGGCCACATCCACCTCAGCGGGCAACTCTGCCGCCCCCTGCCAGCGCCAGGCCATGGCGCGGCGCCGCAGCCCGTTCTGCTCAAGCTGAAGCTGCAGATGCCCCCCCCTCAGCAACCGCTGCTCCACCACCCGGCAGCCGCTGCTCCAGAACACGGGGGCCGGATGGCCGATCCCGAAAGGCTCCAATCGGCGCAGCTGTTCCCAGAAGTCGCGGTCGATCCGCTCGAAGCGCAGCAGGGCTTCGGGCTCGACGGGCATCGCCTGGCCGGCATTGTCGAGCCAGGCCTGGGCCAACGCTTCAAGGCGCTCCTGAAGCTCCCCCACCCGTTCCGCCACCACGGTGAAGCCTCCGGCGGCCGGATGGCCGCCATGGCGCAGCAGCAGATCAGCGCAGGCCTGAAGGGCCTGGTCCACGGCGAAGCCGCGCGGCGCCCGCACCGAAGCCCGCATCCTTCCACCCCCCTCATCGGCCAGGAGCGCCACCGGTCGACCGCAGCGCTCCATCAGACGGGCTGCCACGATGCCGATCACCCCGTGGTGCCAATGGGTCTGGGCCAGCAGCACGAAGGGGGGAGTCGGCCGGCCATCGGCCTCCAGCAGGGCAACGGCCTCCGCCTCGATGGCGCCACAGAGCTCGCGCCGTTGCCGGTTCAGCCCATCGCATTGCCGCGCCAGTTCCAGGGCCCGCTCCGGTTCGGTGGTGGTCAGGAGATCCACCACCAGGAGGGGATCCCCAAGCCGACCCACGGCGTTGATCCGCGGGGCGATCTGGAAGCCCACGGCTTCGGCATTGAGTTGCGGTGCCTCGAGTCCCGCCAGGCGCTGCAGGGCCCGCAGCCCCTCCAGCCGACTCAGGCCCAGGCGGGGTAGGCCGTCGAGCAGCCAGCGCCGGTTCACCCCCACCAGGGGGGCCATGTCGGCAATCGTGCCGATGCAGAACAGGTCGAGGGCAATGGCTTCGCCGTCCTGGCGGCCCACCCGGCGGCAGAGGGCGCTGGCCAGCACATGGGCCAGGCCCACGCCCGCCAGGCCCCGGTAGGGGGAATCCACTGGGGTAACGGCCGGATGGAGCAGCGCCAGGTAGGGCGGATGTTCGGCAGGCAGGGTGTGGTGGTCGGTGAGGATCACATCCACCGCCAGGGCGGCAGCCCTTTCCAGTGCCTCCCGGGCCGCCACGCCGTTGTCCACCGTGATGATCAGGCTCACGCCATCGGCCGCCAGAGCCTCGACCATGCCGGCGTTGAGGCCGTAGCCATCGCTGGCCCGGCTGGGGATGGCGGCCCGAGGCCGGGCGCCAAGCCGCTGCAGCACGCCCACCAGCAGGGCCGTACTGGTCATGCCGTCGGCGTCATAGTCACCGCAGACGGCCAAGGTTTCGCCCAAGCGGCAGGCGCGCTCGAGCCGCTCCACCGCCATGGCCAGGTCGGGGAAGTGGTCGTGGGGATCGGGCGCCTTGGGGGGATCGAGAAGGCAGCGGAGGCTGCTGTCGCTGGTGTGGCCCCGGCGTCGCAGCACCGCAAGCAATTCATCCGGCAGATCCCCCGATGGGGAACCCAGACAAGCGTCGGAGCCTGGCCCAGCCTGGAGCGTCGGATCCTGCTGTGCCAGTGGTGGTGGGAGGACCCAGGGTTGCGAGTCGAGGGAGGGCAAGGCATGGGTCAGGCACCTCCGCATTGTGCTGCCCGCAGCTGCTGCCGCCAGCCCTAACCTGCGTCGGCAGGACCGGCGATGCGGTGGCTCCTTCCCTCGAGGCCATTTTCTGGGATGTGGATGGCACCCTCGCCGAGACGGAGCTCGAGGGCCATCGCGTGGCCTACAACCAGGCCCTGGCAGAAGTGGGTTTGCCCTGGTGCTGGGATCGGGCCCGCTATCTCGATGACCTGGCGGTGGCCGGGGGCAGGGAGCGGATGGAGCGCTTTCTTGCGGACCAGGACGGCCGCCCGCCCTCCGGGCCGCTGCTCGATGCACTCGTGGCGGCCAAGAAGCGCCTTTATGCCGAGCATCTGCGCAGCGGGGCCATTCCGCTGCGGGAGGGGGTGGCGCGGTTGATCGGTGCCGCCGCCGCCGCCGGTCTTACCCAGATGATCGTGACCACCAGTTCCCGGGCGGCGGTGGAGGCCCTCATGGCCGGCAGCCTGGCGGGAGTGGCCGGAGCATTCCGGGGTGTGATCAGCGGCGATGACGTGAGCCGCAAGAAACCCGATCCCCAGGGTTATCGGCTGGCCCTGGCCGAGACCGGGCTGGATCCGCAGCGGGTGGTGGTGGTGGAGGATTCGACCCAGGGTCTGGCGGCAGCCAGCGGGGCCGGTCTCACCACCCTGGTGACCCTCAGCTTCCTGTCCCGTCACGAGGGGATCGGGGCCTTCGCCGCCGCCGCTGCCGTGGTGGATGGCCTTGGCTCTCTGGAACGGCCCCTTGCCCTGCTCCACGGTCCGACCTGTCCGGAGGGCCAGGTGACGCTCAGCTGGCTAGAGCGGCTGCTCGCATCGGCATGACGACCCCCCCCCAACAGCGCACCCGCTACGCCGCCCTCGAACGGCGCCTCGGCCGTTCCCTGCTGGGCCAGCTGCGGCGCAGCTGGCGTCACGCCAGCCTCGCCCTTCGCTCCCTGCTGGTGGGTTATTGCCTGAGCCAGAACCTGATTGGCTTGCTGCTGGTGCGGGTACCGGGGGGCCGGCCGGCCGTAGTGCTCTCGCTGGTGCTCTCGATGGAGTTACTCGTGCGGCTGCGTACCCGGGCGCAGCGCGCCGAGGAGGCCCCGCTGGTGTGGGTGATGCTCGACAACCTCCGCTTGGGGGCCACCTATGCGGCGGTGCTGGAGGCCTTCAAGCTTGGAACCTGAAACGCCCCCAGCCGCCGCTGCGGCGGCCGGACTGGTTGATCGTGTGGCCCTCCCGCTGCTGGGCCGGTTGGTGGATCTGCGGCGCCGTCCGGGCCAGCGCAGGCCCGTGCTGCTGCTCAACGGCCCGGTGGGCGCCGGGAAGTCCACCCTGGTGCGGCAATTGGCTCGCCTGGCCCCGGCCCATGGACTGCGCCTGGCCGTGGCCTCGATCGATGACGCCTATCTCCCCCTCCCCGAGCGGCTGCGCCGCCTGGCGGGCAATCCCTTCGGCGTGACCAGAGTTCCTCCGGGCAGCCACGATGTGGATCTGCTGCTGGATCGCATCGAGGCCTGGCGGGCTGGTTGCTCGCTGCGGCTGCCCCGGTTCGACAAGACCCTTGCCGCCGGCCAGGGCGATCGCTGCGGAGAAAGCGAGGAATTCGCCGATGCCCTGCTGCTGGAGGGCTGGTTGATGGGGTGCCGACCGCTTGGTCAAGCGGCTATCACCAGGGCCCTGGGAGATCTGCACGGCTGGAATCTCAGCGAAGCTGAACGGAGCTGGCTTCCCCGCTGGGATCGGGCGCTGGAGTCGTATGAGCCGCTTTGGCGGATCTCGGATGGTCTCTGGGTGCTGAGGCCCCGGAGCTGGACGCTGCCCCGGCGTTGGAGATTCCAAGCGGAGGCCCGTCAGCGGCGGGCCGGTGGTGGCTGGCTTGAGCCCCGTGAGTTGGAGCGGCTAGTGCGCTCCAGTCTCCATTCCCTGCCACCAACCCTCTACCAGGATCCTCTGGTGGCGGGGTTTGGCGACGGGCCGGAGGCGGTTGGGTCTTTTGATCGGAGTTCAGCAGACTCAAGATCAGCCCCCACGGATCAGCTGCCGCTCTTCGGTGTCACCCAGCTGGATGGTCGGCGCCGCTGGGAGCCGTTGGAACCTCCGGCTCAGGTCTCGCCGTCTTCCTCCTCTTCGGCGATCGGGTAGACGAAGCCCTGGGCTTTGCCACTCAGCACGGCCTTGCCGATCGAAAGGGCCTTGGCGGCGGCGACACCAGCCTTGGCCTTCCAGTGGGCATGACGCTGGTTGCGCTTGCCTTTGGAGGTTTTCTTCTTGGGAACAGCCATCCCTTCGCTCTTGCAGCCAAACGAAGATCATCCGTTGCGAACCTTCCTTTCGTCAAATCGCTAGAGTTGTCTTCTGCCTCGCAGGCCCGTGGTAACGACGTCGACTCAGCCCAATCCCCAACAACCTCCCTCAGCCGCGGGGACGGGGAAAAGCCCCGCCAGCAAGTCCGGGACGGCCAGTGGGTCCCCCCGGAGCGGTGAGGACAAGACAGGTCCCCAGCCCGCCGCGAAGCTGGAGCGGCGCCCACAACCCTTCAGCATTGGCGGCGGCGGCGATTCACCCTCCTACAGCCAGCTGCTCCAGGATCTGGAGTCCGGCAAGGTCAAAGACCTGCTGCTCTCCCCCCGCCGGGGTGTGGTCGATGCCACATACCGGGATGGTCGCAGCGTTCAGGTGCCGGTGTTCACCGACAACCAGCTCCTGATCCGCACTGCCACCCAGGCCCATGTGCCCCTCAGCGTGCGCGATGAGCAGCGCGATGAGGCGATGGCCGGACTGCTGGGCAATCTCCTGCTGGTGATGCTGCTCCTCACCGGCCTCACCCTGCTGATCCGTCGTTCGACCCAGGTGGCGAACAGGGCCCTCGGCTTCGGCCGCAGCCAACCCCGTCTTCAGGCCGAGGGCTCGGTGGCCGTGCATTTTGAGGATGTGGCCGGCATCGGTGAGGCCAAGGAGGAGCTCCAGGAGGTGGTCACCTTCCTGCGCTCTCCAGAGCGGTTCACCTCCGTGGGCGCCAAGATTCCCAAGGGTGTGCTGCTGGTCGGCCCTCCTGGAACAGGCAAGACGCTCCTGGCCAAGGCCATCGCCGGCGAGGCAGGTGTGCCCTTCTTCTCGATGGCCGCCTCCGAATTCGTCGAGATGTTCGTGGGGGTGGGCGCCAGCCGGGTGCGGGATCTTTTCCGCCAGGCCAAGGCCAAGGCACCCTGCATCATCTTCATCGACGAGATCGATGCCGTCGGCCGTCAACGGGGCGCGGGCATCGGCGGCGGCAACGATGAGCGGGAGCAGACCCTCAATCAGCTCCTCACCGAGATGGATGGTTTCGAGGAGAACTCCGGCGTGATCCTGCTGGCCGCCACTAACCGGCCCGATGTCCTTGATGCTGCTCTGATGCGCCCCGGGCGTTTTGACCGCCGCATCACCGTCGACCTGCCCGACCGCAAGGGACGGGAGGACATCCTTTCGGTTCACGCCCGCAGCCGTCCCCTCGCCGATTCCGTTTCCCTCGCCGATTGGGCGTCCCGCACGCCTGGTTTCTCCGGCGCCGACCTCTCCAACCTCCTCAATGAGGCGGCCATTCTCACGGCCCGCCGCCAGCAGGACCGTATCGACGACGGCGCCATCGGCGATGCCCTGGAGCGCATCACCATGGGCCTCACGGCCGCCCCCCTCCAGGACAGTGCCAAGAAGCGTCTGATCGCATACCACGAGGTGGGCCATGCCCTGCTCACCACCCTGCTTCCCAACGCCGACAAGCTCGACAAGGTGACCCTGCTGCCGCGGGCGGGTGGGGTCGGTGGGTTTGCCCGCACCATGCCCGACGAGGACATTCTCGATTCAGGCTTAATCAGCAAGGCCTATCTCCGTTCTCGGCTGGTGGTGGTGTTGGGCGGGCGGGCCGCCGAGATCGTGGTGTTCGGCCCGAGTGAGGTGACCCAGGGCGCCGCCGGTGACCTGCAGATGGTGACCCGCATCTGCCGGGAGATGGTGACCCGCTATGGCTTCTCCAGCCTCGGGCCTGTGGCGCTCGAATCGGATGCCGGCCAAGTGTTCCTGGGCCGCGACTGGATGCGCCCCGATGCCCCTCCCTACTCCCGCCGCACCGGCAACCAGATCGATGCGCAGGTGAGACTGCTGGCCGCAGCGGCCCTGGATCAGGCCCTCGCCGTTCTGGGTCCCCGCCGGGAGCTCCTGGATCGGCTGGTGGAGCACCTGATTGCCGAGGAAACCATCAACGGCGAAGCCTTCCGCGACCAGGTGGCCCAATGGGAGTCGGAGAATCCCCAGCTTTCCGGGGTACCCGCCCAGCTCTCCCTACTCCTCACCCCGGATGCCGCCCCAGAAGCGGATGTCGAGGCTGCGAAGGTAGGTGTGTAGCCCGGCATCCTGAATCGGCAGCAGCCGGGCAGCCCGGCCGCTTTCATTGACATGGGCATGCCAGAGGCCTGGTGGC
>Ga0114979_10002525_pt1 | contig 12331 bp, 7 predicted proteins | sample S_140625_EF_Meta_FD_87315 | JGI IMG/M metagenome (GOLD analysis project Ga0114979, IMG submission 87315) | Freshwater microbial communities from Lake Simoncouche, Canada to study carbon cycling - S_140625_EF_MetaG | ecosystem: Environmental > Aquatic > Freshwater > Lake | place: Lake... | reverse complement strand
TTACATCCATTAAAATCAATAAATGTAGATTCTGGTAATTTAAATATTAAATCTGTAAGATTAGAATTTTCAGCTTCTAATATTTTTTCACAACATAAATTAAATAATTCAACCATTTTTGCTCTGACTTTTAATCTTTTTTGTTGAATATTTTTTAATAAAACAATAGAGTTAAAATTTAATTCAGGATCTGAATTTATATTTTTATCTTTTGAGATAGAATTTATTGTAATATTACCTCTAGGTAGATAATCTAAATTTTTAGCCGGCATCAATTTATCAATTGTAATATTATTCATATATATGTTTATAATTATATAAAATTATATTTTATAACATATAATGAATAATGCGATAGATGAAGAGATAAATAAACTTATAGGAAAAACAGAAAACAATATAAAAAATAAAAGTGAAAAAGATACATTATTATTATCTGGTGGCGGGGCAGCTGGTATATTATATGCTGGTGTATTTAAAGCATTAGAAGAATTAAATATACTCAAAGATATTAAAACAATTGTTGGTGTATCAGCCGGTACTCTATATACATTTATGTATTTAATGGGTTATACTGTTAAAGAGATAGAAAAATTTGCAGAAACATTTGATGGTAAAAAATTAACAACAATAAAAAATTTTGAATCATTATCATTTGATAAAATATTTATTGAATACGGTTTAGATAATGGTGATGCATTTAAAAAAGTATTTATAAAAATTGCAAAACAAAAAAAAATAGATCCATATATTACTCTATTAGATTTTTATAAATTAAATAAGATAAAATTTGTTATAGGTGTAACGAATATAGATACACTAGAAGAAGAATATTTTTCATATGATTCAACACCCAATATAAGATTAATTGATGCAATTAGAGCGACAATATCACTACCTATTTATTTTACACCTCATAAAATAAATAATAAATTATATGTTGATGGTGGATGTATGAATAATTTTCCAATTAATTATTCTAAAATTGATATAAATAAAACAATAGCAATTATGATTTCAAATCCTATTAATAATTCAATAAATAATAATTTTATTAATTATTTTTTGAATATATTAAAATCAATGTCGATTGGATGGAGACATGCTTTATTAAGAGGTGATAATAATAAAAGTATTTTAATTGAATCTGATGTAAAGAATATATTTAATTTTAGTGTTGAAATAAATGAAAAAAAAAGATTAATAAAATTAGGTTATGATTCAATAAAAAATTCATATCTTAATCATCCTCACTAGAAGAATCATAATCAATCATTCTTGCATAAATCTTAGCCATATCTGATGTAATTTGTTTTGATTTTCCGGTATTTGATATATCATTACCAATAAGAGTACCAAAATCTTTTGAAATTCCAAATTGATCTTCAAATACACTCTTGAATTCACTAAAACCCATTTTGTCATATTTCTTTGTATCTGTTTCTCTTTCAGTTAATTTTCTTTTTAATTCATCATCAGTTAATTTATTATTTTTATAATCTGAATAAGAATTTGTATATTCAAAATCAGAATCAGATGAGACTTCAATATCTTCATTAAATTTATTTAACTTGGTAAATTTAGATTGATCCTTAAAATCTTGTTTCTCATTATATATATCACCATAATCTTGTTCTACTGAAATAAAATTTCCTAAACCTGTATCATTAAATGCTGTAAATTGATCTTCATATAGAACCATATCACCGGCATCTTGTCTTTTCTTTAATTTCTTTTCTTCTTTACGTTTATTTTTTTCAAAAATATTATTAAATTCATTTGGATTAAATGATCTTCCTTCAAATACATTCTTTTGAGCTAATTCAATTGACTCTACATCTCTTTGAGCTAATAATTCTTGCATATGTTTTGTCATCTCTTGTTTATTCAATTTAACTTCTGATTCTGGATTAAAACCTCTTAATTTATTTATCTTATCATTTTCTTTTCTAAATTCTAATTCCGAACGTTTTTTAGAATCTTCAGTAATACCAGATTCCTGTAATTTAATAAATTCTTCAAAAGATGATTTTTGATTAGACATATCAGACGATTTCATTGTTTTTTGTTCAAGATCATAGAATTTCTTTTTCTCTGGATTTGTTAAAACTTCACCAGCCATACGAATAAGTGGATATTGTTCTTGTTTAATCTTTCTCTTTGATTCAGGTAATAGTTTTAATTTATCTGGATGATATTTGGCAAGTAAATGTCTATATTTTCTTTTTATATCTGATATATCATCATCTCTAGATACACCAAGGATTTTATAATAATCATAACCTTCTACTTTAATTTTACTTCTCATTTTCTCGAAAAGTTCTTCATCAGATAATTTCTCAGTCATTGATGTTTATATAATTTTATACAAATATATTTTTCAGATAAAAAAAACGAAAGATTTTTATTTATGTTTTTATTATATAAATTAATGTCTCTTAGTCTAAAAAATAAATTTAAAGCAATTATGTTATTACATGCTTTAGGTGATACTATCGGATTTAAAAATGGAGAATGGGAATTTAATTATATAACGAATGATGTTACATATAAGACTACACTTGAAATAGTATTTCAGTTTATATCTCTTGGTGGATACAGTGGAATTGATTTAGATGACTGGAATGTATCGGATGATACTTTATTTCATTATGGAACTGGATTAGCATTGTTAGAATTAAAGGATGATGATATTGATTTAAAAAATAACAAATTAGATGAAAAATTTAAAGAAAATTATATGGCACATATGGCATCTATTTTAGATAAGATAATAGAAGATCAAAAAGAATTAGAGGATAAAGAACCATCAATAGAAAATTTTTCAAAATATAAATTTAGAGGAGTTGGTAAAAAAACAGTTGAGAGTATACAAAATTGGAAAAAATATGTTGAACCATCAATAAATTTAAGTGGTGGGAATGGTTGTGCTATGAAATTCTTATGCATAGGAATGATATTTTACAAACCAGAAGATCTTGATAAATTAATTTTACTTTCAATTGAATTAGGAAAATTAACACATTTATCACCCATTGGTTATTTAGGTGGATTTACATCAGCATATTTTACACATTTAGCATTAAATTCAGTTCCCATAGAATCATGGCCAGAATTATTAATATCAATTATTGATTCAGATAAAATTTCAAAATATATTGATAAAAATAATTTTGATGCAATTGTTGCATATAAAAGATTTATATCTTTATGGAAAAAATATATTGAATTAAGATTTAAAAATGGTAAATTATTAAGAACAGCTTCACATCGTAATTTAATTTTTAGAACAAAATTCTTTTATGATTTTACTGTTAATTATGACGATTATACAGAAACACCAGAGAATGCAGAAAATAATTCATCAATTGTTGGTATGATTGGTGGCTCGGGTGTAACTTGTATGTTAATGGTATACGATGCTTTAGTTGATGCTGAAGATTCATGGGAAAAACTAATATATTATGCAATGTTACATGTAGGAGATTCAGATACAATTGGTGCAATTGCTGGTGGATTATTCGGTGCATTATATGGATATGAATCTATTCCTCCTCGTATGATAAATGCAATTGAATACAAAGAAAAAATATATGAATTAGCTAAAAATCTTTATGAAAAAGTCAAAGAGAATTAGCTTTAATAAATTTAATAATATCATCCGTTGTTCTATCACCTTTATAGAGAATTGATTTGCCGGATTTTGTTTGTAAAATAATAGTAGGAAATCCTTTAACAATAGTTGGATCACACTTTTCTTTATTTGTCTCACAATCAATAATCTCTAAAACACATATATTTTTTATATCATTAAATTTGTTCTTAAATTCCTCAGAATCTAATTGAGACAATAATCTTTTAGACCATCCACACCACATAGCAACGTGTACTTTTAATGATGCTTTTCCATTTGCATCTACTTTAATCGACTGCGTTAATTGTGTTGATTTAATTAAATCAGATGATGTTTGTGATGGCATACCACAACTGCCAAAATTTTCAGTTGGATTATACGGTTTAAATTGATTTAATGATGGTATTTGTTGTCCTAATTGTTTATTCACTTCTCCATTTACTTTATTATTATCATTATTTTTACCAGAAAAATTTGTAAAGTATAAAATTAAAATCAATATAGCAATAATTAAAATAATCATATAAGTTTCCTCCATTATTAATATAATATAAAATTATATAAAAAATAAATTTTAAATTATTTAAATTATAAATATTTTTTTCTTTTTTAATTAATATAAAATGGATTTAGTTAGACTTTTTTTTGGCCCAAACACAGCTGACGCTCGTGGCGATGTATTTTTTCATTTTGCATACAATGGTACAAAATACGACGAGGCCATTAATGCTGACAATGTTAATAGCATCACAGTTGAACCTTTTTTACAAGCAATGCTTGCTCAAAATTATATGACACCTACTCCTAACGCTCTAATACAAGAAAACTTTTACACATTCCTTAAGGATGTTGGTAGATATCACAGCATGATAGATGATAGAACAGCAATTAACGATGATACTAATGGCTCCAAAACAGTTAAAGAAGCTCTTTTTAATAAGGTTTACAATAGTTCTACAGTTCCTGCCGATGTTAAAAAATTCTTTAATACACACTTAAAAGTAGTTAGATTAGGACTAGCAGGAACAGGAGGTGAAACAGTAACTGAATTTTCAGGTGTTAATCTTTCTTCAGTACGTTTTAATCTTGTTAAAGTAAGTGCAAGACAAGAAGATAGAGAAAAACAATTATTTAAATCAACTATCCCTCTTTTACCCGCTGACATACTTACTACAGGTCTAGATGCAATGACTTTACAATCAGCATATCAAGATGGAATAAGTAGTAGTTATCCTATTTCAGGAGAAACTAATTTTGATTTTAACATTAAAACCTTTATTAAAAATGCAATTCTTGCCAGAGACAAATCAATTAAACCATCCACAACTGCAGCCCAACCACTTGAAGATTTATACGAATCCGTTGTAACTGGAGTACGTTATGCACGTGATGATCAAAATAGATTGCGTGTAGTTGGTGCAGATGGTAAATTAGATATGTTAAAAGATTTTGAAGGCAACGAATTAGAAACCGCATTAGACAACGGAGCCCCCAATTGTGCATCAACTGGTATTAATTCTAACTGTGATTTTGTTTACAAATGTTTATTATCTGGCAAACCCGAAACACTTGCCGAATGCCTCAAAAGATTAGAAGAAAAAGATATGTTTGCAGTTGCACGTAAAGAACTTAATGGAATGAATCCTAAAGTTGCAGTTCAACTTTTAAGAACTTTTGGCTTTAAACCACGCAGAGAATCTGGTTCGAATGTAGTTCTCCCACCTACATTCGATGATTGGTCCCGTAAATTAGAAAAAACACTTGATGCTAAAACTGCTCAAGCAATCAAAGGTAACAGACAATTAATGGAATATTTAAGAGCTATTGTAGATATGGTTCGTGCTAACCCTGCTATTATCAATACTGATTTCAAGAATGGTGCTTTATCTGATTTTGCTAGAAAGACTGGATTAAATGTTTTCCGTAATCCCTTCCCAGAAAGAAAAGTAGCTGAATCTGTAGTTGATGGATTATTATTTGCTCCCCAACAACTTGCCCAATCAATGCAAGCTCCTTTAGCTCTTCAAATTGCAAATATTAAAGGCCGTATGCCATTTATGATGAGTGGTGGTGGTAATGCTGAATGTCCTAATGCAAATAATCTCAGACAAGCATTCAATATGATTTTTGCTGAAATGGAAAAGAATGGCAAGGTTTTAGTTGAATCCGACAAAGCACGTATTAATGTTACAATTGAAAAATTAGATAAATTAGAATCTAATTTAATACAATTAATGGATGATGCTAAATTATTTAATAAATTAAATGCTGCTTTAAATCCATCTCAATCAGTATCAACTGAAAATGTCACACTCAGAGATATTACTGATGTTAGAAGCCAAAATATCACCGGTGAAACTCTTGGTAATCTTAATGATTGTATTGTTAAGAATCTCCGTGATCAAACACAATTATCTTCAGATCTTTTTAACAGAGTACAATATCCCCTTTTACAATTACTCATGAAAGGTGGTTCAAATGCATTAAGCCCTGTTAATTAAAATTATTTTTTGATATAAATTTTATTTTTTTTTATTATATAAATTATATATATGTACAGAGATTTATTACCTTTTGTAAATGACGATGAATTCGCCTTAACATTTATTCGCTATAATTATATTGGCGAAGAATTTGCTTTACCTATAAATCGTGAAGAAATGCCAGATACCATTAAGGGCGAAGCTGTATTTCAATTAATGTTAGAAAAAAATTATAATGATGTAGCTGATAACAATATAGCTCATAATTTTATAATAATGATTAGAAAATTAGGCGATTGGCATAGAAAAATTGATGGAAAGTTAGTAACAGACGTAAATGCTAAAAAAATATATGAAAAAGTATATTTAAGATGGAAAGAATTATCACCTTTAGCAAGAAAATTTTATTCCACACATTTATATTTAACAAAAACAGAAAATGGTAAAGATATTATTATAAGAGATTTTGATAATCTTGCCATATATAATCCTGTTACTATTAAGTTACATTTAAGAAGAGCAAAAGATGGAAAAGTATTATTCAGACATACTTTACCATTTCTTCCAAAATCAGATATTACTGTTAATAATAATGGCACCCCTTTTCTTGATAAAACTTATTTACGTCGATTTTATGATTCTAGAGGAGTAGCCGAATATAATGCAAACACATTAAACTATAGTAAATTTATCCAAAATGTAATAAAAAATAGTGGTAAAAATGTAGACTTATATAAATATGTTCCATCATCTGTTGAAACTTTAGAAAATTTATACCCAGAAGAACCAGAATTAGCTCAATTAAATTTTACTAGAGATGTAGACGGTGTTTTAGTTAGAAATGGTGAAAGATTGGATGATGACAAATTAGAATTAGATTTAGCAGAAGCTGGTGTATGTTATGGCACTGGTATTAAAAGAAATTCAAGCATTGGCGCATGTTCTGATGTGTATAAATGTTTATTAGATGTTAAACCTGGTGATATTTCTAGATGTGCTGCTGAACTTGAAAATGAAGATTTATTTGAAGTTGATGCTATGACAATTCAGAATATTAATCCCAAGATAATGAAACTTATTTTACAAAATCTTGGTGTTAAAATTTCCAAAGAATTTGGATCATCCGTTTGTGAATCATTTGAATCATGGTTAAGTAGAACACCAATTAGAAATGTTGTCATTAAGAATAAAAATCTATCAAGATATATTAGAACTATTATTAATGTTATCAGATCAAATCCTTTAATTCTTAATCCTGCTCCATCAAAAAATTTATATGGTTTAACAACATTTAAAACACCTGAGACATTACAAAATAGATCAAGAAAATCAGAATCTTTAGCAGATATGTTATTATATACAAAAAATTTTTCAGGTGGCAATATTAATACATCATATCCAGATAATCTTAGATTTATTATGCCGAATATGTCTGGTGGTGATGGTGAATATAGTGAAAATGCTGCTCAGATTAAAAAATTATTTGATGTATTATTTGCTGAACTTGATAAGGCAGGTGTACCACTTGTTGAGAATGATCAAAAAAGAATTTATGATACAATCAATCGCATGAGCAAATTAGAATTAGATGTACCACGTTTATTAGAAGATCTTAGAGTATATACAGATTTAATTAAATTAATTGATGAAAAAGAAAAAAATGAGACTAAATTAGATGATTTTAGAGATATTAGAAATAATAAGACACAACTAACTGAATTAGTAAACAAAGTAAATAAAAAGATTCAAGCAAATATTAATAGACAAAATTTAATATTCCAAGTATTATACAATAAAGTACAAATTCCATTACTTGCTAGACTTGTTTTTTAGTTGTTTATTAGTTGTTTTTTTAGTTGTTTATTAGTTATTTTTTAGTTGTTTATTAGTTGATTATTATTTTTATTATTTTTTGTGTTTTAAGGAATAATATTTTATGAATATTTATATATATAAATGACTGGTGGCACAATGCATTTAGCTGCTAGAGGTATTGAAGATATTTTTTTATCAGAAGATCCTCAAATAACATATTTTAAAATAGTTTATAGAAGACATACTAATTTTTCAATTGAAGAGATTAGGCAGAATTTTATTCAAAAAACAGTTGATTTTAATACAAAAGTAACTGCAATAATAACTAAAAGCGGTGATCTAATAAATCAATCATCTTTGGTAATAACACTACCACAGATTGACGAAGTATCTGATGGTATAACAAAAGTAGCTTGGGTTAAAGATATTGGTTATCGTATAATTAAATCAATATCAATAGAAATTAATGGTAGAACTATAAATCGTCATTATGGTGAATGGATGTATTTATGGAATGAATTATTTAATCCTCAACCAGATAAAGCTGCAAAAATTATTGGTAATATTAATGAATTAACAGAATTTACGAATGGTAAAAAATCATATCAATTAACTATACCATTACAATTTTGGTTCTGTAAATACGCCGGCAATGCTCTACCATTGGTAGCATTGTTATATTCTGATGTAAAAATTAATGTTGAATTTCAATCACTTGAATATTGTCTAAAAGTTACTCCAACCCATAATATATATTGTGATACTGATATTGTTAATTTTAATTTTAATGAGATTATTGTACAAAATATAGATGGTGTAATTGCTGCTGGATATTTCTTATCTTATGATGTTTTAACAAGACAATTATATTATTATCAAATAACATCAAATAATTTTTCATCTATCCCATATGGAACAGTTAATACAGCAAAATATAAAATTATTGGTCAAACAACAAACTTTTTTATTTATCCATATACACAACAATCAACAACAAAAATAATTACACCAATAGCATATCCACAAGATCAAGCTACACAATATCTGCATCTAGGTGATTGTTATTTATTAATAAATTTTATATATCTTGATGATGATGAAAGATTAAAATTTGCTCAATCAAAAAATGATTATTTAATTGATCAATTATTTTACACAGAATTTAATGAAGTTACTGGTCCAATGGAAATGATTGAATTAAATGTTGACAATCCTGCAAAATTTACAATATTTTTATTACAGATGGCTTATCAATTGAATGCTAAAAATTATAATAATTATGTTGATACATTTGATTCCACACAAAATAATGCTTCAAATCTTATTACTGCAGCAACAATTTTATTAAATGATAGAGAAAGGATTTCTTTTAGAAATTCAAAATATTTTGAGAATGTTCAACAATATCAACATACAAGAAATACTGGACCACCTGGAGTTAATTTATATTCATATGGAATAGAAATGAATTCATCCCAACCTTCTGGTTCATGTAATATGTCAAAGATAGAAACAATAAGAACAAAAATACAAGTTAATCCAATTTTATCAACAAATAATCTTGGATATTTTAGATCATATACTGAATCACATAATATTCTAAGAATATCAAATGGATTTGGAGCATTATTATTTGAGCGGTAATTTATTGGTAATTTATTTAGTATTAATAAAAGCTGGTGCCGCAAAACCAGACATTATTCGTAATATTTGATATGAATATGAAAAATATTCTATCTCAATTTCTAGATTTTCATTCTTCATTAATTCTAAATAATCTGGATTTATTTCTTGTTCAATCTCTAAATCTTCTATCATTGATAGATTAGCAGTACCAGATGGTTGTAATCGTTTTGGATTTAGACTAAATGAATATAAAAATTCTCCCGCATTTAATGCACCAAGATTACATTCATATGGTATAACAGAATTAAAATATCTATACGAACCTTCTTGTCTCTTATTTCCATTAAAATAAAATTTTATATTTTTAACTATTTGTTTTTGTTCAACATTAAGACGAAATACACTATATGGTAGATAATTATTAATATTATATGTATAAACTGTTTTATTAATTTTAAAATAATCATTTATATTCCAATTTTGTTTATCATTATTTTTTGATTTTACACGCCATAAAATAAATTTTGTTGGATCTGCAAAATATATTTTTTCTCTTATTCTACCATTTATTATATCTGAATATCTATATGTAAATAATCTACCATATTTATAATGATCAGCTAAAAATTCAAATTTTAATGCAGCAATTCTTAATCTTTCTTCCATTTCAAGATATACATAATCAACAATTAATCTACAATTAATTTTTGGTTGTTTTTTAATAAATGCTCCATCCGCTATTACAAGAAGATCTTCTAATTTTCTTGTCTTAAAATTTAATGTTACATCTGTATATAATATATTTGACATCGGTAAAGAACTTGTAATTTCTCTACAAAAATAAAAGTCAATCGGTAATACAAATTCTTTATTTGATTTATTTAAATTATTGTATGTCACCATGTCTTGTGTATTTTGAATTAATTTATTATAACCTCTGATTTTATATGATTCTGTAAATAATTTTGTTCTTAATGATAATAAATTAGAATTATATGAATCAAAAATATCATTATTAAACATTAAGTTTATATATTCAAATAAATATAATCCTGGTTCATTAACCCATGAATATTCAGCGGGTAAATTATCAATCATTGATGAAATAATTTTATCACATGGACTATTTTCATATGTCATTCTTGTTTGTGAAAATTCTAAAATTGGATAATAAAACGAATAATTCTGATTAGAATAATCAATTTCGGTTGTTTCTGGTATTGGTTGATCATTATTATATAAAATATTTGTTACGATATTGTAATAATAATTTTTATTTTTATTTAAATAACTATTAATATATAAAATTAACTCTAAAATATTTTGTGTAGAATAATTTAATAAGTAAGCTCCATCTGTTTTATTAATAAAATAATTAACAATAAACTTTAATACATCACTCTTTTTTGAAAAGCTATTATATAAAGTTGTAAATAATTCAGTTCGATATAATTCTTCAATTAAATCATCTTGATTAAAATATGCTAAAATTTGAGTTGCTTGGGAATGATGATATACATAACAATCATAGAGATTTGGTGTAGAAGCATATATAAATGGATTTGAACCAGCCGCCATATATGTAAATAAATCTTTTACACTCCAATTTACTAAATTTCCAACACCAATAACATCAACTCCATATATACAATCTCCATAAAAAATATAATTAGCAACAATTGACGCTTTCACTGTTGCCATTATTGATAACATATAAAAATCTGGAGATTTAACACCTGTATTGTAATAATCAACTACATCAGAAACTAGATTATAACTAATATCTGTCTGGTATAGATTATTTATCTGCAACAGTCCATTATATGACTGATAACGGATTGAATAATAATCTAATAGTGCAAGATTTTGATTACAATAATTTAACATACCAATAATATCAACACCACTACCATCTATTAGATGTACAAAATCATTATAAGAATAACAATTTTGAAAATCATTAAAATCATAACCAATAGATTTTACAGGTATGGTTATATTGTTTCCGGTTTGATTATATATAAATGATTCTAAATTTCCAGTTCCACTTATATCAACTAAATTATAGGAACAATCAATTCTAGGATATATATTTCCAGATTGATCAAAACTTGTAACACTTGTACCAGTAAAATAATTTAGAGGAGATGTTGCAATTTCTGTTGTCAATTGATCATAAAATATAGTTAATAAATCATTCATACATAAACCTAATTTTGTTTGATAATAGTTTGAATTTAATGCAATATCATTATAAAATCTATTAATAAAATCGGTTGCTTTAAAATGTAAAAAGTTATAAACCGATGATTGGGCATACATATATTTTGTGATTCTGTTATCTTTTAATACAAAACTATTTGTATATGTTCTAAATGTTGTATCGTATTTCAAAAATCTTGTTACATATAAATTATATCTTGAATTTTCAATGTTATCTGTATCAAATACTGTATCAAAATCAAAACGCATAAAACTATCTAGAACATAATTAACAACTTCAAATGCAAATATTCGTTTATTTGGTGTTTCAGATGTTAAAGTCTTTATTATATCAAAATATTTTCTTCTATATGTCTCTATTACACCTCTTATATTTGGTATATAATATGTTTTTCCATCTACACTATTTCCAGAAATTTCAAAACTTTTTTCAGGTCTTATTAAAAAGTATAAAGCAAAATTATTTATATTTGAAACATAATTATTTGCAAAAGGATTGATTAATTCATATTCTGCAATTAAAGAATTATTTGGTGATATTTGGCTTAAT
>Ga0114979_10002523_pt1 | contig 12339 bp, 9 predicted proteins | sample S_140625_EF_Meta_FD_87315 | JGI IMG/M metagenome (GOLD analysis project Ga0114979, IMG submission 87315) | Freshwater microbial communities from Lake Simoncouche, Canada to study carbon cycling - S_140625_EF_MetaG | ecosystem: Environmental > Aquatic > Freshwater > Lake | place: Lake... | reverse complement strand
GCCACGTCGGACTTTGCGGATCCGACAATCGGTCACGCGTCGAACAACTCACGCGCACCGACGACTCAATACTCGAGATCGTTTCTCGGTTCAATTCAATACTTGCACTGCCAGTCGCAGCTCATCGCCGGCCGAAGCCAGGAAGGCGTACGTGTCTGGGGTGCACGACCAACACTTCACTTGTCAAAGATGCCCAAGCGCTGATGCGAATGGGGATCGGCAATGGTACTGAGCTTCCCGTATGCGTCAAGGGGGTTGAACGCCTCGAGTGCAGGAATTTCAGCAGATTTCATTATGGGAAACTGCGTTATTCGGCCCCCAAAGAACAAGCGGGCGCACGGTGAGTGCGCCCGCTTGAAGTGCCTGAAAACAAGGGGTTTTTGCCACCCCGAGGCGCGCTCATCCTGCGCCGGAACCAGACTTGCCGCCACCAGACTTGCCACCGCTACCGGATCCAGACTTGCCTCCGCCCATGGGGCCCCCTGCCCCGCCGGACGGTCCGCCCGGTCCGCCGAGACCCGGCTTGCCGGATCCACCCGCAGCAGGCGCGTCCGACGAGCCCTTGGAGGCCGCAGCGGATGCGTCGGCCTGCGCGCGCAGACGAAGGCGATCGGGATCCTCCATGTCGGATGCGGGGATGCGAATCTCCGTGCCGGATCCGTTCATCGTGCCCACGACAACCATGCCGGGACGACGCTCCTTCGACGCGGAAGATCCTGCGCGCGAGGTGTCGAGGTCCTCGACCACGTCGATGACGTAATAGTCGGTGCCGAAGTCCACCGACGTGCCGCCTTGCGCATCGACCTTGCCGATGCGTTCACCGGGCTGCAGGCTCGATTCAGAGCGACGCCACTGCCCACCGAGGAGCTTGTAGACCTCGACCTGCGCGGTACCGGCAGCGATGGATCCGTCAGCCACGAGCGCGCGCGTCACGAAGAACTGGACATCCGGCGACACCGTCACCGCGTTGCCCCACTCGCTCGCCACCGAGTCCGTGGTGAACGCAACATCGAGGTGCTTGGCGCGCTGCTCGTTCACCAGCTGGTTGCCCTTGCCGAAGAACGGGTTGTAGACCCGAGCGACGCAGCGGTACTGGTACGTGTGGCCGGGCACGACTTCCAGATCATGTCCCCAGACGATCAGTTCATCGAGCGAGGCGAGCGCCGTCGCCTTCGGCTGCGCGGCAGCAGGCTTCCCACCCGAAGGCTCGGTTCCGAGCTCCTTCTCGAACGAGGCGATGTCAGCCTCGAGTCGGCGCAGCGTCGTCGTCTTGGACTTGCGCTCCGCCGCCCTCTTCTTGGCGTCCTTGGCCTCGTTCTCGGATTCGGCGTTGTTCTTGCCGCTCATGCCGCCGCCACCGGGGCCGCCACCAGGACCGCCGCCGGGGCCCTTGTTGCCGCCACCACCGCCCTTGCCCGACTCTTCCGCCTTCTTGCGCTCCGCCTCGTCGCGCTTGCGGTCGGCTTCCTTCTTGCGCTCCATCTCGTCATCCCAGGGGCCACCGAGCTTCTCGAGCTCGCCACGGAGCACCTGGGCGCGCCGCTGGCGATCCTGGAGCTGCGTCTGGATCTGCAGTCGGCGACGAGCTGCGCCGGCGTCGACCACCGCGCCGGCGGCCGGAGCGTCGTCGCCCCCCTGGCCGGACAGAAGCGCGGGCGAGACGAACTGCTGGTTGACCGTGTCGTAGAACGCGGGCTGGAGGATCTCGGACTGGTTGTCGTCGGAACCGAGCAACGCGAACACTTCGTCGCGAAGACCGGCGCTGGCGTCATCGACGCGACCGCGGAAGTTGAGTTCCGCCGGCCGTGCCGCGAACACCGGAACTGCCACCGGCGCGCCCCAGTCGCCCGCTGCGCCGCGCTCGCGGCGCTCGAAGACGATGTCGACCACGTACGGCTTGTCCTGGTACCAGACGCCGGGAATGGCCATCAGCGGCGGCGTGGCGTCCTTGCGCGAGCCCGCGAGTTCGGAGCGCAATCCCTTGAGGTCGATGCGCGCGTACGGCGTGGTCCAGACCACGTCCTTCGGACCATCGATCGTCTGGAAATCCGGTCGGGCCGCAACGACCTTGGAAACCTTGGCGGCCTCCTTCGCCGCGTCGGCGGTCAGGGCGTCGGCGGTTTCCTGCACGCCCTTCATCTTCAGCGACGGGACGGTCGGGACGTAGTACCAGACGTCGACCGAAGACCCGGCGGTCTTCACGAGCTGGCCGTTGAAGTTGGCGGACGTGATTGCCAGGCTCTGCGTCGGGGAGATGCCTGCGGAGAGCTGCTCTGCGAAACCCGGAGCGGCAAGCGTCACGGTGTCCGCCGGGATCTCGATGGTCACCGAGTCGGAACCGAGCCGACCGTCGAGTTCCTTGGCCTTCTTCTCGAGGAGGCCGTCGATCTCGCCGTGGGACGCCGACTTGGAGCCGACCTTCACGACCGGCGCGCTGAGGTACTGCCATCCGGCGATGCCGACGACGGCGAGCGCTGCGACGCCGAGCACGACCTTCTCGAGGTGCTGCTCGAACGTGTTGATTCCCTTGAGCTTCATGGTTCTTTCCGGTGCTGGTGTTCTTGGAGTGCGGTCAGCGCGTGACGCATTCAGGTGGTGGGAGCGGCGGCCGGGGCTTCCGGCGGCGGGTCATCGGTGGTGCGGCCGTCGGTGCCCTTGCGCTCGCGCAGTTCCCTGGGCATGAGCTTGGCGAGCCAGGGGCGCAGCCAGATGGACTCCACCGTGAGCTTGATCTCGCAGACCGGCTTGGCGCCGTAGACGAAGCCGCTGTCGGCGGCAGCGAACGCATCGGCCGACGCCACTTCGAGGCTGGTCACGGTCATGAAGTTCTGGCGCGCGATGGCGTTCAGCACCTCGGGCAGCATGGAGGACGCCACCACCATCCGGACGGTGGCGGTACGGACGTCGTAGAGGCTGTTGCTCACGCGTCCCGTGACCGACTTCGTGAAGTCGTAGGTCACGGGTGCCTTCATGTCGATCGGCGGAATCGCCATCGGCGGCGCAGCTGCAGCGTCCGCGGCAGGTGCGGCACCGGCATCCGCGGGCGCATCGGCGGCCGGAGCGGCAACCTTGGGAAGGACGTCCTCGCGCACCGCGATGGAGAGGACGCGCTTCACCGGAGCATCGCTCACCGAACGGTACGGCTTGTTCGCCGAAGCGGCCGCACGCAGGATGTCCTCGATGATCCACTCGCGCCACTGCCACAGGAAGAGGCTCGTCTCCGAAGGCGGGCTGCCCGCTTCCATCGGGGAGCCCGGCAGGCCGATCGTGTCGATGTCGGCGTAGAACGAGAGGTTCACCGCGGAATCCGCGTAGAGCTGCAGACGCTTGTCGCGGAGCTCGTTCTTGAGCTGCTGCATCTCCTCCTCGGAGAGCGACTTGCGGTCCGCCTTGCGGAGGGTGGCGATGAACTGGTCCTGGCGGCGCTGAAGCTGCTCGGTCAGGCTCTCGTCCGAGGGCGGCATGCCCGCGCGGACATCCTTCAGGACGGCCGCCGCGTGCGCACGCACTGCGTCGAACACGGTTTCCGCGATGGTGTTGGTGTTGCCCGCGGTGCGCTTGATGTCGGCGAAGAGCGCGTTGCGCGATCCCTGGTTGTGCTCGAGGGCGGCGCGCTGGATCGCCACGGAATCGCCATGCAGCTTCTGCGCGAGCTGCTTGTACGACTCCACGGCCTTCTCGTTGACGACGCCGACCTTCTGCTCCGTGGCGACGCCGGGAAGCGAGATCTCCACCGTCGACTTCTCGAGCTTCTCGAGGACGGCCATTTCCTGGGCCCGCTTGTTGGCGGCCTCATCGTTGGCGGCATGGATGTCGCTTGCGAACCACCATGCAGTGACCGGCGCGATCACCATGAGAGCCACGGCGGCGACGATCAGGGGATGGGTCTTCACCCACGCCACGGCTGCCTTGGGGTCGAACTTGCCGCCTGCGCCGCCCGAGCCGTCGGAGCCGCCTTCGGCGGAACCGCCGCGCTTGCCGAGCTTGGAGAGCGAGTCACGAATCTTCTGGATCGAATCAGTCAGCGAGCTCACTGCTGGGCTCCTTCCGTGCCCTCGGCGGGCTGCTCACCCTCCGCCCCTGGGGCGGCGGGCACAATGTCTCGGCCGGTCGGGGGCCGCAGTTCGACGGTGAACTTGATGGTGACGGTGGTGGCGGGCTTGCCCGCGTACGGGTTCGGAGCGGACGGGAGCGCGGCATCGCGCTCGATGTCCACGGGCTCGGCCGCCGTCGACTTGACCGCCACGCGGCTTGCCTTGCGGTCCTTCTTCGCGTCAGCGGAACCGCCTGCCCCAGTGGCGCCGCCGGCACCGCTCGCACCATCGGGATCAGCGCTCCCGAAGCCGGCGGAACCACCGAGGCCCCTGCCCCGGCCACCGGTGTCGATGGTGCCCTCGCTCTTGTTCCTGCCGCTCATCGTTCCCGCGCCCTCGGTGGCGCCGGACGTCTCGGGCTGCTGCGTCTCTTCGACCGCACCGGAACCGCCCGAGCTGCCCGTGCCGGGAGTGCCTGGGGCAGCGTTGAAGGCCGCGAACTCCGGCACGATGCCTGCCGCCGGGATGATGATCTTGTACGGAGCGTCCTTGCGGTCCGCGTTCTCGTTCAGCCACGCGAGCACGGTCTGCTGCACGAACTGCTTGGCGGACTTGCCGTCGCGCGGGACCACGATGCGCATGGTCACGTCCACCGTGCGATGCGGCGTGGGCGTGGCAACGAACTTGTACTTGCCGCCGAGCTGCAGGAGCTCGATGGTGCTCCACGACTCGTACGGAACGGGCGGCTCGCCGGTGCCGTCCCACGCGCCGGAGACGAGCTTCTCCTTGAGGCGGTCCTTGTCGACCGCCGCGGTGCTGTCGATCGCGGCGTTCACGTCGGACACGATCCACGGCCACACCTTGCGGTCCTCGAGGAGGAACAGCATGTTGTTGGCGCGCTGGCCGTCGTCGGCGGACTTCTTCACTTCCTCGAACTGGGTGATGAAGCCCTGGCCCTTGCTCTTGACGCGGGTCACGATGCCCGGGACGTCCTTCCCGACCTCGCCGCCCGGGCGGAAGAAGAGCGCCGCGGAGCCCACGCACATCAGGACGGCGGCGGCGATGAACCACTTGGCCTTCTTGCCCCAGACCTGCTCGCGGTGGTTGCCGACCGGAGACAGATTGATGGAAATTTCCGAGAAACCAAGGCCCTGGAGCGCCAGGCCGATGGCCGTGGACAGGTTCATGGCGTTGGCCGCGAAGTCGCTGGCGGCGCTGCCCTCCACCTTGATCTTCTCGAACTCCTCGAGGCGCCGGATCTCCACCTGCAGCTGGTCGCTGAGGAACTTGCGGAGGCCGGGAATGCGGAACGTGCTGCCGAGGCCGACCACCTGCGTCACCGGCTTGTCCGGGTGCAGCGACTGGTAGTGGCCCATGGAGCGCTGCACTTCCTGCAGCAGGTCATCGAAGACCGGCCGCATGGCATGCATGAGCTGCTTGGCGTACTTGTGCGTGGCGGCCTCGGCCTTCAGGCGGTCTGCCTTGCCGTAGGGAACGCTGAAGGCGGCGGCGATGGCCTCGGTGAAGTGATGGCCACCGATCGGGAACGTGCGGGTCCAGCAGCGGCCTTCCTCGATCACCACCAGGTCGCTTGCACGGGTGCCGATGTCGAGGAACGCGATGACGGGCTTCCCGCCCTTGTCGAGGTCCCGGTCGAACATCATCGCGTTGTAGACCGCGATGGGGCCGAGGGTCATGCCGCCCGGACGGAGGCCGAGCTCCTTGTAGAGGCTCAGCCTTTGTGCGATTTTCTCCTTGAGAATCGCGAAAATGCCCACCTCGTACTCGGGCGAATCATCGGCCGCGAAGAGGTGGTAGTCCCACTCGACCTCCTCGAGCGGGAACGGGATCTGCTGCTTGGCCTCGAAGAGCACCGTCTGCGGGACGGCCTTCTTCGGGATGGGCGGAAGCTTGGCGAAACGGGCCAGGCCGTCGTTGCCCGGCACGCCCATCATCACGACGGCGCCCTCGATGGACTTCTGCTGCATGAAGGACCCGAGGGAGATGCGGAGCATCTCCTCGATGTTCAGGTCCGGTGTGGTGAGGACCTTGGGGTGCGGAATGACCACGAAGTCCGCGACGCGGACGTCGGCGCCGTCACGCTCGAGACGGACCGCCTTGATGGCGGCGCTTCCGACCTCGATACCCCATGCAGCCTTTGCCTTTGCCATTGTGAATGCTGGCTCCTGCCTATCGATGGCTCTGTCGCCTTCCGCCGTTCGGGACTGCCGGAGGTCGGCAGGCACGGGCGGAAGCCCTGCGATAATACCGATTCGGATCCTCTGAACACGGATCGGCCGGGGGGCCGCCATCAGGGGGACGGCCCGTCGAAGGATTCGGCTGCCACGAGCTGGGGGTTGCGGCGCAGGAATCGGGTACCCTTCGCCGTTTCACTTCCTGTCCCGACGCCACTCCGGCGCGCAACCATCGCAGGCCCCCCTATGGACCAGACGAACCCGTCCCAGCCCCCGTCCCCCGCTTCCGGAACCCCCGACCGCGCCGCCCTGGACGCGGAGCTCATGCGCGAGATCGAGGATGCCCTCGGCGACATGAGCCTGGAAGACATGATGAACGACCGCTCAGGCGCCATGCGTGGTGCCGCACCGGTCAAGGGCGAGCGCCAGCTCCGCACCGGAACGATCTTCCGTGTGCACGACGGCGAGGTCTACGTGGAGTTCGATCCGAAGCGCCAGGGCGTCTGCCCGGTGGCGCAGTTCGAGCAGGAGCCGAAGCCCGGCGAGAAGTACGACTTCTTCGAGGAGCGCTTCGATCCGTTCGAGGGCCTGTGGGTGATCAGCCGCCCGGGCGCCACGCACAAGGGCGACCTCGACAGCCTGTCCGCAGGCATGATCGTGGAAGCGCGCTGCGTGGGAATGAACAAGGGCGGCCTCGACATGGAGGTCTCGCACCACAAGGCATTCATGCCGGCCGGCCAGGTGGACATCCGCCACATCGAGGACATCTCGGTGTTCCTGGGCGAGAAGTTCCCCTGCAAGATCATCGAATTGCGCCGGGAAAAGGGCCGAATGGTGCTCTCCCGCAAGGCGGTCATCCTGGAGGAGCGCGCCCGCATGCGCGACCAGGTGCTTGCCGAGCTCGAGGTGGGCCAGACCAAGACGGCGACCATCACCAGCCTGCAGCAGTACGGCGCCTTCGCCGACATCGGCGGCGTCGATGGCCTGATCCACATCGGCGACATCAGCCACGAGCGCATCAAGGACCCGTCCGAGCTGCTCAAGGCCGGCCAGGTGGTGCAGGTCAAGGTGCTGCGCATCGATCGTGAGTCGAAGCCGATCAAGATCGCGCTGGGACTCAAGCAGACGATGTCGGATCCTGCGCTGAACGCCATCGGCGAGCTCGAGGCGGGCGCCACCCTCACGGGCCGCGTCACCAAGCTCATGGACTTCGGCGCATTCGTCGAGGTGGCCCCGGGCATCGAAGGCCTGATCCACGTCAGCGAAGTGGCGCACGAGCGCATTCCCACCCCGGACAAGGTCCTGCAGGTGGGCGAAGTGCTCCAGGTGAAGGTGCTTTCGGTCGACATGGGCCGCAAGCGCATCTCGCTCAGCCGCAAGGCGCTCCTCGACCGCCCGGCGGCTCCCGAGCGCAGCGGTCCCGGTCGCCCCGGCGATCGCCGCGAGCGCGAGGTGCTGCCGGCCCGCGCCGACGACCCGGCCATGCGCAAGCTGCGCGCCAAGTTCGGCGGCAACGGCCGCGAACTCAAGGGCGGCCTGAGCTAAAGATCAGCGCTTGCGCAGTTGTTCGAGCGTCTGTACGGCGGTGGCCTTCCCGGTCACGAGGTCGTGCGCGCGATCGCTCCACCATTCCGGCAGGCAGCGCAGCACCATGACGGCGACGCCGTCGATGGTGGTCCGCACGCGATCGGCGCGGCCGTGCGTGGTGGTGACCGTCTCGAAGGTGGGCTCCTCGAAGCCGGCATCCACCAGGAGCTGTGCGATGGCCGGAAGCTCCGCGCGCGCATAGAGCCGGATGTGGAGCTCCGCACCGCCGTCGAACTGCCCCCGCGCGCCGCGGCCGGCAAGGAGCGTGGTGCCGCCGAACGCGCGTTCGAGCATCTCCATGACTTCCGCCGCAAGCCCGAGGGTCTCGTCGACGAGTTCGTCGTAGCCCTCCTTGCCCATCGCCTCCTGGGCCATGCCCTGGAGATGGCGACGCACGAGGCTTTCCGAAGGCAGCGGCGCATCGCGCAGGAAACCCATGGTTTCCGCGGCAATTCGGATGGCACGGTGGATGTCCACAACCTGTCCGGACGCCATGAGCGCCGCCGCGCGACGCGCGATGCGGTCAGCGACCACGTTCATGGCGCGTCACGCGCCGGCCGACGGTGAGCCGGCGCGGTCCGATGCATCGAGCGGAACCTCGAAGGGCCACACGGATTCCGACGGCTGGCCATCGCAGGCTTCGCGCATCAGGAGGTAGCCGCGGGTCACTGCGCCGACCACCAGCGAGATGGTGGTGCCCGAGACCGCGATGGCCACGATGAGCACCCAGGCCCAGATCAGCGCCGAGCGTCCCTCGAGCGGGATGGCCCAGTGCGCGGGCGCGAGGGCGAGCGAATGCACCGGCGCGGTGCCGCCGGCGCCGAGATCGACCATGGTGGCGGGGAACGCGGTGAGCGCCCACGCGAAGAGGCGGAGCAGCAGGAAGCCGAGCGCGATCACCGCGAGCGTGGAGCACTGCACGATGACCCAGAGGATCGGCCGCGCCAGGAAGTAGATGCTGCCGCGCTGCGAGGCATCCATGGCATCGAGGCCGTCGCAGGCGACGGCCGACGGTGCGGTGGGTGCGCCGATCGAGGCGATCAGGAGCGAAAGTCCGGCGAGGGCGCCGACGAAGAGCGGCACCAGGTAGAGCGCCGCACCGAGCCAGCCGCCGATTCCGGTACGGAACAGGAAGCCCCAGCCCGCGCACACTGCGCCGAGCGCGGCGGCGACGCCCACCGGCGCAACCCACGCGAGCACCAGCGTGTTCCAGCGTTCCACGGCGAACGTGAATCCGTCCTGCGCACGCAGCAGGCCGCGGCCGGCAAGCTGCAGCGCCTCCATGCGAGCAAGCGCGCCGGCGCCGACGGCAAGCACCACCACGAGCCATGCGCCGAATGCACATGCAAAGACGGTGTCACGCACGAGGCACGCGACCGGCACATCGATGATGACCGCGCGGAAGCCGGCGGCGATCGAGCGGACGTCGAGCGCGATGACGCCATCGACGACGGCGGCGCATGCATCGGCCTCGGAGGCAGCGAGCGCCTGGAAGCTGCCGAGCGGCGCAAGCGACAACGCGCGGCGCGCGGCGGCGCGGGCGCGATCGGCTTCGGGGTCGTTGCCGAGTTCGTCGGCGCGCTGCGCGAGCGCGGAGGCGAGGTCCGCGGCGGGAATGCGCGCGCCCTCGAAGTCACGCTCCGGGACAAGCTGCGCGGAGAGGCGACGCAGCGTGCGCTGCGCGTCGGCCTGCTCGAGATCGTCCCAGGGCTCCGCGAGGAGTCCGGGCGGATCGATGGCGGGACCGACCGCAGCGTCCCAGGCGAGGCCGGGCACCCAGAGAAGAAGCGCGATGACGAAGCCCACGACCAGTCGCGAAGGCTGGCTGGCGGTGGTCAGTGCCCCCGCGATCCAGGCGATGCGTGATGCGGGAACTGCGTCCGATGCTGCGATGCGTGACGATCGATCCACACGACGGATGCTAGGGGAATCCCCGTGCTGCGGGGGCTGCCGGCGTTGCGCGCGCAGCCCGACACGGCGTCCTCAGCCCGCCGTGAGCTCACGGACGCAATCGAGGAGGATCCATCGGCTGAGGGGCTCGTGGCGCGCATCCGAGGCGGTGACGTTGTGGAGGAGCGTCTCCGCGTAGAGCGCCGACTCCGGGTCCCCTACCCGGGCGAAGACGTGGAGTGCCCACGGTCGGTTGGTGGCATTGTCGGGCTGCGTGTGCTCCATATGCCACGCGCGCAGTTCCTCCAGCCGCGCCACGCGCGCCGGGGTGGGACGCAGCCGCACCAGGCGCGAGAGGGCGTGGAGCGCGCTCAGCTCGCACTCGGTCCAGACTTCGAGCGCGCGGAAGCCCGCGATGTCGGAGAGCGACTGGCCAGGCCGCGCCGCCAGCAGGCGGTCGGCGGCGTCGACCGCGGCCGCATCGGCGCCCGCAAGGGCGGCGGGCCACAGGACCCCGTCCGGGCCTCCGCCGGCCAGGACCGCGGGCGGCAATCCATCGATATCGGGCATTGCGCCCGGGCCCGCAACGCCCTGCAGGTGAAGAATCCAGTCGTTGATAGAGGAGAGCATCCTGATGTCCGTGGAAAGAGTGGAATCCGCCGTGCAACGGGTGGGAATGGGGCTACTGTAAGCCCGATGTCCGTCCACCGCGAGATTCCGGTCCTCGAACGACGCCACCTGCGGCGCCGTTGCGTCCAGTGCGGGCTGTCGGCGGATGCCATTTCCTCGACGAGCGGCGATGCGTGCCCACGTTGCGGCTGCGACCTCTCGCGGCGGCCGCCCCGCAGTTACGCGGAGATGGAAGGCCTGTTCGACCTGCCGGCCGAGACGGGCGCGGTGGATGCCGTGGCCCGCGCACGCTGGGATGCAGCGGCGGCCCGCTGGCTGCTGGTGGTTGGCGGGGCAGCCGTGCTGGCGGTGGCGGCGCTGGCGGTCACCATGATGCTGGCCGGACGGTAACGGACGGCGGACGAGGTCCTGGTTGGGTGCTGGCGGACGTTCGTTTCCCTACGCTGCGCACATGCAGTCGCACCTTGACTCCGTACTGAAGACGATCGCCTCCGAGGAAGCATCGGCCATCCGCCGACTCTGCGACTTCCTGCGCATCCCGAGCGTCTCGACCGATCCGGCACATGCCACGGACGTGGCGCACGCCGCGGAGTGGATGGTGCGCGACCTGCGCACCATGGGCTTCAACGCGGAGAGCGTGCGCACCGCGGGACATCCGATGGTGCTGGCGCATCACCCGGGCACCGGCGGCAGCGGCGCGCCACGCGTCCTCTACTACGGCCACTACGACGTGCAGCCGGCGGACCCGCTGGAACTCTGGCACAGCCCGCCGTTCGAGCCGCAGATCGTGGACGGAATCCACGGCAAGCGCATCGTGGCGCGCGGCGCAGTGGACGACAAGGGACAGGTCATGATGATCGTGGAAGCGCTGCGCGCGTGGCACGCGGTGGCCGGTGGCCCGCCCTGCCCCGTCACGCTGATGATCGAAGGCGAGGAGGAGTCCGGCAGCGCAAGCCTGGAGCCCTTCATGAACGAGCATCGCAAGGCGCTCGCATGCGATGTGGCGGTGGTGAGCGATACCGGCATGTGGGACATCGACACGCCGGCCATCACCACCAGCCTGCGCGGCCTCTGCTACCTGGAAGCCACGCTCACCGGCCCGAGCCATGACCTGCACAGCGGCATGTACGGCGGCGCACTCCGCAACCCGATCAACGCGCTGGCATCCATGATCGCCTCGCTTCACGATGCCGACGGGCGCGTGGCGGTGAATGGCTTCTACGACGGGATTCCCGATCCGGCGCCGGAAGTGCTCGAAAGCTGGAAGAAGCTGGGCTTCAGCGAGGAGGAATTCCTCGGCGGCGCGGGCGTGACGCACGCGTGGGGCGAGAAGGGCCGCTCCTGCCTGGAGCGCACCTGGAGCCGACCCACGTGCGACTGCAACGGGATCTTCGGCGGCTACACCGGCGTGGGCGCCAAGACGGTGATTCCGTCGAAGGCCACGGTGAAGTTCAGCTGCCGCCTGGTGGCAGGACAGGACCCCGAGCGCATCCGGCAGTTGGTGGAGAAGCACCTGCAGGAACGCGTGCCGCCTGGATACACGCTCGAGATCCACTCGCACGGCGTGAACCCGGCCATCCACGTGCGCACCGATTCGCCGTACCTCAAGGGCACCGCGCGTGCGCTCAAGGCGGTGTTCGGCCGCGACGCGGCGCTGATCGGTACCGGCGGATCGATTCCCGCGGTGGGCAGCATCCAGCGGATCCTGGGCGTCGACAGCCTGCTGGTGGGCTTCGGCCTCGATGACGACCGCGTGCACAGCCCCAACGAGAAGTTCGAGGTGAAGTGCTTCATGAACGGCACGCGCAGCCACGCGGCGATGCTCGCCGAGTTCGGGGCGATGGCCACGTGAGCATGGGCGCGCGCATCCTCGGCGCGTGCCGTGCCGCCTGCGCGGCGCTGGCATTCGCTTCCGGCGCACATGCGGCGGACGTGGATGTGGCGCTCCTGCGTATGGGCGTGGGAAACCACGTGCGTGCCGGCGATCCGACGGCCATCCTGGT
>Ga0114979_10002521_pt1 | contig 12345 bp, 10 predicted proteins | sample S_140625_EF_Meta_FD_87315 | JGI IMG/M metagenome (GOLD analysis project Ga0114979, IMG submission 87315) | Freshwater microbial communities from Lake Simoncouche, Canada to study carbon cycling - S_140625_EF_MetaG | ecosystem: Environmental > Aquatic > Freshwater > Lake | place: Lake... | reverse complement strand
GCCCGTTCGTCATGCCCATCGCATGTCCCGTTTGCGGCTCCACAGTCGCACGCGAGCCCGATGGGGCGGTGCTCCGCTGCATGGGTGGTCTTTTTTGTGGTGCACAGCGCCGTCAGGCTTTACGCCACTTTGCTCAGCGTCGAGCCATGGACATCGAGGGTCTTGGCGAGAAAATCATCGATCAACTGGTCGAGCATGAGCTTGTCCAAACCCCGGCCGATTTGTACCGCCTGTCAACGGAAGTGCTTGCACCGCTCTTCCGCGCAAAAAATCCACGTGAAGAATCGCGTGCAGCGAGTAACTTGGTGCAGGCGATCGCGGCCTCTCGCGAAGTTCGACTGGAGCGGTTTTTGTTCGCGCTGGGTATCCGTCATGTGGGCGAAGAGATTGCACGGATCCTGGCTCGGGCCTACGGTGACCTCGATCCCATCATTCAGGAAGACTGGACCGAACGACTTGACCAGAAATTGGCAGTTCAAAAAGAAAATCAACGTCGCCGACAGCGCTCAGACCCCCTCTTGATGGTCCCACTCGAAGGGATAGGATCTGAAATCATCGGGTCGATTGGCGATTTCTTTGCCCAGCCGCACAACTTACGGGTGATTGATGCGCTTCGGGCAGGCGGGGTCCGATGGCCAGTGGGAACGGGCACAAAGGTCGGGTGGCAAAATATTTCGGAGGAGTCGGTCGGAGCGGTCGAGGAAGAGATCAAAATCCCGTCAGGTGTTTGTTCGGGTCAGACCTGGGTGATCACGGGACGCCTTCCAACGCTAAGCCGTGAAGAAGCGGCCGAGCGGATTCGTTTGGCCGGTGGCAAAGTGGCCGGTTCAGTTTCAAAACGCACTGATTTCGTCCTCGCCGGTGAAGAGGCGGGCAGTAAGCTCGATCGTGCGCTCGAACTCGGCGTCCCGGTGATTGATGAAATGGATTTCCTGCGGAGAATGCTGGATGGATGAAAAGCGAGTTCGAAAAGCGGTGTTTCCAGTAGCCGGTCTTGGCACCCGATTTTTACCTGTGACCAAGGCGCAGCCCAAGGAGATGCTGCCTATCGTTGACAAGCCCCTGATTCAGTACGCCGTCGAAGAAGCCGTCGCGGCGGGGATCACCGAAATGGTTTTTGTCACGGGCCGCAGCAAAAGGGCGATCGAGGACCACTTCGACGTGAACTACGAGCTGGAAGCAGACCTCGAAACTAAAGGCAAGACCGAGCTGCTTGAAATGGTGCGGGCGGTATTGCCACCAGGAGTGCGCTGCATTTACTTGCGCCAGGGACAAGCCCTCGGTCTCGGCCATGCCGTCTTATGCGCACAACCCGTTGTCGGCAACGAACCTTTTGCGGTAATTTTGGCCGATGATTTGATGCGCCCGGTGGAAGGCGGGCCTGAGGTAATGGCTCAGATGACGCATTTGTTCAGTCAGCACCATGCCAGTTTGGTTGCCGTCCAGGAAGTGCCGCGAGCCGAGACGCGTGCGTACGGCATCGTTGGTGGTACCCCCTGGGGTGAGCGGACCGACCGAATTCGGACCATTATCGAAAAACCCGAACCGGAGGACGCGCCTTCTACGTTGGCTGTTGTCGGCCGCTATTTGCTGACACCTCGCATCTTTCAGCATCTCGCCAAGCAAAGTCCTGGGAAGGGGGGCGAGATTCAGCTGACGGACGCAATTGCAAGGCTGCTCGATGATGAACCCGTGCTTGCCTACCGATTTGAAGGGAAGCGCTACGACTGTGGATCTAAGCTGGGTTATCTCCAGGCGACTGTTGCCCTAGGACGCGATCACGCCGAAATTGGGCCTGAGTTTCGCACTTGGCTCGAGAACAACCTAAGGGCCGGCGAGGGCGGCCAGTAACTCGGTTTGGAACTGAATTTGGCCGCTGCCAGTGGCAAATGCAGCGCCCTCAACCAGGAAGGTGTCCTCAGCACGTTCGCCTAAGGTCGTGATGCGGGCGGTGTGCAGATTGATCTGGTGTTTGGCAAATACACGGGCAATCGCGTACAAAAGTCCGGTTCGGTCGTTGGCGCGCACGGACAGCAACCAACGTTCGCCTCGGCCATCCGGAACCAATTCAATGGCTGGTTCAACCGGAAAAAATCGTGAGCGTCGCGACGGTCGACCGCGGACGGGAGGCCCCATCGGGTCAGGCGAGGCCAGGCGGGCCAATAATTCGGTTTCAATCAGGTTCAGGATGTCACGGGCGTGCTCGGCCCAGTCGGGCTGAGTCACCAGGAACTGATCGAGTGCCCATCCGCCCCGTGTTGTCGTGACACGGGCGTCGAGAACCGAAAGTCCTCGAAGATCAAAATACTCGCAGATTCGGGCAAACAGTTCGGGCTGCTCCGGAATCCAGACGACGACCTGAAAACCTTCGCAAACCGTCGCTACCCGCGATTTGATGACCGCCTTCGAGCTTCGAAGATGGCGCCAGAGTGCTCGTACGTGCCAGGCAATATCGATTGGCTCATGGCGCAGGAAGTACGCTGTATCGAGTACGTTCCAGAGTGGGGACCAGGCTTCCTCGTCGAGCGTATGCTGGCGCATGAGCCGGATCGCTTCCTGCTTGCGAGCGTGAACCGTTTCGGTACGGCGGTTGTCTTCGTGCAGCTCGGTGCCTTCTCGCCCTCGGACGAGGCGCGCCCGAGTGCCGCGGAACAAATCCTCTAGAAGCTTAGCCTTCCAGGCATTCCAGACTTTCGGACTCGTGCCTCGGATATCGGCCACAGTCAAAAGATATAGGGCCACCAGTCGCTCATCGCTTTGAACAAATTGCGCGAACGAATCGATGACGTCTGGATCGTGAACGTCCTGTTTTTGGGCGATCGAGGACATTCGCAGGTGGTGGTCTACCAACCAGGCGACCAATTCTGCGTCGGCGTTGGAAACGCCGTGTCGACGGCAGAACTTCAGCACATCTTGACGCCCGAGTTCTGAGTGATCGCCGCCGCGGCCCTTGGCGATGTCGTGATACAACGCAGCAAGACTGAGCCGCCAAGGCTGATCGAAAGATGCGGCGAGCTCGCTGCAGAATGGGTATTCGTGCGCATGCTGCGGGAGAAAGAATCGCCGCAAATTGCGCACGACGGTGAGGATGTGCTGATCGACCGTGTAGACATGAAACAGGTCATGTTGCATCCGACCAACAATGCGTCGAAACTCCGGCAAATACCGCCCAAGCACCGACCATTGGTTCATGAGGCGTAACCCTCGTGTGATGCCCGTGGGCATCTGCATAAAGCTCATGAAGAGGGCGCGGTTTGCGGGGTCTTGGCGAAATCGAGCATCGACGCGGGCCCGGGCTCGCCAGATCGCGCGCAGGGTGCGCGACGTCATGCCGCCCAGGGCGGGGCGCTTGGCAACGGCCAAAAAAGCTCTCAGGATCGCCGATGGATCACGCTCGAAGAGGCCCACATCACGGACATCGAGGTTGCCTCGGATATCCTGAAATTCGTGATCAATTGGCACAGGTTCGGCACCCTCGACCGACGGTGCGAGACGGAGTTCGAGATCCGACACAATTAAGCTGGTCGCCTGGGTGACGAGCTTTGCAGCGCGGTAATAACGCTGCATCAGGGCTTCGCTAGCCTGACGCTGACCGCGGATCGGTGTCGTCGCGGGGTTGACTGCTGAAAACCCAAGCGTGTTGGCGACTCCAGCCTGCAGGTCGAACCCCAGACGATCATCCCTGCGCCCTGCGATCCGGTGCAGGGCGATTCGAATCTGAGCCAGGGTGCGTTCAGCAATCGCGATACCCCGCGCCTCGGAATGAGAAATCAACCCCGCTCGCCCCAATTCGGTCCAGCTTCGACCGAACCCGGATGCACGGCTCATCCAAAGCACCACCTGAAGGTCGCGCAACCCGCCCGGACTTTCTTTGCAGTTGGGCTCGAGGCTGTAGGGCGTATTTTCGTAACGTGCGTGCCGCTGGCGCATTTCAGCGAGCTTGCCCTGCAGAAACCGCCTTGGGTCGAGCGCCGCATCCAGTCGTTGGACAAGATTTTGCGCAGCGGTGCGGCTCCCCGCAAGCCAACGGGACTCAAGGAGGGCGGTCTGCACGGTAATGTCCGCCTGCGCCTCGTCCAGGCACTGCTGAACCGTTCTGACCGAGTGTCCGATCTCGAACCCGAGATCCCAGCAGGCACTCACAAAGCGCTCGTAGGCCGCGTCCGAATCGGCAATTTCAGGCCTCAACAGCAACAGATCCACATCTGAATTCGGGTACATCTCGCCGCGCCCATAGCCGCCTACCGCGATGAGTGCGGCGTCGGCCGGGATCGGGAAGCTTCGGAGAAGCGCCCGCAGGGTACGGTCCGTTGCAAGCGATAGCTGCCTCAGGAGGCGCTTCGGCTGTCGGTGCTGGTCAAATTGTGCGAGCGTCGCGTCGCGTGATGCGCGCCACGCCTCCCGAAGCTCAAGCGGTGACGAGTCCAGGGGTGCGTCTCTCAATGGGCTGGGCGCCCAGGAGACGCGTCGGATACCGTCAGGACCTCAACGCCCGTTTCGGTAACGCAAACGGTGTGCTCCCATTGCGCGGAGAGGCTGTGGTCTTTGGTCACGATGGTCCACCCGTCGGCCATCTCACGAATCTCGCGTCGACCTGCGTTGAGCATGGGCTCGATCGTGAACGTCATGCCGGGTGCCAAAATTTCGCCAGTCCCCGGTTTTCCGTAGTGAAGAATTTGTGGCTCTTCATGAAACCGCTTGCCGATTCCGTGACCACAAAACTCTCGCACGATCGAAAATCCGCGACCCTCGGCATGGCGCTGGATTGCGTGACCGATGTCACCTAGTCGAGCACCGGGCCGGACCTGATCGATCCCCAGCCACAGGCATTCATAGGCCGTCTCACAAAGCCGTCTGGCGGCAATCGAAGGTTCGCCCACAACGAACATCCGGCTGGTATCCCCATGCCAACCATCCTTGATGACGGTGATGTCGAGATTGATGATGTCACCAGCCTTCAAAACGCGATCGCCCGGAATGCCGTGGCAAACCTGGTGGTTGACCGAGGTACAAATCGACTTCGGGTAGGGCTGATACCCCGGTGGGCAGTAGTTCAGCGGGGCGGGTACCGTGCCCTGCACCTCGACCATGTAGTTGTGACAGAGGCGATCCAACTCAGCGGTTGTGATACCAGCCACCACATGAGGCGTAATAAAATCCAGAACTTCGGAGGCGAGCCTGCCTGCCGTGCGCATGGCATTCAATTCAGGGACGGTCTTGATCGAAATCGGCATAACAGGATGGAAACGTTGAGTACAGACAAAAAGTAGGGTGGCGCGCGCGGACCGAAAGACGTTAGAATTATAGGCTTCGCAGTGAAATGCGAAGCAGCGGGGCGGTGAAACGCCCCAAACAACCCGTTTCCCAGACGTCTGAAGGCGTCGGGCAACGGAGCGCGCGCACCGGGATCACAGGGTGTTTTGTGGGTGTTCTGCAAGACTTCGACGGTGCGTGAGTCCCAACCCAGATCATAGAAGGTATCTCATCATGCAGCACTCCATGCGCGATATGCTGGAAGCGGGCGTCCACTTTGGACACCAGACCCGTTTCTGGAGCCCCAAGATGGCCCCCTATATTTTCGGCCATCGCAATCGTATTCACATCATCAACCTCGAAAAGACCGTTGTCATGTACGACGAGGCGGTCAAATATGTCCGTCGGTTGTCCGCCAATCGCGGCACGGTGCTTTTTGTCGGCACCAAGCGCCAGGCGCGCGAGATCATCGCGGAAGAGGCTCGCCGTTGCGCCATGCCTTACGTGGATGCGCGCTGGCTGGGCGGCATGTTGAGCAACTTCAAGACCGTCAAGACCTCGATCAAGCGCCTGAAGGATATGGACGCGATGGTTGCCGACGGTAGCTTCGAGCGCCTGTCCAAAAAAGAAGCGCTGCTGACCCAGCGCGAGCACGAAAAATTGACCAAAAGCATCGGTGGCATCAAGGACATGGCCGGATTGCCCGATGCCATTTTTGTGATCGACGTGGGTTATCACAAAATTGCGGTGACCGAGTCCCGCAAGCTGGGGATTCCGTTGATCGGCGTGGTTGACACCAATCATTCGCCCGAAGAAATCGATTACGTGATTCCGGGTAACGACGACTCCGGCAAGGCAATTCGCCTTTACGCATCCGGCATCGCCGATGCGATTCTCGCCGGCCGTTCGCAGGCCTTGCACGACATCGTCAAGACCGCTGGCGAAGACGAATTCGTTGAACTCGAATCCGAGCTTGCGGCACACGACGCGACCCCGACGGCCTGATTCATTCGGGTCCTTGCCCTCCCTCCCTCCAAGTATTCAAAAAGCACTCAAGATGGCTGAAATCACCGCATCCCTCGTAAAAACGCTTCGCGAAAAGACTGACGCTCCAATGATGGAGTGCAAAAAGGCACTGACCGAGGCCGATGGTGACCTTGACCGGGCGGAGGAACTGCTTCGCGTCAAGCTCGGCAACAAGGCGAGCAAGGCCGCGAGCAGGATCACGGCCGAGGGCGTGGTCGCTATCCACGTGAGTGCCGATGGCAAGACGGGTTCGATCGTTGAACTCAATTCCGAGACCGATTTCGTCGCGAAGAACGACGATTTCATGGCGCTTGCGAACGGCGTCGCCGCGCTGGTTGCGACACAAGATCCGACGGATGTAGCGGCGCTTTCCGCGCTACCCATGGGTGAAGGCACTGTCGAGAGCACCCGGACTGCGCTCATCGGCAAGATTGGCGAGAACATGACGATTCGCCGTTTTGAGCGATTTGCTGCGCATGGTCACCTCGCCAGCTACATCCACGGTGGCTCCAAAGTCGGCGTGATCATTGATGTCGAGGGGGGTGACGTGCCGCTTGCACGGGATTTAGCCATGCACATCGCTGCCAGCCGCCCGCGAGCGATCGATGCCTCGGGGGTTGATGCGGCCTTCATTGAGAAGGAGCGCTCTATCGCTCAACAGAAAGCGGCTGAATCAGGCAAGCCTGAAGACATCGTGAACAAGATGATCGACGGTGCCGTTCAGAAAGTTCTCAAGGAAGTCACCCTACTGAATCAGGTGTTCGTGAAGGCTGAAGACGGCAAGCAGACCGTTGAGCAGTTGTTGGGGGTTCGTGGCGCTCGCGTCCATGCCTTTCGATTGTTTGTCGTCGGCGAAGGGATCGAAAAGAAGGTGACGGACTTCGCCGCGGAGGTGGCCGCCCAGGCAGCCGCGGCTAAAGCAGCGCACTGATCGCATCCCCAACGATGGATCAATCTTCGCTAAAGTACCGCCGGATCCTGCTCAAGCTATCGGGTGAGGCCCTGATGGGTGACGAGCCCTACGGGATTGATCGGGGAACGATTGCACGAATGGTGCGCGAGATCGCTGAAGTCAGCTCGATGGGTCTCGAGTTGGCGATCGTGATCGGGGGAGGCAACATTTTTCGCGGCGTCGCAGGTGGCGCGGCGGGGATGGATCGCGCCACAGCCGATTACATGGGAATGCTTGCGACCGTCATGAATGCGCTTGCGCTGCAAGATGCATTGCGTCTTGGTGGGGTCGAAGCACGCGTTCAATCTGCTCTCAAGATTGAGCAGGTGGTTGAACCCTATATTCGGCCGAAGGCGCTGCGCTATCTCGAGGAAGGCAAGATTGTTATTTTTGCGGCCGGCACCGGCAATCCGTTTTTTACGACGGATACAGCTGCTGCGTTGCGTGCGGCCGAGGTCGGCGCTCAGATCGTGCTCAAAGCGACCAAAGTTGACGGGGTCTACGATGCGGACCCCATGACCCACCCGAATGCGGTTCGCTTCGACCGGATCAGTTTTGATGAGGCGATCTCGCGTCGCCTTTCAGTCCTCGATGCAACCGCGTTTGCCCTTTGTCGTGATCAAAAGCTCCCAATTAAAGTATTTTCCATCCTTAAAGAAGGCGCGCTCAAGCGAGTCGTCCTGGGTGAAGACGAAGGGACGCTTGTGCATGTCTAGGAAAGTACTGGGGCACTGTACGATTCTATTTTCGGGAGTTTAATGCCATGTCTGCTCAGGAGGTTCGGCAATCAACCGACCAGAAGATGTCGAAATCGATCGAATCCCTGCGGGTCACACTCTCGCGGATTCGTACCGGACGCGCCCATGCGGGTCTGCTTGACCATATCCAGGTCGATTACTACGGATCACCGGTGCCAATTTCGCAAGTTGCGAATGTGACTTTGATGGACGCTCGCACGATTGGCGTTTCTCCTTGGGAGAAAAAAATGGCCAGCGTGATCGAAAAAGCGATCCGTGAGAGCGATCTCGGTCTCAACCCGGTGTCGATGGGCGACCTTTTGCGGGTGCCACTGCCGCCGCTGTCTGAAGAGCGACGGCGCGAACTTGCCAAGGTCGTGAAGACCGAGGGTGAGCACACCAAAGTGGCGGTTCGCAACCTTCGGCGCGATGCCAACGAACAATTCAAGAAGCTTCTGAAAGACAAGGAGCTCTCCGAGGATGAAGAACGCCGGGCCCAGGACGATATTCAGAAGCTCACAGATCGAAATGTGGCCGAAATCGATCGAATTCTTGCCGAAAAAGAGAAAGAATTGCTGACCGTTTGAGACTGACCGTTATTCAGGGAATCCTCAAGATCATGTCAACGTTGAACTCGTCTGCGGCGATCGTGGGTGGCGTGCCGAGGCACATCGCAATCATCATGGACGGCAACGGCCGCTGGGCTTCGCGGCGGATGCTGCCACGAGTGGCGGGGCATGTTCGCGGAGTTGATGCAGTTCGGGCGTCGGTCGAAGCTTGTCTCGATCGGGGCGTACGATATCTCACGCTCTTCGCATTCAGTTCCGAGAACTGGCGTCGTCCCGCCGAGGAAGTTGGGGTTCTGATGAGCCTGTTCCTTTCGGTGCTTGAACGTGAGATTGAAAAGCTGGATCGGGCCCGGGTGAGGCTTCGGGTGATCGGCGATCTGAAGGCGTTTGAGCCCAAGCTCCGAAGCCGGATTGCGGATGCAGAGGCTCGAACCGCTCGACATCATCGTTTGACCTTGACCATTTGCGCCAATTACGGCGGGCGCTGGGATATTTCTCAAGCAACGAGACGCCTGCTTGATGCCCGCCCAGAGCTGGCGCAACAGGGTGCGGCGATCGAACCGATCGATTTTGAGCCCTTTCTGTCGCTCGCTTACGCTCCGGAGCCTGATTTGTTTATTCGAACGGGCGGTGAGCAGCGGGTAAGCAATTTTCTGCTTTGGCAACTGGCTTACACCGAGCTGTATTTTACCGAGGCGTTTTGGCCAGACTTTGATGGGGCCGCTCTTGACCATGCCATTGCGTCCTACCGGTCGCGCGAACGGCGGTTCGGTCGCACCAGCGAACAGGTTCGACATGGGCTTGAGCACCCCCCCATTTCGGAGGTTTTACCCCCGGATGCAAACCCAACTGAGCCCCGCGCCGCTCGCGTCGATCTCGCGATCTGACGGGCCGGCTGGCCAACGGGATGCTGATCGCGCGGATCCTTACTGCGGTCGCACTGTTAGGGGGTCTTCTACCGGCGTTATTCATGGCGCCGATCTGGGCCTGGGGCGCAATCACCTTAATTCTTTTTGTGGGCGCTGCCGCGGAATGGTCCCGATTGGTCGGTGCCAGCGCGCATTGGGCCTCGCTCACTTTTTTCGCAGGAATGGCCTGGGTTGTTATCACTGAGTTGTTACCGACCTCAGGTTTGCTGCCGTGGGCGGTTGCGCCGGCCTTGGTGGCGGCACTGTTTTGGCTCACCATCTCCCCGTGGCGGCTAACCGGTGGTTTCTCTCAAGATCGACTAGCCCTGGTCGGGGTAGTTCTGGCGTTTAGCGCATGGCAGGCCGCTTTCGAACTGCGACGGCTTGGTATCGGGCAGCTCCTTTCAACCGCCTGCATCGTCTGGGTCGCGGACGTCGCCGCCTACTTCGGTGGGCGTGCGTTCGGTCGCCATAAATTGGCACCCGCGATCAGTCCCGGCAAGACATGGGAGGGGGTCCTTTTCGCGATGGTTACGGTTCTTGGCTTAGGTTGGGCCACGGTGGTCTATTCTGAACGCCTGATCGCTGAAGCTCAGGGGGCAAACTTATCAATGGTCCAAGGCTGGGTCGTTCAAAGCCTTCCGGCGCAGCTGGCACAAAGGTTTGGTCTGCCGGGACTGGTTGGTATCCTCAGCGGTTTGACGGCACTTTCGATCACAGGCGATTTATACGAGTCGCTTTTAAAGCGCGAGGCTGGTGTGAAGGATAGTGGCCGCAGCCTGCCGGGACACGGCGGATTTTTTGATCGAATGGATGCACTGATGCCCGTTCTGCCGATTGGCTTTCTCGTTGTTCGCTACTTGAGCGAACGCCCGCCATGAGCTCTTCCATCGCAGGGACTGATTCGCGGCCTCGGCGCGTTGTCGTCCTGGGCTCGACGGGTTCAATCGGGCAGAGCACCCTCGCGGTGATTGCGCATGAACCAGCTAGATTCGAGGCGTGGGCATTGGTCGCACGGTCGGATGTAGCGCAGATGCGCGAACAGATTTTGGCCATGCATCCAGCCTATGCCGTGATGGTTGACCCGACCGCGGCACGGCAGCTACGCGATGCCTTACCGGCCGGCATTCGGACAGAGATTTTGAGTGGCGAGCAGTCGGCCTTTGACCTGGCGGGTCATTCGCAAGCCGATACGGTCGTTGCCGCGGTTGTTGGCGCGGCTGGGTTGCCATTTGCGCTCGCGGCGGCACGGGCCGGCAAGCGGATCTTGCTGGCCAACAAAGAGGCGCTGGTGATGGCCGGACAAGTTTTCATGGATGCCGTCCGGGCTGGGGGCGCGACCCTCTTGCCGGTTGACTCTGAACATAACGCAATCTTTCAGTGCCTGCCCGTCGCTGGGAGCTTGTGGCCGCATACCCGCGGGGTCCGTCGCGTTTTACTGACGGCCTCAGGTGGACCCTTTCGTCGGTCCAGCCTGCGCGACATTGAAGATGCCACCCCTGATCAAGCGTGCGCCCATCCTAACTGGTCGATGGGACGCAAGATTTCAGTCGATTCAGCCACGATGATGAATAAAGGCTTGGAGCTGATTGAGGCTGCATGGTTGTTTGACCTTGCGCCCTCTCAGCTTGAGGTGGTCGTGCATCCTCAGAGCATCGTGCATTCTCTGGTGGAGTATCTCGATGGTTCAATGCTTGCGCAGCTCGGCAACCCGGATATGCGTACGCCGATTGCCCATGCGCTCGCTTGGCCAGAGCGCTGTGAGAGTGGGGTCTCCATGCTCGACCTCGCCCGATTAGGACGTTTGGATTTTGAGGGGCCTGATTTGGTGCGCTTTCCTTGTCTGAGGTTGGCCCTCGACGCGATCTCGGGCGGTGGCGCCGGCCCGTGCGTCCTGAATGGTGCCAATGAAGTCTCGGTCGCCCAATTTTTGGCAGGTGGTTTGCGCTTTGGACAAATTGCAAAAATCAATGAGTCAGTTTTGAACCAATTGGGTCATCAACCCGCTCCAACCACCCTGGATGGGGTCCTGGATCTCGACCGCGAATCCCGTGCGCTTGCGTCCCAGATGCTAGGAAGGGAGCACTGATGGCCGCTCTTTCTGGTGGCATCATGACCATGATCGCGTTCTTGGGCGCCTTGACCTTGCTGGTGTTTGTGCACGAGCTTGGGCACTTCTTGGCGGCGCGTTTTGTCGGCATTCAGGTCTTGCGATTCTCGATCGGTTTTGGGCCCGTCCTGTTTTCGCGGCGCTTTGGTGAGGACCAGACCGAATGGGCCCTGTCAGCGATTCCACTGGGTGGTTACGTCAAGATGCTCGGTGAGACCACGGGTCAGGAGCTTGAGCTTTCGGAAACTCAGCGGGAGCGCTCGTTTGAGCGCGCGTCGCTGAAGTCCCGCGCACTTGTCATTGTCGCCGGTCCCATTGCCAATCTGATCCTGGCGGCCCTGCTGTACTCAGCGCTCTCATGGAATGGGTTGTCCGAACCCATTGCCAAAATTGCTGCGCCACCTGCGAATAGCATTGCGGCGAATTCGGGCCTTGTGGCTGGGGACCAGATTGTTTCTGTGAATGATCAGCTGACCGAGTCCTGGAACGCTTTACGACTGCAACTTTTTGATGCCGCACTTGGCAAAGAACCCATTTTTCTGGAAATAGTTCGCAACGGAACGCCCGCTGCTGTGGTCCTCGATACGACCCGGTTGGTGACTGATGTGCTTGAGAAGGATCCAATGGGGGCGCTCGGTTTTGAGCTCTCAGGCCTTCATGTCGAGGTGTCGGGCGTTGTGCCCGGTAGTGCCGCTCAAAAAGCCGGGCTCCAGGCTGGCGATATTGTGCGGATCGTTGACGGGGATCCAGTCCTGCGCGCCACTATTCTGATTGAGCATGTAAGAGCCCG
>Ga0114979_10002519_pt1 | contig 12348 bp, 10 predicted proteins | sample S_140625_EF_Meta_FD_87315 | JGI IMG/M metagenome (GOLD analysis project Ga0114979, IMG submission 87315) | Freshwater microbial communities from Lake Simoncouche, Canada to study carbon cycling - S_140625_EF_MetaG | ecosystem: Environmental > Aquatic > Freshwater > Lake | place: Lake... | reverse complement strand
GTGTTCGTAGTTGTAGTAGCCGGTGCACATGAAAAGAAAATTGCACTTCAGCTGCAGGGGCTCGCCGCCCTCGCGATCGATGTCGACCGTCCAGGTGCCGTCGTACGAGGACCAGCTTGCGCGGCGGATGCGGTGGCCGAAGCGGATGTGCCGGTCGATGCCGAACTCGCGAACGGTCTCGTGCAGGTAGGTGCGGATGGTTTCGGCATCACTGATCGCCCTGGGTGATGTCCAGGGTTTGAAGCCGAATCCGAAGGTATACATGTCGGAGTCGGAGCGGATGCCGGGATAGCGAAAGAGGTCCCAGGTGCCGCCGATGTCGGCGCGGGCCTCCAGGATCGCCCAGGACTTGCCGGGACACTGATCCTGAAGGTGGTATCCCGCGCTGATACCGGAAATCCCGGCACCCACTACCAGGACATCGAGATGTTCGATCGGCATGAGCAGACTCCTACGAAAGGCGGCAAGCTTAGGCAAGGCCGGGCCCGAACACAAATCGGATAAGCTCAAGCGCTCGTCCGAAAGTGTCGAGCCGCCATCAGGAGACCCTCTTTGCTTGCCCAATTCGCGCGGCGCCTGCCCTTTTTCTACGGTTGGATCGTGGTCGCGGTGGTGTTCGTGACCATGGGTGTGGGGGTCAATGCCCGGACTGCTTTTTCGCTGCTGTTTCCACCGATCCTGCAGGAGTTCGGCTGGGATCGCGCGGTCACCGCCGGTGCCTTCTCCTTCGGCTTCATGGTGTCGGCCTTCCTGAGCCCGGTGCTTGGCCGGATGATGGATTCACGCGGTCCGATGATCGTCTCGCTGATCGGTGTCATCGCGACCGCAGCCGGTCTGTTGCTGGCCACGCTGGCTCGCGAGCCCTGGCATTTCTATGCAACCCTTGGTGTGCTGGTGGCGGCAGGCAGCGTGTGCCTGGGCTATTCGTGTCAGGCGCTGTTTCTGTCGGCCTGGTTCGTGCGCCGGCGGGGCCTCGCGCTGAGCATTGCGTTTGCCGGCGTCGGTGTCGGCTCGATCGTGCTGCTGCCCTTGCTGCAACGGATCATCGAGCAGTCAGGCTGGCGGGCAGCCTGTCTGGCGCTGGGCATCTTTGCAGCGCTGCTGCTCACGCCGCTGGTGTTCCTGCTGCGCAGGCGTCCCGAAAATCTCGGGCTGCTTGCCGATGGCGACGAACGTGTGACGGATGGTGCGGGTGGTGTGGCGCGCCCCAGCAATATTGTTGATCCGGCTTGGGCGGCGATTGAATGGACCCTGGCTCGCGCGATGCGTACTGCGCGTTTCTGGTGGCTGGCGCTCGCTTTTTTCTGTGCGCTTTTCATGTGGTACGCGGTGCAGGTCCATCAGACCAAATACCTGATCGAGACCGGCTTTACCGCCCATGACGCCGCACTCGCGCTGGGCGCGGTGAGTCTTGCCGGCGTGCCGGGTCAGATCGCGCTCGGGCAGCTGTCGGATCGAATTGGCCGGGAGATCGTCTGGAGCATCGGCGGCATCGGTTTCGTGCTGACCTATCTCGCCTTGCTCGCGCTCGAGTCCAACCCGAGCCCGGTGCTGTTATGGGTGATGGTGATCGCTCAGGGTGCGCTTGGCTACGGCGTGACCTCGGTGCTCGGTGCGGTTGCGGCCGAGATCTTCGATGGGCCCCATTACGGCAGCATCTTCGGCACGCTGATGTTTGCCGCGATCAGTGGTGGGGCAATAGGCCCCTGGATGGCCGGCATGGTGCATGACGCCACCGGCAGCTATGCAATCGCCTGGTGGATCTCGATCGGGGTGAGTCTGATGACCATCGTTGGGATCTGGATGGCCGCGCCCGGCAAGGTGCGGGCGGTGGCTGGCCGGATCGGGCGGATCAGGCAGGCCGCCTGACCCGGGTGCCTTCAGTTGGCTCGGGTCCCGTCAATTGGCTCGGGTCCCTTTTGCGCGGGCATTGAAGGCGATTGATTCGGGGGTAGCGAGCAGCCGATCCGACCATTTGCGGGCCACCTTGGCCATGCGTTCGGCGCCCACGCCGAGCTGCGACATCGCCACACAGCCGTTGACCGACTCGCGGTATTCGGCGATCAGGCCATCACGCAGGGTGAAGCGGCTCATGCCATCGATGGTCACGCGCCGCCCGGCAAACTCGGGCACGGTCGAGGAAAAGCTCGACAGCGACCAGGCATAGCCGTTGTTGCCTTCGCAGATCGCATCGAACATCTCCCAGCGGTAGTCGGGCCCGGCATCGCGCAAGAAGAGCTCGGTGAGCATGTGCGAGATCGATTCGCGGCCGGTGTGCGGGCCGTAGATGTAGTCGTAATAGACCGCATCCGGCGTGAAGCAGGCCGCGAAAGCCGTGCCGTCGCCGGCTTCGGCCGCGCGAGTCATGCGTTCGAGCAGGGCTTGCAGTGCGGGGGTGTCCATCGGGGTGTCTCGTTCTGAGCGTTTGCCTGGGGTCTTATCGCCTGCCTCAGACCGCGAGGGCGGGCTGCGGCTGGGCGGCGGTGTCGCGCTTTGGTTCGAGTGCGCGACCGATGTCGGCGAGCAACTCATACGAGCGCAGCCGCGCGGCATGGTCAAAGACCGTGCCGCTCACCATCAGCTCGGTCGCGCCGGTGCGCTCGATGAAGCCGGTGAGCAGGCGGTGCACCGTCTCGGGCGAACCGACGAAGGCGCATTCGAGCATGCGCATCGCCTGGGCTTTCTCGGCGGGCGACCAGTAGGTCTCGATGTCGTCGATGGCCGGTGAGAGCAGGCCGCGACGACCGCGGGCCATGTCGGCAAAGCGCATCTGCAGGCTGGTGAAGAGCCGCTTGGCCTGGGCATCGGTGTCGGCGCAGATCACGTTGATGCAGGGCATGACATAGGGGGCGGCGAGCTGCGCCGACGGCCTGAACAGCTGCCGGTAGGTCTGGATGGCGGCATCGAGGTCGGTCGGGGCGAAGTGCGAGGCGAAGGCATAGGGCAGCCCGAAGTGGGCGGCGACCTGCGCGCCGTAGGTGCTCGAGCCAAGGATCCAGAGCGGCACGTTCAGACCGGCACCCGGCACGGCGCGGATCTGCTGGCCTTCCTGGACCGGACCAAAGAGCAGGCGCAGCGCCTGGATGTCGTCTGGGAAATGCTCGGCCGCCTGCGGATGGACCCGCAGCGCGCGCATCGTGACCTGATCTGTGCCGGGGGCGCGGCCCAGGCCGAGGTCGATGCGACCCGGGTAGAGCGACTCGAGCGTGCCGAACTGCTCGGCGATGACCAGAGGCGAGTGATTGGGCAGCATGATGCCGCCGGAGCCCACGCGAATCGTCCTGGTGCCGCCGGCCAGATAGCCGATCACCACCGAGGTGGCCGAGCTGGCGATGCCGGCCATGTTGTGATGTTCGGCGACCCAATAGCGGCGATAGCCCCAGTCTTCGGCATGCCGGATGAGATCGAGCGCATTGCGCAGGGCATCGGTGGGCGTGTCGCCGAGCCGTACAGGCACCAGGTCGAGGATGGAAATCGGGATCATGTCAGTAAGTCTCGTGTCGGGTTCGGGGCGATGTTGCAGCAGAACGTGAGCATCTCGGGTCGCTATCAGAGGCGTGCAGTGCCGGATCGGTGAGCTGCGGCGTCACGCAGCCCGCAGGCAATGATAGGCTGAGGACGCGTTTCGCGCCGCAAAGCCCTGACATTCAGGGTTTGCTTTCGATCGACATTGCAGCGCGCTATTTGACCGCCGGTCGGCGGTTTCGGCCCGGCTGTCGACCTTCACGGTACGCCCTGGGCTGCCGACGGGCAGTTTTCGAGCACTAAAATCCCGCCGCTACGCTGTCGGTATCCTGTCGGTGCAAACATGACTGCGCTTGTTTCTGTTCTTGCTCCTGCGCTTGCTGCGGAACTGGATCGCGAGTTCGACGCGTCAGTGGGCGATGAAAAACCATCAGTGCCCGCAAGCCACGCGGCCACTGCGACGCTGGCTGCTTCGGCAGCGGCTTTGCTGGCGGCCTGCGGCGGGGCTGACAGCGGGGTCGCGACGCTTCAATCGCTGACCACATCGGCCAGCAGCCCAGGTTCGGTCACCCCGGATCCAGCGGCAGCGACATCGACGGTCACCAACGCATCGGACACCGCCAAAGCTGCCAATACTTCGAACGTGCTCGAGGCACCGATCGACCTTCCCGGTGCCGCCCGATTCCTGGCGCAGACCACCTTCGGCGCCAGTCGGGCCGAGATCAGCCGCACCCAGCAGATGGGTGTCAACGCCTGGCTCGACGAACAGTTTGCGATGCCGCTTGGCACCAGCCATTTTCAATGGCTGAAATCGAAGGGCCACGATAACGCCTCGCTGATTTTCAGTTCGAGCGCCTTCGACTACACCGTCTGGCGGGCGTTTCTGTCGAGTCCCGACCAGTTGCGCCAGCGTGTGGTCTTTGCGCTCTCGCAGATCCTGGTGGTTTCGATCAACGGCGTGAACTCGGCCTGGACGCCGTTTTCAGTCGGCAACTATCTGGATGTCTTGGGCGCCAATGCCTTCGGCAACTTCCGCACCCTGCTCGAGCAGATCACGCTCACGCCGGCGATGGGCGATTTTCTGAACATGCGCGGCAATCGAAAGGCCGACAGCAGTGGCCGGGTACCTGACGAAAATTTTGCCCGCGAGCTGATGCAGCTCTTCACCATCGGGCTGACCGAACTCAACCCGGACGGTACACCACGCCTGGTCAGCGGACAGCCGCAGGACACCTATGACCTGGAGGATGTCACCGGCCTGGCGCGTCTGCTGACCGGCTGGGAGTATGCGGTTGGCTTTGACGGCGCCCCCGAGCAGTACGCCACGCCGATGTTCTGCTATCCGGTGCGCCACGAGACCGGTGCGTCGTCGTTCCTGACGGTGAGCGTGCCGGCGGGCAATGACGGTCCTGGTGCCCTGAAACTGGTGCTCGACGCGCTCTTTGCGCATCCCAATACCGGACCCTTCATCGGCCGCCAGCTGATCCAGCGACTGGTCACCAGCAATCCCTCACCGGCCTATGTCGGACGGGTGGCCGCCGTCTTTGCCAACAACAGCGCAGGGGTGCGCGGTGACATGAAGTCGCTGATTCGCGCGGTGCTGACCGATGTCGAGGCGCGCACCGTGCCGAATTCGGTCGAGTCGGGTCGTCTGCTCGAGCCGGTGTTGCGCTTTACAGCGTGGGCGCGGGCCTTCGGGGTGACCTCGCCTTCGGGTGACTGGAAGCTCGGCAATCTGTCGGATCCGTCCACGCGGCTAGGCCAAAGCCCGGGACGCAGTTCGAGCGTCTTCAATTTCTATCGCCCCGGCTATGTACCGCCAAACACCTCGCTGGCAGCGGGATCACTGGTCGCTCCTGAACTGCAGATCACGACCGAGACCAGCGTGGCCGGTTATCTGAACTTCATGCAGTCGGTGGTCGGCAATCTTGCCGGCACGACCGGCACGGATCTGGTCGTCGACTACACCGCGCTGCTGGCGATGGCCAACGACACCAATGCCCTGGCCGGCGAAGTCGAGCTGATCCTGGCTGCCAACCGGCTGAGTGCGTCCAGCCGGACGCTGATTCGCAATGCACTTGGGCAAATGCCGATCACGACCACTGCCAATCTGCTCGATCGCGTGAAAGTGGCAGTCATGCTCACGCTGGCGAGTCCCGAGTCCATGGTCCTGCGCTAGGCCTGAACAATGACAAGCTCTGCAACCCGCCGCGAATTCATGCGCCGCACAACCGGTCTGTCAATCGCCGGTGCGGCCACTCCCTGGGCAGTCAATCTGGCGGCCATCTCGCAGGCCGCCGCACAGAGCGCCACCGACTACAAGGCGCTGGTGTGCGTCTTTCTTTATGGCGGCAATGACTTTGCCAACACGGTCATTCCCTACGATTCAGCCGGCTACGCCGAGTATGGCGCGATCCGTTCAACGATTGCCACACCGCGGGCCTCGCTGGTCGGCCTGAGTTCGCTCAATGCGCCCGGCGGTCGTCAATACGCGCTCGCGCCGCAGCTCACCACATCGCCCTCGACTTCGGCACTGGCGCTCAAGTCGCTTGCCGATCTGTTCAATGGCGGGCAACTCGGTGTGCTGCTCAACGTCGGCACCCTGGTGCGCCCGACCACCAAGGCGCAATACAACGCCAGATCGGTTCTGCTGCCGCCAAAGCTTTTTTCGCATAACGATCAGCAATCGTTCTGGCAGTCGTCGCGACCCGAAGGCGGCACCCTCGGATGGGGCGGCGGAATCGCCGATCTGGTCGCCTCGGGCAACGGCAAGTCAACCTTTACCTGCATGAGTGTGGGCGGCAATGCCGTCTTTGGGGCCGGCAATTCGACGGTGCAATACCAGGTCAGCACCAACGGCGCGGTCGCGGTCAACAATATTCCGCGATCGAACTTGCTCAATCCCAAGCTCTACAATTCGGCGGCTGCTGCCACCGCGCTCAAGGCGCTGATCACCGGTTATGGCGGCGCCAACCTGCTCGAGCAGGAATACACCCGGGTGGTGGCCCGATCGGTCGAAGCTGAAGAGACCTTACGTGTGGCGCTCGGCGCGCCGCTTGCGACGACCTTCGGCTCGGTCGATGCGACCGGCAAGGCGATTGCCAATCCGCTCGCGGATCAACTGAGGATGGTCGCCCGGACTATCAAGGCGCGCAGCGGGCTGGGCGCAAAACGCCAGGTTTTTTTCGTGAGCCTCGGCGGCTTCGATCTGCACGATTACCTGCCGCAAAAGCATCCCTTGCTGCTGCAGCAGGTGAACGATGCAATGACGCAGTTCTATGCCGCGACTGTCGAGCTCGGCGTACAGAACCAGGTCACCACCTTCACCGCCAGCGACTTCGGTCGTACTGCGATCTCCAACGGCGACGGCTCGGATCACGGCTGGGGCAGTCATCATTTCGTGATGGGTGGCGCGGTCAAGGGACGCACGCTCCATGGCACACCACCGGTGCTTGCCAACAACGGGCCGGACGATGTCGGTCAGGGCCGCTTGCTGCCGTCCACGTCGGTCGACCAGCTGGCCGCCACGCTCGCCACCTGGTTCGGCGTGTCGGCCACCGATCTGCCGCTGGTCGTACCCAGCATCGGCAATTATTCCCAGAAAAATCTCGGTCTGTTTGTCTGAACGCGCTCAGATGCTCGGAATCGGCCTGAGCGGACCCTTGAAAGATTCCTTGGCCAGCGGTCCCGGCAGGGGCTGGTAGTCGATCGGCTGATCGATCACTTCGAGTTCGGGCACCTTGTCGAGCAGATGGCGGATGAGCGTGAGCCGGCCGCGTCGCTGATCATTGAAGTCGACCAGCGTCCAGGGGGCGTGCCGGGTGTGGGTGGCTTTGAGCATGGCATCGCGCGCCCGACCATATTCACGATACTTCAGACGCGCCTGCAGATCGACCGGCGAAAGCTTCCAGTGCTTGAGCGGGTCGTCGAGCCGCTCGCGAAGCCGCTCTTCCTGCTGGGCCTGATCGATGGTCAGCCAGTACTTCAGCAGCACGATGCCATCGTCGACCAGGAGTTTTTCGAAGGCGGGTGCCTGCTTCAGAAAGGCCTTGTATTCCTCATCACTGCAATAGCCCATCACCTTCTCGACCCCGGCGCGGTTGTACCAGCTGCGATCGAACAGCATGATCTGGCCGGCTGCGGGAAGGTGCTGCACATAGCGCTGGAAATACCACTGCGTGCGCTCGATCTCGTCGGGCTTGGGCAGCGCGACCACATGGCACTGGCGCGGATTGAGCGGCTGCGCAATCGTGCTGATCACGCCGCCCTTGCCGGCGGTGTCGCGCCCCTCGAAGATGATCAGCACGCGGCGCTGCTTGCTTTGCACCCAGCGTGCGACCCGATTGAGCTCAAGCTCGAGCGGCAACAGCGCCGACTCGTAGTCCTGGCGGCTCATTCTGTCAGTTGATTTTCGTTTGGCCATGAAGGGCTCCGGAAGGGCTGGTGAAGGGCCGCACCGCACGGGCGCGCGGCTTGATTGTGGCATCCTCGGGCACCGATCGGTCCACGGCGCGATGCCCTTGAGCTTATGCAATCCTTTTCCGCCATTGTTTCCCGTCCTGTCTCCCGTGCGCCTGACCATGCAGTTTTCGAAGCCGACATCACCACCGACTGGCTTCAGGGCAAGGCCGCTTTCGGCGGCATTCAGGGTGCGATTGCGATGGTGGCGATGCGGGCGGCTGCCGGTGATGAACTGCCGCTGCGGGCCATCCAGATGACCTTCATCGCGGCGCTTGATGAGGGTGTGGCCACTGCCCGGGCGAGTGTCGTGCGTCGCGGACGGGCGATCACGCATGTGCAGTGCGAGCTCAAGAGCGGCGACCGGGTGGCTGGCTTGCTGGTGGGCCTGTTCGGCGCCAGCCGCGAGTCGCAGGCCCGGCTTGATCTGCCGATGCCCGTCGACGTGCGGCCCTATGCCGATCTGCGCGATGGGCCCTTCATCGAAAAGCGCATGCCCGATTTTCTGCGCCACTATCGTCAGCGCTGGGCGGGCGGCCCGATGCCCTACAGCGGCACGCCGACGCGCCCGGCCCGGCAATGGGCGATGCTTCGCGAGGCCGCGCCCGACGACGGCTCTGCCGCACCGGCGGGGTTGGGCACCGCCATCGCGCGAGAGGCCAATCTGATCGCTCTGGCTGATCTGACCGCTTCGCCGGTGATCTCGATGCTGACCCGGCCTGCGCCGAGTGCGTCGCTCACCTGGTTGCTCGAGTTCTTGCGTGATCCGCGCCAATTCGATCCGGCGCAGTGGCTGCTGGTGCATACCGAGTCGCGGCATGCGGCCGACGGCTATCAGAGCCAGACCGCCCATATGTGGGATCAGCAGGGACGCGCGGTGGCGGTCAGCCACCAGACCACCGCGATCTTCGGCTGACGTCGCACCGACCAACAACCGAGACAAGAGGGGAGGAGACGCCCATGAGCACCACGACATCCACTTACCGCGCACTGCGTTGCGATGCGTTGAGCAGCGACCTGTCGGGGCTGCATTTCGTCGAGCTTGACGCGCGCGCGCCGGGGCCTGGCGAGGTCGCGGTCAGGATGCGTGCGGCCGCGCTCAATTTTCCTGACTTGCTGATGACCCGGGGCGGCTACCAGCACAAGCCCGATCTGCCTTATGTGGTGGGCATGGAAGGTGCGGGTGTGATCGAGGCGGTGGGTGCCGGCGTCGAGTCCTGGCGCGTGGGCGACGGGGTGTGCTTTTCGAATCTGACCGGCTCGTTTGCCGAGCGCAACATCGTGCCGGCCGACAAGCTCAGTGCGATTCCGCAGGGCTGGGATTTCGCCAGTGCCGCGGGCATGCCGGTGGGTGCCTCGACCGGCTATGTGTCGCTGGTGACGCGCGGTGCGCTTCAAGCCGGTGAGACCCTGCTGGTGCATGGCGCTACCGGTGGCATGGGCGCGGCCGCAGTGCAGCTCGGTGCGAAGCTTGGCGCCACCGTGATCGCGACCGGCACCAATCCCGAGTGGCTTGAGTTGCTGCGCCCGATGGGCGCCGCGCATTTGCTGTCATCGCGCGGCGACTTCGCCAGCCAGGTGAAGGCGCTGACCGGTGGGCGCGGTGCCGATGTCATCTATGACCCGGTGGGTGGCGACGTCTTCGACAAGTCGACCAAGTGCATTGCCTTTGGCGGGCGGCTGCTGGTGGTGGGTTTTGCCGCCGGGCGAATTCCGACGGTCTCGGTCAATCATCCGCTGATCAAGGTCTACTCGGTGGTCGGCGTGCGGGCCGGCGAGTGGATGCGCCAGCGTCCGGCAGAGGCGCCCGGCATCAAGGCCGAGATCGCGCGGCTGGCCGCCGAGGGCGTCTTCAAGCCGCTGATCGGTGCGCGTTTCGCCTTCGAGCAGTCGATCGAGGCGATTCGGGCGCTGGCCGATCGCGGCGCGCCCGGCAAGATCGTGATCGAGATGGCAGGCTGATCAGCCGCGGGCGCTGCACGCTCCGCAGCCGAGCGTCTGGACGCGGCTCAGCTGAACGGCTGCACCCCAATCAGCCAGGCATGGGCCCAGAAGGCGAACACCACCCAGCCGATCAGACCCGCGAAAATCGCGGTCAGGTCGCGTGAGATCGGCCCGACCGCATAGACCGTACCGGCCTCGCGGTCGCGACGTTTCGAGGCGGCATAGAGCACCACCGCCCACACCAGAAACGACCCGAACAGCACGATGTCGCCCAGCCGGCCATTGCACAGCAGATGCGCCAGCGCCCAGGTTTTCACGCCGAGGACCATCGGATGACCGACCGCGCGCCGGATGCGCGTGCCCGGCACATAGGCGGCCGCCAGCAGCACGAAGGACACCCCCATCAGCAGCGCCGCCAGATGGCGGGTCCACAGCGGTGGCATCCAGACGTCGACCGGTGTGATCCGGGTCTGCCCATAGCCCCAGACGATCAGGACGATGCCGACCAGCGAGAGCAGTGAATAGATTCCCTTGTAGGGCTTTTCACCGAGACGGGCGATCTGAGCGCCGCGCCAGTCGTCGGCAAAGATGCGGGTCGAATGCACGCCGAGCATCAGCGCAAGACCGAGCAGGAGAACGATCATGGGTAAACCCTCCAGGTTGGCGGCGATCCTAGCATCGCGCGGGTGTTCGTCTCACCGCGGGCCGGCCGGCCACCCGCACGGGCATGCCAGAATGGCGGTCCTTTCCCGCTGCCGGCCATTCCCATGAGCATCGACACCACCATTCAGTCATTCCAGGCCGATGTCATCGACGCGTCGATGCAGGTGCCGGTTCTGGTCGACTTCTGGGCGCCCTGGTGCGGCCCCTGCAAGACCCTGGGGCCGATGCTCGAAAAGCTCGAATATGACTATGGCGGACGCTTCAAGCTGGTCAAGATCGACAGCGACAAGGAGCAGCAGCTGGCGCAGCATTTCAAGATTCGCTCGATTCCGACGGTGTTTGCCTTTGTCGGCGGCCAGCCGGTTGATCAGTTCCAGGGTGCGCTGCCCGAGCCCAAGTTGCGCGAGTTCATCGATCGGCTGATGCCCAACCCGTCCGATGTCGAACTCGATCAGGCGGGCGCTGCGCTCGATCGCGGCGATCAGGAAGCAGCGGCCGGCCATGTGCGAAAGGCGATTGAACTCGATCCGGCCAATGATTCGGCGCGCCTGCTTTATGCGCAGCTGCTGTTGGCGGGCGGCGAACCCGCCGGTGCCCAGGGTCAGCTCGATGCGCTGTCAGCGCAGGCCAAGGCCGATCCGCAGGTCGCCGAACTGATGGCGCAGGTGGTGGCGGCCGTCGAGGCGGCGCGGCCGCCGGTGCCGCATGAGCAGCTTGCCCGGGTCAATGCCAATGAGGCTGATCTGCAAGCGCGCCTCGATCTGGCCGAGTACTACATCGGCTACAAGCAGTGGGCCGAGGCCTTCGAGCAACTGGTCGAGATCGTGCGCCGCGACCGGGCCTTCCAGGATGACATCGGTCGCAAGCGCATGGTGGCGGTCTTCGATCTCGCCTCGGCCCAGCCGCAGGTGGTGTCCGAGTGGCGACGCAAGCTGGGAGCGGCACTCAACGTGCGCTAGCGGGCTGCGGGGCGCCCTGAGGTTAGCCCTGAGGGTCTCGGGGACCGCAGGTAAAGGTGTGCCATGGGGCTAACATGGCGCCTTCCCTGACCCTTTCCTGACCCCAACGAGGCCACCCATGTTCAAGACCACCCTTGCCGGCAGCCTGCCCAAACCCGGCTGGCTCGCCGAGACCCAAAAACTGTGGCCGCAATGGCGCGAACAGGGCGATGCGCTGCGCGAGGCCAAGCGCGACGCCACCCTGCTCTGGATCAAGGAGCAGGAGGACGCCGGTCTGGACATCGTCACCGACGGCGAGCAGAGCCGCCAGCACTTCGTGCACGGCTTTCTCGAAGCGGTCGAGGGCATCGATTTCGAGCACAAGGTCAAGATGGGCATCCGCGACAACCGCTATGACGCGATGGTGCCGCAGGTGGTGGGTCCGATCCGCCTGAAAGGGCGCGTGCATGCCTTCGAAGCGCAGATCGCCCGGGCGCACACCGCAAAGAAGTTGAAGTTCACCCTGCCCGGCCCGATGACCATCGTCGATACCGTTGCCGACGCCTACTACGGCAGCCGCGAAAAGCTGGCGATGGCCTTTGCTGAACTGCTCAACCAGGAGGCGCTGGCCCTGCAGGCCGATGGCGTCGATGTGATCCAGTTCGATGAACCGGCCTACAACGTGTTCATGGCGCATGTGCCCACCTGGGGCGTTGCTTCCCTGCATCGGGCGATTGAAGGCCTGACCTGCACGACCGCGGTCCATATCTGCTATGGCTACGGCATCCAGGCCAATGTCGACTGGAAGGCAACGCTCGGCGAAGAGTGGCGACAGTACGAGGCAGTGTTTCCGGCGCTGGCAGCCAGCCGAATCGATCAG